>Ga0307373_10004569_pt1 | contig 23201 bp, 16 predicted proteins | sample OX2MG_FD_202534 | JGI IMG/M metagenome (GOLD analysis project Ga0307373, IMG submission 202534) | Soil microbial communities from Risofladan, Vaasa, Finland - OX-2 | ecosystem: Environmental > Terrestrial > Soil > Coastal area > Acid sulfate soil | place: Finland: Risofladan, Vaasa | collected... | reverse complement strand
TGGTTTCCGGCTCGTTACTGAGGTATTGTTCGCGTAACAGGCGCCAGTCGGGATTGATCATTTACCCAGACCGCGAGTTCCACGCGATTTTTAAGTTTTGTACGCCTGAGTATGCGTTTCATATGCACCTTGACGGTCTCCTCCGTGATACCAAGAAGTTGCGCGATCATTTTGTTGGTCTTACCCTGAGCGACGGCCGCGACAATCTCGCATTCCCGGCGCGACAGCACATTCTTTTTTTCCGGGCCATCGCGACCGGTAGCGTTGAGTACGCGGCCAAGAGCGGATCTGAGCCGTTGGCTAAGTATGATTTCCCCCTTCAATGCATGCCGCACGCCTTCGAGCAGTTCCTCGGGTTCCATGTCCTTAAGCAGATATCCAGTGGCGCCGTCGCGCAGAGCTTCGGTTAGATCTTCCTCCGCGTCGGAGACCGTCAGTATCACCACCTTGATTTCCGGCCATTGCGTCCGGATCAGGCGCAGTGTTTCGTGCCCGCTGTTTTCATGCAGACGCAGATCCAGTAGCACAAGATCAGGTCGTGTCGCAGAGATTCCGGCAAGTGCTTTGTCGCAACTGGCAGCTTCGCCTACCAGTTCAATTTCTGGGGCGAATTGGAGCAATTGGCGTATTCCCCTTCGAAACACAGGGTGGTCATCAACGATGAATATCTTGTGTTTTTTATGTTCTTTGCTGCTCATCGGACCCGACTTCCAGCCTGTGATGCGATTTGCAGGACTCTGGCATAAACTTCAGGATCACGGTTGTCCCGGTTGGCTGCCGTTTGGAAAACCGAATCGTGCCACCCAATATCCGGGCCCGCTCGCGAATAATACCCAGCCCGTAGCGTTTGCTCCGCCTGCTGGTTGATATGCCAGGCGGGATTCCGATGCCATCATCCTCGGTTTCCATGGTCAGGATGCCGTCATTTCTTAAATACAATCTCACCCACACGGACCCAGCCGACGCATGACGCTCCGCGTTCACCAGGGACTCCTTGAGGATCTGTACCATGTTGATTTGCTCATTGGCCGTAAGCAGCGATGCCGGAATGGCATTATGAACTCGCACCTTCATTTTCGACCGTGAAGCGGATTGGCCGGCAACATGGGTCAGCGCTGCCTCGAAACTTCCCTGTGGCAAGCTCAGACGGAAGGTGCTTATCAGTTCCCGGACCTGGGTGTTGGCGTCTGTCAGTCCTTGGGAAAGTTCGTTCACGACATCGGTTAAGCCATTGGCTTGACCATCTGAACCCAACTGATTGCGCAGGCGCAGCAGCTGGATTTTGAGGTACGCAAGCGTATGCGCAAGGGAATCATGCAGGTCGCGAGCCATGGCAAGGTGCTCTTCCCGCAGAGCCCGGCGTTCGGATTCGACACGCATTTCTGCAGTTTCGGCGAACAGTGCCATCCGTGTTCCCAGGGTTGCCAGGGTTGCGCGTTGCTGTGAATTTAGCGTGCCGCCTTCCGGCAGGCGGATCGAAATCACCCCGTAGCGGGATTTCGGCGTTACCAACGGCACTTGTAGCACCCTAGCGCCTCCAACGGCCGTAGCCACATGCGGTTTGCGACCGCCCAGGCATGCACGGCAATTCCTGGTCTGACAGAAAGCGAACCGCGCCTCGCTTTCTGAAGGCGTCGAAGCCAGCATGATGGCGGCCTGTTGTCCGGCGTTGCTCAGGCAAATAGCCGCGCCGGAAAAGCCGAGCAGATGTTCGATCCGATTGAGTGCGTATTGATAGCTTGTGGCAGAGGCGGGGGCTGCTGAAAAGCGCTTCTCTATGTCATAAAGACATTCAAGCGCCCGGGTTGTTTCCGCGAGATCCCGGCTGTGGTTACTGGGGTTTTCAACCACGCTGCGATGCAGCGGGCGTAAGTGGGTATTCATGGCAACCTGTACCTTTGAGTGAATTCAAGTTGGTACAACGGGGCATGTTGTTGCCGTCCTGATGTGAGAGCAAAATCCTTCCATAAATACGGTTTCATTGCATAAGCTCATCATTGGCAGCGTACTGCCTTTGTGGAATCATTAATAGAATAACGGTCATTTTACCAATATCGCTCGCCGTTCAGTGTGGGCGCCCGAACTTCTTCAAGATTCAAATGGGAATATCTCTCATTCATTATTCCCCGAGATTAAATCCGCTGTAATAGCCCTAGCAGCCGGCATTATTCTTGGTCGTTTTCCGGGCTTTATGGGCGCATACCTCGAAAGAGGTAATCCACGAACCTTTAGGGTTACCGCGAAAAAACCCGCTACTCTCGAATACGTTGCGTACAGGGTGATTTCATCGCGGGATGCAACGGGTCCCAGTCGCGAGCCACGGTCTGCGGGGGTAAGCAGGGGCAATTCTCCGCATTTTCCCTACGCAACATTCTGATTTCAGTATTGTAAAGTTGCAACACCCAAATGGGTAAGCCTGAATCTTAAGGCAAAAACGCTGTTGTATTTACGCACACCGAGAAAGGTAGAAGCCCGGATTCAAGGGGCAGACATGCTACGGCAATGGGAATGACTGGCGCGGTGCGATTGCAACGGGAACAGGAATGTCAGTAATACCAAGAGATCACTGCCTTGCAACGCCTTGATAATTATGAGGAGCCGATTGTTATGAACAAAACTACTCTCAGCAAAGTCGCGCGTTATGCCCTAATAACTGGCGCGGCGATTGCAATTTTCGCACCGGCTGTCTTTTCCCAGAATGCACCCTCAGCCACCACCACTACTTCAGCGCAAGCCGCCCAGCCGAGCACCGTCAAGTTGGGTAAAATCTCGGTCACGGGTACGGCGATACCGCAAACCAGCATCGAGACGCCTGCACCGATTACGGTGATCACCGCCAAACAAATCCAGGAAAGCGGCTTCACCACGATTTCGGAAGTGGTGCGGGCCATATCCGCCGATAACAGCGGCACCATTCCGATGGCGTTCACAGACGGGTTTGCCGGTGGGTCTACCGGTGTGGCATTGCGTGGGCTGACGGTGAATTCCACGCTGGTGCTGATTGACGGCCGCCGGACCGCGGCCTATGCCTTGGCGGATGACGGCGAGCGCTCGTTCACCGACCTCAGCACCATTCCGCTGAATGCCGTTGAACGCATCGAGGTACTGAAAGACGGCGCCTCCTCCCTCTACGGTGCGGACGCCATCGCCGGTGTGGTCAACATCATCTTGTATCCGAGCTATCACGGTTCGGAGGCGACCGCCCAGATCGGCACCTCGCAGCACGGTGGCGGTTTAACCACGCGTGCCACCATCATCAGCGGTACGGGCAATCTGGTTAGCGATCACTACAACGCTTATGTGAGCCTTGAATACGAAAAGGATCATCCCATCTATAACAGCCAACGTGGTTTCCCATACAGCGCCTGCGACTTGACTTCCGTTGGCAGCTTCAACAATTGTGTTGGTGGTTCTGGTGCAGGCGGTTCGATTTACGGATCGGTCGCGCCTGCCACCGTATCGCTTAACCCCGATGGCAGCCCCAACCTGCTCACGGGCGTGCAGATTCCGGGCACCACGTCCCAGCTATTGCGTCCCTGCGGCCCGGGTTCGACGCCAGTGAATTATCCTGGCACCGGCCCTGGCACCGGACCGGCCTGCGAGTACAACCAAATAAGCCAGTACGGCCAGATTCGGCCGCAGACGACCAGCGTCGGTATCGACGGGCGCATCACATTGAACATCAATGACAACACCCAGGCTTACGTGAACGCCAGTTACGACCAACTGAGGATGGTTTCGTCCCAATTCGGTTTTCCCTCGATTCAGGCCAGCACGCCGGTCAACACCAACAATATTACCTTACCGCCGACACTGCCCGGTGGCGGCCTGAATCCGAACAATCCGTTCGCCGCGGCGGGTGAGTATGCCCTGATCGGTTATAACTTCAGCGACTTGCCGAATGCTTTTAGTACAACCACCGTCAATCACAACCTGCGCGTGGTCTCGGACATCAACGGCGCGTTCGGTAACAGCGGCTGGAACTACGATGGCGCCTTGACCATCAACCACACCTGGTTGAATGACAATCTTTACGGGATGCTCTATTACCCCGCACTGATCAGCGCTGTCACAGACGGCACCTACAACTTCGTCAACCCGTCCGCGAACTCGCAGGCGGTGCGCGATGCCTTGTCGCCGGTGGACGCCAAGACCTCGACCACGGATATGGATTCGTTGGATTTCAGCGTCAACCGTTCATTGGCGGACCTGCCCGGCGGACCGCTGGGGCTGGCCTTGGGCGGGCAATGGCGCTACGAAGCGCAAGATGATCCCAGCCTGAATCCGGGTAATAACTACCAGGGCTTGGGCTCCGCCCAAACGATTGGCCACCGTAATGTGGCGGCTGGCTTTTTCGAACTGGATGCCCCGGTGCTAGAGTCCCTGGAGATTGATGCCTCGGGACGCGAAGACCACTATTCCGATTTCGGCAGCGCCTTCTCGCCCAAGATCGGGTTCAAGTGGACACCGATCAGACAGCTGGCGATCCGCGGCACCTATTCCAGGGGCTTCCGGGCGCCGGCCTTTGCTGAGAACGGCTCCAGTTCGTCCTTGGGGTTCATTACGGAAGCTCCGCCGACATCATTCCAGGCCCTGCATCCTTGTGTAACCCCTGGCTGTACAGGGCCTGATCCGTATGCTCAGCCGTATGGCTTGGGCCTGCTCAGTGCCGCCAACCCGAATATCAAGCCGGAGCGCTCGCGGAACTATACCTTCGGGTTCGTGTTCCAGCCGACCGAGGGGTTCAGCGGGACGATGGACTATTACAATATCCTGAAGACCAATGTCATCGCGCCTCCCGCCCCTGGCGCTGCAATAGGCCAGTATTTTGCCACGGGAACGGTACCGGCAGGCACCAGCGTTATCCTTGATCTGCCTGACCCGTCGCACCCCGGCGCGATGCTCCGGCCGATTCAGTTCAACGCGAACTACATCAACGAGAATGAACTCCGGACCAGCGGTGTGGATCTGGGTCTGGACTACAAACTCACCTTTGGCAGCGGCTTGCACTGGGAGAGTGCATTTAACGCCACCAAGATCATCCAGTGGGAGGAGACCCTGAGTCAGGGTGGTCCGTTGGTCTCGATGGTTGGCACCCAAGGGCCGTATGAGCTGTCATCGGGTGCGGGTACGCCGCAATATCGGGCCAACTGGTCAAACAGCTTCAGCTTCGGGCCGGCCACCATCACCGGGACGTTCTACTACGTGAGTGGCATCTACATGTACATACCCGATGCTTTGCCGGCGAATCTTTGCTATTCCTCCTTTTTCACCCCGACAGGCAATAATCTCCCGGCGAGTTGTCACGTGGCGTCGTTTACATATTTGGATCTGACCGGGTCGTATCAACTCAGCAGTAATTGGAAGCTGACGGCCGGGATCCTGAACGCTTTGGATCGGAAAGCTCCGTTTGACCCGATTGACTATGCGGGCAACAACTACAATCCAACCTATAACATGCCTGGGGTAGTCGGCCGGTTCTATCAGCTTGGTTTGAGTGTCAAATTCTGATACGGTGAAGAACAGTCGGACTATAACAAAAACACACTGCAACATGGCGGCCCCGGAAACGGGGCCGCTTTTTCATGGGCAGTTCTCATTGATCCGTTCGTGGTGATCACTGCGACTTCGCTGTTGCACGGCAACACTCACGGCGCACCAGGCAATAAATTCGGATCCGCAAAGAACGCTTGACGGAAAACACAGGACTTGCAAGCACTCTGTTCAACGGATGCCTAAAAAAAGCAGCCCGCAGAGCGGGCCGCAATACATGCCACGAAATATCGAAGCAAGTTAATGCAGCACCACAGCGATCTTGTTGGCAGTGAGTGTGTTGCTGGTGCTGTCGAACCCGCCGACGCTCCAGATGCCCACGGCGGCACCACCCGCATTCAGGCGGGAAGTGAGGTCTGTGACGAAGTCCGCGAAACTGGCATGCACTTCCACGGTGCCGTTCTGGGCTATTGCGAAATCACCGCCCGCCGGATTGCCCACGATGGTAAGTGGGGCCGGGAGCGTGGTGAGCACCGTTATTACGCCGCCGCGCCGCAGGTTATCGAATACCGGTGCGGGGCTGCCCGTGAGATCAGGGACGATGCCGTTGACTGGGTCAATGGACGTGAATGCTTGCGTGGTTCCCGCCGTGCCCCAGTAAATTCCAAGCCGGGCACGCGCAGTGGAGAAATCCGCGACGCTCTTGGCGGAGAAATCCGGCGGCGCAGAACCGAATGGCGTCACGAAGCCGTAACTCACCACCGGGTCATTGGCGGTGAAGCTGCTGTCGGGCAGCCCGTTGAGTGCCACATCGTAATTCGATGGATTGCTGCCGGTACCGGTGAAGTTGAACAGGCTGACCGGGCGGCCCTCAAAACTCTGCACGTTCACCAACATGCCGGTAGCGCTGCCGTCCGGACCGTTGAATACGGCATCCAGCCGGGTGTATTCCAGCTGCGCGAAGCCGTTGCCGGCATCCATGGCGAGTGAGCCGGGATTCGGGTTGGTGATGGTGCCGAATACCAGCAGACGTTGTCCCACTGAAATATCGTTGATGGCGAAGGTACCGGTGGGATCGCCTTCTTCGCGTACCCGGGTGTTGGCGCCGACGGTGACCGCCACATCATCGGCGAACACCACGCTCTGGTCGCTGCGGATGAGGGTGGCGCCACGCAGCGTCACGGTTGTGCCGCTCACTGCGATCACCACGCCGCGCGCCGCATCCAGGGTGCTCCCCGGCACGCTGGAGCCGGCATCCACTTCGGCGGCGACGAAGTGGTTGTCGCTGAAATCAAATGTACCGCGTGCCACGGTGGCGGTGGTGGGCCCGGCGGCTTGCAACGCGGTGAGTCCCGCGCTGCCGGTGTAGCCGGTCTGATTGATTTCATACGTGGTGTTGGCGGTGGTGTAAACCGTCATTTGCCCGTAGGGATTGCCGCTGCCGTTCAATGGCGTGTAAAACGGCCGCAGCCCGATCACATAGCTGGAATTCGCGACGCTGACGCTGGCCAGAGGTCCGCGCATGCGGATGACTTTGCCGATGGCGGGATTTACCTGCGCGTCCAGGAAGGGTTCTACCGTCACCGTGTCGTTGGACAGATCCACAATGTTGGATGCCGCCAGGTTGAAGTCCACGTTCAGCAAGCGCGGAATGCCCGGCGCCACGTGCAGTACACCCTTGCTGTCCGGATTGATGGTGAGCGTGAGGTTGCCGGTGATGGGGTTGCCGTTCTGATCAACCGGCGTCACCTTGACCGCATTGCCACTGCTGTCCTGTACCTCGATGCCGGCATTGCTGTAATCCAGGGTAATGGTGCCGCTGGTGTAATTACCAGGCGGCATGGAAATGCCGGTCAGAAACTCGGTGAGGTTACTGTACTGGGCGAAATCCACGCTCACCGCATTGGGCAACATTTGCACCGTTACGCCATCCGCCCGGGTGAGCTGCAAGGACGTCACGTTCACCGTATAAGTGAGAAAATCCCCGGGCGCGTCGGTAATACCCACATAGACGCAACCGTTTGGATCCTGCGGCGTAGGATTGGCGCAGTTGGTGGTGGTTCCCGTACTGCTTGATAGGGTGTTGTCAGCACTGCCACCGCCGCAGCCCGCAAGCGCTAGGCCCATACACAGGGCGGTCAGGAACAGGGTTTTCCCAAAGACATAGCGTAAAGTGTTCATTGCGGTTATCCCAAAAATGAAGGCTTGAGGGGCAGTAACGGACCGGAAGCGGTCAGGTTTACCCCGGAACAGCAACCCCGGCAGCCATCTGCTGGAAGTGTGCGGCGGATCACATTTCAGGGTGCCGGGGCTGTCGAGGAGCACCTATGACGGAGCCCTGGTTGCATGGCTGGCGGGGGCCAAATTGATTAAAGTAAGATGCGCCGAGGGAAAGCTGGGATTCTCGCCCCGCTAGGGGAATTTCATGTGCTACACCCCAGTTCGCTGGTTTGGCACCAACACGGGTGTTTAGGAAAGTGGAGAACGCGTGCCAATTACCACCACCATTGTTCCGGAGATCGGTGACAACCAGTTTGAGCAGCAGGTCAAGGCGGAACAAACCAACCTGCTGTTTCACTGGGGACGGTGGGTGGATATATCCGCGGCCATTGGTGCCGTGGTGCTATCGCTGCTGTTCTGGGATAGCCTGAACCATGATGTTCTGAAACGCTGGACCACCTACATGCTGGTGATATGTGTGGTCCGGTTTGTCATCAGTTGGGGTTTCGGGCGTTCCACCATCATGGTGGAAAAGCACCGGATCTGGGAATATGTCTATCTGCTGAGCACTCTGCTGCTCGGCCTGGGGTGGGGGCTTGCGGGTGGAGTTATTTTCCACTCCAACTCCATCATGTATGAAGCGTTCATCGCGTTGCTGCTTGCCAGCATAGCCGCCATTGCGGTGCCGTTGTTTGCGGCGAACCTCCTGCACTACCTTGCCTTTCTGATTATCACACTGCTGCCGGTGATAGTGCGAATGTTTTATCAGTTCACAAACACCAGCCTGGTCATCGCCGGCGTGGATATATTGGTGGGTATTCTGCTGGCGCTGACTGCCTATCGTACCCATAAACAACTGCTCAAAGGATTGCGCCTGCGCTTTTCCTACGCCGGCATCATGGAAGAGCTCACCAGCCATGTATCGGAGCGCACGCGTGTCGAGACGCAGCTGCGCCAAGGCGATGAGCGCATGCGCCGCCAGAGCGATTCCCTACTGGAGCTGGCGCGTGAGTCCAGTATCGCAGCGGGCGACATCAGTGGGGCGCTCAGGGCGATTACCGAGAAGGCCGCCAAGGCGATGCGTTGCAGGCGCATCAGCGTATGGTTCCTGGACGATACCGCCGCCGTGCTGCGTTGTATGCATGTTCTCACGGATGAAAAGCACGATACTGCGCCGCGTTACAGATTTGAAGAAAATCAATGCAAGCTGCTTTTTGACGCCATGCGCCAGACGCGCACCTATACCATCAACGATGTAGCCAACGATGCGCGCGCCGCGGCGATCATGGCGAGTTATCTGAAGCCAAATCACATTACCGCGTTATTGGGTGCGCCCTTCCGGCAGGGAGTGCGGGTGCGCGGCATCATCCTGCATGAATACACCGACGGCGAACGCGAGTGGACCCGCGATGAAGCCAGCTTTGCAAGCTCGTTGGCGGACTTCGTGGCGTTGGCGATCACTGCCTATGATCGCCATACTGCGGAAAGTAAATTGCGTGAGCTGGCCAATTATGACCGTCTCACCGGCTTGCCAAACCGCTCCCTGTTCATGGATCGTCTGGCGCAGGTGCTTGCCAAGGCGCGTCGAACCAAGCAACGGGTAGCATTGTTATTCATCGATGTGGACCGCTTCAAGGGCATCAATGACTCCCTGGGTCACCAGCAAGGTGATTCGGTATTGCGTACCGTCGGTAAGCGTTTGAGCAATTCATTGCGCTCTCCAGACTCGGTTGCGCGCCTGGGCGGAGATGAATTCACGGTGATTCTTGATGAATGTGAGAATGTCGAGGATATCACCAATGTCTGTGATCGTATCCTGCAGACGGTTATGGAGCCCATCCTGCTGGGGCAGACGGAAGCTACGCTGAGTTGCAGCATCGGCATCAGCCTGTTTCCCACCGACGGCAAGGATGTGGAGGCATTGCTGCAGAATGCGGACAGTGCCATGTATAAGGCCAAGGAGCATGGCCGCAACAACTACCAGTTTTTTACCGAGGATATGCACTCCAAGGCCATGTTGCATCTGTCGCGTGAAAATGCACTGCGCAAAGCGCTGCAACGCAAGGAAATGGTGCTGCATTATCAGCCGCAATTCGATGTGCGCCGGGGCGGCGTGATCGGCGTGGAAGCGCTGGTACGCTGGCAGGACCCGGAATGGGGGTTGATCTGGCCGGCTGAATTCATCCCGCTGGCGGAGGAAACCGGCCTGATCGTACCCCTGGGCCAATGGGTGCTGAAAGAAGCCTGCCTGCAGGCTAAGCAATGGTACGAGGCGATGGATGGCCGGCCCTTTCATATGGCGGTTAACCTGTCGGTGCGGCAATTCGCCGCCGAAGGTCTGCTGGGGTTTGTGCAGGAAGCATTGAAGGAATCAGGCCTCAAACCCGATGTCCTGCAGCTGGAAATAACCGAAAGCACGGTGATGCGGGACATCGATGCGAACGCCAAGCTGCTGAGTCAGCTCAAGGAACTGGGCGTGCGCATCGGCCTGGATGATTTCGGTACCGGTCATTCATCGCTGATGTATCTGAAGCGCTTGCCGGTGGATGTGCTGAAGATAGACCGTGCTTTCGTGGAGGAGATCGCCAGCAGCAACTACGATACTGCCATCGCCCATTCCATTATTTCACTGGCGGAAGGGCTCAAGCTGGAGGTGATCGCGGAAGGTGTAGAGACGGTGCAGCAGATGGAGCGGCTCAAGCAGGAGGGCTGCTACAAAATGCAGGGCTACCTTTTCAGCGCAGCCCTGGACCAGGAACAATGCGATCGCCTGTTGCGCGGCCAGCCCGATTTTGAGATTTAATGCGGTTTCCCGACCAATCCGCCGTCAAATTCAAACCGCATGGACAGATCCACGGACTGCAAATGCTTGGTGAGTGCGCCCACAGAGATGTAATTCACCCCGGTTTCCGCCGCGGCGCGTAGTTGCGCCAAGTCGATGCCACCGGATGCCTCCAATTTGGCGCGACCGGCGGTGATGCACACCGCTTCGCGCAGCCCTCCCAGGTCGAAATTGTCCAGCAATAGAATATCGGCACCGGCGGTCAGCGCCTCACGCAGCTGCTGCAGGTTTTCCACCTCCACTTCCACCGCCACGTCCATGCTTTGGCGGCGGGCCGCGGCAATCGCGGAAGTGATTCCGCCTGCGGCCATGATGTGATTTTCCTTGATGAGAATGCCGTCAAACAGCCCCATGCGGTGGTTGCTGGCGCCGCCGCAGCGAACCGCGTATTTCTGCGCGCTGCGCAACCCCGGCAGGGTTTTGCGGGTGTCCAGAATGACGGCATGGGTGCCCTTGATGGCATCCATATAACGGTGCGCCGTGGTGGCGGTGCCGGACAGCGTTTGCAGAAAATTGAGGGCGGTGCGCTCACCGCTGAGCAAACCACGCGCCGGCCCTTCAAACCGGCACAGCAGCTGATTGCGACTGATGGGTTCGCCATCGTGCGCGGACCACTGGATGCGGATGCGTTTATCGAGTTGGCGAAAGACTTCGTCAAACCAGGGGCTGCCGCACAGTACCGCCGGTTCGCGTGATATCACCTGGCCGTGAGCTTGGGTACCGGGGTCAATCAACCCGGCGGTCAGATCGCCGTCGCCGATATCCTCGGCTAACGCGTGCTGCACGGTGGTCGCGATATCCTTGGGCAGCGTGGCTGTCACTGTTCGGTGTCCGGCAGGCAGAGGCGTGTCATTATAGCGACACGGCGGTGGCAATCGTACGAAAGAAAAGCCCGGTATTCACCGGGCTTTCATCAGGGCTTTCGGGGTTGCGCTGCTACAGTCCGTGACCCGCCGCCGCCATGCACAGCAGCATGGGGATGGAAAGCACTACGTTGGTGCGCGAAGCCAGGAACGCGACCTTGCGGGCCTTGGCTTTTTGCTCATCGGTGGCGGATACAATGCCCAATATCTTCTTCTGGTTGGGCCAGATCAGCACCCAGACGTTGAACAGCATGATGGTGCCGAACCACGCACCCATGCCGATAATGAATTGATACAGATTCATCGGGCTGCTGGCGAATCCCAGGAGGAATGCCCCCAGTTGACGATTGGATGCCAGGTATGAGAAACCCAACAGCCATGTGATCAACGCCGACCAGCGGAACCACAGCAGGGCCAGAGGCGCCACATACTTGGAAATCCCGGCGCCGCCTGGACCGCCCTGGTCGGCGGCCGCTTTCGCCAAGGCCGGTGTCTGCACGAAATTGAAGTAATAGAGCAGACCGATCCAGGTGATGCCGGCGATGATATGCAGCCAGCGCAACACCGTCATCCAGTTCGGCGCGACCAAGCCCATTTTTATGAGAAACATGACGATCACCGCCAGTATGAAGCCGGTGATTAGTGTGCCTTTAATGCTGTTTAACGGGTTCAACATCTCACTTCACTCCTTAAATAGGGTTTTCGAGAGGAGCTAGAACGTAGAGAGCCGTCCTGGCGCGGCCGCTTAGTGAGCGATCGCCGCTTTACTGTATAAGATGGTAGTATAAAATTATCACTTGGCAGATGCCATTGCCTGTGCCCGGATAGGACAATGCCGCCCAGCGCTATTTTGCCGCAGCTTACGGCCAAGCGCGCCTTGGGGCGCGGGCGACTGGGGCCGCCGGCAACCACCCAATAGAGGAGATAGCATCATGACTATAAAATCAAACATCCTACTCATGGTATTGGTGAGCGGCATCGTTGCCCTAGGGTCCGTGGGTTGTGCTTCCAACAAGGACCAACCCATGCTGGGCCAGCGGGTGGGCGCGTATGTGGACGATTCCTATCTCACCAGCGCAGTCAAGACCAAGCTGCTGGGCGATATTGCCCTCAAGTCATTTGATATCCATGTTGTCACTAAAGCCGGCGTGGTGACGCTGAGCGGTGCCTTGCCGAACACCTATCTCAGGGACGAGGCCATCAGAACCGCCAAGAGCGTGGGTGGCGTGAAGGATGTCATCTCTGAGATTCGGGTTTCGAAACCTTGAACTTTCACCCAATATCGAGGATTATGGAAAAGAATTATGGACGTAATGGACAGGATCAAGCACCAGGTCGGCAGCCATCCGGTGCTGCTCTACATGAAAGGCACGCCGGATTTCCCCCAATGTGGTTTTTCCGCGCGCACCTCCCAGATACTTAAAAGCCTGGATGTGGAATTCGGTCATGTGAATGTGCTGGCAGAACCGGAAATCCGCGCCAGTCTGCCGAAATATTCCAATTGGCCCACCTTTCCCCAATTATTTGTGAAGGGGGAGTTGGTCGGCGGCTGCGATATCGTGGTGGAAATGTTCGAGTCGGGGGAACTCAAGAAGTTGTTTGATGAAAAGGGTCTAAAGCACTCATAATTCTGAGGTCGGTGGCTCGTGCCACCCGTTGGCAGCAAAACTCAACAAGCAGTAGCGTCCGTTTGTCCATTCCCGACCCGAAGCAGCCAGCCTGATTTTTACCAGTACGATGCCAATTGTCAGAAGTTGAAGCCCAATAATAAATCCCACCAGTGTGCGTAGAAAACATTGCAATAGATGTGAAAAAGGCGGCCCTCGAAGCGGGCCGCCTGGTTTCTGCATTTTTTCGCTGGTGATTCGAGGTTTTCTATAGCGGACACCTCTTAATTAAACACAAAACGGGATTTCGTCAATCCTCATTTCATAGGGGAGACGGGGATCATTGCGTGTTCATAGGGTGTACCAGCCCACATCATGTATGGCTTACTCGGATCGGGGTCCTTAGCCTCTGTGTAACCCAGCGCCTTGCTGGGAGGGCCGAATACCATGATATGTGGGCCAGTGATTATCCAGTGATTGTCTTCAGTTTTGCCTGTGGCATACGGGTCGGTATTGCTCGCTCCTTTATCGCCCGCCAGCATGTACGAAATCCCCACTTTATTTGGTGGCGGCACGTGGTTCATTAAGGCTTGGATAAACTCCATGCTGTTTTCATCGTTGCACATCTTGTCGGTACCTATGACCATGCACGTAAATCCGTTCTTTCCGACGCGTAGTGTGCGCATTTTTCCGTCTTTCCCCATGCGAACGACCGCCGCTCCATCGGCGACAGCCTTGGGGGCGGCGGAGAGGGCTTGTACTATGTACTCGGAATCCGAAATCTGCTTTGGCTGAGCCTTGGCCGTAGCCGCGGTAGCAAATAGTGCTATGGCGACCGGGAAAATTATTGTTAATGCGCGCATATTAGCCTCCATGTATATTTGATAATAAAGGTAAAGTGAACTGGAAATTCTATTTTTATTCTCGAGTGACGGGTAACAGTCATGAGACTACCACAACTTGCAAAGTTGTGTACTAGTCCGTTGAGCCATGGGGGAATCAAAGTCAGAGCCGGCGAATAACGTGCCGGATATCAAGAATAAGCGGGATATAAATTTACGCATTTTGTATTCCCCATCGACAGGTGATGTGCCTGTGCAGGAGACAAGCTGTATGGCTGGACACCTTTCGACATATTGTGATACGCCAAGGAATATTGGCCGTCAAGACGGCTGCCTGTAATGGGTTTGCGGGGGGTACTGGTGCTAAGAAGAGTTATTCGCGCAGCTTTTTTATTCTTTTTTCAAAGAGTAATCCGACTGGTCCCGCAAGCTCGAAGCGTAAAGCGCCTGGAAGCGGTTGACGATGATGCAGAACAGATCGGCGGTCTTCTCCGCATCATAAGCCGCGGAATGCGCCGAGCCGGTATCCCAATCCATGCCCATGGCGGCCACTGCGCGCGCCAGCACCGTCTGCCCCACGGCCACGCCGGCGAGGGTGGCGGTATCGAAACTGGAAAACGGGTGGAATGGATTGCGCTTGATGTCGGTGCGGGCCACCGCGGCGTTGAGAAAACCCAGATCGAAGAAGGCATTGTGCCCCACCAGGATGGCGCGCGTGCAGTCATAGTGATGCAGGGCGGTGCGAACTTCACGAAATACGCGCTGCAACGCATCGCGTTCCGGAATGGCCGGGCGCAGCGGATGATGCGGGTCAATGCCGGTGAACGCCAAGGCCTCCGGGTTCAGATTGGCGCCCGCGAATGGCTGTACGTGGTAAGCGACCGTCGCGCCGCGATGCAGATTGCCGGCCTCGTCCATGTCCACCAGCACCGCGGCGATTTCCAGTAGCGCATCGCTTTGGGCATTGAAACCGCCGGTTTCCACATCCACCACCACCGGCAGGAAACCGCGGAAGCGCTGGGAAAAAGGATGCGGTGCATGGGCGTCGTTCATGCACGCAGCATACGGGATAAACCGTGAGCGCGAAACTACTCGGAGAGTGTCCAGTGGATTTTTTCGCCGGCACGCAGCGGCACAATCTGATCCCCGCCGAATGGGTAGCTCGCCGGCGGCGTCCAGGTTTTTTTCACCAGGGTGATTTTGTCCTGATTCCGCGGCAGGCGGTAGAAATCCGCGCCATGGAAGCTGGCGAAGGCCTCGAGCCGATCGAGCGTGCCAACCTGCTCAAAGGCCTCGACGTACAGTTCGATGGCGGCAGGTGAGTTGAAGATGCCGGCGCAACCGCAGGCGGATTCCTTGGCCGCGCGCGCATGCGGCGCGCTGTCGGTACCCAAAAAGAATTTTGGATTGCCGCTCACCGCCGCTTTCATCAGCGCTTTCCGGTCACGTTCCTGTTTGAGCACCGGCAGGCAGTAATGGTGAGGACGCAGGCCGCCCAGGAACAGGGCATTGCGGTTGTATAAGAGGTGATGAGGCGTGATGGTGGCGGCCACCTGCCGGCCGGCGGCGAGCACGAAATCCACCGCCGTCTGGGTGGTGATGTGTTCAAACACGATCCGCAGCGCCGGCAGGCGTTTGACCAACGGCGCGAGCGTGCGCTCAATGAAGGCTTGCTCGCGGTCGAAGATGTCCACGTCCGGATCGGTGACTTCACCGTGCACCAGCAGCGGCATGTCCAGTTCGGCCATCTTTTCCAGAGCCGCGGCACAGTTGCGAAGGTCCGTGACCCCGGAATCGGAATTGGTGGTGGCGCCGGCGGGGTAGAGTTTCACGCCATATATATGTCCACTGGTCTTGGCTTTGGTGATTTCTTCCGCTGAACTGTTGTCCGTGAGGTACAAAGTCATGAGCGGCCTGAATCCGCTGCCAACCGGCAATGCCTTGAGGATGCGATCCCGGTAGGCGAGGGCCGCGGCGGTGCTGGTGACCGGCGGTTTCAGGTTCGGCATGATGATGGCACGCCCGAAGCGCCGCGCCGTATAGGCCAGCACATCGCGCAGCTCCGCGCCGTCGCGTACGTGCAAGTGCCAGTCATCGGGGCGGGTTATAACGAGCGTCTCAGTCATTTTGAAAGTAATTTCTGGTTCAGCAGCAGATCCAGGCTGAAGCGTACACCGAAGCCGGTCACATTGCCGGGAACATGTCCGAGGCCGCCTTTGTGTTCGGCCGCCGACAGGTCCACATGCACCCAGGGTATTGTTTTTGGCACGAAGCGTGACAGGAAACGTGCCGCCAGGATGTGATCGGCTTCGCCTTCAATGATGCATTGTTTCACGTCCGCGACCTCGCTCTCGATGGCTTCATCGTAATCCGCGTCCACCGGAAAGGGCCAGACGCGCTCGCCGCTGGCGCGGCCCGCTTCCATGACCGGTGCCATGAGCGCGGCTTGATTGCAGAAGGCGCCGCTGTAGCGCGTGCCGAGAGCGGTGATGCAGCTGCCGGTGAGCGTGGCGTAATCCATCAACAGCGCGGGTCCGGTGTTGCCGGCGAGCGCCAGGGTATCCGCGAGCACCATGCGGCCTTCCGCATCGGTGTGCACGATCTCGATATTCACGCCATTGGATGCCGTAATGACCTCGTTCTGGGTATAAGCCTTGGGTCCGATCTGGTTGCGCGCGATAGCCAGCCAGCAATCCACCTGGAATGGAACCTTCAGCCGAGTGAGTGCCAGCAACGTGCCCAGCGCCACCGCCGAGCCCTGCATGTCAGCGTGCATGCCGAACATGGACTTGGCGGATTTTAAATTCACACCGCCGGTGTCGTAGCAAATGCCCTTGCCCACAAGGGCCACGGCCTGCGGATGCTTGCCGCTTTTTGGAGGTACATACCTCAGGTGAGCAATGCCCGCGTCGCGGCTATCGCTGCCCTGGGACACCGCCAGGAAGGCCCCGGCTTTGAGCTTAGTGAGTTTTCGTTCACCCAGGAACTGAAACTTCCAGTGTTCGCGTTTTGCGAGCGCTGCTAGTTGTGCGCGGTATTCGGTGGGCGTGAGCTTGTTGGCGGGCAGCAGCGACAGCCAGCGGGCCAGTGCGTTGCCTTCAGCCGCCGCCAAGCTGTGGCCGAAATCCAGTTTTTTCGCGAGACCCAGCAAAGCGAGGGATGCAGGCACCGGTTTTTCATTTGCGGGCGACTTGAACACCGGCGGCATGAATACCGCCGCTGACATGGCGGCTACGAAGGCTTCGGCGACGCGCTCCTGTTGCCCAGGATTCATGTCCGGAGTGAGCAGACCGATGTCCCGTGGCTCGGATTCCAATGCTTTTGCCAGTGCCTTGCGGGCCAGCGTCAACAATTCGAAAGCCGGGGCCTCGGTTTTGACAAATGCCACGACCGCGGAGGTGCCGCGTGTATTCGGCAAGTCAATTCGCAGGGGCGCCGGCGTGTCGGTGCCGGAGGCAGGGCGTTTTTTCAGCCGTTCGGCATAGGGGAAATCCGGCCAGCGCTTTTGGAGGGCGCTTTCCGGCAGCAGTATAATAAGCGCGTCCAGGGCATCCACCCGGCCTTTTCCGGCCGCCGTGAATTCCTGTTTCAACTCGAATTTTGGCACTGGCGGTGTCTGCACCCGTCACTCCCGAATCTGCCGGTGCCGATGATATAGGGCTTCCTGCTCCGCCGAAAGGCGCGGCGGCGCCTATGAACCAGAAACGGACCAACGCACGCCGGTTCGTGCCCCGATCTTTAAGTATGCCGGCGCTTCCCCGTAATGATTTGCAGCATTGAGGACGATTTTGCCATGGCTAACGATGTCGAAAAATTTCAAGATGGGGATCCGCAAGAAACCCGCGAATGGTCGGAGGCTCTGGGATCGGTGCTGGAGGTGGAAGGCACCGGGCGCGCGCATTTTCTGATCGAGCAACTCATAGACCAGGCCCGCCGTTCCGGCGCCTATCTGCCTTACAGTCCCAACACCGCCTACGTCAACACCATTCCCGTTGCCCAGGAACCGCAATATCCCGGCGATCGCGCCATTGAAAAGCGCATCGAGGCGTACATCCGCTGGAACGCCATGGCCATGGTAGTACACGCCAACAAGGAGAATGCCGGCATCGGCGGTCACATTGCCACCTATGCCTCCGCCGGCACCCTGTATGAGGTGGGCTTCAACCATTTCTGGCGCGCGCCCGGCAAGGACCACGGCGGTGATCTGGTTTATATACAGGGGCATTCCTCGCCCGGCATCTACGCCCGTTCCTTTCTGGAAGGACGCTTCAGCAACGAACAATTGCTCAATTTCCGCCGCGAAGTGGAGCGCGATGGCCTATCTTCCTATCCGCATCCCTGGTTGATGCATGACTACTGGCAATTCCCAACCGTCTCCATGGGTCTTGGTCCTCTGCAGGCCATCTACCAGGCGCGTTTCATGCGCTATCTCGAGCATCGCGGCTTTCTGCCGGAGAGCGATCGCAAGGTATGGGCGATGCTGGGTGATGGAGAGATGGACGAACCCGAATCCCTGGGCGCCATTTCGCTGGCCTCGCGCGAGAAACTCGACAATTTGATTTTCGTGGTCAATTGCAATCTGCAGCGGCTGGATGGACCGGTGCGCGGCAACGGCAAGATCATCCAGGAGCTGGAGGCGGTGTTCCGCGGCAGCGGCTGGAACGTCATCAAGGTGCTGTGGGGCGGACGCTGGGATCCGCTGTTCATGCGCGACAAGCACGGCCTGCTGCCCAAGCTGATGATGGAATGCGTGGACGGTGAGTATCAGAACTACAAGTCCAAGGACGGCAAGTTCGTGCGCGAGAAATTCTTCGGCAAATATCCGGAGTTGCTGGAGATGGTCGCCAACATGAGCGACGAGGAAATCTGGAATCTCAACCGCGGCGGCCACGATGCGCGCAAGGTGTATGCCGCCTACAAGGCGGCAGTGGAACACACGGGCCAACCCACGGTAATTCTTGCCATGACCGTCAAGGGCTTCGGCATGGGCAAGGGCGGCCAGGGAGCCATGGGTGCGCACCAGCAGAAGAAGCTCGATGAGGACGCGCTCAAGGAATACCGCGACCGCTTCAATATCCCGGTCAGCAACGACGAAATCGCCGGCATTCCGTTCGAGCGACCCGCGGAGGACAGCGAGGAAATCAAATATCTGAAAGCCCGCCGTGGAGCGCTCGGCGGTTATCTGCCCCAGCGTCGCACCCAGGCCGGGCCGCTGAACGTGCCGGGTCTGGATATTTTCAAGAATTTGCTCGAGGGCACCGGCGATCATGCCATTTCCAGCACCATGGCGCTGGTGCGCATGATTACCACGCTGGTCAAGGACAAGGCCGTCGGCAAGCACGTGGTGCCCATCGTGCCGGACGAGGCACGCACCTTCGGCATGGAAGGCCTGTTCCGCCAGATCGGCATCTATTCGTCGGTCGGCCAGCTGTATGAACCGGCGGACGCCGACCAGCTCATGTTCTACAAGGAATCCAAGAACGGCCAGATTCTGGAGGAGGGCATCACCGAGGAAGGCTCCATGGCTTCATGGATTGCAGCCGCGTCCGCCTATAGCAGTCACGGTGTGCAGATGATTCCCTTTTATATCTACTATTCGATGTTCGGTTATCAGCGCGCCGGCGACCTGTTTTGGGCGGCGGGCGACATCCAGGCGCGCGGGTTCCTCATCGGCGGCACCGCCGGTCGCACCACCCTGGAAGGCGAAGGTCTGCAGCACGAGGATGGCCACAACCACGTGATGATCGCCAATATTCCCAATTGCGTTGCTTATGATCCCACCTATGCCTATGAAATCGCGGTCATACTCCAGGACGGTATGCGCCGCATGTTCAAGGAGCAGCAGAACATCTTCTATTACATCACCGCCATGAACGAGAACTATGTGCACCCGCCCATGCCCAAGGGCGCGGAGCAAGGCATTCTCAAGGGCCTGTACCTGCTGCGCACCGGCGGACAAGGCAAGCTGCGGGTGCAGCTCATGGGTTCCGGCACCATCCTGCGGGAAGTGGAAGCCGCTGCGGAGATGCTGCAAAAAGATTGGGGCGTGACCGCGGACGTCTGGAGCGCCACCAGCTTCACCGAGCTGCGTCGCGACGGCCAGGATGCTGCGCGCTGGAACCTCTATCATCCGGACCAGAAACCGCGTATCCCCTATGTGACACAGCAGCTGGAAGCACACGCCGGCCCGGTGATCGCGGCCAGCGATTACGTAAGGCTGTTTGCCGATCAGATACGCGAATTCATACCGCGGCGATTCGTGGTGCTGGGTACCGATGGTTTCGGCCGCAGCGACACCCGCGAGGGTCTGCGGCATTTCTTCGAGGTGGACCGCCGCTATGTGGCGGTGGCGGCACTCAAGGCGCTGGCGGATGAGGGCCAGCTGGATGTGCAGAAAGTGAATGACGCCATCAAGAAATATGGCATCGACCCCAAGAAACCCAATCCGATGACGGTATGAGTTTTGTAGGAGCGATGCTTCCCGTCGCGATACGCTTTAATCGCGGCGAATATCGCCGCTCCCACAAGAAGAAGCGAACAGTCAAATGATAAAAAAGAGTCATGGTATGAGCCAATTGGTTGAAATCAAAGTCCCGGATATCGGCAACTTCAAGGACGTGGACGTCATTGAGGTGATGGTGAAGGCGGGCGACACGATCGAGAAAGAGCAAGGGCTCATTACATTGGAGACCGACAAGGCCGCCATGGATGTGCCCTCACCCTACGCCGGTACCGTCAAGGCAATGAAACTCAAGCAGGGCGACAAGGTTTCCGAAGGTTCAGTGATCCTCACTATGGAAGTGGCGGAATCCGTTACTACCTCCAAACCTGGAGTATCTTCCCCCTCACCCCCTTTCGGACAAAGCACTCCTGCTTTGTCCGAAAGCCCAGGGCGGCCATCCATGATCGCCCGCTCGGCGGATACCGCCTCGCCCTCTCTCGCTAGGGGAGAGGGTGCAAGACTGGACGCGGCAAGAGCGGCATCTTATAAATTCCCCTCTCCCCCCTTGGGGGGAGAGGGCGGGGGTGAGGGGGGTACACGATACTCTGTGAGTATCAACGAAGCCGGCTTCGGCAAAGCGCATGCCGGCCCCTCGGTGCGCAAACTCGCTCGCGAGCTGGGCGTGGATCTGTCGCGGGTTACCGGCAGCGGCCAGAAGGGCCGCATCACCCACGAGGACGTGAAAGCCTTCGTCAAAGCCGTCATGCAGGGCGGGATGCTACAGGGCGGTGGGTTGCCGAAAGTGCCGGAGGTGGATTTCGCCAAGTTCGGCGAAATCGAGATCAAACCGCTGCCGCGCATCAAACGCATATCCGGTCCGCGCTTGCAGGCAGCCTGGGTGAATGTGCCGCACGTCACCCAGCATGACGAAGCGGATATCAGCGAGCTGGACAATGTGCGCAAGGCGCTCAAGTCCGACGCCGAAAAAGTCGGCGCCAAACTCACGCTGCTGGCATTCATCGTCAAGGCCAGCGTCGAAGGGCTCAAACAGTTTCCGGATTTCAATTCCTCGCTGGACCCGTCCGGTCAGAATCTGGTATACAAGAAATATTTCCACATCGGCTTTGCGGCAGACACCCCGAATGGTTTGGTGGTGCCGGTGATCAAAAACGCCGACAAGAAGAATCTGTTTGAAGTGGCCAAGGAACTGGGTGAACTGGCCGCCAAGGCCCGCGACGGTAAATTGAAGATCGACGAGATGCAGGGCGGCAGCTTCAGCATTTCCAGTCTCGGCGGCATCGGCGGCACCTCCTTCACGCCCATCGTGAATGCGCCGGAAGTCGCCATTCTTGGCGTGTCCAAATCCCAAATGAAACCCGTGTGGGACGGCAAGGAATTCCAGCCGCGGCTGATGCTGCCGCTGTCGCTGTCGTACGATCATCGCGTCATCGATGGCGCATCGGCAGCGCGCTTTACCACCTTCCTGCGCCAGGTGCTGTCGGAAGTGCGTAATCTGGTTCTGTGAAGAAAGTGAGGGGTGAGGCGTGAGGCGCCAGGGTTAATGGCGCGAAGAGACTCGATCTTTCCAACGCCTCATTCCTTACACCTGATCTTTTGGAGGAATCCATGCATCACAGCCGCCTCTGTTCCATCATCATTGACTGCAACACCTACGATCTGGACGCCGCTGCGGCTTTCTGGAGTTCGGCGCTCGGCCGCCCTGTCAATCGCGAGAACAGCGGCAATCTGGACAAATACCGTGCGCTGGAGACCCCGCCCGGCCAGATCAAATGCGAAGTGCAGCGGGTGGATCACCCGAGCCGCGTGCATGTCGACATTGAAACCGACGATATTGAGGCCGAGGTCCTACGGCTCAGCCGGTTCGGTGCAAAAGAAGTGCAGCGCATCAAACACTGGGTGGTGATGGAAGCGCCCACCGGCCAGAAATTCTGTATCGTCATGCCGCAGTTGCCGGATTTTCCCAAGGGCGCCAACAAATGGCCATAAGTCCTTGTCCCTTCTCCCCTTGCGGGAGAAGATAGGATGAGGGGTGATAATTTAAGGCGATTCTTCTGCACAAGTGATGGTTGAATCGCGGCGTGTAACACCGCTCCCACAACCAGGGTATAGCTATGGCAAATATCACAGAAGTTAAGGTTCCCGACATCGGTAACTTCAAAGACGTGGACGTCATTGAGGTGATGGTGAAGGCGGGCGACACGATCGAGAAGGAGCAAGGACTCATTACATTGGAGACCGACAAGGCCGCCATGGACGTGCCGTCGCCCTACGCCGGCACCGTCAAACAACTGAAGATGAAGAAAGGCGATAAAGTTTCACAGGGCTCACTGATTCTTACGATGGAAATGGCGGAAGTCTCTACTGCATCAAACACGACAACTTCTTACCCCTCACCCTCGGCAACTGCTCCCGGCGTTGCCCTACCTCCTGCATCCATACAGTCGTCTCCCGCAAGGGGAGAGGGAGTCAATCAAGGCACGGCCAAAGCGGCGTCTAATAAATCCCCCTCGCCCCCGCCAGGGGGAGAGGGCGAGATGCGCAGCGGTGAGCGGGCTGCCAGGGATGGCAGCCCTGGACTTTCTGGCGGAGCAGGATCGCAGAGCCTGAAAGAGGGCGAGGGGGGTCAATCCTTTTCCTCGCAGTCCGCAGCACCCCCTAATAAATCTCCCTCTTCCCCCGTGGGAAAGGGCGGGGGTGAGGGGGCAAAATTCATTTCTGTCGCCGCCGCCGCTGAATATTCTGGCGAGGTCGACATTGAATGTGAGGTACTGGTACTCGGTTCCGGTCCCGGCGGCTACACCGCTGCGTTTCGGGCGGCGGACCTGGGCAAGAACGTCGCGCTGCTGGAGCGTTATCCTGCTCTCGGCGGCG
>Ga0307373_10004568_pt1 | contig 23202 bp, 23 predicted proteins | sample OX2MG_FD_202534 | JGI IMG/M metagenome (GOLD analysis project Ga0307373, IMG submission 202534) | Soil microbial communities from Risofladan, Vaasa, Finland - OX-2 | ecosystem: Environmental > Terrestrial > Soil > Coastal area > Acid sulfate soil | place: Finland: Risofladan, Vaasa | collected... | reverse complement strand
CGGGGGGGCTGGGCGCTCGCTCGCTCTCGCGCTCGAACCGCCGGCCGCGCTCGCGTTCACGCTCTTCGCCGCGCGAGCGCGCCTGCATCATCGCCGACGGGCCTTCCTCAAGCGCTTCGACATGCACCGTCAGGTAGCGGAGCACGTCCTCGTTGATGCGCATGTTGCGCTCGAGCTCGTTCACCGCGGCCGGCGGCGCGTCGAGGTTGAGGAGCACGTAATGGCCCTTGCGGTTTTTCTTGATGCGGTAGGCAAGGTTGCGCAGGCCCCAATACTCGCGTTTGGTGACCTTGCCGCCGTGTTCCGTGACAAGGTTCGCAAGCGTATCGGTCAGCGCCTCGACCTGGGCGGACGAGACGTCCTGACGCGCAATAAAGATGGTTTCGTAGAACGGCATTCAATCTCCCTATGGCTGTTCGCGGTCCGGCGCTGGTCGAGGATCGAGCATCAGCCGCCCGGACCTAGCCGGCAAAACCGGCAAGGAGGCGGCGGACTATACACCAATCGAATCAGGGTGCAAGCGGCCAAAAGCCGCGTTTTTTTAGGCGGTGGTCGGCGGATTTCCAGCCAGCCACGCCACGACATTGTCGGCGTTCCGATCGGGTGGAAACACCGGGTAGAACGCATGCGTCACGACACCGTCGTCGATCACCAATGTGAACCGCTTCAAGAGTGTCATGCCGCTGGTCTCGAAGGCGGGCAGCGTCATCGCCTTCGTAAGGCGCAGGTCCGCGTCGGAGAGCAGCGCGAACGGCAAATGGAGCCGCTCGGCGGCTTCGCGCTGATAAGCCGTCGGCTGCATCGAAAGCCCGAACAGATGCGCGACGCCGAACCGTTTCAGCTCGTCGAATTGGTCGCGGAACGCGCACGATTGCGGCGTGCAGCCACGCGCCCCCGGGATCATGTCCCAACCAGGCGGACTGCCGACGCCGGGCCGGCCGGTGCGCGGATAGGCGTACACGATCGTTCGACCATGTAGCCCGGCAAGGTCGATCACGCGTCCGTCGGTTGCGGCGAGCGGCACTACCGCCATCCGCGCTCCCGCCAGATGTCGCGCCGCACCGTCGTCAACTGGCGCGGCAATCTTCGACCAATCGGGCGCGTCGAGGTTGCTCTTGGCGTTCATAGGATAAAGCTGACCGCGCCCAATGTGCCCAATTCTTCGCCGTCAAGTATCGCTCGCCGCTCGGCGATGCGCAGTACGCCGTTTTCGCGCCGCAGCTTGTAGTGATAATGGCCGACAAACTCGCGCCGATCGTCGTCGCGGCGGAATCGATAGACGACGAAATTGGCTCTGACGTCGACGGTATCGCCGTCACTCTCGGTGACGCGCACGTTGGAGATCAACCGGCGCGTGCGCGATGGCGGGTATTCCGCATGCGCGCTCGGATCCTTGAGGCGCTTGACGCGCTCCACCAGCCGCGCGTGGTTGTCGGCGATGGTGAACAGGGTTGAGCGGTGGTCGGCATCAGGCCTGTCGTTGGGCGGCACGTAATAGCCGCAATCCGCAGTGGTGAGCGCGAGCCATTCGTCGAGCTGCCAAGCGTCGAGCAGCGCCGCTTCGCGATAGAGGAAATCCTCGACCTCGTCCCGGGTTGCGCTCACCGCGTTACGCCGATCACTCATCCGGCGCGGTCCATCAGCTCGCTCCAGCGGCGCCAAAACACCCGCATGTGGCCCTCGTCGGTGTTGAGCTGTTCGCCGGCAGACTTGGCCATGCCGCGCGACATATCGGACCAGCCGACCTCACGCCAGGCAGCGAGACCCTGCTGTACGGCCTCGAGTGCGGCGACGTCGTCAGGCGTGGCGAACCCGCCCGGACCGTAGAAGGTGAGGAAGGCGTCGAGCCGCCGCGCGCGCTGCGTCGCGGTCTCCTCCGCCGGGCCAAGACACCAGGCGGTGACGCGCATGCGGTCGGGCGCGGTCGGAAAAAAAGTACGCACCGTCACCGACGAGCCGTCGTTGAGGGCGAGATTGGGAAAGACGATCAGGTTGCGATTGGTGTCGGCGATGCGCGTAGCGCGCTCCTCGCCCAGGCGTGCGACGAGCTCGCGACGGATCGCCTCGATATCGGCCTTGGCCTCCTCGCCGTAGATCGAAATCCAGCGCGCGACCGGCCGGCCGCGAAAATTGACGTTGTCGGTGGTGAGATGGCCGTTGCCGAGGTCCTTGCCCCAGCCCTTGGACGGCAACAAAAGTCCTTCTTCCTTCGGCGGCCGCACGTTGACGCCGGCGTTCTTCATGTAGTTGAGCCACGTCGAATGCACCGTCGGGAGGTGATAATCGTCGACGCTGTTCTCGACCAGCAACTTCCAGTTCGCCTTGATGTCGTATTCCTGCACGCCCGCGATGATCTCCATGCGGCCGGACGGTGACTGGTCGACGACCAGATCGATGTATTCCTTGGCGCCGGCGAGATAGTCGGTGAGCGGCGCCGCCGCGTTATCGAAGCAGGCGAAATAGAAATCGCGGTAATGCTCGAGCCGCGGCACCGGCACCAGGCCGAACTTTCGCTTGTCGAAGCCGGCTCCGTACGCATCCGGGCCGGGTACGTTCTTGAGCGCGCCGTCGGTCTCGTAGGTCCAGCCGTGATACATGCACATGAACTGGCGCGCATTACCTTCGCGCTCCCGGCAAACGGTCGCGCCGCGGTGCCGGCAGGAATTGAGTAGCGCATGGATCGCTCCGGCTTTGTCGCGGCAGAAGATGACCGGCCGGTCGGCAACCTGTCGGGTGCGGAAATCGCCCGGCCGAGCGAGCTCGGAAGCGTGGCCGACATAGATCCAGCAGGTGTCGAAGATCGCGCGACACTCCTTCTCGAGCACGGCAGGCGACACCAGCGTCTCGCGCGACAGCGAGAACGTGTTCCGGACGCGATCTTCGACGATGTAGCGGTCGCTCATGGCGGCATTCAGTTTGTACGGCAAGTATAGCAAGGCGGCCGATGCGGCAAGCGGCGGTTTTTCATGGCCGATTGCCGCGGCGCGCGGTCTTACAGTCGCTTTACAGGCCTCCGGCACGGGTGTATCCGGTGCAAGGGAGGACTCATGAAGACGTGGCTTGTCTTGGCCGTAGCGGCGTTTGCCGCCGGCTGCGTACGGGTCGATCGCGATCCAGCACGCGACGTCATCGGTGTTTCCGCCGCGGTTGACAATGCGAACGACGCGGCGCACGCCGCGGCGGCGCAAACGTTGTTGGCGTGGAAGGCGGACCAGATCTGCACCGTGCCCGGTTACGACAGGCAGAAACAGGACGTCGAGCCGGCCGAGGACAACCAGAAAATCGTCGACTGGCAGTTGCGTTGCCGGCCCTATACCGCGATGGCGCCGGTCCGGTTCTGATGTCGGCGTCGTCGATAGGGCGCGCGTTCGTCTTTCCGGGCCAGGGCTCGCAGGCGGTGGGGATGGGCCGCGAGCTGCGCGCTGCATTTGCCACCGCGCGTGAAGTCTTCGCCGAAATCGACGAGGCGCTGAAACAGAATCTGTCGCGCTTGATGTTTGAAGGTCCGGAGTCCGATCTCATTCTGACCGAGAATGCGCAGCCGGCACTCATGGCTGTGAGCCTCGCGGCGATGCGCGTGATGGAGAAGGATGGCGGCCTCGACTTGAAGCGGCACGCCGCGTTCGTCGCCGGGCATTCGCTGGGCGAATATTCTGCGCTTGCGGCAGCACATGCGCTGGCGATCGCCGATGCCGCGAGTCTGTTAAAGCAGCGCGGCCGCGCGATGCAGCGCGCGGTTCCCGTCGGCATGGGCGCGATGGCGGCATTGCTAGGCCTCGAAATCGATGCGGCGCGGGCCATCGCCAGCGAGGCGGCTCAGGGAGAAGTCGTCGAGGCCGCGAATGACAACGGCGCCGGCCAGGTCGTGGTCAGCGGTCACCGAACGGCAGTGGAGCGCGCCGTCGTCCATGCCGCGAGTCACGGCGCCAAGCGCGCGATCATGCTGCCGGTCAGCGCGCCATTTCATTGTGCGCTGATGGAGCCGGCGGCCCGCGAAATGACCGAGGCCCTTGCCGACGTACAGCTCGCAGAGCCGATTGTGCCCCTGGTCGCCAATGTGACCGCGACTGCCGTGCGCGATCCGGTCGAGATCAAGGATCTGTTGGTGCAGCAAGTGACCGGCTTGGTGCGCTGGCGCGAATGCGTGCTGTATATGAAGGAGCGAGGCGTGAGCGTCCTGGTCGAGGTTGGCGCCGGCCGGGTGCTCAGCGGTCTCGCGAAGCGTATCGATCGCGAGCTGACCGGCCAGTCGATCGGCACGCCGGCCGAAATCGAGGCCTTTCTCAAGACGCTTTGAGCGGCAAAGGGACTCCCGGATGTTCGACTTGAGTGGCAAAGCGGCGCTGGTCACTGGCGCATCGGGCGGCATTGGCGGCGCAATCGCGCGCGTGCTGCATGGTGCCGGCGCCAAGATTCTGCTCGCCGGTACCAAGGCGGACAAGCTCGCGGCGGTCAAGGCGGCGCTCGGCGAGCGCGCTGCGGTCGCCGCCGTCGACCTCGCGGATCCCGCCGCCGGTGAGACCCTGGTGAAAGCGGCCGAAGAACAATTCGGTCAGCTCGACATCCTCGTCAACAATGCCGGGCTGACGAAAGATGGGTTGGCGATGCGCATGAAGGACGAGGACTGGGCAAAGGTAATCGAAGTCGATCTGACCGCAGGCTTCCGTCTCGCCCGCGCGGCGCTGCGCGGCATGATGAAGCGACGCTGGGGTCGCATCATCGGCATCGGCTCCGTCGTCGGTGCTACCGGCAATCATGGCCAGGTGAACTATGCGGCGGCCAAGGCGGGCATGGTCGGCATGACGAAGGCACTTGCCGCTGAAGTCGCGTCGCGCGGTATCACCGTCAATTGCGTTGCGCCCGGCTTCATCGCCACGGCGATGACCGAGGTATTGTCGGCGGAGCAGAAAGTGAAACTCGAAGCCGCAATTCCGCTCGGTCGCCAGGGTACGCCCGACGAGGTTGCGGCCTGTGTCCTGTTTCTCGCCAGCGAGGAAGCGCGTTATGTCACCGGCCACACGTTGCACGTCAACGGTGGGCTGGCGATGATCTGAACCGGAATTCGTTCGAGTGTGGCCATGGCCCGCCATCTATGTTATGTCACCCCCGCCTCGTCCGACGGCGTTTCCCGGACGGTCGGGCGGGTGATCTAACACCTTGATTAAACGACATTTGTAGCCAACAGCGCGTCAATCTTTCCGAGGTAAGGTCTCATGAGCGATATCGCCGACCGGGTTAAGAAGATCGTCGTCGAGCATCTGGGCGTCGACGAGTCCAAGGTGACCGAGAACGCCAGCTTCATCGACGACCTGGGCGCCGACAGCCTCGACACCGTCGAGCTCGTCATGGCGTTCGAGGAGGAATTCGGCTGCGAAATCCCCGATGACGCGGCCGAGAAGATCGTGACCGTGAAGGACGCGGTGAGCTTCATCGAGCAGCACAAATCATAGCGTTTCGTACATGAGGCGCGTTGTCGTCACCGGCTGCGGCGTCGTCACGCCCTTGGGCGTGGGGACCGAGACTGTTTGGAAGCGGCTGCTCGAAGGCCAATCCGGTATCCGCGCAATCCAGAGTTTCGACGTGTCGGACCTGCCAGCGAAGATCGCCGGGCAAGTTCCGCGCGGTGAGACTGCGTCCGGCTCGTTCAACGCCGATGATTGGGTGCCGCCGAAGGAGCAGCGCAAGATGGACGAGTTCATCGTCTTCGCGCTCGCGGCGGCGGTGCAAGCAGTGGACGACGCCGACTGGAAGCCGGCCGATCCCGTCGAGCGCGAACGCACCGGCGTAATGATCGGCTCGGGCATCGGCGGGTTGCCCGGCATCACCGAGGGTGCACTGGTGGTGCATGAGAAAGGCCCACGCCGGCTGTCACCGTTCTTTATTCCGGCGAACCTGATCAATCTGGCCTCCGGTCACGTTTCGATCCGCTACGGCTTCAGCGGTCCCAACCACGCCGTCGTCACGGCGTGCTCGACGGGTGCACACGCCATCGGCGACGCCGCACGAATCATCATGTGGGATGATGCGGATGTGATGGTCTGTGGCGGCACTGAAGCCGCGATCTGCCGGATCGGCATCGCTGGCTTTGCCGCGGCTCGCGCGCTCTCGACCAAGTTCAATGATGAGCCTCAGCGCGCGTCACGCCCGTGGGATCAGCAGCGCGACGGCTTCGTGATGGGCGAGGGATCGGGGATCGTCGTGCTCGAGGAGCTCGAGCATGCGAAGAAGCGCGGCGCCAAGATCTACGCCGAAGTGATCGGGTACGGCATGTCGGGTGACGCGCACCACATCACCGCGCCGGCTGCGGACGGCAGCGGCGCCTTCCGCGCCATGCGCAATGCGCTGAACCGTGCCAAGCTCACGCCGGACCAGATCGACTACGTCAACGCGCATGGAACCTCGACGCCGCTTGGTGACGAAATAGAACTTGGCGCCGTCAAGCGACTCTTCGGCGAATCGGCTTATAAGCTTTCGATGTCCTCGACCAAATCGGCGATCGGACACTTGCTCGGTGCGGCCGGCAGCGTCGAGGCGATCTTCTCCATCCTTGCGCTGCGCGACGGCGTCGTTCCGCCGACGCTCAATCTTGAAAATCCGTCGCCCAGTTGCGACCTCGATCTCGTGCCGCTGAAGGCCAAAGAGCGGCCTGTCCGCTTTGCGCTGAGCAACTCGTTCGGCTTCGGCGGCACCAACGCCTCGTTGATCTTCGGACCGGCGCCCTGACATGAAATGGCTGCGTTACGGCGCGCTGGGGGGCATCGCCCTAGTGGTCGTGGCCGCGGCGGCGCTGGGATGGGGGATCGGCGACTACTTTTCTGCCGGGCCGCTCGTTCAGCCGAAAACTCTGGTCATTCCCAAGGGCTCGAGCGTCGATCAGATCGCCGAGGTCCTCGGTGGCGCCGGCATCATCGCTCACCCCTGGGCGTTCGCCGCCGCGGCGCGTGTGACGGGCACGGCAAGCCGGCTCAAGGCGGGCGAGTATCAATTCGCGGCGGCAATCAGCCCCCGCGGCGTCATCGCGCTGTTGCTGTCCGGTCGGATCGTGCGTCACAAGCTGACCGTGGCCGAAGGACTGACGAGCGCCGAGGTCGTTGCGCTCCTGGGTTCCGCGCCTGCGCTCGAGGGCTCCATCACGATTCCACCGCCCGAAGGCAGCGTCCTGCCGCAAACCTATTTCTACATCTACGGCGATCAACGGAATGAGCTGATCGCGCGCATGACGCATGCGATGGACAAGGCGGTCGCGAAGGCGTGGGCTGGCCGCGCGGCGAATCTGCCGCTCGCGAACGCGCAGCAAATGATTACGCTGGCATCGATCATCGAGCGCGAGACAGCGCGCTCCGACGAACGGCCGCGCATCGCCGGCGTTTACATCGACCGGTTGCGCATCGACATGCCGCTGCAGGCCGATCCGACCGTGATCTACGGTCTGACCGACGGCGGGCGCAAGCCGCTCGGTCACGCGCTCGATCACGACGACGTGCTCGTCGACACGCCGTACAACACTTACAAATTCAAGGGACTGCCGCCGACGCCGATCTGCAATCCGGGCGCGGCGGCGCTCTATGCCGCGGTCCATCCTGACACGCGCGGCGAGCTTTATTTCGTTGCTGATGGCGACGGCGGCCACCGCTTCGCCAAAACGCTGGCCGAGCAGGACAAGAACATCGCCGAGCTGCGCGAGCACACGCAGACCAAGGCGCAAAGCGCCGCTCAATAGCGCCGCTGTTGTTGCCGCAACGGGCCAAGGCTATAAGCTCAAGGCCACACTGGGGAATTGTCGCACGATGAGCGTTGCCAGCATGACCGGTTTCGCGCGGTCGGAAGGTCATGCCGACGCGCTTGGTTGGGTGTGGGAGATCAAGAGCGTCAACTCCAAATCGCTTGATCTGCGCTGCCGGTTGCCCGCCGGCTATGACGCGCTGGAGCCGAAATTGCGCTTGGCGCTCGCGGAGCGACTGAAGCGCGGTGCCGTGAGCGTGGCGCTGACGGTGACGAAAACGGCCGCCGCCGCGCCCGTGCGGGTCAATCGCGCGGCGTTGGCCGAAATCATGGCGCTCGCCAAGGAGCTCGCGCGCGAGACCGGCGCCGCGCCACCGCGCATCGATGGCTTGCTGGCGCTGAAAGGCGTGCTCGAATCCGGTGACGAGGCGCTCGATGATCCGGCCAATGACCGGCGGCGGACGGCGATGCAGCGGGATTTCGAGGCCGCGCTCGGCGCTTTGGCCGCGATGCGGTTGGCCGAGGGCGGACGACTCGTGCCGACCCTTGAGGCGCGCCTCGCCGAGATCACGAAGTTGGCGGCCGCGGCCGAGCGGACCTCGGCGGCGCAGCCGGCGGCGGCCAAGGCGCGGCTCAAGGAGCAGATTGCCGCCCTCCTCGACGCGGTGCCGGCAATTCCCGAGGAGCGCTTGGCGCAGGAAGCCGCGCTCATCGTCGCGCGCGGCGACATCCGCGAGGAGCTCGACCGGCTGGTCGCCCATGTCGATGCGGCGCGCGAACTGCTCAAAGAGGGCAGTGCGATCGGCCGGCGGCTCGATTTCCTCTGTCAGGAGCTCAACCGCGAGGCCAACACGTTGGCGTCAAAGTCACCCGATCTTGAGCTGACGCGCATCGCGCTCGGTCTCAAGGCCGCGATCGAGCAGCTGCGCGAGCAGGTGCAGAACATCGAATAGCCATGACGGCGCGCGATATCAAACGACGCGGCATCCTGCTCGTGCTGTCCTCGCCGTCCGGCGCTGGCAAGACCACGATCACGCGTGCGCTGGTGGCGCGTGATTCGCTGCTGGCACTGTCGGTATCCGCTACAACGCGTCCCAAGCGTACGGGCGAGATCGATGGCAAGGATTACCATTTCGTCGAGCCCCGGAAGTTCGCGGCAATGGTCGACAACGGCGAGTTGCTCGAGCATGCGACCGTGTTTGGGAATAGCTACGGCACGCCGCGCGCGCCGGTCATCGCAGCCATCGAAGCCGGTCGCGACATCATCACGGACATCGACTGGCAGGGAACGCAACAACTGCAGGCGAAGATCGGCGCGGACCTGGTTTCGGTCTTCGTCCTGCCGCCGAGCATGGCGGCGCTAGAAGCGCGCTTACGAGCGCGCGCTCAGGACAGCGCCGAGGTCGTGCGCTCGCGGATGGCGAAATCATCCGAAGAGCTCAGTCATTGGGACGCGTACGATTACGTCCTCGTCAACGATGATATCGAAGACAGTGTTCGGCGCGCGCAGGCGATTCTGAGCGCCGAACGCGTGCGCAAGCAGCGCCAGGTTGGTCTTGCCGAATTCGTCAACCAACTACGCGGCGTCTAAGCTGCAGCGGTGGTGAGGGCGCGCGCCAGCGCGCAGAACTCCGTGACCGTCAGATCCTCCGCCCGTGCCGTCGGCTCGACCATCGCATCGCGCAAGAGACGCGTCGCGTCGCCGAGGGACTTCAGGCTCTGTCGCAGCATCTTGCGCCGCTGGCCGAAAGCGGCGGCGGTGACCCGTTCGAGCGCATTCTGGTCGCAGGGCGCCTGCGGCACGGCGCGCGGCACCAGCCGCACCACCGTCGAGGTCACTTTGGGCGGTGGAACAAAGGCCGTTGGCGCAACGTCGAACAGGCGCTCGACATAGGCGAACCACTGGGTCAGGACCGAGAGCCGGCCGTACGCGCTCGAGCCCGGCTTGGCCGCGAGCCGCAAGGCGACCTCTTTCTGGAACATCAGGGTGAAATCGGCAAACGCGCCGATACGTGGCAGCCACGCGATCAACAGCGGTGTTGCGATATTGTAAGGCAAATTGGCGACGATCTTGCGCGGCGCCGAAGTCAGTGTGGTCGGATCGATCATGAGCGCGTCGCCTGATACGATCTCGAGCCGACCTGGAAAGGCAGTCGCGAGCTCGGCCAGGGCAGGCAGGCAGCGCTGGTCGCGCTCGATGGCGATGACGCGCCGTGCGCCTTCGAGCAGCAGCGCCCGGGTCAGGCCGCCGGGGCCCGGCCCGATTTCGATCACGTTGAAGTGGGCGAGTGGTGCCGCGCCGCGGGCAATGCGTCGCGTCAGGTTCAGATCGAGGAGGAAATTCTGGCCCAGCGCCTTACGCGCGGCGAGGCCGTGGCGCCGGATGACATCGCGCAACGGCGGAAGAGGCGGCGCGTCGTCCGCCAAGCGGGCTCTCAGGCCTCGGCCGGCTGCGTCGCGCGCCGAGCCGCCATGGCGCCGGCGGTCGTCAACGCCGCAATCAAGCTGGCCGGATTGGCAACGCCCTTGCCGGCAATGTCCATCGCGGTGCCGTGGTCGGGCGAAGTCCGGACGAACGGCAGACCCAATGTGATGTTGACGCCGCGCTCAAAATCGAGCGTTTTGAGTGGGATCAGCGCCTGATCATGGTACATGCAGAGTACGGCGTCGTAGCGCTTGCGCGCCTCGGCATGGAATAGCGTATCGGCAGGCGCCGGACCGGTGACCGCAATGCCCCGCGCGGCGAGCCGCGCGATAGCCGGCGCAATGATGTCCTTCTCTTCACTGCCCATCGCGCCGCCCTCGCCCGCGTGCGGATTGAGCGCCGCCACGGCGAGCCGCGGCCGCGCGATGCCGAAATCGCGCTTCAGGGCCTCGGCGGTCGTATAGCCGCAGGTTACGATTGCCGGGCTCGACAGGGCCGATAGCGCGGCCGCGAGCGACAAGTGCACCGTCACCGGCACGACGCGCAACTCGGGACCGGCCAGCATCATCACCGGATGAGCGACGTTGGCGAGTGTGCCGAGGAATTCGGTATGACCCGGATAGGCGAAACCGGCGGCGTAAAGCGCCTCCTTCTGGATGGGGTTGGTCACGACGGCACTGGCTTGGCCGCTACGCACCAGCGCCACGGCGCGTTCGATGGCCGCGATCACTGCTGGCGCGTTGGCCGGATCAGGCCGGCCAGGCGTCGGACGTCGCACCAAAGGGTGTCGGAGAACAGGTAAGGCGGTGTGAAAGACGCGTGCGGCATCGGCCGGGTCACCAATTTCGTGGACCGGCACGGCGAGGCCGGTCGTCGCACCCAATGCGACGAGCCGCGCGGCATCGTCGATCACGAAGAAGGGCGGCACGGCTCGCGCAGTTCGCTCTTGCCAGGCCTTCAGCGTGATTTCGCCGCCGATACCCGCAGGCTCCCCCATCGTCAGGGCGAGCGGCGCGCTCACGCGCGAATGTCCACATAAGCCGAGCGGCGCAGATCCAACAGGTAGCGGCGCGCGAGCGCATCGAGCCGCGCGCGGGCAAGGTTCTCCGCTACCTGGTCGCGCGTTGGCATGCCGGTGCTGGGTTCTTGCCGCGAGCACACCATGAAGACGCCGACTCCGGGTGTGCTGGCAAGCCGCAGCGGCTTGCTGGCCTGCGCCAGCTTGAGCTGCAGCACCTGGGAGCGGATATCGGGTGGCAGCCGCGCCGCGATGACGTCGCCGTTCTGCGTCATAAGCGGCGGATTATGGTCGTGCCCCAGTTTCGCAAGCTCACCGCAGCTCTTTGCGGCATCCGAGATGCGCTGGGCGTCGCCCATCACTCGCTGTTGCTGGGCGGCACTCGCGCTCAGTGTCAGGGGGAAAACCACTTCCGTCAGCGACAGATGGACGTCTTCTGGATTGACCTGGCCGAGAATCCGTCGATCCATCATATAGAGAATGTAGTATCCGCCCGGCGTCCGCAGCGGATACGACATCTCGCCGGGTTTCATCTTACCAAGAGCGTCGCCGAGCAATGACGGAAGCTGGTTCGGTGTCACCCAGCCGATGTCGCCGCCGACCGCAGAACTCGGCGACTGCGAAAACTGTTGTGCGACCGCCGAGAAATTGGCTCCCGCGCGGATCTGCTGGATCAACTGGTTGGCGAGACGCTCAACGTCCTGCTCTTGCGAGGGGTTGTCGATCGCGAGGTAGATCTCGGCTACGTGGCTTTGTGGTTGGGCGGCATCTTCCTTGAGTTGCGCCATCGCTTCGTTCACTTCCTCGTCCGAAACCGAGACGTCCTGCGAGAGCTGATTGCGAACCACTTTCGACCAGGCGATCTCGGCGGTCAGCTGGTCCGTCAGCGCCGATTTAGGGATGCCCTGGTGCTGCAGATAGGTATCGAGGCCGCCTTTCGGCATATTGTTGCGCTGCTCGATGCCGCCGACGGCGTTGTCGACTTCTTCCTTGCTCACGGCGACGTTCAGGCGGCGGGCTTCTTGCATCTCGAGTTTCTCGTCGATCATCTGGCGCAGTATGCGCGGTTCCAGCCGCTGCTGGTTTTCGGGTGTGTTGGGAATGTTTGATGACGACAGCACGAGCGCAATGCGCGCCGAAAGGTCGTCCATGGTGATGATGTCGTTGTTGACGACAGCAGCGATGCGATTTTCTTCCTGGGCCTGCGCGCCGAGGGCAACGCAGAGCAGCAGGGCGACGGACAGCAACAACCTCATGATCGGCTAAGTATCTCGCTCGGTATGCGGCGAAACGGCCGTGGTGGCAGGAAGATACACCCGCCGAGGAAAGTTTTCCTACTGTCCACGACGGTCGGTTTATTGCTGCGTTGACAGTACTTTCAGGCCGGTTTCACCGAGGTTCTTAAAGACGAACGTAACGAGCATGCTGACGCCGGGATGGAGGTCGCCAACTTGCACGCCGGATTGCTGCACGGATGTCGTGATCGCGAAGCAGTCGTCGCGATACGTCAGGTCGACGCCCGAATAGATCGTGTTGCCGCCCTGGCTGATGTTGCGGGTGTCATGGACGCCGAGCGACCAGTATTCGGTCAGCGCGGCGTCCACGGCAATGCTGATCTGGTCGCCGATCGCGAGCGGGGAGGTTAGGCCGGGTATCGACCTGAACGAAATGAACGACCCCGAGACGCGCAGGTTCGTCGGGCCGGTCGTGAAGCCCGTCTCTTGCCGGCGCATTGCCAACGTGGTGTGGTCCAGGCGCATCCGGTAGTAGAGATCGAGCAGCGATGACGGCGAAAGGAGCAGGCCGCCCACGACGTCGGATAGTTGATTCTCGAGACCGCTGCCGATCTGGAACGGGCTTTGCTTTTCGAGGCGGTAACTCTGCCCTATGAGGAGGCTCGAAGTGCCGTACTCGGCATTGTAGAGCCCGGCGTGGAGGCCATAGTCGACGCGCTGGCCGCTGTCGACACGGTCGTAGCCGGGCAAGCGGTTCGGCCGGAACAGGCTGGTCTCGTCGAATTCAAAACCCTGGCTGTCCTCGTCGGGTATGAGCGCGGGATTGCCACCGTTGGGCGCGGCAATGAACCCAGCCTTCGGCTCTATGACCTCGCTGGTTTCGCCGTCACGACGAACCCAGGGATAGCGCCAGAGCAACGCCGCCTGCGGAAAGGCGCGCCCGCTGGTGCCCGAATGGACGACCTGGTCCGTCGGTTCGAATTGGACATTGTCGGAATTATAGCCGTCGCCGCGCAGCGACATCGAAAACGCATAGCGGTCGCCGAGCGGGCCATTGAACGGCAGGCGCCAATCCGACATCAGCGAGACCCGCCGCATGTCCGAACCGCTGTGCCGCTCGAGATTGAGGACATTGCCGCTCAGCTCCAGACGGCCGCCGATGCGGTCGGGATTGCTGGTCCAGTCATAGGTCGCCGTCGGCAAGACGATCGGCTGGATGCCGTCGCCGACCAGCGAGTTGAGGCTCTGGAACGAATAGGCGCTGACATTGCCGTAGCTCCGCGGCCCGAAATCCTCGGCGTAGACGCGACTCGTCAGGAAGTTGCTCGGCAGCGGGAATTGGTAGGGCAGGTGATACTTGAGGAGATAGGCTTGGTCCGATGTGCGCTGCACGTCGAAGCCGCTGCGCCAGTTTTTATTCAGGTCGAAGGTGCCGGAGCCGAAGACGTGGCCGCGGATCGATGTCGCCGAATCCGTCGCGGTTGGCACACCGAGCGGACCAGTTTGGACCTCGGCACCACCGGCCTCGATGCTGCCGTCGAGATCGAGTTTCCCGAACCCCCAGGCCTGCCGGTACTCCTGGTCGAGGACGAAGCCGGCATCCTCCGTGATCATCGGCCGGAATGTGATGTCCTTGTCCGGGGCGATTGCCCAGAAATAGGGCGTGGTGACATGGAATCCGAGCGATCCGCCGGCACCGACTACAGGCGGCAGGAAGCCACTCGCGCGTTTCACCGACGGATCGGGATGGGAGAAATACGGCGTATAGGCTATCGGCCAACCGTCGAGCTCCATGGTCGCGTCGTAATAGCGGATGATCTGCTGTTGCTTGTCGTGGACGACGCGCTCCGCTTTGATTTGCCAGACCGGCGGCTTGCTCGGGTCTTTCTGACACAGCTCGCACGGCGAATAGACGCCACGCCGCAACTCGGTAACGTTCCCCTCGATGCGTCGGCCGGTGTTCGCTGCCAGGCGCGAGCCGTCGGTCAGCAGGATGCGCACATCCTTGATGAAGCCCTCACGCAACTGGTCGTGTAGTTCCATGTAATCGGAGAAGACAATTTCGCCGTCGGGCTGCAGGAGGCTGACGTGCCCGGATGCGGTGACCACATCCGTGCGCTGGTTGTATGTCACCGTATCGGCGAGCAGGATTTGGTCGGTCTGGTCGAGTTCTACGTGGCCGCGGGCGACGGTGATACCAAGGTCCTGGTCGTATTCAACCCGGTCCGCTTGGAACAGGACCGGCTTCGACGGCTGCGCGGCCGGACGCGCGGCAGCAGGCATCGTGGCTACGAAAAGCGCGACCCCGACAATCCCAACGATCAGCCCCCCCCGACTCATGCGCGCTCAGCCGTCTTCGAGATGCAGCAGCAGGCTGACGCCGACGAGCCACGAGACGCCCGCGGGCGTCCAAGCCGCGAGCATGGTCGGGATGGTCGCGGATAGACCCAGGGCAAAGACGATGTCGGAGAGGAAGTAGAGCAGAAACCCGCTGGCGATGCCGACGGCAATCATCAACGTCGCGCCGCCACCGCGCTGCATGCGGAGGCTGAAACTCGCAGCAATCAGCACCATGGCGGCGAGCAGAAGCGGGCGCGCCAGCAGCGCATCGAAATAAAGGCGATGCCGCTGGGACGAAAAGCCCGACGCTTCGAGCAGGCGTATGAACCCTGGCAGCTCCCAGAACGACATGGTCTCCGGCGGTGCGAAGCTGTCCTGGATCTTGGTCGTGGTCAGATTGGTGGGAATTTCAAGCTGGGTGAATTGCTGCGGCTGCCGGTTGGGCGTCCAGTCGGTGCCATCGCGAACCGTCCACTCGCCGGAGCCGAGCGTTGCCTCATGGGCATCGATCCGGCGCTCGAGGCGCGTGTCGTGCGTCAGGAACAGGAACATAACGTCGTGCAGCGCTCGCTTTGGCAGCACGAACCGGTCGGCGTGCACGATCGACGGGTTACCCGCGTTGTCGCTCTGGCGCAACCAGAGCCCGCTCGCCGAGAGCGTGAACTGCGGGTTGCCGCCATGGAGCACGCGATTTTCCAGGGTCTCGTAACTCGCCTGCATGACTGAGGCGACGGGATTGAACAGCGTCACGGCGACGACACCGATGAGGAATGCGCACGCAAGCGGCGGGGCGACGAACTGCCACGCCGAGACACCCGACGCGCGAGCCACAACGAGTTCGTGACTTCGCGTCAACCGCCAGAACACCATCATCGTCCCGAACAGGACGGCGAACGGAAGCACCTGCTGCGCCATGTTCGGTTCTTTGAGTACGGCGAGCTTCAGCAGGACGAACAACGTCGCGGCGGCGTTAGTGCCGGCGCGCCGGATGAGCTCGACGTAATCGAGCAGGAAGACGATGAGCATCATCGTAAGGAACACGCCGGAGAACCAGATGAAGAACTGGCGTGCGATATAGCGGAAGAGGGTTTTCCAGGGCGACATAGCGGCTACCGTACCGCGTGCCGCGCGACGAAATCCGCGGGCCCGCGCGCGGCGCCGGACCGCCACGTCATCCATAGGACCGCCAGGAACGGCCCGAGTGCATTGACGTAGATGAGCGGTATCACTGTCATGGTGCTCCGCGCGAGATTCGTCAGACCGACATCGATGATTTCCATCGTCAGCGCGACGACGACGGTCGCGAGAATACGGCGCGCCTGGCCACGTCGGTTGAACTCGCCCGGCAGGAGGCACAGGATTGGGATGGCGGCCATGGACAGCGCCATAAGCGGGCCGGCGAGCCGCATGTTGAGCTCAACCACGAGTGCTGGATTGCCGAGGTTGTCCAGGAGCTCGCTTGCATAAAGTTCATCTGGCTGCCGATCGCGGATCGTCGGGGCGTTTTGTAATTCGCCGAGATCGAGCGTGTAGCTCTTGAACGACAGCGACGACAGCTTTCCAGTGGTGCGGTCATATTGCTGGCGTATGCCATTCACCATCAGAATGTGCGGCCCGTCCGGTGTATCAACGAGTGCGCCGCGCTTGGCCGAAATCGTCAGCGGCTTGTCCTTGTCGCTGGTATTCTCGATGAGCAGACCGATGAGATCGCCCTTCGGATCGCGCCGCTTGACATAGACCATCAGCGTGTCGGACAGCGTGTTGAACACGCCCTCCTGGATAAGTGCGGTCGCGAATTTGTTGCGGATATCGAACTGCAGGTCCTTGAAGGCTCGGTTCGACGCGGGTAGGAAATAGAACGCCATGGCATAGAGCGCAATCGTGCCTGCCGCGCCGATCAGCAGTGCCGGCTTAGCGAGCCCCCATTGGCTCATGCCAGAGGCGCGCATGACGACGAGCTCGCTCTCCGCGATCAGCTTCGCGTAGACGAAGACGACGGAGGTGAAGATGGCAATCGGCAGGACGACGTCGATGAAACGCGGCAGAATCAGGATGGCGAGGTACAGGAACAAGCCCATCGACAATCCGCGATTGACGATGAGGTCGATGAGGCGCAGCGATTGGAGAAGCCATACTGCAACGCTGAAGATGACGCCGACCGAAAGCGTCACCATCAGGGCCTGGCGAAATATATACCGTGTCAGCCGGTCCATGGTCGGCGATTATAGGTGCGGCTCTGCCTCGACCATAGCGGGATTTGCCGCGCGCGACGCGGCCAAACGTCCGATTCGGTGATCCGCGAAGCGCTTGCGAGCGAGCAGCCGACATGGAAATCTCCCGCTTCGCGGTGAATGGAGATGTGGTGTCCGGGCGAGGCAGATTCGATCTGGCGGATTTGCCATTCCGCACCTTTGCCGTGCTGTTCGTGGCCCTGTTCTTGGCCGCCTGCGTCCCCTTGCTGCTGACACCGCTGCCGCCGCTGGTCGACTATCCCAATCATCTGGCGCGTATGCATGTAATCGCCGGCTTGGCGCGGTCGCCGTTGCTCCAGCAATACTATGCCGTGGTCTGGCGGCCGCTGCCGGATTTGGCGATGGATGCGCTGGTGCCGCCATTGCTCGCCGTGGTGTCGTTGCAGACCGCGGGCAAGCTGTTCCTTGCGGCGACTTATTTCGCGTCGACCGGTGGTGTCGCCGCTCTTCACCGCGTGACGTATCGGTATTGGTCGGCGTGGCCATTGACGGCGTTCCTGCTGGTCTACAACCGGCTGCTGCTATGGGGCTTCACCAATTTCCTCTTCGGTCTCGGTCTCGCGTTCTGGGCGCTTGCGGGCTGGATCGCTTGGCGCCAGCGCGGCATTGGCGTGCGTTTCGTCTTTGGCCTCGTCGCGGCGTTCGCCATCTATTTTGCGCACTTGATGGCGTTCGGCATCTATGCGGCGATGATCCTGGGTTACGAAGCGGGCCGAGTGTGGCACTGCGCTGCCGAGCCTCGCGAGGCCATCCGCGATCTGCTCGTTGCACTGCTGCCGATGCTGCCCTGCCTCGTCCTGTTCGGCGTGACATTTGTTCCGCTGCACGCAATGGCATCGTTCGCGTCCGGCCTCCGCTTCACCCGGCCGATGCGGAAGGTGGACCTTCTGTTCAGCGTCTTCGACCTCTACAGCCGTCCGTTTGACGTCGTCTGCTTTGCGCTCGCTGTCATCGGTACGGCGACGGCATATTGGCGCCGCTGGCTTCGTATCGCACCCGAGATCGTCGTGCCGCTGATCGTTCTCACGCTGATCTATGTTTTCATGCCAACCACCCTGTTCGGCGCCACCGGTGCCGACCGGCGGATGCCGCTGGCGATGGCGCTGTTGCTCGTGGGCGGCAGCGCGTGGCAAGCGCCGTTCGCCCGTGCCGGCCGAACCTTTCTCGTCGCGGTGCTTCTCATGTTCGCTGTCCGGCTCGGTGTTGTCGCCGTGAGTTGGCAGATGAGTGGCCGAACCTACGCGCAGCTGCTGGCCGGCCTCGATGCCCTGCCGCCGGGCGCACGGCTCGCGGTGGCGTTCTCCGATGCCGAGGTCAATGTCGAGGCAACACCCCTCCTTCATTTCCCGGTCTTGGCGGTGGCGCGACGCGACGCCTTCGTGCCGACGCTCTTCGCCTATGCGACGCAGCAGCCGATCGCGTTCACGGGCGAATACGGCGCTGTCGCCGCGCAGCTTTCGGCCGATGCGTTGTGGCGGTTCTATGTCGCAGGCACCGGAGCTCTGCCGCCCTCGCTCGCGCAAGCTCTCGCCCACTGTGGCTACATCACGTTTGCCGGTCGGCAGCCGTTCACGATCCACGCGGGTGCTGGTTTGACGCCGTTTTTCGTGTCACCACGCTTTCAGATCTATCGCTTGCCCGGAACGCCGTCATGATCGCGGTGCTGGTGCCGAGCCTCGCTGATCTCGCGGGCTGGACGGGGGCGGGGTTCGCGGTTCTGGTCTTCATCGGCTTGGGCCGCATGTTGAGCCGGGGCAGTGCGCCGCCCGAGATCGCGCTGATCGCCGGATGGGGTATCGCATGCTTGGTGCTCACCGCATGGGGCGTGGCACTGCCGCTATCGTTGCGCGGTCCAGCGATCGTTCTGGCGGCGCTCGGCACCCTCGGGCTTGTCATCCCTGGCGCCAGGCTCGATTCGGCTGACTGGCGCACGCTCGGCCGCGTGCTCGTCCTATCGCTGCCGTTGCTTGCCGTGATGGCTTCGGCGCGCCCCAGCCAGCCCGACACCTTCCTCAATCTTCTGCCCAACGCGGCTTACCTCTACGACCACGGCGTATTTCCCGCGGTCGGACGCCCGAACGCTTATTCCCTGCTGCCCGCCGCGCCCTACAACCTGCAACTCGCGGGTTTGGTCGCTGGCCTGGTTACGCCGCAATTCCCGGTGGTAGCCCTGATCGGATTCAACGTCGCGCTACAGCTTGCCGCTGGCTTACTGTTCGCACGCTTAGTTGCCGTTGCCGAAGACGGGACGAAGCCGCCCAATTGGAGCGTCACCGCCTTCGGTCTGCTGCTCGCCACCGCGCTCAATCCCGGATTCGTGCCGCGGTATGACCTGTCGAGCTATAGCGAACCGTCGGTGACCGTCGTGCTCGCATTTGCCGGATACGTGACGCTGCGGCGTCAGCGCCTCTCCGTGCTTCTGCTTGCAGCTGCGCTCGCCGCGTTGGTCGAGATCAAACAGGATAGTGTCGCGCTGGCATTCGGCATCGCGCTGGCGGCGGCGACGCGACTGCCCGAGGCCGGTGAAAACCGACGCGCCATCGTGCTGCGCGCGGCCCTTGCTGCCGCGCCGGCCGGCGCCCTCTTTCTCGCCTGGAGCTGGTACGTGCACCGGCGCTTCGCCAATCCCGATGTTGAGCTGACCTGGATGCCGCTCGCACAGTGGCAATGGGGCTTGTTGCCGACGGTCTTCCGCAAGATCGCCGGTATCATGGGCGAGAAAGTCGTGTTATTCGGCCCGCTCATCGCCGCGCTGGTGACGGTTCTCGTCCGGGCATGGCGCGGCACGAAAAGAGGGTCGCTGGGCCAGAGCGCCGGAATGGTCTTGCTGGTTGTCACGCTGGTCTATAACGCCGCGCTGCTCGTGAGCTATGTCGGCCATTTCGGCGGTCAGATGGCCGCCGATGCTCATTCGTTTTTCCGCTACAACACCCATCTCGCATTGCTGCTGATGGTGACGCTGGTCCTGATGCTGCGCGAGCCGGCGCAGGCATGGTTCGCAACTCTGACGCCGCACTGGCGCCGCGGGTTGGCGGGACTCGCGATCGTTGGCTTTCTCGCGTGTCCGGTGATCTTCGTGCACTTCTTGCGCTTCGATCTTGAGACGCCGCAGCGTCGCGCCTGGGACTTGGAGAAGCATCTCGCTGCCGCCGTCGGGCCGCGGGACCGCATCGCACTCATCCTGCCCGGTGACGGCGGCAGTCTGTTCCCGGTGCTTGATGGCCTGTTGCGGATGACGCCACCCCGCCGACCAGACGTGGTCCTCGATGACGTGCCGATGCTGACACCGAATGACCTCGGCGGCCTCGCCGCCGATCGCTGGGCACTGATCTCGTGCACGCCACCGGGCATGGCGGGCGTGCCGGTGGGCGAGGCGGCACTGTTCGGTCACGCGGCCGGTGGCTGGCGGCTCGTCGACCACTGGCCCTATCCGCCAGCGGGTCACGACGACTGGTCGCGGGTCATCGCTCTGTCGCCGCTGTGTTTGCCAGGTTGACCGGGTTGACACCGTCCATATATCAACGCTCTATCGCTGTTTCGCCGTTTGGATCGAGGGTCGGCTATGAAAATCAAGTTCGTGCCGCCGCGCCTGCCCAGGACCGGAACGCTGGTGCTGTTTGTCGGCGACGGGCGAAAGCTGTCGGCCGAGGGCACGCAGCTCGATAAGCGCAGCGGCAAGGCGCTGACGCGGGCATTGAGCGCCTCGCGCTTCAAGGGCAAGGCCGAAGAGACGCTCGCCATCCTGGCGCCGTCCAAGCTGGGTGTCGGACGCGTGTTGCTGGTTGGCACCGGCAAGGCGGATCCGGGTGATCGCGCGCTGTGGCAGCATTGTGGCGGTGTCGTGGTTGCATCGCTCAATGGCACTGGCGAAAGCGAAGCGTCGGTCTTGATCGAAGCGAGCGACCGTTCCGCCGAGATCGCGGCGCATGTCGCCTATGGCGCGCGGCTGCGGTCCTATCGCTTCGATAAGTACCGCACCAAGGAGAAGCCGGAGCAGAAGCCGTCACTCAAGAGCCTGTCGGTCCTCGTGGCGGACGTCGCCGCGGCGCGCCGCCGCTATGCGCCGCTCGACAAGATTGCCGACGGCGTGTTCTTCACGCGCGATCTCGTCTCCGAGCCGGCCAACGTCATCTATCCCGAATCCCTGGCGGAGCGTGCCAAGGAACTGACCGGGCTTGGCGTCAGCGTCGAGATCCTCGACGAAAAGAAGATGGCGGCACTCGGCATGGGCGCGTTACTCGGTGTCGGGCAGGGGAGTGCGCGGCCGCCGCGGCTGCTGGTGATGCAATGGCACGGCGCCGACGACAAGAAGGAAGCGCCGCTCGCCTTCGTCGGCAAAGGCATCACCTTCGATACCGGCGGCATCTCGATCAAGCCGGCCGCCGGCATGGAAGATATGAAATGGGACATGGGCGGCGCCGGCGCAGTGATCGGCCTGATGATGGCGCTCGCTGGACGCAAGGCCAAAGCCAACGTCGTCGGCATCGGCGCGCTTGCCGAGAACATGCCATCGGGCATGGCACAGCGGCCGGGCGACATCGTCAAGTCAATGTCGGGCCAGACCATCGAGGTGCTCAACACCGATGCCGAGGGCCGTTTGGTTCTCGCGGACGCGCTGTGGTACTGCCAGGACCGCTTCAAGCCGCGGCTGATGATCGATCTCGCGACGCTGACCGGCGCGATCATCATCGCTCTCGGCCACGAGCACGCCGGGCTTTACAGCAACGACGAAAAGCTCGCCGATCAGCTCGCGGCGTCCGGCAAGGCGACGGGCGAGCTGCTGTGGCGCATGCCGTTGGGCGAGGCCTACAACAAGATGATGGATAGCGACGCCGCCGACGTGAAGAACATCAGCGGCAGTCGCGACGCCGGCAGCATCACCGCCGCGACGTTTCTCGAGCGCTTCGTCAACAAGGTGCCATGGGCGCATCTCGACATCGCCGGCACAGCCTGGGCAAGCAAAGACAAGCCGACGGTGCCGAAGGGCGCGACCGCGTTCGGCGTGCGCCTGCTCAATCGCTTCGTGCGCGACAATTACGAGGCTCGCGACGGCAAGTGACGGAGATCGGGTTCTACCATCTCCGGAGCCTGACGCTCGATCGCGCCCTGCCGCAGCTGCTCGAAAAGGCCTATGCCGGGGGCTACCGCGTCGTGCTGGTGGCGGGCTCGGCGGAGCGCGTCGATCATCTCAACGCCCTGTTGTGGACCTACGGCGACGCCGCCTTCCTGCCACACGGTTCGATCAAGGATGGTAACGCGGCGCAACAGCCAATCTGGCTCACTGTCGACGACGAAAATCCCAACAACGCCGATATGCTCGTGCTAGTCGACGGCGCGACTTCGGGCCATCTCGACCGCTTCAAGCGCGTGCTCGACGTGTTCGACGGCAACGACGAGGTCGCCGTCGCCGCTGCGCGTACGCGCTGGCAGCAGGCCAAGGCCGCCGGCCATGCCCTGATCTACTGGCAGCAGACCGAAAAGGGCTGGGAGAAGGCTGGCGCCGGTTGAAGCCGCTCGCCAGTCCCGCTATAAACCCGCGACTTTTATGCCAGAAAAGAGGTTCGGCCCATGGCCAAGGAACGCACGCTCTCGATCGTCAAGCCCGACGCAACGCGCCGCAACCTGACTGAGAAGATCAACGCCCGCTTCACCGCGCGCAGTCTCAAGGTGGTCGCGCAAAAACGCCTGCAACTGTCGCTCCCGCAAGCCGAAGGGTTTTACGACGTCCACAAGGAGCGGCCTTTCTTCCGCAGCCTGGTGACGTTCATGATCTCGGGCCCAGTCGTGGTCCAAGTACTTGAGGGCGAGAATGCGGTCGCACTCAATCGTGAGATCATGGGCGCGACGGATCCGGCCAAGGCGGCGCCGGGCACCATCCGCAAGGACTTTGCCGAATCGATCGAAGCCAACTCGGTGCACGGCTCTGACTCGGCCGAAACCGCGAAGCGCGAGATCGCCTTCTTCTTTCCGGAGCTCTAGACCAGAAAGTAGGCGAGCAGCGACAGGACGACGACGATCGTCGCGACCGTCCAGCGCATCAGCCGGGCGAAGCCCAGCCAAGTTTCGCGGTGCGTCTCAACGTCAAACGTGCTCATCGAAAAAACCCCCGAACGCAGGAACCCGGCAAGCTATAGCGCGGCGGCCGGTTTTTGCAAACCCCCGAGCGGTCGCGTCAGCGCGGCGCCGAGCGCCAGCGCGTAGAACGGCAGC
>Ga0307373_10004567_pt1 | contig 23206 bp, 22 predicted proteins | sample OX2MG_FD_202534 | JGI IMG/M metagenome (GOLD analysis project Ga0307373, IMG submission 202534) | Soil microbial communities from Risofladan, Vaasa, Finland - OX-2 | ecosystem: Environmental > Terrestrial > Soil > Coastal area > Acid sulfate soil | place: Finland: Risofladan, Vaasa | collected... | reverse complement strand
GGTTATGTTCGGACTTTCGCAATGGGTGCCGCCGCTCCGACGCTGATTGGTCTTGTCGTTGCTGGTCGCTTTCTGGTCGCCGGCGACTGGACGCTTGGGGCATTGGAGGTGGGGGAATTGGCACGTTTCGTGTTTCGGCAAACTGCGGATGTGTTGCGACTTCTGGCGATCATCATTTGGTCGTCCACCTTACTTGGGGGAACCGTCGCCGTCGTCATTCGATTGTTGGTTGGGGTGAATCCCGACGACAATCGAGCTTGAAGTGCGACGGTGATGGCTTGGCGGCCTATGGGTAATGGCTCCTCCTGCTGACTCAGCCATATCACCGGTCAGCCGTGAGTTCCCACTTGCCGTCCCGCTGTACGACCGAGGAAGCAAGGTCGGTGCGGAGAATCTTGTTGATGGCCGAGGGATCAACGTAGGGTTGCCCTTCGGATCGAAGTGCCAGCTTAATCTCCTTCGCCGACATCGGGCCGGATTTCGCCAGCAGCTTGGCAATCAGGCTAGCCAATTCACCGCTCTTGTACGGGGACGGCAGGGATCGCCGACGCTCTGGATAGTCGCTTTTGTTCATCGTGTTCGAACTCGCCTCGACTACGATTCTATCGACCAGACCTTGGCGGTGGTAGAATGCGGGCGTCGCCAGGACGGTTTCGAGGCCAACATGGATCACGACGAGCAATGACGATCCAAGACTACCTGATCGACCATACCCATTATGACTGGCCCAACCTGCTTGTCGGCTGGACCTGGCTTCTTCCGCCGGAATTCACTGTTTGGCTGGTGAACCGGTTCGGCGACCTGTTTCTCATGCTGCCCGACAACTCGGTTCACTTGCTGGATGTCGGTGCCGGCACGCTGACGAAATTGGCCGACAGCCAGGACGAGTTTTGCAACAAGATCGACGAAGGCGAAAATGCGAGCAAGTGGTTGATGGTCCCGCTCGTTGATCGGCTGGTTGCCGCGGGCATCCGCTTGCTGGCAGGCCAGTGCTACAGCTACGCGATATTGCCGGTTCTCGGTGGGAAGCCCACTCTCGACAACACGCTGGTTCTAGGGATTGTCGAGCACTTCCGGAGGTGCGGTGCGACCCACAAGGGCATCTTGCAGGGCCTCAAAGTCGTCGAGTAACCGACATGGCCAACATCACGAGCGGCAGCGTGATCTTGATCCGCTGGTGAAAAATGGTGACTTCTCCGGCAGTGGCCGCTCTGATCCACAAGCCCGGCCCTGGCATGAAGCCGGCAACGACATACGAGCCGATCACGAACCAGATGAAGTAGCGGTGGATTACGTGGGCGAGCTTCGCCGACAGGCCGTCGTGGTGGGCAGGGTCCGTCATGGTGGTTTTCCAGCCAACGAAAAGCCCCGTTCAAGGTGGGGGGCAAAATCTTGAAGGGGCGGCTCATGTTCGAGGGTCGTCGTCCTTCATCTGAACCGCCTGCGTCATCGCCCGCAGCCAAATCACGCTGACCCAAATCGTGGTGACGACTGCCACGATCCAAACCACTGGCAGAAAGGGCCGCCAGACTTCGGCGAAGTAAACGCCAAGCAGCACGCCCAGGCACAGCATGGCAATCTTCAGCACGCCGAACTGCCAGGTTGCCCAAGGGATTTTGCGGGTGAGGAGGTTCATGGCCGGTCCATTGCGGGTGTGGCGGGCATCCTGGCGAGGTGGTTGGCGGCGTTGACCGTCATTCTACCGCCTTGGCCTCGGCGGTGGTAGAATGCGTGGCCGACCCATCCGCGATTTTCGACGGAGGACCAAAATGAACGGACGCCGGACGTTTCTTGCTGGTTTGGCGGCTACCCTGCTGCCCCAAAGAGCGGTCGGAATACCGTTATTTGGTTTTTGAACAGTAGCTGACTGGCGGATGTCTCTCTCCGCAAGCCATCGCGCTCGATGGTCCAGGAATTCCTGGAGCGGCAGGCGAAAATGGATTTCAGCTACTTGGCGGTGGGAGCGACGGCCGACATTCCGCCGACCGGTTACAGCGTGGACCGCACTCGCATCAAGCTTGGCGACGGGGAAACGACTTTCGTGGCGGCCAAGGCTGCACTGCAACGCTGGGAGCATTTCCAGCTTGGTTGGTTGGAAGTTCCGATACCGGAAACGCCGATCAAGCAAGGTGCCGTCGTGGCGGTCTTGGCTCGTGCTGGCGGTTTATGGTGGGCCAATGCCTGCCGCATCGTCTACGTCGTGGGCGAGACCGAACACTGTTGCAAATTCGGATTCGCCTACGGCACTTTGCCGGACCATGCCGAAAGCGGCGAGGAGCGGTTTCTCGTCGAGTGGGACCGAAAGTCGGGCGAGGTCTACTACGACATCCTGGCGTTTTCTCGGCCACATCACATCCTTGCCCGCCTGGTTTATCCGTGCGTTCGCTGGGTCCAAAGGCGATTCAGGTGGGAATCGGCGGCGGCCATGTTGACGTCCGTAAACTCGACGACAAGATGAAGGGACCATCCCATGCAAATCGGCGCGATGAACCATCCGGCCCGGTCGCCGCTCGATGAGATCGAGTGGATCGGCACCAACGGCTTCGACTTCGTGGACCTGACGCTGGAGCCACCGGCCGCCGATCCCAGCCAGGTCGATGGGGCGGTGGAACGCGCCGTCCGGCGGAGTTTGGCATTGAAGCGGGTGATCTTTTTCTTATTCGTGTCATTCGTGTGATTCGTGGACAGACATAAGCGACGCGCCTTGGAAACGTAGACCGACGCCGTTCACGTGGCAAGGTGGTCCACGAATCACACGAATGGGGACGTAGGAGAGGAGATGGGTTTTTAACAGCCATATGAACGACTCAACGAAACGTCCAGTTGATTTCGCGCGTCGCCTGGGGCTGGTAGCCAGGGCAGGGCCTCAAGGTCTTCGAGAAAGCCGGCCTGGAGTGCGGCATGGCTTCTACCGGTTGAACCTGGACGTGGTAGAATAGGGGCATCGCCGGGCCGGGCCGGTATCGAGGTCATCATGGATCGCGACGAGCAAAACCCGACCAAGACCAGGCCAAGAAGGCGGTGGTTTCAGTTCAACTTGAAAACTCTGCTCCTGTTGCCGGCGTTGGTTGGCTTGCCGCTAGGTTCTTATCTTTACTGGGAAGATTGGCGAAAGCACCGGCCTCCCTTCGCGCACGTCGATGGTTCGCTGTACTACATGGCGTTCATCCTGTGAACTGACCGATTGGAACGACGCTGATTATCTCGACACCCTTGCTGCCGCCTATGCCGAGTCCGGCCAATTCGACAAGGCCGTCGAGTCGCAAGAGAAGGCCATTGAACTTGCACCGGACGACGAGAAAGCCGACTTCGAAACTCGGCTCAAGCTCTACCAGGAGGGGAAGCCTTATCGGGAAGAGCCATGGGGAAGGTAGCCCCCGATCCATTCGGGATGCCAGGCGGGGCGACGACCTTGTCAGGGCTGTGATCGGGGTCGCCCCCGACAAGTTCAACCTTTTCAGGCGGGCGGGCGTTGTCAAGAACAGCGGGCATCTCGGCGGACAGTTCATGGCGGCCAGGGTGGTGCCTGTCGCCTGGGGAGAATTGCCCGCGCTCCACGGTTCGTCGGTTCTTTTCGCCCGTCGCCTGGGCTGGTAGAATCTGTAGGGTGGGGGGGGGGCCGTGTTCCAACCGGCCGTGCTTCACCGTCGAAAGGAGACGAGCCATGTCGTCGCCGCTCAAGGGGATCGTTCTGTCGGTCGCACTCACGCTGGCTTTGCCGAGCGGCGAGCTTCTCGCTGATGACTACGCCGATGGCTGGGACGCCCTCGACCAGAACGACTGCGCCACCGCGATTCGCCTTTTCACCCAGGCAATTGTCAAGAAGCCGAACAACGCCAAGGCGTTTTTGGCACGAGGGTTTGCTTACAAACGCATCGGTGAATTCGACAAGGCACTCGCCGATATCGATGGAGCCATCAGGCTCGATCCGAACAGCGCCATGGCTTTTTTGGCGCGAGGGCTTCTTTACAAACGCATCGGTGAATTCGACAAGGCGCTTGCCGACTATGATGAGGCCATTTGGCTCGATCCGAAGAACTCCGGTGCTTATGCTGGCCGGGGCTTCGTGTGGGATGCCAAGGGCAACCTCGACAAGGCGCTTGCGGATTTCGGAGAGGCGATTCGTCTTGACCCGAATTTGGGACCGATCTTCGCCGATCGTTTCGACGAGGCCATCCGGCTCGACCCGAAGAATTGGGAGGCGTATATTGGCCGTGGCAGGGCATGGGACGCCAAGGGCAAATACGACAAGGCGCTCGCCGATTTCGACGAGGCCATCCGGCTCGAACCGAACAGCGCACGGGCGCACGCTGCCCGCGGCTATACCTGGCACGGCAAAGGTGAAATCGATAAAGCACTTGCCGATTACGACGAGGCCATCCGGCTCGATCCGAAGGATTCGGAAGCGTATATTGGCCGTGGCAGGGCATGGGACGCCAAAGGCGAATACGACAAGGCGCTCGCCGATTACGACGAGGCCATCAGGCTCGACCCCAAAAATTCCGAAGCGTATATTGGCCGTGGCAACACCTGGGACGCCAAGGGCGAATGGGACAAAGCACTCGCCGAATTCGACGAGGCCATCCGGCTCGACCCAAGCAATTCCGCAGCGTATATTGGCCGTGGCAGAGTCTGGTTTGACAAGGACGAATTCGACAAGGCACTCGCCGATTACGACGAGGCCATCCGGCTCGACCCGAAGAATTCCGCAACGTATGGTAGCCGTGCCGCTACCTGGGGCAACAAGGGCGATTTCGATAAAGCAATTGCCGATTTCGACGAGGCCATCCGGCTCGATCCGAAGAACTGGGAAGCGTATATCGGCCGTGGCCATGCCTGGTTCGCCGAGAGCGAATTCGACAAGGCACTCGCCGATTACGACGAGGCCATCCGGCTCAACCCGAAGAATTGGGAAGCGTATGCGGGCCGTGGCAACGCATGGTGGTTCAAGAGCGAATTCGATAAAGCACTCGCCGATTACGAGGAGGCCATCCGCCTTAACCCGGACAATTCCGTTGCCTACATTGGCCGTGGCAGTGCATTGAACAGCAAGGGCGAATACGAAAAGGCGCTTGCCGATTTCGACGAGGCCATACGTCTCGATTCAGAGTCGTCATCAGCGCTCAACAACCGAGCATTGCTTCGTGCGACTTGCCCTGACGCCAAATTCAGGGACGGAGCGAAGGCCATTGAAGATGCCACCAAAGGGTGCGAATTAACGGATTGGAAAGACCCTTATTGTCTCGACAGCCTTGCCGCCGCCTACGCCGAGGCCGGTCAATTCGACAAGGCCGTCGAATGGCAAGAGAAGGCGGTTGAACTCGCCCCAGACGACGACGACTTCGAAACTCGGCTCAAACTCTACCAGGAGGGGAAGCCGTATCGGGAGGAGCCAAAGAAGTGAGGGTCCTACGCCGCCCGGCCCGACCAGGTGTAAAAATAAACAATGACCCGCTGAAAGCCTAGGACCGCCGTTTTGGGTTCTGTAGGGAACGCCCTCCGTGGCGTTCCGTGTCGCGCCAGATGACGTCGCACCAGCTCCTCGGAGCGCCACGGAGGGCGTTCCCTACAGAGAGCGTCTCATCTTCACATCCTAGGACTCGCGTAGCGTTGGGACCCGCGCGTCGCGGCCATCGCCGCCATGCTCGAGACTGGGATAACTTCAAACACTCGCGACGCGACGAATATCCTTAAGGAGCAGGAAAAGGTGCATTGGGTCGGTGACCGACGGAATGAAGCCGAAGTGCTCGTAAAAGCGCCGAGCCGTCTCATCCTTTGCGTGGACCATCAGCGCCCGAATCCCGGCGATATCCGCGGCCTGAAGCGTGCGGCGCATGGCATCTTTGAGCAGACCGGAACCGAGGCCGCGACCCTGCCAGACCGTGCTTACCGCCAGCCGTGCCAATAAGATGATCGGAACCGGATGGCGCGCAAGGCCCTTACTCAGCCGCCTCGGTGCGTCATCAAAGGCCACCTGACCCACGGCCAGCGAGTAATAGCCCACGACGGAGTTTCCCGAGACTGCGACGTACGTTTGGGCCGCGCCGGCCTGCTGGTTGACCAGGGCGAATCGCGCCAAGAATCGATTGAGCTGCTGGTCTGGGCATTCGAAGTCGGAGACGACATGATCGGATCGGAGCTTTTCGACGGTCAGCGGGTCGTTCACCCAGTACCCTCACCCTCGAAAACGCCGCGCTCCTGGAACAATCGGCGCAGCCGCGGAAGGTCACGCGGCGGTGCATCGAGTGCCGTGAGAAAAGCCGCCCACTGCTTCGCATCAAGACCAAACCGGCTGCGGTCCGCCAGCGTCTCTTCCGCGCGGGCCAGCGCACTTTCGACGACGAACTCGCTGACCGAGCGGCGCGCCGCGCTGGCGGCGGCCTTCAGCTTTTGTTTGGCTTCGGGTGTAATCCGCAGATCGAGCTTCGCGGTTCGGATTGTCTTTGACCTTTCCGGCACAGCATCCCTCATTTTTCTTGTCCTCCCATAACATAACTGATTGCCTGACATTGTCAAGACAGCACCCGCGGAGAAATCGAAGGGCCAAGGCGGGGCCTTCGGTCGCCAAAGTTAGTTTCTTTGCGGACAGTCGCGGACAGTTGCCGAGGGGATACTGTCCGCATGCGGAATTGTCGCAAGACGTTTCGCAGTAATCACTTGCAATCGGCATGCGGACAGTGCGGACAGTGCGGACTGTTGTTTCCCTATATTTACGAACCCGCAGCGAAAACAAGCTGTGTTCACCCCTGGGCCTTGCTTGCGCTGCGGGTTAGTGTGGGAAGGTATCTGATGGTTTCCCCGTCGGTCGCAAACCAATAGGAACGAGAGCTCGTTGCTGTGTATCGAGACGGCGAATTTCCGCCCCTGCTTCGCCGGCGCGGCTGGGCGACTTGTTTGAGGGAGTTGTTCCGAGTTATGATGTGGCATTCCCGGCTATTTTCATTCTTCGGGTGCCGTGATGTCTTCCTGTGTTAGACCTTACGGCCGAAGATCCCCCAACGAGGTTCGTCGTCCATGACTACAATAACGGCGGACAACCGCACTGAGTTGACCCCTAAACGGTTCGAGAGCGGCCAGGCCATGCGGCCGCGCGGGCCGAAGCGCGGCGCGGCGCGAAACTGGCTGTTGCCGCTGGTGGTTTTGGGGTTGGCCGGCGGCGGGGGCGGGGGCGGGTACCTGGCGTGGAGCGCGTCGCGGGTGGAAGACGAGTCGAAGCAGGCGCTGACCAAGCTGGTGACCAAAGGCGACCTGGTGATTTCGATCGTCGAGGACGGCAACCTCGAAAGCGCCAACAATGTCGAGCTCAAGTGCGAGGTCGAAGGCACGAGCACGACGATTTTGTCGATCGTCCCGGATGGCAAGCAAGTGATGAAGGGCGACGAGCTCATCAAGCTCGATTCATCGTCGATCGAAGAGTCCATCGGCGAGCAGGAAATCACGTTGGCGGACGCGAACGCGGCGAAAATCGCGGCCGAAGAGGACTGGTCGGCGGCGACGATCGCCGTCGAGGAATACAAGGAAGGGATCTACAAGCAAGAACTGAAACAGATGAAAGCCGACATTTCCCAGGCCCGGCAGGACTTGTCGAGCGCCCAGAACAGCTTGATGTTCGTCAAGAAAATGCACCGCCAGGGCTACCGCACCACGTTGGAATTGGATTCGGCGAAATCGCTCGTCCTGCAATCGGAGCTGAACCTCGAAGTGGCCCAGTTGAAGGTCACGGTGCTTGAGACGTTGACTTCCAAGAAAATGCTGAAGGAGCTGGAGAGCAAACGCGATTCGTTCGAGGCCAAGATGAAGGGCCAGCAGATCTCGTACAAGTTGCAGCTCAAGAAGCTCACGAAGCTCGAAAACAACCTGGCCAAGTGCGTCATCACCGCCCCCCAGGACGGAATGGTGGTCTACGCCAACGACATGAGCCCGATGCGCGCCATGGGCGGACAAGGCGTGACGATCGAGGAAGGAGCCGCCGTTCACCAGTACCAGGCGATCATTCGGCTTCCCGATCTCTCGAAAATGCAGGTCAAGACGCTGGTCCACGAATCGAAGATCGACCTTTTGCGGGTGGGAATGCGGGCCAAAATCACGATCCAGGACCGCGACTACCAAGGCACCGTCCATCAGGTGGCCACGCAACCTGAGCCGGGCGGCTGGTTCGGCGGCAACGTCAAGGAATACGCCACGATCGTCAAGATCGACGGTCGCCCCGAGGACCTCAAGCCCGGCATGACCGCTGAAGTCAAGATCCTCGTGACCGAGAAAAAGGACGTGCTCTCCGTGCCCGTCCAAGTCATCGTCGAGCAGGGGAAGAAGTTCCACGCCTGGGTCAAGTCGGGATCCAAGCCGGAGAAACGGACGGTACTGCTGGGCGTGTCGAACGACACCTTCATCGAAATCAAGGACGGCCTGCTCGAGGGGGACCAGGTGCTGCTGAACCCGCGGGCGGTGGTGGCCGAGGCCCGCGAGGACGTGCCTCAAGAAGAAGCCGTCGATATTTCGAAGGAATTCGGCGCATCGGCCGGCACGGTGCAATTGGCCGAAGGCGATTCGCCCAAGCCGCCCATCTCATCCGAGCCAGCTCAGGCGGATGCGGGCGCGGCGCCGGGCGTTCCGGCGGCCGGCGCGCCGGCGGGGAGCGAGGTTCCCGACGCAGGTTCGGCAGGGAGCGGGCCGGCGGGCGGCGTCAAGCAGCCGACGTTCAAAGAGCTCGACAAGGACAGCGACGGCAAGCTGACGAAAGAAGAGCTGCCGGAGTCCGCGCGACAAGGTTTCGAAACGATGGACGCCGACAAAAACGGCTTCGTCAACGAAAAGGAACACAAAGCGGCGGCCGAGAAACTCGCGCAAGGGGGGGGCGGGCGGGGAGAAGCTGGCCCCGGCGGTGGGCAATTCAAGTTTCCGACGTTCAAGGAATTGGACAAAGACGCTGACGGCAGTCTCACCGAGGAAGAAATGCCGGAACCGTCGCGGCCCGCCTTCTCGATGTGGGATGCCGATTCCGATGGGACGTTGACCCGCAAGGAGTTCAACACTGCGATGGATCAGGTCAAAAAGTACATGAAGGGTCGCGGCGCTGGCGGGCAGGGCGGCGCTGGTGGGCAGGGCGGCGCGCCGCCGCAGTGAACCACAAACGCCGGTTGAGAGCACGACGTGCGGAGCAGGCCACGGATCGAACACGGATGAAACACGGACCCGCCAGGTCTGGATCGCACGATCCGTACTATTAGCGTTGCAATTCTTCGTTGGCCGCGAAGATCTTATGCCGCGAGTTGGATCGCGTGCGACGCTTCATTGGCAAAATACCCACGGATGGCGTGGCAATACCACGGATGGATTGCGACTGTTACGATTTCGTTCTTCATCCGTGGTATTGCCACGCTATCCGTGGGCCACTTCTTGCGCTTTTGTCGTTAGTCGCCGCGAACATGCCGCTACTTGCCCGATCGCAGCATCGTCACCTTGAGTCCCTTGCTTCCAGTGGCAACGTTTTCGGCCGATTCGTTTCGATACCCGACGGCCGTAATGTCGAAGCTGTAGCTTCCCGTTTGCAGTCGCTTGAACTCGAAACGCCCATCGGCGTCCGTCGTCGTCGCCTCGCCAGCGTTGAACCAAGTGGTGAGCCGTTCCGGCAACAACGGGTCGGCGTGCCTCTTAGTGAGCCGGATGGTGACGCCGGCCAAGGGCTGGCCTTGCTCGTCGCGAACGACGCCCGCCAGGCCGTCGTCTTGTTCCAAAACGGCGTCGGCCGTCAGCGGCGCGAAGTCGGGCGTTACCAAAACGTCGCGGATGACTACGGCCTTCCCCTCGGCGACAAATCGAAGCTCATAGCTCCCTTTCGGCAAGCCAGTCAATTCGTAACTGCCATCGAACTGGGTCCGCGTCTGGAAAGTGCGATCGCGAAACGGGAATAGGCTGACCGCCGAGGTCGTCCAACTGGATGCAAGCATCCGAAAGCGAAGGCTGGCCGTGATTTCCACCATTGGGAGAGGTCCTTTGCCGTTGGTCACCATGCCCCGAAGGGTCCCGTCGTTGCGCCCACGCCCCACCGCATCGTGAAATGCGCGTTCGATCTCGCGGCTTTCCTCGGGCGACGTGAATTCATGGTCCGTCTTGATCGGCGCGATACCATCAGTCCCCGCCTCTTGGAGCAGCCGCACCAGATCCGTGATCAGCCCTGTCGACTTGACATGGTGCATGCGACCTTCATGGTCGATCAATACCGTCGAATTGTAACTCTTCAGCCCGTACGCCTTGAGCGTCTTGCCCTGGCCGCCGGCGTCCTGAGCGTCGACCGCTACGGAACAAGGAAGCCGCAGTTCGCGGGCGGTTTGGGCCACTTGCCGCGGTTGGCTGTCGCTCGCGGCGATCCCGATCATCTCGAGCCCGGCCGGATGGTAGACCTCGTACAGCCTGCGCAGCGCCGCCCATTGCTTTGGCGTCGGATCAAGCGATCCGCCACCGAAGAAGTGCAGAAGCGTCACGTTGCCGCCAAGCGCTTCCGGATGGGTCGTGTCACCGTGGACCCATTCCGCCGGTTGCAGCGGCGGGGCCGGCTTGCCGTCGAGATCCGGATCGGCGTAGGACCGGAGTTCCGTCAACGGCGAGAGGTCGGCCCTCGGCCAGCCGAACGTCGCCGCGACCTCGCGCACGTCCGGCCACCAGGGATCGTTGAGGTACGCCTTGCCGGTCGTGTAGTCGCGGACCGGCTCTCCGTAGGAGAGATCGATGTGAAAATAGCCGTCGGCGAATTCGCGGGCCAGTTCGAACTCGGCGACCCGAGTCGCTCGATCAAAAGAGAAATACGATTTCCCTTCGTGCTCCGTGGGGCCCCATTGGGTCACGATCCGCCGCGGGAACCATGCCCCGCGCGGTGTGCGTTCGAGATCTCGCAACTCGTGGAGCGAAATGACTTTTCCAACATGGGTCCGTTTCGTGCGCACGACGAGGTACGACTGCCGGGGAGACACGAGCCACTCGCTGTGCCACTGATTATCGGCCGAATCGTGTTCGAGCACGAAGCAGCGGTATCCGTCGACCGTCGTTTCTCCGGTGATCCGTGTTTTCGAGGTCTCCAGGCCGTCGACGAACGATTCGAACTCGTGGAAGAGAAGCTCCGCCGGCCGCAGCGTCCGCGCCTCGCCTTGTTCCTCGCCGAGCACCCAACCGTCTCGGTCCCAGGTGTAGTGCAATTCGCCGTCAAACCCCGCCGACCAACGATGGGGCACGGGGATCGAACCGCTACTTACGTGGCTTATCATTTTCGAATCCTGCTCCGCACGCCAGCGATTGCCGTCGCCGGCGTAGCGAAAGCGGCCGGGCAAGTCGACGAAGTGCGGCTCGTTCTTGCCCGCCAGAAATTCGTAGATGTTCTTGTGATCGACGAACTCGGCTTCGAGGTAACCGGCTTTGTAACCCAAGCGTGCCTTTCGCAACTGCCGCGCCAGCTCGGCCGGCGTGATCTCGTCGAGCGGCACGTCGGGCGACCCCAATTCGTCGGCCCGGACCAGCGCGACCAGTCGTACCGACCCCGCGCCAATCAGTAGCAAAGCGGCTGCGAGGCCAAACAATACGGCGCGCCCCCTGCCCAGAGGTGAGGTGATGCGCAGCTCATGATTGAGGATCCGACGAATGCGGCTGGCCAGCGTCGAGCCACTGGAAAGCGACGTCACGAGCGCCAGCGGCGCCGGTACGCGGACGCGGGCCAGGCCCATAAGCATCTGGGCGTACCGCTCCGTATTGTCGAACTCGCCCGCCGCATCGTCATCGCAAAGAAACTCCTGCTCGCGCCGCAGTCGCGCCACGCACCAATGTACGGGCAAGTACCACCAAACGATCGCGCGCCATATCTCCGCCGCCAAGCACACTCGATCGTCGAAACGTCGCAGGTGCGACAATTCATGGACCATCGCCGCGCGACGTTCAGCTGTCGAAAAAGGACAAATCGCCTCGATCGGCCAAACAAGCGTCGGTCGAACCACGCCGGTGCAAAGCGGCGAGGCGATGGATGGATGGACCACGAGCCGCGCGCGGCGGCGCAACCCCATTTCTCGCCGCGCCGCATTCCATGCCACCTTCAATTCGATCGAGGCGGGCACGGTGCTCGCGGCCACCAGTTTGCGCACTTCAAACATTCCAAGCGCCAACCGCGTAAGCCAGCCAAGGGTGCCGAGTCCCCAGACTCCCAGCGCCAACAGTACGCCTGGCTCGATCCACGTTGTCCGATTCCGTCCTGCGAGCAGGTCGCCGTGCGCCTTGGTCGCGAGGCCGCCGCCCGGTAATGCCGCGGCCGAAATGTCGGTCAACGACCGCGTTGCCTCCGCCAAGGGTGCCGGGTGAGCGTTCAATTCGGCTGTCGACGGGTGATCGAACCATGAGCGAAACGCGCCTTCCTTCGTCGATTCGTGCGCGGCCGGGTTTTGGAAGCTCAATAGCAGAGCTTGCCACGAAACCATCGGTTCGACCGAAATCGCGACGGGTAGTAGCGCCGCCCCCGAAAACGTGGCCAGGAGCCAGCCCGCGTACCTCACGCCGCTGCGCCGCGGGCGACAGGCGAGGTGCAAAATCGCCACGACGACGACCACTGTCGTCCAGGCGAGAAGCCAATGCCCCAGCGATTCGCTCCACGATCCAACATGCTCGTGCAAGGTGTCATTCACGGCGTTTCTCCCTTCGACTACGCATTTCGCGCTGGAGCTGCTCCCAGACTTCCGGATTCAATTCGGAACACTCCGCCAGACCCGACACCATCGATTGGGCCGAGCCGTCGAAGAAGCGGCTGATGAAATCGCGCAGCACCAACCGCAACGTGGGCCTGCGCCGCACGCTGGCCGAGTAGCGGTAGGTCTTGCCCACGGCTTCGTGCCGCACGTACCCTTTTTTCTCCATCAGTTGCATCAGACCCAGCACGGTCGTGTAGGGAATCTCCTCGTCTCTGGCCAACCGCGCGCGGACTTCGCGAACGGTCAAGGGGCCCGACTCCCAGAGCAGCTTGAGGATCCCGAACTCGCGACCGCTGATCGCCGACGGTTTCTTTCCGGCCATGAGTCTCCTTTCCACGGTGACAACGTACTCATTCATACGTATGTCGGCGGAGAAAGTCAAGGGGACGCCGGCACCTCAACGGCGGCTTGGGAATAGGCTCTAACTCTGTCCCGTCACCGATGCGGTCGGCGAAGCGTCAACGTCGCTCTCGACCGAGACGAAAAGGTTGATGCGAACGGCGCCTTTCTGGCCTGGCCGGCCGGCCAATTGGAGCAGAATATGCCCTTCCCTGGCGATCGGTAGGCACGTTTGAAGCGCCGTGACGTTGGCCACCATGTCCGTCGGGCACCACCAGGCGGCCGTCGGTTCCCCCGCCGAGCGGAACTCCGGGGTCAAGTCGACGAAACCACCTCGCTGATCGACGTAGAAGTCTCGGCCGTCGCTCGCCGCCAAATGCATGTCAGCCGCGCTGGAAATCCCCACGACGGCAAGTCCGTCGCCCAGCATGAGCGCGGGTGCCACCTTTCGCGAATTCACCAGATCGGCCACGTTGGCGACGACATGCAACACGTACGACCTCGTCATGATGCCAGGTTGTTTCGTCTTCATCGCCGACGTGACCTCCTACTACCGCAAATGCCGCCTCAGGAACTCGATCGCCCGGTCGTAGGTCGCGTCGACGATCTTGGCGTCGATGCCGGATAGGCCGTGGCCGCCACCGGCCACGGTAACCAACTCGTGTTCGACGCCGTGCCGGGTAAGTTGCTTGTCCATCAAGACCGATTGTTCGTAGGGAACGTCGGTATCCTGATCGCCGTGTATCAGCATCGTCGGTGGGTAATTCGCGGTCACGTTTCGCACAGGGCAAAAAGGGTCGAACGCCTTGGGCTCCTCGTCGGGATCGTGGCCGGTCACCTCGCGGGGCCACAACCCCTGTTGGCGGCAATAGAGATAGAACCGCCCGCGGTTGTTCTTCCCTTCGCCGCCGGTGATGACCTCGTTGCCGACCGCCGCATAGGCTTCTTCCTTGGGCACGGCGGGCTGCTTCGAGTAGAACGGATCGGGCCGGCTGTACCACGATCCGGCCACGTCGCCATAACCCCAGAACGGCACCAGCGCTTTGGGCCGTGGTTCGACCAGGAAACCACTGCAAAGCGTCAGGTACCCGCCGGCCGAGCCGCCCGTAACGGCGATCCGCTCTGGATCGGCGCCGAACAAATTCGGCCCCTGCTCGCGGACCCAACGGCAGGCGTCGCGGACGTCCTCGAGGATCGCGGGCAGCTTCGTCTCGGGCGCCAATCGGTAGTCGATGGAAACGACCGTCCAGCCCGCCCCGATCAGATTGTCGTGGAAGCGGTTCATCAGCCCGCCGCGATGGCCCACGATCAGCGCCCCACCGTGAATCCAAATGACGGTCGGTCGCCGGCCGCCGGCCGGCGCGTTGTATACATCGGCTTTGATCTCGACGTCGCCGACTTTCTTGTAGGTGTGAGTTTTCATCTTCGCGTCGTCCGCGGCGCGCGTGAAACGTGGAAAGGCGATCGTCGCGGCGCCGGTGGCCGCAAGCTGCGCGAATGCGCGGCGATGGAGTCGAGCGTTGTATCGCGTCATGTGGCACCGGAAGTCAAGTAAAGCGTTAGAGACTCATGAAGACTCCGTCAGGCTGGAAAGCCTAACCTACGACGTTGGCCGCCATTGTACGGCGCCGGCGGTCACGTTGCCACCGATTGTACGTCACGCGTGTAAGAATGAGACATTCACACTGGCTGGGGCAGAGCCTGGGCAGCGCAAAATGCCCCAGTCCGGAGTTTGGAGCGTTATCCCGGTTTTGTTCCGCCACAGCGTGCAGCATGCCATGCCACCGGCTTGCCCGGTGGTCCGTGACGTTGGCAGCTACTCAAAGGCGGTCTCTGTCCCTGTCGTCGTACCCCGATTGCCCGGCCGCTGCCAAAGGCAGCGGCCGGGCAATCGGGGGATATTGGTGCCAGCCGTTTGTAGCTGACAACGTGAGACTCCACCGGGCAAGCCGGTGGCATCTTCTGGAACCACCGGGCGTCGGCGGAACAGAATCAGGATCAAAAGTATGGGGCCATTCGATCGGATTTACCCCGATTTCGCGCAGGCTAGCGCTCTGCGACCAGCCACCACTTTTCCGCGATAAGATTTCCCATCGTCGGGCGCGTGAAGTAATACGTTGGTTCGAATGCGCTGATGGTTTACAATCGGCTTCGTCAACCTCACCTGTCACGCCTGGCCGAAGATGTGGAAACCCATGTCTGAATCGCCGATCCGCTGCGGTGGTATCGTCCTTTGCGGGGGCAAGAGCAGCCGGATGGGCATGCCCAAAGCGATGCTGCCGTTCGGCCCCGAGATCCTCTTGCAGCGCGTCGTGCGGCTGCTGGCCGAGTCGGTCGCGCCGGTCGTCGTCGTCGCGGCGGCCGATCAAGTGCTGCCGGATTTGCCCGATGACGTTCTGATCGCCCGCGATCACGACGAGTTCCGCGGTCCATTGGCCGGCATCGCGGGCGGCCTAGTCGCGCTCGGGCAATGCGTCGACGCGGCCTTCGCCACGGGCTGCGATGTGCCGTTCCTCTCGCCCGCCTTCGTTCGCCGCTTGATCGATCGGCTTGGCGACGCCGACGTGGCCGTGCCGCGCGCCCTTGGTTTTCATCATCCGTTGGCCGCCGTTTATCGAACGAGCGTCCGGCCACACGTCGAAGCGCTCTTGGCCGCCGACCGCCTGCGAGCGGCGTTCCTGTTCGAGCGCGTTCGCACGCGCGAACTGAAGGCGGATGAGCTGCTCGACGTCGATCCCGGGCTGCGCTCGCTGGCGAACCTGAACGACCCGGCCGATTATCGCGCCGCGCTCACTGAGGCGGGCTTCGCCGCGCCGGGCGAGAGCCTATACGGTGGCGGAGTTGCGTGAGGGGCAATCGCCGGTGCAAGGCGATGAGATCCGGTGGATCAAGCATTGCCGCGCGATTGCGCAGCCGCGTAGCGGCGACAGAGCATAGCCCTGGGCGTGAGCCCTCCTTGTTCTACACAAGTCTGGATCGAAGACAGGCCAGGGCCTGCCCCTCGTTGTTCTACACATCTTCGGCCAGCTCCAGATGCCGATTTGCCCCGTTCACGGGGCTTCCGCGCAGCGGTACTCGGCCCGGCGTTTACGCCGGTTTCGCAATCCGGCCCACTTGCCTTCTTCCAGCCCCGTTCACGGGGCTTCCCAAATGGCTTAAGCCAGGCAAATGGTAAGCCCCGTGAACGGGGCTGAATACACCATAAATCTGCTCCCATTTTCCCTGGCATGAATGCCAGGTCTATGACCGCTTCGCGGAATGCCCCGTGAACGGGGCGGTGATCAAATGCCCTCGCTCCCCGTCGTAAAGCCCCGAAAGGGCGGCGCCGGCGAAGGCGAGGTTGGCCGCCGCCAATGCCATTGAGCTGTCCGACCATGCCTCCAAAATTCATCGGGCATCGCGCCCGATCCCGCCGTTCGTCACCTCGAACGTCATCCGCGCGCCGCGCCCCAGCGAAAGGCGACGATCCGCGAGTTTTCGGAAAGCCGATTACTGATCCTGCTGCAAAGCGTAGAGCACGATGTTCAGTCCGATCCGCGCCGCGTCTTCGCGCGTGTAGCCGGGGCATTCGAGCGATTCGTGCTTTTCCAGCGCGCAGCTCAGATCGTAACGCGAGAAGATCACGCCGTAACGCTCGCCGAGCCGGGCTCCTTCCAGCTCCGGCGCGACTTGCCGCACGGTCGATTTCAGCGGTCCGTCGCCGCCGCTGCCAGTAGCACCGCGCCGCGGATCGCGGCGGCCGACCGTTCGCACGTCGAAGCCGCCCAGCGCACTGGTGAACATCGGGTGCGCGGCGGGGATCTCGCCCCAGGCGTCGGCGCCGAAGACCGCCTGCATCTCGCGGCGGAACGACTTGGCAAACTCTTCGCTGCCGCAGATCGCGTCGCCGAACACCACACCGCCTCGCTCGACGTAGGTCCGCAATTGCTTCCGCTCAGGTTCGCTCAAACGGAAGGCGCTCCGCCCGTGCAGGAACAGCAGTTGATAGCCGAACACCCGCGGGTCCGACAGCACCAGCTCGCGCTGGTCGGTGCTGACGCGCACCCCCGTTTCGCGCGCGACGACTTGCAGCAGGTTGTGCAAGGCCCACGGCGCCGACTTCCACGCGCCGTCGTGCTTGATGTTGGCCACGTAAAGCTTCACCCGCTCGAAGGGGTCGCTCGGCTGGTCGGATTCCGGCAATCGCGAGATGTCGAGCTTGTATTTCACCTCGCGGTTCGTTGCGTAGGCCATGACGTTGATGCCGAGCGCCATGGCGCCGTCGATACGGGCCTGCACGCCGGCTGCGAACTTCCGGTTGCGCCCCGGCCGGGCCAGTTCCCAGAGACAGCTCAGGTTGCCCGGTGAGTAGATCACGCTCGTGCGGCAGCCGATGTCGATGCCGTACAATCCCTTGAAACGCGGGTCTTTCAGGAACTCCGGATCGACTCGTTCCTCGGCACTGTAGGCCGGATGGCTTTCGTCCAGCAGGCGCAGTTTGTACTCCGGCTCGGGAAACATCCTCTGCATCAAGGCCCGGAAGCCGGCGTCGAAACCGGCGTCGTCGCAACACGATTCGGCGAAAATGAAGCCACCGCCGTTGACGTACTCGCGCATCCGCCGCACTTGCTCGTCGCTGAACTCGGGCGGCAATTGGCCAGAGAGGAACAGCACCGGCGCCTCGAGCAGGTCGGCGGCGCGGGCGGCACCCGAGTCGATCACTTGCCAGGTCAGATCGCGCTGCCAGCGGGTCTCGATGAAACTGGTGAGGTTGGCCAGGTCGCCGCGGTGATGGTTCCAGTCGTCGAGCGGTCCGTGTTTGAGTTTGGCCGCCAGCACGGGCCTGCGTCCCTTGGCCAGGAACAACAACGCCAGGCTCGTGCCCACGTGGGGATGGTCCTCGCCGTGGCCCACACCGATAAAAAAGCCCGACAGATTGTCCTGAGTGCCGACCAGCAGGGCGGCCCCCTCGCGGTACCAGTCGTGCTCGCCGATAAAACGCTGGTTGGTGAGCCGGCCGACGCGCTCGATGCCATACAGATAATAGAGCAACCATCCCTGGCCGTGAGCGCCCGGGTTGGCATGAGCGGAGAAATTGCGGCCCATCCAGGCCAGCGCGCGGGCGACCTCGGTTTCGGGATCCTGCTGGCCGCAGCACTCAACGCGGTCGCCGTTGACCGTGGCGTCGCTCTTGTTGAGCCGGTCGTTGGTGATGATCATCGCGGCGATCCCGGCGCTGGTCATGCTGCCGGAGCCCGTCATGCCAGGCTTGTAGCCCCACGAGCCATCGGGATTCTGGCTCCCTTGCCAATAGTCGTGCGCCAGTTGCCAGGTGCGCTGGTTGACTTCGACACCGACTCGCTCGGCTTCGTACAGGGCCAAGAGGGCGAACTGGCTGTTCGAGTTGTCGCCGTCCGATTCGGGGTAGGCCCAGGCGCCCCGCATGGGTCCATCGCGTTTTTGCCTGTCCTGGAGCCAATTTGCGTTGTTTTTAATCGCCGACAAATTGGTTTTCGGCTCGGCGGCGCAGAAAACCATCGTCTGCAAGGCGGTCGCGTAGGTCTTGCTCGACTTTTGCTTACGGAGGTAATTGATCGCTTTCTGGATTACAGGATCGTTGGGGGGCGTTCCGGCGTTCAAGAGCGACAATGTCGCCAGCGCCGTCACAGCGCCGGGAATGCCGGGGAATTCGTACCAAGCACCATTGGCTTGCTGTTGACGCTTGAGGTAGTCGCTCGCCCGCTCGATCGCCAGGCGGACCTGTTCGGCTTCGATTTCGGCCGCCGCGGCCGGCGGGGCGGCGAGGACCAGCGTGAGCAACAAGATGAGTGTTAGACGCATTTTTACCTCCTGCAGCTCCCGTGTCCGGAAACGGCCGTTCAGCACCATTATATCTCTTTAGTCCCGTAGCGGAACTCGTATGAGTTCCGATTGCCTCGCAATGCTTGAAACTCCCACGAATTCCGCTGCGCTTCACGCATCGATCGGCCCAAAGCCTCGTCTTTTGCCATACCCCTTGGCGTGAATCTACGATAACCTATCCTTAATCTTATGTTCTGGACCAACGTGTTAATCCTGCTCGCCCTGCTGGCCGGCCATGTCGAGCTGCTCGTGATGCTGGTCAACCGGCTGCACGCGCTGCCTTTGCCACATGGGCTGCTGCGGCCCATCCGGCACCTGCACGACGTCGTGCTCGTCGGCTCGCCTTTCGCCTGGCTCTGGTTTCTGGGGCTGGGGGGACCCGGTCTGCTCGTTGGCGGAAGCTGGTCCCGCGTCCACCCGGCCTGGATCGGCTACCTGGCGCTCTGCGGACTGGGGACCGTCTGTCTCGTTGGTTCGGCGCTTGCGTTTCGCTTCCAACGGCGGCCACGGGCACAACTTTCCAATCATTCACGGCTCGTCGACGTCGCCGATCGGCTCGGTTTCCGGCCCCTCGGAGAGGGACCGTACCAACTGTTTGCGCGCGTGCCGGGCAATCAGCTCTTTCAGCTCGAAGTGAGCGAAAAAGAATACCGCTTGCCGCGCTTGCCCGCCGACTGGGATGGACTGTCGATCGTTCACTTGTCCGACCTGCACTTTCATGGCACGCTCGACCGGCCGTATTACGAGGAGGTCATGCGATTGGCCGCCGATATGTCGCCCGACATGGTCGTTTTCACCGGCGACCTGCTCGACGACCAATGCCTGGTCGAGTGGCTTCCAGCGACGCTCGGCAAGCTGCGCGCGGCCATGGGCTGTTACTTCATCCTCGGCAATCACGATTGGTACCTGGAACCGGAGCCAATCCGTCGTCGGCTCGTCGAGCTGGGCTGGCACGATGTGTCGGGAACGACATTGACGATCGCCCATCACGGCCACCACCTGGTGATCGGCGGCACGGAGCGGCCTTGGATGGGCGGCCATCCCGATTTCAATTCGGCGACTGCGGCCCATGCACCGGTAGCGGAATACGCGAGTGTCGCGAGCGCAGCGGAGGAAATCGCGGGAGCTCCGGACTTCGAGGCGCCAAACGGAACTCTCACGAGTTCCCCCACCAGGTGCGACGTCGGCACAACCTCATTCAAATTGTTGCTTAGTCACACGCCCGACAACTTGCCGTGGGCGAGGCGCGAGGGGGTCGACCTGATGCTCTCGGGCCACAATCACGGCGGCCAGGTTGTTTTGCCCTTGGTCGGGCCGGTCTATTCGCCCAGCTTTTACGGTTGCCGTTACGCGGCCGGCGCTTTCTGGCGTGAGCCGACTTTGCTCTACGTCTCGCGCGGCATCTCGGGCAAACACCCGCTACGGTTGGGATGCCCGCCCGAGCTCACGAAGCTCGTGTTGCGAGCGGAGCGATAGTATCTTGGGACAGAGCGGGAATTACTCGAAATCCAGAATCTAGAATCGAGAATCCCATGTCGAAGACATTCCGTCCGTTTGGTCTCTGGACCAGCCCCATCACACCCGGCAGCCTGGCCGAGGGAAAACGACTCGACGGCGTCGAGTGGGACAGCGACGGCACTACGCTGGTCTGGCTGGAAGGCCGCTCGGGCAAGGGTGTGTTGGTGGCCCAATCGCCTGGCGACGCGCCACGCGACTTGACGGCCGAACTCAGCGTGCGGGCGGAGGTTGGCTACGGCGGCGGCGATTTTACAGTGTACGGCGGGTGCGTCTACTTCGTCGTGCATAAGACGGGCCGCATTTTCCGGCAACCGCTGGCGGCAGGCGCGGCCGTGCCTATCACGCCTGGGTTTGGTCAGGCCGCCTCCCCGGTCGTTTCGCCCGATTGTCGCTGGGTGGCCTACGTCCATCACGACGGTGAAGGAAACGATCGGATCGCGGTCGTCGACGCGGCCGGCGCCATGTGGCCGCAGATCCTCACCGCCGGACACGATTTCTACATGCAGCCCCGCTTCAGCCCCGACGGCCGGCGCTTCGCCTGGATCGCCTGGGACCATCCTAACATGCCCTGGGACGGCACCGTCCTCTACCTGGCCGACGTGCTGGGAAATTCGTCGGGGCCGCCGCGGTTGGGTGAGCCACAGGCCGTCGCCGGAGGAAGCGACGTCGCCGTATTCCAAGCGGAGTTCACACCCGACGGCCGGCACTTGCTCTACGTTTGCGACAAAACGGGCTGGGGACGACTCATGGCGCACGATCTGGCGACGGGCCAATCGCGATCGCTGACTCCCGACGGCGTCGAATTCGGTGTACCGGCCTGGACGCAAGGGCAACGTACTTACGCCGTGCTGTCAACGGGCGAAGTCGTCGCGGCGGCCAGCGAACATGGCTTCCAGCGGATGCGGCGGATCCACCTCTCGACGGGCGACAGCGAGCTCATTGCCCCGCTGGCCGATTACAGCGAAATTGGATCGGTCGTGGCGGCCCCCTCGGGACGTAATTTGGCGATCGTAGCCAGCAGCCCGGCTTTGCCCTCGCGGGTCGTTACGCACGACCTTGATTCGGGCCGCACGCAAGTCGTCGCCCGCTCGAGCGGAGAAACCGTGTGTCCATCGGCGCTTGCTCGTTGCGAGGCTATTTCGTGGACAACGGCCGGCGGCCAGCAGGCGCATGGTCTTTACTACGCGCCGGCGAGCGACTGCTTCGAGTGCGAGGAAAAGCCGCCGTTGGTCGTACTGATCCACGGGGGACCGACCTCACAGGTCCGCGCGGGCTGGCGCGCCGAAGGACAATTTCTCGCTACTCGCGGCTACGGGGTGTTGTTCGTCAACTATCGCGGCAGCACGGGCTACGGCCGGGACTACATGCTCAAGCTCCGCGGCAACTGGGGCACCTGCGACGTCGAGGACGCCGTCAGCGGCATGCGGCACCTGGCGGACGCCGGGCGGATCGACTCCGAGCGCACCGTCATCATGGGCGGCAGCGCAGGCGGCTTCACCGTCTTACAGACGCTCGTGTGCCAGCCTGAGGCGTTCACAGCCGGGATCTGCCTGTACGGCGTGGCCAACCAATTCGCTTTGGCGTCCGACACGCACAAGTTCGAGAGTCGCTACACCGACACGTTGCTGGGCCCCTTGCCCGCCGCCGCCGCGATCTACCACGAGCGGTCGCCCGTGTTCCACTCCGCCAGGATTTGCCGGCCGTTGGCCGTCTTTCAGGGAAGTATCGACACGGTGGTGCCCAGGGACCAATCGGATTCGATCGTGGAGGCGTTGAAACGCAACGGCACGCCGCACATCTACCATGTCTACGAAGGCGAAGGGCACGGCTGGCGGAAACGCGAGACGATCGAACATTTCTATCGGGCCGTCGACGACTTCCTGCGGCGGTACCTTGTATTTGCCTGAATCAACTGGCGAGAAATGCGACGAGCCGATCGAGGAACGGCGCCTGGTCGGGGTGGATCACGCGGAGGGCTTCGTCAAGCGGCAGGAACTCGGCGCGATCGACCTCCCACGAAGCACAGCGCGGTGCCGCAGCCGGTGGCGCCGCCCCGGCGAAACAATGGATCCGCTTGCCGCTCTTGCGGTAGTCGATCGAGCCAAGGGGTGTCAACGCGTCGCACTCCACCCCCGCCTCCTCGAGCGTCTCACGGCGCGCCGCGGCCTCAAGCTCCTCGCCTTCGTCGGGCAGGCCCTTGGGAATGCTCCACGGCTTGCGGCGGTTGTAATTGCCCGACGGATGGACCAGCAAGACTTCGAGGCCGCCGTCGCCGCGTCGATAGAGGAGTGTGCCGGCGGAGTGTTTCATGGGGCATTTGGTGAGAGGTGAGTGGTGGCGTGAGAGGCGTTAGGCGTTGGGCGTTAGGGGAGCCGGCAGCTTCCTGCGGGCTTACGCCTTCATCCTTCCTTTTTCATCCTTCATCCTTCCACCTTCCTCCTTCCCTCACGCCCCCCACTCACCTCCCATCCGCCCGCCGCGACGCGCGTACATGGCGCGCGCCTCCTGCTGGCTCTGATGGTCGATCTCCATGATCACCTGCGACTGCTTCTGCAACAGCAACTCGCGGTACTGCGACGACTTGTCGAGCGTGATCGCGTCGGCGATCATGCGCATCGCCTCGCCGTAGTCGCCCCGCGCCGCATGGCCGTGCGCCAAGCCCAGCCGGGCGCGGACGTCGGTGGCGTCGATGGCCAACGCGCGCTGGAACACCAAGGCGGCGCTGTCGGCCATTTCCAGGCCCAGGTAGGCGTCGCCCAGCGTGTCCTGTTCGGCGACAATTACTTCTC
>Ga0307373_10004565_pt1 | contig 23210 bp, 22 predicted proteins | sample OX2MG_FD_202534 | JGI IMG/M metagenome (GOLD analysis project Ga0307373, IMG submission 202534) | Soil microbial communities from Risofladan, Vaasa, Finland - OX-2 | ecosystem: Environmental > Terrestrial > Soil > Coastal area > Acid sulfate soil | place: Finland: Risofladan, Vaasa | collected... | reverse complement strand
GCTCACGTGCTCCATGGGCTGCTCCTCGTCTCGGGAGAGTCATTCTCCCAGCTCGAGGGCACCCTACAACGAGCTTTCCGGCGCCGTCGCCGCCCGCTGATACACCCCCGCGGCATAACTGGAGCCATGCACACCGCGACGCTGCACCCCACCGCCCCACCCGCCGGCGACCTCCGCTCGTGCAGCGGAACGGTCATCGTGCACCCCGACCGCGGCACCGAGTGCACCGACGACGCGCACTGCGAGGTCCCGCTCTTCGCGCACGAGTTCACCAGCCTCTGCGACGACCCCACCTGCTGCGGCGACTGATCGCCCGCGCCGCAAAGCGCCATGCGATGCTGAGGCCGAGCCCGACCGAGGGGTGACGAGGAGGCGGCGGCGTGTCAAAGCTCAGCGCGGTGAGGGCCCGGGCGGTCTCGATCCCTGTCGAGAAGCCGACCCGGATGTCGACTCGCATCCTTGACCGCCGTGACTTCGTCATCGTCGAGGTCGAAGAGGAAGAGGGGCGAAGCGGCGTCGGCTACAGCTACGCCGGCACCACGGGCGGGCCGCTCCTCGCGCGCGCCGTCACCGAACTGCTCACGCCGAGCGCGCTCGGGGAGGAGGCCGAGAACATCCTCGGCCTCTACGAGCGCCTCTACCAGGAGACCCTCCTCACCGGGCGTCGGGGGATCGTGCTGCGCGCCATCGCCGCCCTCGACATCGCCCTGTGGGACCTCGCCGGAAAGCGGGCGGGGCTGCCCCTCGCGGTCCTCCTCGGAGGGCGGACCGGCGCCGTGGCCTGCTACGCCTCCGGCGGCTACTACCGCGACGAGGGCGCCTCACCCGAGGAGGCCGTGCGCGCCGAGATCGCGCACAACGAGCAGCTCGGCTTTGCCGACCACAAGATCAAGGTCGGCGGCCTCTCCGTCGAGGCGGACGCCCGCCGGGTGGCCGCCGCGCTCGAGCCGATCCGTCCGGGTGGTCGCCTCGCGCTCGACGCGAACAACGCCTACCCGAACGCCCACGAGGCGCTGCGGGCGATCCGTGCCTTCGAGCGCGCCGCGGGGGAGCGGGGGCTGTGGTGGATGGAGGAGCCGCTCTCACCCGACGACATCGCCGGTCACGCCGAGCTCGCCCGGACCGTCGAGACGCCCATCGCGACGGGTGAGATCGCCCAGACCCGGCACGAGTTCCGCGCCCTCATCGAGGCGGGCGCCGCCGACATCCTGCAACCGGACGCCGGGGTGCTCGGCGGCGTGAGCGAATGGATCCGCATCGCCCGCACGGCTGAGACCTTCCGCCTCCCCGTCGCCCCCCACTGGCATGCCAACCTGCACGTCCACCTCGCCGCGGCCGCGCCGAACAGCCTCGGTGTCGAATACTTCGAGCTCGCCAAGGACATCTACAACTTCGAGCGCCTCGTCACCCCCGAGACGCGCCTCGAGACCGTCGACGGGAAGGTCCTCTGCCCCGACCGACCGGGCCTCGGGATCGACTTCGATCCCGAGGCGCTCGAACGCTTCACCGCTGCCTGAGGGGCACCTAGGCCGGCGGCGTGACCGTCACGGGCAGCGCGCCGGCGAGGCCCCGCAGCTCTTCGAAGTCGGTCGAGAAGACCGAGTGCGGGCTGCCGGCCGAGGCCCACAGCACCTCGTGGTCGCGCAGCGCCTCGTCGATCACGGCTCTCAGCGGCGCGGGATGACCGAGCGGGGCGACGCCGCCGATCACCTGCCCGGTCGCGGCGCGCACCTCCTCGGGGCTGGCGCGCCGGAGCTCGCCGCAACCGAGCGCCGCGGCGAGGGACTCGAGGTCGACTCGGTGCGCGCCGCTCGCGAGGACGAGGATCGGCGTGCCATCGGCGACGAAGACGAGCGAGTTGGCGATCGCACCCACCGGGCAGCCGAGCGCTGCCGCAGCCTCGGCGGCAGTCCTCGTCGAGGCATCGAACTCGCGCACCTCTCCCTTGGCCCCCGCCGCGCGCAACGCCCTTGCCACCGACGACTCGCCAACGCCGCTCATGGATCGCGCCTGGCTGCCGGGAGCGCTGGGTTCAACTCGACCGCAGCCCGACACGTGCCGGCCGCGCGTCAGCGACGTCGCCCGCTGCGTTGACCCCCCCGGGTCGCGGCCTTACGATCGCCCAAGCCCAGGTGGGGGAGCGAGCATCGGGGCCACGCCCCCGAGCAGCGTTCCGCCGGCGCATCGACCCGTCGGCAGACGTCCGTCGCGCCGGTGCTCCGACCCGAGCGATGGCACCGACGTCGACAAGGGAGGAACGCCATGGCGCGTGACAAGAAGATCGCCGCACGGCTCGCAGAGGCCTGCCGGATCATGGGGACCTGGGACATGACCCACGGTTCCGAGGGCCACATCAGCTACTGGGACGGCGAGTCCGAGAGCGTCCTCATCCGGGGAAAGGGCAAGGACCAGCTCGGCGTGCGCTACACGCGTGACTCCGACATCGTCGAGGTGGACTTCGCCGGCAACACCCTCGAAGGCGGCACCGAGGGGGTCCGCTCACCGAGCGAGATCTACCTGCACACATGCATTCTGAAGGCGAACCCCGAGCTGCGCAGCGTGGTGCACATGCACCCGCGTGCCGCGCTCATCCTCACCGCCTGCGAGAAGCCGATCCTCCCGATCCACGGCCGAAACGCCCAGGGCGCGCGCATCGCCGCGGAAGGGATCGACACCTACCCGACGAGCATCACGATCCACACCCAGGAGATGGGTGAGAAGTTTGCCGCCTTCATCGGCAAGAAGAAGTTCGCCCTGATGCGCGGCCATGGGATCACCGTCGCCGGAACGAGCATCGAGGACGCGACGGTGCGCGCGCTCGAGCTCAACGAGCTGCTGAAGCTCACCTACGAGGCCTACCTCGTCGGTGACCCGAAGCCCCTCCCGCAGGGCGACATCGACCACCTGCTGCGCGACCCGGAGGCGAACCGACCGCGTGGCTCGGCGGGCGGCGAAGCGGGCATGCTCGCCAATTACCGCTACTACGGGATGGTCGCCGGGGAGATCCCCGTCGGCTGACCGGTAGGCGGGGAGCAGCCCCGACGACGTGTCGCGAACTCAGGTAGCAGTCTCACTACCTTTGGAACCCCAGCGGCAGGCTTCAGGAGCGGCATGCACGAGGCGCAACTCATCAAGACCAGGACGCCGGAGTTCCGTGAGCTCTTCGAACGGGTCAAGCTGGCCACCCGGCTTTCCTCAAAGCTGAGCGCCTACTGCCTTGAGGAGGCTGAGTCGATCCGGATCGCCTTCGAGGAGCTCATCGGCAAGCCGGTTGGGGACTCCTTCACACTGATTCCGCCCTTCTACACCGACTACGGGTTGAACATCTCCGTCGGCCGGTCCGTCTTCATCGGCTATCAGTGCGCGTTCACCGGCCACGCAGCCATCGACATCGCCGACGAGGTGATGATTGCGCACAAGGTCAACCTCATAACGGCCGGTCACCCCGTCGAACCGAGCAAACGGCGGGACTACATCACGGCGGAGCCAATCACGATTGGCACCAACGTGTGGATCGGCGCGGCCGCGACAATCCTGCCCGGCGTGAACATCGGAGCCGGTGCCGTCGTAGGCGCCGGCGCTGTGGTCACCCGCGACGTGCCCCCGGCCACCCTTGTAGCAGGCGTGCCGGCCACCGTTATCAGACAGCTGTGACGACACGGATCTCCCTTGTGCCTTTCGTCCTGACGCCGATAATGTTCGTTATGTAAGTTACATTATTAGGGTCCCCGAAGGGTCGGAATGTTCAGCCCTTCAAGTCCTCCCCGACCGGCAGGCTCCCGCCGCAGGAAAGAGGTGGGGTGCCACGGCCGGTCGTGGCATTCCGAGGGCGATGCCTAGGCCACTGGCCACACCATGGCGGCGCAGACGAGATCGCGGCCTTCCTCGAGCCTCCGGCATTGTTGTCTTGCAGCACTCTCCGGGGCGCACCTCGTCGGAGCGCCCCATACTGGGGCCCACGGCTCGGCACGACGCACCGGAGCGAGCACGCGGACGGGGAGGACAAATGGCGAGGAACAAGCCCTGGGACGGCGTCTTTGGCGCTGATGACCTCGCGGCGATGGGCCGCAGCTACGACCAGCAGGACCGCCCGATCACCGCGGGCGAGCGTCCTGCGGTGATCGTGGTCGACATGACGCGTGCCTTCGTCGATTCGACCTACCCGACCGGCTTCAGCGCGACCGGCTATCCCGCCGCGGCCGCGAACGCCCGGTTGCTGGAGGTGGCGCGTGCCGCCGGGCTGCCGATCTTCTTCACCAAGGGCTATGCCGAGCCCGATCACCAGCCGACGCCCGCCGAGCGGGGACGCTGGAAGTCGACCTCGCGACCGGCGCCCCCCGCTGACGCGCCCCCTGGCGACGTGATCGTCGATGAGCTCACTCCCCTGCCGGGGGAGATCGTGATCAACAAGGCCGGTCGGCCGAGCGCCTTTTTCGGTACGCCACTCACCTCCTACCTCGTGCACGCCGGCTGCGACACGGCGATCGTCACCGGGATGGTCACGAGCGGTTGCGTGCGCGCGACGGTGATGGACGCCTTCCAGAACAACTTCCACTGCATCGTGCCGTCCGAGTGCGTAGCCGACCGCAACCAGCTCTCGCACAAGGTCTCGCTCTTCGATCTGCACATGAAGTACGCCGACGTCGTCAGCCTCGACGAGACGGTCGGCTACCTGGACCAGCTGCACAAGGGCGCAGCGGGGCTGCCCGACCTGCAATTGGCCTGACCGCGGTCATGGCCTCACCTTCCCCCGCTGACATCGCCGTGACGGCCTGAGGGCTGCTCCGCCGCGCTTTACGATCTTCGCTTCGTCGCCGTGGGCGCCGTGCCGCGAAGGGATCGTCCGGATGACCGACCAGCTGCTCACCGACCTCGGAGCGGGTGAGCTCTCAGAGCGGGTGCGGAGCGGCCAATGTACGGCGACCGAGCTCGTGCGGGCACACCTTGACCGCATCGAACGCCTCGAGCCGACCCTCCACGCCTTCCGGCACCTCCGTCGGGCGGCCGTGCTGGCCGAGGCCGAGAGCTTTGACGCTCGTCGCGAGCCGAGCGACCGCCCCCTTGCAGGCATTCCGGTGGCAGTGAGCGCAGACCTCGCGGTGGCCGGCCTTCCGAACGAGCGCGGCTCGGCGGCAACGTCGCCGGACCCGGCGGTGCGGGATGATCCGCTCGTCGCGATGCTGCGGGGAGCTGGTGCGCTCATCGTTGGCACGACCTCGGTCGCGGAGTTCGGGATCTGGCCCTTCACCGAGCCCGAGCGCGCGGAGGCGCCACGAAACCCCTGGAACACCGCGCACTCCCCCGGCGGCGCCGCCGGGGGCGCCGCGGCCGCCGTCGCTGCCGGGATGGCGGTCCTCGCCGTCGCGACCGACGGGGTAGGCGGGCTACGTGTCCCGGCGAGCTGCTGTGGCCTGTTCGGGCTGAAGCCCGGCCCCGATCTCCTCGCGCCGGTCGAGCCGGAAGCGGCCCGGATGTACGGGATGACGACCGCTGGGCCGATCGGACGCAGCGCCGAGGACGTCGGCCTCGCCCTCGACGTCCTCGCCGGCTCCCGGAGCTACCGCGACCCGCTGCCGCCGCCCGCCCCCCTCCGGATCGCTTACGCGCCGGGCCACTACTCCCCCGCGGCCCGCATCACGCCGGCGGTCTACGAAGCGGTGAAGGGCGCAGCCACGACGCTGCAGCAGGCCGGCCACCGGATCACCGCCGATCGTCCCCCCTACCCTGCCGACATCACCTTCCGCTTCACCCACCGATGGCAGGCGGCGATGGCAGACGAGGCCGAGGGCCTCCCCACCGAGAGGTTGGAGCGGCGCACCCGCAAGGTGGCTCGCCACGGCCGAGCCGCCCGTCGCAAGGCCACACCCGTCGCCGACGACGCCTTCGCCGTGGCGATGCGCAGGTGGTTCCAGGGCTACGACCTGTTGATCACCCCGACGTTGACGAGCGGCCCGCCGCCGGTCGGATCCTGGCCGCGGGGATGGCTGCGCACCATGAACGCGGTCACCAACTGGCTGTACACGCCGCCGTGGAACGTCGCCGGGCTGCCCGCCGCCTCACTCCCCTACGACCGCGACGAGGCGGGGCTGCCAATCGGCGTACAGCTGGTGGCGCCCCCGGGCGGTGAGGCGACGCTCCTCGCCGTCGCCGCACAGTTGCAGGCCCTCCACTCGTGGGAGCGAATCGCCCCGATCGGCACTCTTCCTCCGTCACATTAATCGTCCATATTGGACGTGCTTGCGTGACGGAGCCCCCCCGGGCCGAAGTGCACCTGCGTTGTCACGGCTCGTGCGCGGCAGGATCGAGCAATCGGGTGCGATCCACGTGGCCCCGATGGATCGTCTGCCCACCGTCGATCACGATCGCCGCCCCGGTGACGAAGGAAGCGGCCGGGGAGGCGAGGAAGGCGATCACGTTCGCCACCTCCGAAGGGTCCGCGGTGCGCCCGAGGACGGTGCTCAACGCCGACTCCGGTCGGAAGGTGGCAGTGCGGCCGCGGGTGTCGATCGGTCCCGGGCAGACGGCGTTGGCCCGCACTCCGAGGGAGCCGACCTCGGTCGCCACCTGTCGGGTGAACAAGACCACTCCGCCCTTCGCCGCGCTGTACGCGGCGCCGAGCGGGAGCGCGACGAAGGCGTGCGTCGAGGCAACGTTGACGAAACTCCCTTCGTCGGGACGACGAGCGGGAGGAATGCCCTCGTCATCAGGAACATGCTGGTGAGCGAGGTGCTCAGCACGCTCTCCCACTCGGCGAGCTCGAGCTCGCCGAGTGCCGCGCGACTCCCCCGCCCGACGACGTTCACCACGGCGGCGATCTCGTGCTGCTCCGCCGCGCACCGGGCCGCGAGCTCGTTGACGGCGCCCTCGTCGCTCACGTCGGCAACGACGGCGACGGCACCTCCGCCGTAGAGCGACGGCTCGGCGGCGACGGCGTCCGGGAGGTCCGGGTCGATGTCGACGGCGACGAGGCTGGCGCCGAGCTCGGCGAAGACCGCCGCCGTCGCGCGTCCGATGCCGCGTGCGGCACCGGTCACGACGACCGAGCGGCCTTCGAAGTTCAGGAGATCGAGCATCGCAGTCCCCCTTGTGCGCCGGCGAGTGGCTCCCGTCGTCGTCTACCTCGGCGGGTCGCTGTGGCCGGGTCCGTCACATAATCCTGTCGACATATGGAAGGTTCTGTGGCCGGGCGCTCAACTCGCAGGCAGGGCATCGACGATCGCGCGGGTCACCTCGGCGGTCGTCGATTTGCCTCCGAGGTCGCCGGTGCGGATCTCGCTCGTCGCGAGGACTCGTGCGATCGCCTGATCGATCGCCTCCGCGCCCGCTTCCTCGCCGAGGTGGCGCAGCATCATCGAGCCCGACCAGATCTGGCCGATCGGGTTGGCGATCCCCTTCCCGGCGATGTCGGGAGCCGAGCCGTGCACGGGCTCGAACATCGAAGGGTTGTCCCTCGTCGGATCGAGGTTCCACGACGGAGCGATCCCGATGCTGCCGGCCACCGCTGCGCCGAGGTCGCTCAGGATGTCCGCGAAGAGGTTCGAGCCGAGGACCACGTCGAAGTGCCCCGGGCGCTGCACGAACGCCGCCGCCAGGGCGTCGACGTGCATCTTCTCGTAGCGGACGTCCGGGTACTGCTCGGCGACCTCCCCCACCACCTGGTCCCAGAAGGGGAGGGTGTGGATGATGCCGTTCGACTTCGTCGCCGACATCACGTACGAGCGGCGCGTGCGCGCGAGGTCGAACGCGAAACGGGCCACCCGCTCGATGCCGCGGCGCGTGAAGACTGCCTCCTGCACGGCGATCTCGTCGGGGGTGTCGCGGTAGAGGCGACCCCCGATCTCGGAGTACTCCCCCTCGTTGTTCTCGCGGACGATGACGAGGTCGACTCCTCCGCCGATCACCTCCGGGCGTAGCGGGCTCGGCACCCCCTCGAGCAGCTTCACGGGGCGGAGGTTCACGTACTGGTGGAAGCTGCGCCGGATCGGGATCAAAAGGCCCCATAGCGAGACGTCGTCGGGGACACCCGGGAAGCCGACGGCACCGAGGAAGATCGCTTCGTGCTCGGCGAGCTGGGCGAGGCCGTCCGCCGGCATCATCTCCCCGGCACGGGTGTAGTACTCGCACCCCCAGGGGTATTCGACGAGCTCGAGAGCGAAGTCGAAGCGGCTCCCCACGACCTCGAGGACCTCGAGGGCCGCCGGCACCACCTCGTTGCCGATCCCGTCACCGGGGATCACGGCCACCTTGTAGCGCTTCGGCATCAGGGCTCCTCTCACGCGAGATTCAGCCCTGGAAGTTACCGGCCGGCTGGATGCGCAAAGATAAAGCAGCACACGCTCGACTACACGACGAGGGTCCGAGAGGACGGAGGCGACGATGGCGGTCATCGAACAGCCGTTGGTGACGGAGACGAGCAAGAAGGCCGGTGTCTCCGACGAGGAATGGGCGCTGCGGGTGAAGCTCGCCGCCTGCTACCGGATCTTCAACTACCTCGGCTGGACCGAGCTGATCTTCAACCACATCTCGCTGCGCGTCCCCGGCCCCGAGACGCACCTGTTGATCAACCCCTTCGGCCTCCGCTACTGCGACGTCACGGCCTCCAACCTCGTGAAGATCGACCTCCAGGGGAACATCATCGGGGACGACACCTGGCCGGTGAACCGCGCCGGGGTGATCATCCACACCGCCCTGCACGCGGCACGGCCGGACATCCACGCGGTGATGCACACTCACACCACCGCCGGCTCTGCCGTCGCCGGCCTCGACGGCCCGATCGACGGCAACAACTTCTACGCCTCCCAGCTCTGGGGGCAGATCCGCTACCACGACTTCGAGGGCATCACCTTGGAGAAGGACGAGCAGGACCGCCTTGTCGAGAACCTCGGCGAGGAGTGGCTCCTCGTCCTCCACAACCACGGCCTCCTCTCGGCGGGCGCCACGCTCGAGTCGGCGTTCATGCGCCTGTGGACCCTCGAGCGCTCGTGTGAGATCCAGGTGGCGACGATGAGCACCGGCGGCAAGATCAAGCAGGTCTCGGACTCCGCGCACGAGCGCTCCTCCGGTGACTACCGGAAGATGCTCGCGAGCCCCGAGGCCGGCCTGCGGGCCTTCGAGGCCTACCAGCGCCAGATCGACGAGATCGACCCCTCCTACCGCACCTGAGCGGCAGGGCGGGCCCCGAGCCCCCGCTCCCCCACCGCCTCGGCCGCGACACCGACGCGCCGCAGCGGCAACGCCAACAGCCCCGCGGCGGCGACCAGCAGGCAGCAGAAGACCAGTGAGGCGGTGCGCAGGCCGAGCGCGCTCGTGAGCAGGCCGACACCAATCACCGGCAGCGAGAGCGCCAGATAGCCCACCAGGTTGTAGGCCGCAAGCGCCTCGGCGCGGCGCGCTGCCGGCGCCAGCTCGTTCACGAGGGCGAGGCTCCCGACGAAGGCCATCCCGGCTCCGGCTCCGCCGAAGAGCGTGGCGAGGAAGAGCAGCAGCGAGGAGCGGGCGGTGAAGGCGAGCTGGATGAGCGCCGCGCCGAGCGCCACCAGGGCCAGCCCCGCCAGCATCGAGCCGCGGGCGCCGTGCCGCCTGCGGAGAAGCTGCGCGACCCCGCCGACGAGGTTGAAGGTGCAGAGCACGGCGCCGGCGACGAGGTGGCTCGAGACGTGCAGGATCTGGCGGGTCATCGTCGGGCTGAGCGCGCCGTAGACGCCGCCGAGCGACCAGCCGACCCCCATCGTGACCGAGGAGACGACGAACGGGCGGAGGATGGCGCGTGGTACCGAAGGGCGCTGCAGCCTCCAGCGGGCGTGCTCACCGGGCGTCACCGTCTCGATCACCAGCACCGCGACCGCGAGCAGCGCGCCGCCGTCGAGGGCGATCTCGAGCACGTAGGGGAGCACCGTCGGCGACGGCAGGAACTGCACCATCACCCCGAAGGCGAGCGAGCCGGCCGCCGCGCCGGTGAGGAAGGCGACGGTGTTCATCAGCGCGGCCCGCGGACGCTGGCGCGGCGGTGAGAGCTCGACGAGCGAGGCGCCCGCCGCGGCGATGAGGGTGCCGGTGGCGACGCCCTGCAGGGCGCGCGCCGCGAAGAGCCACAGGGCCGAACGGGCGAGCGCGAAGAGCAGCGCGCTCGCGACGAGCAGCGCCGCACCAGCGAGCAGCAGGGGGCGTCGGCCGACGACGTCCGAGAGGCGGCCGACCACGAGCAGCGTGGCGAGCACGGCGACCGCGTAGACGCTGAAGATCGCCGTCACCGTGAGCGAGGTGAAGTGGTATTTGCCCTGGTAGACGACGTAGAGGATCGACGGGCCGTTGCTCGCGAAGGTCGTGCAGAACACGACGAAGAGCACCGCCACCACCGCGAGTCGCCGCCTCATCGTCGCCCCGACCCTACCGGCGCCCGCCGGGGCGGCCGTTGGACGACCGTCGGAAAGTCCGTGAGACTCGAACCATGACCGCCGTCGCCGTGCTCGACGACTATCAGGGCCGCGCACACGCCCTCGCCGACTGGGCGGCGCTCGGCTACGACGTCACGCTCCGCTTCTTCTTCCGAGCGATGGACGAGGACACCCTCGTCGGCATCCTCTCCGAGTTCGACATCGTGGTGCTGATGCGGGAACGCACCGCGCTCCCCCGCCAGGTGATCGAACAGCTCCCCCGTCTGCAGCTGGTCGTGACGACCGGGATGGTGAACGCGGCGGTCGACCGCGAGTGCCTGCGCGAGCGCGGCATCACCTACGCCGGCACCGGCGGCAGCGGCAGCGCCGGGCCGGTCGAGATCGCCTGGTCGCTGATCTTCGCCACGACCAAGCGCACCGTCATCGAGGACGCGGCGATCCGTGCCGGCCACTGGCAGCTCGGCTTCCCTGCCCTCCTCTCCGGCAAGACCCTCGGCCTCCTCGGTCTCGGTCGCCTCGGCTCGGCGATGGTCCCCGCCGCCCGCGCCTTCGGCATGGAGGTGGTCGCCTGGAGCGAGAACCTCACCGCAGCGCGCACCGACGAGGTCGGCGTCGAGCTCGTGACCAAGCAGGCACTCCTCGAGCGTTCCGACGTGCTCTCCATCCACCTCCTCCTCAGCAGGAGGACCCGCGGCCTGCTCGGCGCCGACGACTTCTTCTCGATGAAGCGCAGCGCGGTCCTGATCAACACCTCGCGGGGGCCGATCGTCGAGGAGCAGGCGCTCGTCGACGCCCTCCGCGCCGGGCGCATCGCCGCCGCCGGCCTCGACGTCTTCGATGTCGAGCCGCTGCCCACCGGGCACCCCTTCCTCGCCCTCGAGAACGCGGTGCTCGCCCCGCACCTCGGCTACGTGAGCGAGGAGGGCATGGAGGCGATGTACAGCGACGCGGTCGAGGACATCGCCGCCTTCCTCGCGGGTGAGCCGATCCGCGTCATCGAGTAGCGCGATGCCGACCTCGCTGCGCACCGACCTCTACGAACTGAACATGGCCGCGAGCTACCGGACGCGGGGAATGGACGGGCTCGCGACCTTCAGCCTCTTCGTCCGCCAGCTCCCCGCCTCACGGGGCTTCCTCATCGCCTCGGGGATCGAGGAGTGCCTCGACTGGCTGGAGGACCTGCACTTCGGCGCCGAGGAGCTCGCCACCCTCGAAGGGCTCGGCTTCAACGAGTCCCAGCTCGCGGCGCTCGACGGTCTCGAGTTCACCGGTGACGTCTGGGGAGTTCCCGAGGGCCGCGTCGTCCTCGCCAACGAGCCCCTCGTCGAGGTCACCGCACCGATCGCCGAGGCCCAGCTCGTCGAGACGATGCTCCTCAACGAGCTCACCTTCCAGACCAATGTCACCACCAAGGCCGCCCGCTGCCGCCTTGCCGCCGGCTCCGAGATCGGCCTCGTCGAGTTCGGGATGCGCAGGGCACAGAGCATCGACGCGGCGATGCTCGCGGCGCGCGGCAGCGCGATCGCCGGCTTCTCGGCGACGAGCAACGTCGAGGCCGCGCGGATCTACGGCCTCGTCGCGGCGGGGACGATGGCGCACTCCTACATCGAGGCCTTCGAGGATGAACGGGCTGCCTTCGACGCCTTCGCCGAGGACTTCCCCGGCCGCTCGACCTTCCTCGTCGACACCTACGACCAGGGCCGCGGTGTCGAGCACGCGATCTCGGTGATCAAGGCCCGCGGCCTCGAGGAGCATGCCGCGATCCGCATCGACAGCGGGGACCTCGCCGTCGTCACTCGACAGGCACGCGCCGCCCTCGACGCCGCCGGGCTCACCGGCGTGCGGATCATGGTCTCCGGCGCGCTCGACGAGTACCAGATCGCCCCGCTCGTCGCCGGTGGAGCGCCGATCGACGCGATGGGCATCGGTACCCGCCTCGTCACGATCGCCGACGCCCCCTACCTCGACAGCGCCTACAAGCTCGTCGAGTTCGACGGCCGCCCCGTCGCCAAGCTCTCCGAGGGGAAAGTCACCCTGCCTGGGGCCAAGCAGGTCTTCCGCGCCGCGGACTTCCACGACACGCTCGGCCTCCGCGGCGAGGCACCGCCCGCTGGCACGACCCCCCTGCTCGAGCCAATGCTGGTGGGTGGTCGGCGCCAGGCATTCTCGGTCAACCCCCTTGAGCAGGCGGCGGCCCGCTGTGCGCACGAGCTCGCCCACCTCCCTGCTGCGCTGCGGGAGCTTGAGGCGCCGGAACAGCGCACACCGCAGCTGAGCAGCACGCTCGCCGATCTCGCCGAGGAGCTCCATCACCGCCTTCGGGCGCGCTGAGCTGGGACTCTCAGCTCAAGCTCAACTAGAGGTTAAGGGTTGTCCCTCCGCGGGGGCGGCGGCGAACTCGAGGAACGCGGCATAGGCCCGTGGGCCCCAAACCGTTCCCGGGCCACCGTTCATCATGATGGCCACCCCGATCGCCTCGGCGACCTCGGCCGCGCCCGCCCCGGCACGCGCCGCACCCCGTGCATGGGCGGCGATGCAGCCGTCGCACTCGCGCGTGACGCTCACTGCCAGCGCGATGAGCTCCTTCAACCGCGTCGAAAGGGTTCCCTCGGCCATCGCCGCCCCCGAGAGGCGGACATAGCCCGAGTAGACCTCCGGGATCAGCTCCCGGAGAGCGCGACCTTCCCCCCTGAGCTCGTCCAGCGTCTCGTGCGCGTGCATCGCGACCTCCTCGGTTCGGCCGCCCGCGGCGGCGTGATGTGGTGGAGGGTACAGGGGGCTGTCTATTAATCTGCTGGCGAGGCCGAGGCGCACCGCAAGCGTTGCGGGCACCCTCAACCCGGCGTCGGCGACAAGGCTCGGCTCGTCGAAGCCTGCCGATTCAGTTCGGCGTGGGCGATAGTGACGACACAGAAAGTGCCTCCCGTTGCTTGGGATAGGACGACTTCGACAATCGTCATTCTCCCAGCAGGAGAGGCCTTTTTTGGTCGGGCCAAGTGCCTCACTTCCGCCATGGTCAAAGCGTGGATCGAGGGTTAGCCGACGAGCACGCCACTACGCAGTGGGCGATATTGGCGGGGGGCACCCACCGAGGCACGTACTAACAGTCTCCCCGAGAAGCTTACGGTGCGAGGCTGCAAATCGTGGTCGATCGACGGCCGCAGATGGTTGAGGAGCAACTGCGCCGCCATCAAACCCATCTCCGGCTGGGGGATCTCGTACGTCGTGACCGGGGGGCTCATGAGTTCGCACCAGTCGGCGTTCGAATAGGCCACGAAGGAGACGTCACGGGGGATCTGCGCACCGGCTCTCACGAGCTGCTGCATCGCCCCGAGCGCGATCTGGGTGCTGCCGGTGATGATCGCGGTCGGCGGGTCGGCGGCGGCCAGCAGCTCGTCCACCACCTGCTGGCCCCACGCGAGTCCCGACGTCCCGTAAAAGACGGGACAGTCATCAGCTGAGACCCCTGCCTCGCGCACCGCACGCGAGAAGCCGGCGACCCGGCCCTTGGTGGTGCTCAGCTCTGCACCGCCGATGACCAGTGCGATCCGTCGGTGCCCGGCAGCGAGCACGTGCTCGGCGAGGTCGTGGCCGCCCCGTTCGTCGTCGCCTACGACAGCGTCGACGTCGGTTGCGCGCGAGCGGCGGTAGAGCTCGACGATCGGCAGCGGCTCCGCCAGCTGCAGCAGCGCGGCGGCGCCCGCGTCATCGAAGGGAACGTGGACGATCGCGTCAACTTGGCGATCGGCAAGTGACTGGAGCGCGCGGAGCTCGAGCGCGGGGTCGTCGCGGTGGCAGCACAGGATGAGCTGATAGTCCTCCGCGGAGAGCGCGTCGTGCAGCAGGCGGACCGCCGCGGCGTAGTTGTATTTCTCAAGGCTTGGAATGACGAGGCCGATCGTTCCGGACTGGTGTCGCCTGAGCGCGCGTGCGAGGACGTTCGATCGGTAGCCGAGGGCTGTTGCTGCGGCCTCGATGCGTCTGCGAGTCTTCGGGTCGACATGGGCGGCGCCGTTGAGGGCGCGCGAGACCGTCGCCGTGGAGCATCCCGTCTCACGCGCGATGTCACGGAGGGTCGTCACGGCCGAGAGCCTAACTGGGGCCAAACATGGTACGTGTTAGCCTCGATCCACCGATTAACCAGGGCTGATCACCGCTCCTGGTCATACCCAAAAAGGCCTCTCTGGCTGGGGTGAATGGCGATACCTGAGTCGCAATTCACACCAGCACCGAGAGGCTCTTTGTGTGTTGTCGGTATCGCGCGCTCTCGACCGCATCCGGGTGACCTTCGATGAGCCGACGCCCGTCGCGAACGCTGGTCTTGTGCTCATCGCGACGCTCGCCGCCCGGCTCGGTGTCGAGCGGCTCGTGAACGACACGGTGCGCCTTCGCGGCCGGGTTGGCGGCGCACTCCCCGGCCGCGAGGTGCTCACGCTCGTGCATGCGATCTGCGCCGGTGCGAGCCACATCGACGATGCGAACGTGCTCCGCGCCGGTGGGACCGCCACCGTGCTCGGCCAACGGGTCGAGGTGCCCTCCACGCTCGGGACCTTCCTCCCCGCGCCTTCGCCCTCGGCCACGTCCGTCAGCTCGAATCCGTCACCGCCGCAGCCGCAGACGCCCACCGATGCGCTGACAATCGAGAACGACACGAAACCTTGGTCCGTCACGTCCAGGTGTCGGACTGGGGCGACATCACGCTGGCGCCAACCTCACTCCGGACCGCTCGGGCACACCCGACAGCCAGTCGGTGGATCGAGTTTTGACGCAACGATTCTGCAATCGATTACAGCCTACTGCTTGCTAAGTGAACTTCGGGCTCCTAACATTATCGGCAAGCAAGGCCGCCTTTTCATTGGTACGGTCTGCTCAACGGCGGTATATGGACATGGTTCGGGGATCGAGCTTAGGAAGACCTAGCTAGATACGGTCTGCAATGTGTTGCACACGGGCTCCACTCCTGACGGGAAGGGACTGAGATGGCGCAACAGGCGTTCCACTACGAGATGCCTCCTGAGGCCAAGGCCCGGCCGAAGACGGCGGTCGATGTGATGCGGACTGAGCTCTTGTCAGTGGGCATCCAGATCGTCAACGGGGGCGGCGAGACCAACCTCCACGCCCACAACGGCGAGGATGCCGTCTGGCTCGTGCTCGGTGGCCAGGCCGCCTTCTACAACGCTGACGGCGACCGACTGCTCATCGGACGCCACGAGATGGTGGTCCTCCCGTCGGGGACGAAGTACTGGTTCGAATCCGCTAGTGACGAGCCGCTCGAGATAGTGCGGATCGGCGCCAAGGACCCCCGCGTCGCCCCTTCTCGCACCGACGTCACCTCGCGCGACCGGGTCGCCCGCGTCGGCGCCACCCCGCACGTCCAGGCCGAACAGATCGTCGCGATCCCCGCCTGATGGCGATGGATCAGGCCGGGCGTGTCTTGCGCGTAATAGTCGACTTCGACACCTGCGAGAGTCACGCGAACTGTATGCGGGCCGCTCCTACGGTCTTCGAGGTACGCGATGACATGTGCCTCTACCTGCTCGACGAAACGCCCGGCGAGTCGCTCCGGGCGGCGGTCGAGGAGGCGGCGAGGAGCTGTCCAACCGAGTCGATCTTCATTGTCGACGACGCCTAGCGCCATCGAGCCCCAATTGCCGTTGGGCGAAACGTCGCCCCGAGATCTCGCCGGTTCCACCGAGGAGTCGAGAGAGCGTCACCTGAGAGGGAAGGATTCACATGCCCAAGCCAACTGCTTATCGCTACGAGCTCCCCGAGGACATTGGGAACGTGAAGGATCTCGTCGACATCTGGTCGACCGAGGTTCTTGGGACCCAGGTACAAGTTGTCCGAAGCGGCGGCGAGACGAACCTCCACGCCCACAACGGCGTCGACTCGATGTGGTTCGTGCTCGCGGGAACCGCGGCGTTCTACGACGAGGACAACAAGAAGTACGTGCTCAACAAGCACGAGATGATCGTGCTTCCCTCGGGCACGAAGTACTGGTTCGAGTCCCTCGCCGAGGAGCCGCTCGAGGTTATGCACATCACAGGTCGTGATCCACGCGTGACGCCGACACGCACCGACGTCACTCCACTCCCCGAGCGGGTCGGGCGCATCCCTCACCGCCAGGTCGAAAAGCTCGAGCCCATCGACAGCTGAGCACGCCGGCCCGGCGGCTAGAGCCGTGAGGGGCAGAAGGAGCGACGTACCGGAACCAGCTTTGGGAACCGAGGCGCGGCCCCGGTGCGGCCCGCTAGTACGCACATGAAACGGCCGAGTGCCGGGATCGACGCAGGGAGGATGCAGTCGATGTTCATTGACGCCGACACGCACGTTGACGAGTGCGAAGACACATGGTCGTACTTTCCGAAGTCCAGGGAGGAGCTGCGACCCGGCACAATGACATTCCTCGAGGGGAGTGCCCCCTCCTACCTCCGCCCCGGTTATCACCGGGCGTGGTTCATCGATGGACAGCTCTTCCAGCGGCAAGTACGCAGCGATGAGCGCACTGGAACCACGGTCGAAGCTCGGGAGCTCCACGATGTGCGCTCCAGGGTGAAAGACATGGACGAGCTCGGCGTCAGCCATCACGTCATCTATCCGACGCTCTTCCTCAACGAGCTCACTCGGCGGCCGGAGCTCGAGATCGCGCTCTGCGAGAGCTACAACCGCTGGCTCGCCGACCGCTGCTCGGAGAGCGACGGACGGCTGCAGTGGGTCGCGGTGGCACCGCTCAGCTCGATCCCTGACGCGCTCGCCGAAATCCGGCGGGCTCGAGACGCGGGGGCCTGTGGCATCTTCAAGCGAGGGATCGAATGCGGCGACCGCAACGTCGCAGACCCCTACTTCGCTCCGGTCTACGAGCTGGCACAGGGGCTCGATCTGCCCATCTGTCTACACTCGGCGCGTCCGTATCGGATCGTGACAGATCTGATGACCCGGCTGCAGACGGGCCTCGAGTCCGGACTCTACGTCCAGGACGCGTTTTCCCGGGTGCTCAAATCACGGCTCCCCGAGCGTTACCCGACCCTCCGGATCGGCTTCATCGAGGCGGGTGCAGGATGGCTTGCGCACGTGCTTTGGTCGGCGCGCGCCGACCAAAGCAAGGACGTCGCACTCGGCGCGGGGAGCGAGCGGGCCAAGGAGCGCAATCGCGAAGTGCTAGCTGAAGGGCGCCTGTTCGTCACTTGCGAAGTGAGCGAGGATCTCCCCCAAATCATCTCCGAGGTGGGCGACGCCAGCCTGATCGTGGGCTCGGACTACGGGCACCCGGACCGCGCGTCTGTCTGGGGAGCGCATACGCGGATCGTCGAACGGCCAGACATACCTGCCACCGCGAGCGACCGGCTCACGCGCGTGAACGCCGCCGCCTTCTACGGCCTCGCTACCGACTGAACAACCCTCGCCAACACAACGCGGCGACTGCCAGACCCATCACCACGAGCAAGGAGAAGAACATGGGCGGGCACTTTCAATCTGGCAATGCGCCGGGACGATCAGGTGGACGACACCACAGACGATCGATCATGGTCTCCGCGCTCCTCACGCTTTCCTGCACCGGGCTACTGCTACTGCCCGCGGCGATTTCAGCTTCGACGGCATTGAAGAAGTTGACCCCCCTACAGAAGGGGCTGAACTTCTATAAAGGCAAGACCGTCACCTTTATCATCCCGTCCTCAGTGGGGGGAAGCGTCGATCAGCTCGGGCGCGACCTCAGTGTCGCGATGGGGCAGTACCTGGGAGCGACCTTCAACGTCGAGAACATTCCGACTGGCAACCTCATTCCCGGCCAAGACGCGCTCGCGGCGTCGAAACCCGACGGCCTCACGATCGGCGAGGGCAACATCCCAGCGGACATCCTCGACCAGCTGACGAACGCATTCAAGGGGGTGAACTTCAACATCGCGCGCGAGGCATTCATTGGCTCGACGCCACCATCGCCGAACGTAATCGTCGCCTCGACGAAGTCCTCGATCGCAAGCTTCAAGAGTCTCCTGTCATTACCGAATCAGGGCTTCGTCGGCACTTGCCAGGGAATCACCGACATCAACGAGCGCACGGTCAATGCGATCTGGAACGTCCACTACAAGCCCATCTGTGGGTACGCAACCACCGCATTGGTCGTGCAGGGCTTCGACCGGGGCGACGGCACGCTGATGATCAACGGACTGTCGACGGTGGGTCCACTCATCCAGGGGGGTCTCGCAAGACCGATTCTGATCTCGGGCAAGGTCCAGCCCGGGATCACCTACGGGAGCCTCGTCGCGAACACACCGACCTTCACCCAGGCCGCGAAGCTCTACCCGCCAAAGAGCAAGGCTGACCAGAAGCTGCTCACCACCCTGCTCAGCATGGAGTCGGTGTCAGGCAGTCTGATCATGGGGCCGACCCAGATGCCGGCCGACGATGTCCTCGCGATGCGGGCGGCCTTCCAGGCGGCCTTCAAGCAGCCGGCGTTGAAGACGCTCTTGCTCTCGCAGGGCAACCCGACCCACCCGGTGCTCGACGGCCCTGCAGCGAAACAACAACTTCTCCAGGTGGAGAAGTACGTGAAGCTGCTCACGCCCGCGCTCGAGAGTTGAGCCGGCTGGACGTCATCGCAAGGGCCGGGCGCTCGGCCAGCATCACCTGACAGTCCGCGCGAACCGGGCGTGGCGCGTAGCGCACGCGCGCCGCGCCCGGCTCCGCCGCAACGGAGCGTGAGGCGACGGTGATTCACAACCTTTTCCAGGGTCTGGGCGAACTCGGGAACGGCCCCGCACTGGCCTATCTCTTCGTGGGTGCGCTCGTCGGCATGTTCTTCGGCGTCATCCCCGGACTAGGTGGGGTCGTGATCCTCAGCATCGCCCTCGCCTTCATCGGGCACATCTCACTCGTCGGCACGCTCAGCCTCTTCCTCGCGGTACAGGCCGGCAGCTTCTTCTCCGCCTCGGTGACCTCGATCCTGCTCAACACACCTGCCCACCCCGAAGCGTTCGCCGTCACCTTTGACGGCTTTCCAATGGCCCAACGCGGTGAGGCAGGGCGGGCGCTCGGGATCTCTGCGACCGCGACGTGCATCGGTGGCCTCATCGGCTGTGCCGCGCTCGTCGGGTTCATCCAGATCATCAACGTGCTGCCGACGCTGTTCCATCCACCGGAGTACGTCGGCCTCGTCGCGATCGCGCTGATCCTCGTCGGGACCCTCGGCGCGGACTCGCCGAGCAAGGCAGTGATGTCGGCGGGGATCGGGGTGATGATCTCTTCGATCGGCGTCTCGACAGTCACCGGTGCCTTCCGCTTCACCTTCGGATCGGTCGGCCTCGATGGCGGGATCTCGCTCGTCGCGCTAGCGCTCGGGTGCTTCGCAGTCCCTCAGATGGTGCTGATCTTCGGCACCGCGACGACCGTCGCGCGACAAGACATGACTGGACGTGAGGTGAGCTCGACTGCCCCGGTCTCGCTGACACGGGGCTTCAGGCGACAAGTATTTCAGGGCATGGCCGAGGCGATGACCCACTGGGTCGCGCTACTCCGGTCGGCGCTTGTCGGAGTCGTCACCGGCATCATCCCCGGCGTCGGTGCCTTTGCGGCGAACTTCCTCTCCTACGGCATCGCGCAGCAGACGAGCCGTCGACGTACCGAGTTCGGGACCGGGATTCCCGAAGGGATTATCGCTCCCGAGGGCTCTTCGCTCTCGAAGGAGGCGGCAGGGCTCGTCCCGCTCATCGCCCTCGGAATTCCCGGCGGCGTCGGCGGCGCCCTCTTCCTCGCCGCACTATCGATCAAGGGCATCCGGACGGGCTACGGCTTCGCGCAGGCCTACCCCGTGCTCCCCTACGAGATGGTCTGGGTGGTCGCACTCGGCGGCATCATCGGCACCGGGGCCGGCATCGTCGCGGCGCCGCTGCTCGCTCGGATCACTCACGTTCCGGGGCCGCTGCTGCTCCCGTTCATCCTCAGCCTTACAGTGATTGGCAGCTTCGTCGCGGACGTGCAGTTCTTCTCGGTCGGCGAAGTCCTCGTCTTCGGGATCGTCGGCCTTGCGCTGAGGAGGATGCGGTATTCGCTCGCGGCGTTCGCTGTGGGGCTGGTCCTCGGGCCGACACTCGAGACCAACATCTACCTGACGCACACTGTCTATCCGGGGCTCACCTTCCTCTCCGCACGCCCGTTCGCGGACGTCCTGTTCGCGTTGGCGCTCGGGGTCCTCGTGCTGAAGGCTGTGCAGATGCGCAGGGACGCCCGTAAGGAGCGGCTGAGCGCTCTCGAGGCGGCGATCGACTCCGGGAAGGTCCTTCGGGACGATCCGGCGACCGCCACGCGCTTCTTGCAGAGCCGTAGCCCCTACCCATTGCTCGGTCTCGTGACCACGCTCGGTATCGCCGCGATCGCCTTCTTCTTCGTCATCTACGGCCAGACTCACTACAAGTTCGCGACGGCGATCATGCCGACCGTCGGCGGAGGCGCAGCCGCCCTCGCCGCGCTCATCCGTCTGCCGAGCGACACCATCGGGGCTTGGCACTGGTTCGCCGGCTTGCGCGAAAGGCGGCGGGTGTTCGCGCATGGCATGGGGCACGAGTACAACGAGTCGGCCCCCGGCTACCTTCTCGCGAGCAGGGAACTCGAACACCGTGTCGCCGCCTCCGCACAGGTCGTCGCCGCGCCGGCCGCGTTGCACTCCCGCCAGAGCGCCACCGAGCTCGGGCCCGACATGCGACACGCTCGTGATGAGGCGGCGCTCGACCGTTTTCTCGCCGAGGAGGCGATCGACGACGGCTCTTCGGCCAACCCTGACGCCGGCGTGGTGGCCGCGACGGCTGCAGCCCACCTCAGCGAGCTCCCGCCCATCGTCGAGCGCTCGTGGGGGCGGCACGGACAGTACACAAGAGAGGTCGCAGCCTTCGCTTGGGTCAGCGCTCTCGTCGTCGGCTGCTACGTCCTTGGCTTCAACATCGGCATCCCGGCCTTCTGTGCCGCCTACGGGCTCTTCGCGACCCGCCGAGTCTTCGCCTCGCTACTTACGCGACTCATCTTCGCAGTGCTCTCCGCCGCCAGCATGTGGGCCATCGCGTTCTGGCTGATCTCTCGCATGCTGCACATCGTCTTCAGCCCCGTGGTGAGCATCTAACTGACGTTCCCAGTCACGTTGCTGACGGGAGCCGCAACCTTCCCCAGCACCTTCGCGACGAGATCGTGGAAGGACGAGGCCGGGGTCCCGGGAGTACACCCACACTCCGGCGGTTCGCTCGGGTAAGCCCGACCCCGAGCACCGGCGAGGTCGACGGCGTTCCAGTAGTCGCTGCTCGCCAAATCCCCCGAAAGGTATCGGGGCGAAATCGCTTCCCGTGAGGAGACGGCAGAGGAGAGGCCGTAACGGCGTTCGATACGCAGTGTGTGTGCGACATCGATCGGTATGAGGTCGACGACTGCCGTGCCCCCGTGGCCCCGACGCTCGAGGTGCGGCCATGGAAGGAACTCGATCTGGCGGTACTCGTCGACAGGTGCTTCGGTGAGCAGGCGCAACCAGTGACGCCCGGTCACCGAGTAGTGGATGGCGACGAGCCCGAGATCGGGAGGCGGCGCGACAAGCGGCATGGGCGCAAGAGACGAACCGAGACCGGCGAAGAGCAATTCACCAAGTTGTCGGACTGGATAAGCGGTGATTCGCTCGTCTTCGACGACGCCGTAACCGAGCGGCATCTCGACACACTGGCCACCTTCGTCGTAGCACCAATCGTGGTACGCACAGCGAAGACCGTTATCGTCTGGATAGCCCCATTTCAGGCTGACCGATTGATGGCCACAGAACTCGTCGAGCAACCCGATCTTGCCGCGCCCATCGCGGTAGCAGACGAGACTCTCGCCGAGGAGACGAACCGGGAGCACCTGCCGTTCTTCGAGCACACCGGCCGGGAGGAACGGCAGCCAGCCCCGCCGGAGTAGGCCACCGACGGTGCTTTGGGGTCCGACGTCCATGAGACCCTGGTGTCCGCCCAAACGGACTGCTGTGAAAGATGCCGCCACCTCACTCTGTTCTACCACGCGCCCCCGCCGAGACTGTGGGCACCTCCGACAACGCGTTAGGCCCCTTTGCTCTCGAGCTCGAGCCAATCGAGGGGCGCCTTGTCTCCGGGCGCGCCAACTCGGCGACCTGGTCCGAGCTGATCGCGAGGCGGCACCTCGGCGGCCGCCCGCCGTACAAGCCCAGCTGGGCTACCTCGGCCTCGTCCGATTCAGTCGCCCGCAGCGCGGTGTCTTTTTCTATCGAGTCCTTGAGCTCGCAGCCGGTCTGGAGCCCGTGCTCTAGGAGCGTGGGTCAGCAACCCGAAACCCCGCGTAACGATGCAGAATCTTGGGAAGGCATTCGTGTTACCAGGACCTGTGTTGGCTAGACAGCAGTTTGTGCATGAGTATGCAGCTGATCGCCATTACTGACCCACGCTCCTAGCGGGAGCTTGCCGCTCGGAAGCGGGACCGATGGGCGTCCGCCGAGCTCGACCCGCCGCTCGATGTACCTGGCGAAGCCGCTGACCTGCACTAGACCGCACGAAACAGAGACGCCCACGTTGATTGAATGCTAATATCGTGAACGCGTCAGGTGAAATCTCGCAACTGCCTAAGCGAGGAGTTTACATGAGGAACAGAGGCCTCGGCCCACAAGGCACACCCACCCATTTCCGACACTGGTGGCGCCGGGGCATTCCGGGCGTCATGTGCGGATTAATTGGCATCGGGGCGCTCGCAGCCGATGCGTCAGCATCGACACCCGTGGCGAACTCCCAGATCCAACACGGCAAGGCCTTCTACAAAGGCAAGACCGTGAACTTCCTCGTCGAT
>Ga0307373_10004564_pt1 | contig 23210 bp, 21 predicted proteins | sample OX2MG_FD_202534 | JGI IMG/M metagenome (GOLD analysis project Ga0307373, IMG submission 202534) | Soil microbial communities from Risofladan, Vaasa, Finland - OX-2 | ecosystem: Environmental > Terrestrial > Soil > Coastal area > Acid sulfate soil | place: Finland: Risofladan, Vaasa | collected... | reverse complement strand
TCGACGCCTACGACCAGTCCTGGGCCAGCCCCCAGACCCCGGCCAACGCCTGGAACCAGACCCTCGCCCCCGCCTTGAACCTGGCCCATGGCTTCGCAACGGGCAAAGGTGAGCCCCTGGCCTTCCCAGAATGGGGGCTCGCCATCCGCGGCGACGGTCACGGATTGGGCGACGACCCCTCCTACATAGCCAACATGTTGGCCTTCATGCACACCCCGGCCAACGACGTGACCTATGAGAGCTACTTCAACTTCGATGTCCCGGGCCAGGTCGACGCCATCACCGACGGGAACTTCCCCAACAGCTTGGCCGCGTTCAGCGCAGACCTGGGCTGATCTGGGGTAGTGCAACAAGGGCCTTGGGCGTGATCGCTGATCACGCCCAAGAGCCTGCCGACAGCCGCTGCTCGATGGCTGGGCAGGGGAGTCCTCCGATATCGGGGAATCCGCGACTTTGATACACCTCCGTGAAATGCTCGTGGCATGGGTAATTGGGCTACACGCGAGGTGCTGGGTTTCGATTTCGAGACGACCGGAGTCGACCGATTCAACGACGTGCCTGTCTCCTATGCGCTGGTGACGGTCGTGGGGGGGGTCCTGGACTCGACATTGTCGGGCCTGGTCGATCCCGGGCGCGACATCCCCGCCGGAGCAACGGAGGTCCACGGGATCACCACCCAGAGGGCACGTTCCGAAGGAATGCCCCTCAAGGACGCTGTCGAGTTGATCACCGACCGCGTCGTTTCCGCCAGCCGCAGGGGAGTGCCTCTCGTTGGAATGAAGCTCGATTATGACCTGACCATTCTTGATACCGTTTCTCGAAGATTCTCCGGGCAGGGTTTGTGTGAGCAGGGCTGGGCTGGACCCGTCCTCGACGCCGTGGTGTTGGATCGCCATCATGATCGGTACCGCAAGGGCAGTCGAACGTTGGGTGCCCTCTGCGCGCACTATGGCGTCGACATTGAGCATGCGCACGATGCCACGGCCGACGCAGTCGCGTCAGCCAGGGTGATCTTCGCCCTTGCCGCTCGCTTCGAAGAACTCGGTGAAGCCGATCCCTACGTGTTGCACGAGTCGCAGATCGCTTGGCACCGTGAGTGGGCGGAGGGCTACGACGAATGGCGATTGGGCCGTGGCATGGCACCCATGGATCGCCGCGATTTCATTTGGCCCGTGGCGCCAGCGGCTTTGTTGGCAGCGTAGGAACCTGATCAGGCTTTGAGCAGGTCCCACACCATCTCAATGTCTGCATCCTCTGTCAGGATGCATCTGGCCGGATGTTGTTTATCGATGTGTCCGATGAGACCGTTGTAGACCGAGTACCCGACGAGCTCTTGAAGGCGCCGTGGAAACGCTTTCACCAACTGTGGCGGAATGCCTAACTGCTGGTTCTCCTGCTGACGGATGAAGCCGGCGCAGTAATTCATCGCGATCCCCACGCGTCGTCTGTCCGTTACGTTGGCACCTCCTCCGTGCCAGAGGCTTCCCACCCAGACGAGCACGCTGCCTTTGGGCATCTCTGCGGCAATCGAGTCGTAGTGCTCGAGTGGATTCGGTGCATCTGGGCGAAGGTGGCTTCCCGGTATCAACCGGGTTGCGCCATTCTCTTCCGTGAAGTCGGTTATGGCCCACATGGTGTTGCAGATAATGGGTATGTGGGGCCGTGTCAGCGGGATCATCTGGTCATCGGCATGAATGGGTTGTGGCTTCTCATCCGGGCCAATGGAGATCGAGGAGAGCGAGGAGATGAGAGCCCCGGGGTCCAACACTCTCTCCACGACCGGGAGGACGCTCGCGTGTACCGGTATCTTTTCGAACGTGGGCCCATGCACGAGCAGGTTGTAGACACGGGTCGTGTGCAGACCCTCGAACAGGTTGTCGGCCGGCACAATCCCCAGCACCCGCTCGAGCTCGAGGAGCGCCTCGCTGATTTCTTCGACCAGTTCCGGCTCGATCGCGTTCGGGATAATGGTAAATCCCTCTTCGGCAATGCGGCACAAATGCTGATCCATTTCGGCGCTGGGGCTCGTACCGGCGATCGTCACAAGACCCCATCGTAGAGACTATGCGTCCGATGGGCTCGACGTGTGTGCTCGTGGGCCATTTGGCCTGGTGGTAGGGTTACGACGGAAGGGCCGTTAGCGCAGCTGGTAGCGCACTTGCATGACGCTCTCGCTCCGATTGCACGTGGGTTTACGCTTGCTTACGGTAAATCCCTGGTGAATGGGCACTTTGCATGAGACAGTGCTCCTGAGCAGGGTTTCAAAAATGTGTGCGGTTACTTACTGCGTTACTTACTGGTGCTAACTGCACCTACACATTTGCAAGCACTGAGGGCAAAGCGGCTCTTCGACTGAATTGGGGAGTGTCATGTATGGAGCGTCTGGCTAACCAAATCTCACCGGATCTGGTGGCGCCCCGGGACCGCGATAGTTGCTGCGCCTCAAACGCGGGCACTCGGGGGCACCCCTAGCACCCCGGCCGTTCGGATTTTGCGGGCACTTGCGGTGTCGTGAGTGCCGGTCCGCAAGCCGATCCTCGACCGACACTGTTTGGAGTGACCGATGAGAAACGGCCACGGGGAGCGTCTATTCCGGTATGACTGAAACGTTTGCGACGGGAATTCAGATGGGCGAGTCCCCCCGGTGGCATGACGGCCGGTTCTGGATGTGCGATTGGTTGGCCGGCGAGGTGCTGGTGTTCGACGCCGACGCGAACAGAGAGGTAGTAACGCGCGTCGATGGGCTGCCGTTTTCGATCGACTGGCTGCCCGATGGCCGGCTCGTCGCCACGACGCCGGGTGGAGTTGTGACAGGGCCAGACCTGTCGCCTTACGGCGCCACCGGGCAGCCCTTCAACGAGATCGTCGTCGATGCCCGTGGCCGGGCTTGGGTCGATATGCCCGGCTCGATGCCATGGGAGGAGCCCAAGCCAGGAACCGTGAGCGTCGTACTGGCTGATGGGAGCAGCCGCCAGGTCGCGGATGATGTGTGGTTCCCCAACGGGATGGTGGTCCTCGGCGAGGACACTCTTGTGCTCGCCGAGTCGCATGGGGATCGGCTGACCGCGTGGACGATCACGGAGGCGGGTGAGTTGGTTGATCGTCGGGTCTGGGCCGACCTTGGACCGGGATCCGCTCCGGACGGGATTTGCGCGGACGCCGAAGGGGCGATCTGGTACGCCAGCGTTCCCGGTCAGCGCTGCACGCGCGTCGCCGAAGGCGGCAAGGTGATGGAGACGGTTACCGCCGATCGCGGTTGTTTCGCGTGCATGCTTGGTGGCGATGACGGTCGCACTCTATACATCGTGGCTAATCACTACACCGGTGCCGGTGCGTCGGACGGTGTTGTGCTGATCCAACCGGTCGATGTGCCGCGCAGCGGAAGACCATAGGCTCCATCGCCGAGTTGAGCGGCTGCGAACGCCCGAATAGCCATTGCGATTGAAGGGTCATCTGGGATGTGCCGATTTCCAGCAGGGCGCGCGGGGCGAGATCGCCGACCTCGTGGCGCTCTTTCGCGGTCTAACTACCGCAATCGCCTATCGCGAGCAGACCGTCGCTCCGCTCGCCGGCCACCGGGCTGCAATCGATTCCCGTATGTCGATCGCTGACCGGGCACAGCTCAAGGCATGGGCCGAACCGACATGGCGCCGATTCTCGAGCGGCCTTTGGACGGGAATTTGGCGTCGTTCTGGGAGCCCAGACGCTGACGAAGCCTCTCTTGAACTCGAACTCGGCTTCTCCGGTCTCCGTCCGCGATGCGCCGTATTGGAGGGAGTCTGCCGTCGTCCAAGCGGTGGATGCGTGGTGGGATTCCCGTGGCGTGCGCAGCGTCGCGGCCAGCGGAGGCCCCAGGCTGGTGAGATGCCCGGCTCGTGGACCGCCAAGGAAGCCGGTTCATCTCCTCCGTCATTAACAAAGTACACCAGGGTGGGGGGCTTGTTGCAAGGACCCCGAGTGTGCTGACAATGCACTTCACAAACCGGACCACAGGCATCCGCGCGACTGACCGCAGGAACGAGATGGGCCCAGGGGGCTCAAGGGATGGTGAACGGATGGGCGGTGATGTGTTGGATTTTCAGGAGATCGACCAGACGCAGGTCGCGGTCGTTGGCGGCAAGGGCGCGCACCTAGGGGAGCTTTCGCGGATCGAAGACATCCGCGTACCGGCCGGCTTCTGTGTGACGGCGTGTGCCTTCCGACGGATCATGGCGGATGCGCCGTCGATCGACGAGCGGCTGGATCGGCTGTCGCGCCTGAACCCCGATGACCGTGACGCGATCCGTACGCTCAGCGCGGAGATCCGCCGTACCATCGAAGGAATCGCCATCCCCGACGATCTTGCGGCGGCGATAACCAGCTCGCTCGCCCGGCTCGGCGAGCGAGCCGCCTACGCGGTCCGATCGAGCGCGACGGCAGAGGACCTGCCGACGGCCTCCTTCGCTGGCCAGCACGATACCTACCTCAACGTCGTGGGGCCGGCGGCGATCCTCGAGCACACCAGTCGGTGCTGGGCATCGCTTTTCACTGAGCGGGCCGTGACCTACCGCCTGCGGAACGGATTCGACCACCGGAAGGTTCACATGGCCGTGGTCGTACAGCAGATGGTCTTCCCGCATGCGGCCGGCATCCTGTTCACGGCCGACCCCGTCACGTCCAACCGGAAAGTTACCTCCGTGGAGGCCACTTTCGGCCTTGGCGAGTCCCTGGTCTCCGGCCGGGTGAACGCGGACATGTACCAGGTGCGTGATGGCGAGATCGTCGCCAGCGCAGTTGGCACCAAACAGCTGGCCATCTGCGCCTCGCCGGCTGGCGGAACGTGGGAATTGGCGATCGAGCCGGAGCGGCAGGAGGAGCCGGCACTGACGAACGCACAGGTCGTGCAGCTTGCGGAGCTCGGACGGCGGATCGAAGCGCACTTCGGCCTCCCCCAGGACGTCGAATGGTGCCTGGTCGATGACGGCTTCCAGATCGTCCAGAGCCGGCCCATCACCACGCTGTTCCCCATCCCCGCGGCCGGCGACCAAGAAAACCACGTCTACGTCTCGGTCGGTCATCAGCAGATGATGACCGACGCTATGAAACCCTTGGGGCTCTCCTTTTGGCAGCTGACGACTCCACGGCCCATGGCCGAAGCTGGCGGGAGGCTCTTTGTCGATGTCGCTCAGGGCTTGGCGTCTCCAGCGAGCCGCGCCGCCATCCTGGAGGCTTTGGGGAGATCCGATCCGCTGATCGGGGACGCGCTGCAGAGCATCCTCGAGCGCGGCAACTTCATCCTGTCGCTCCCGGACGAAGTTCCGGGCGTGGTGGCGACTGGTGGAGCACCTACCCCGATCGAGACCGATCCGGCCGTTGTCGAAGAGCTGATCGAGCGCAACCAGGCCTCCATAGCCAGGCTGAAGGGTGAAATCCGGACCAAGTCCGGATCGGCTCTGCTCGACTTCATCCTGGCGGACATCCAGGAGCTGAAGAGGATCCTGTTCGATCCCCAGAGCCATCAAGTGTTCATGTCGGCGATGGAGGCCACGTGGTGGCTCAACGAGCAGCTGGAGGCGTGGCTGGGCGAGAAGAATGCGGCCGACACACTCACGCAGTCTGTCCCCCACAACGTCACGTCGGAGATGGGCCTTGCCCTCCTGGACGTTGCGGATGTGATCCGCCCGCATCCCGAGGTGGTGGCGTTTCTGCTAAGGGTCGAGGACGAGGATTTCCTGGACGAGCTATCCACGCTTGAAGGGGGGCCGGAAGCGCGGGACGCCATCCGGGCCTTCCTCGACATGTACGGCATGCGCGGAGTCGGTGAGATCGACATCACCAGGCCGCGCTGGAGCGAACGCCCCACCACGCTGGTGCCCATGATCCTCGGCAACGTCAAGAACTTCGAGCCGGGCGCCGGCGAGCGGCGCTTCGAGCAAGGTCGACGGGAGGCGTGGGAAAAGGAAAGGGAGCTACTGGAGCGCTTGCGGGACTTGCCGGACGGAGAGCAGAAGGCCGATGAGACCAAGCGGAAGATCGACCGGGTCCGGACCTTCATCGGGTACCGGGAGTATCCAAAGTACGGCATGGTCAGCCGCTACTTCGTTTACAAGCAGGCCTTGCTGGAAGAGGCCGGGCACCTCGTGCAGGCCCGTGTGCTTCGTGAAGAGGAGGACATCTACTACCTCACGTTTCATGAGCTCCACGACGTCGTGCGCACGAACCACTTGGATGATCAGCTCATCTCCCAACGCAAGGACGCGTTCAGGTCGTATCAAGCGCTCACACCGCCCCGGGTGCTCACGTCTGATGGCGAAGTCATCGCCGGAACGTACCGACGTGCCGACATGCCGCCCGGTGCGCTGGCGGGCTTACCGGTTTCCGCCGGGACCATCGAAGGACGGGCCCGCGTCATTCATGACATGGCCGAGGCCGATTTCGAAGCGGGTGACATCCTGGTCACCGCCTACACGGACCCCAGCTGGACGCCTGTGTTCCTCGCGATCACGGGCCTGGTGACGGAAGTGGGGGGCTTGATGACCCATGGCGCTGTGATCGCACGGGAGTACGGCTTGCCGGCCGTCGTGGGCGTGGAGCAAGCCACTCGGCTGATTGAGAACGGGCAGCGGATCCGCGTCAATGGAACGGACGGGTACGTCGAGATCCTTCCCTAGATGCCCGGACACCTGGGCGCCCGGCAACATGTCCCTTATGCCGAACGGTATCCGGCACAGCCAAAGCCCCTCTCTCAGATCAGCGTCCGGGTGCCCGCAGGGGATGGCTGATCGGTCACCGGTCACGATTCCTGGACGAAGCGACAGATCGCCGGTCATTTGCGGTGGGGGTCGTCTTGATGCGCGGCATTCTGTCGCGTACCGATCAAGTAAGCCGTCGCGATACCCACCAACAGGTAGCAGCGACAGCAAGCAACGCCAGGACCAGGCAGATACCGGTTTCGATACCCTGGAAGATCCAGAATCGCCCGGCAGGCTGGTATGTGAAGGCGTAGGTGTAGCCGTGCGTCTGGAGGTAATGAGCCAGGGATGCCAGGTATTGAACGTCCTGCCCTGAATTCTTGGGCTTGGGGCTTGCAGCTTGGGCGATGCGCTGAACCAGGTCCTGCTGTGTCGCGGACAAGATGTGGTGGCTGTGGGGGGCGACCAGGTCCTGGCTGAAGACCCAGTTGTTCGGGCCAAGAGGATGGACATTGGACGGCTCGACACCCCAGAGCTTCACAGGCGGCAAGTAGCGAGGACGTAGCAGGAACTCGACCGGGAGCCGGATCGCCAGGTAGGCACCGAAGGTGATCGCCACGGCAGGGACGACCCGCCGGGCAACGGTTCCGGCGAGGACACCGATGGCCAAGGCCAAGAGTGCCCAGGCTGCGGGGACCATCCCGTAGAAATCGAAGCCGTGCCCGTTGGAAGCGAAGCGCCCGTCGATGTGGTTGAGCGGGGCCAGCCACCAGGTTACGACGATGGTGAACAAGATGGTCGCTAGTACGACGACCCCAAACGTGGCGACGAGTTGGGCGCGAAGCCACCTGCGCCGGGTGACGCCCTGACTCCAGGCCAAGCGCCAGGTGCCCTCCTCCATCTCTCGGGCCACGAGCGGTGCACCGATGAAGGCACCGGCCAGGCCGGGCAGCAGGTTCAACCAGGGGACGATGCCGCTCAGTGACCGCGAGGTGGCGTTGAAGGCGTCAAATGCAGTAGCGCAGCCCGCGCCGGGGGTGGCCCCTTGGCAGTGTCCGATGTTGAGTGTCCCCTCGAGCTGGTGAAGGTGGAGCCCGGAGGGGAGCACGACGAGGGCGAGAACGGCCAGAAGCAGGGCGGCGGCGGCACTCTCGCCGCGGTGCTGGCGCCATGCGAGCCAGGTCACCGGAGACCTCCGTCCATGGCGCTGAACTGCGGCCGGGGCAAGTATTCCGCGCCGGGCGCTCCGAGATAGGCCAGAGCGAGGTCTTCGAGGCTCACCGGGTGCGACGCCCAGGCCGGGTCGTGTACTGGTCCAACAACACGAGCGATGAGGATCGTCTGGCGGCCCGTGACGGTCCGTTCGATGACCGATTCAACGCCATAGGGAACCTCGCCACTTGGAGCGGGTCCCACCAGGCGTCGGTGCACAGCGAGTAGGTCATCGACATCACCGGCAACCTGTACCTCTGAACGGGAGAGGACCACCAGGTAGTCACAAACCCGTTCAAGTTCGGACACCACGTGGGAAGAAAGCACGACTGTGGCTCCAGTGTCAGCCACTGTGCTCATGAGCAGGCCCATGAAATCGCGTCTTGCCAGCGGATCAAGGCTGGCCATCGGCTCGTCAAGTAACAAGACCGAGGACCGTTTCGCCAACGCCAGTGTCAATGCCACCTGGGCTTGCTGGCCTCCCGACAGCTTGCCGGCGGGCCTACCGAGGGGAATCCCGAGCTCGTCCAGGCGCAGCCTGGCGAACGGGTCGTCGAAGCCAGCATTCAGGGTTCGTCCAAAACGGAGGTGATCGCCAACCGAGAAGCGCCGGTAGAGCGCGTGATCTTGAGCCAGGAACGCCACCTGGGCCAGAGCAGCGTCGCTTCCGGCGGGCAGGCCGCCAGCCACTTTGACGCTCCCACACGATGGATCCGTGAGGCCCATGACGAGCGACAGCAGGGTCGATTTCCCCGCTCCATTGGGCCCCACCAATGCGACCACGCGTCCAGCGGGAAGGTTCAAATAGCACTCTCGAAGTGCCCAGACCGACCCGTACCGCTTCCCGACGCCCGCTGTTTCTACCGCGGCGCTCACGCCACGCCCTCGACGAATAGCTCGTGGACCGTCGAGTCGAAGAGTGCCGCGACGTCCTCTCGGGTCATTCCTGCAGCGATCGCCTCGGTGATCCAGCGCCGGATCTTGCGTTGGAGAGCGACGTGAACCGCCGACCGCTCGTAGCCCACTCCATCCCTCACAAAAGTCCCTCGTCCCTGCCTGCTATCGAGCAGCCCGCGAGTCTCCAGATCCCGGTACGCCTTGGCCACAGTGTTCGGGTTGATGGCTAGCTCAGCGACCACGTCACGCACCGAAGGGAGCTGATCACCAGGCTGCAGTCGGCCAAGGCGAAGCGCGTGCTCGACCTGCCGGACGAGTTGCAAGTAGGTCGGAAGACCAGAGTCGGTCTCTAAATAGAAGCCGATCATGTCGTTCCTCCCCAAGTCGGTGTACTACGACAGTAGCACACTCAGTCGACTTACTGCAGCGGACTTTGACATGATGATTCGCCCGGTCGACCTGAGAACCCAATTGCGCGGCGCTCCTGCGGGAAATGATGAGTCTTGAGTCGCGGCACTCGTGGTGTGCCGCTGTGGATGTCAGCGGGACTCGAACTGCCGACTTCTAAATGTGCTCCACTGGCGCGCCAGAATGCGCGCACCGAACGCCGGAGCTTCCAAAAGCGGTCACCGCTCAGACTGACGCTTTCGCGTGCACCCAAGTCGGCTCCCACGGCGCAGAGAAGCGGTCGGAACGCCAAACGGCACTGCTCACCTCGCATTCGGACCGCCGGCCTGGTGCCCGCAAGATCCTCTTTGGGGACACTGAAGTGAGATGGCGGGTCCCTCTGCTAGCCCCGCGCTAACCCCAATACCGTTCAGTTAAGCCACAGTGGTGTAGTTTGATGACGTGCCCCGCCATGGTTGGAGGAAGCCTGCGTCAGACCGCCGGCTCTCCGACCTGGTCTCGGTGGGAGTACTGACGCGGACGTTTCCTCCGGCTTTGGTCGACGAGGTCGTCGCCAGTTGCGGACGCACCGAGCAGCGCAACCGGTCGCTGCCGGCGCGCGCCATGGCGTACTTCTCCATCGGGATGGCACTGCACTCTGAGGGCTCCTACGAAGACGTGCTGTCGTTGTTGACCGATGGCCTGGCGTGGACCTCTGGGGAAGAGCCGCTGACCTTGCCCTCGAAGTCGGCCATTTTCCAGGCCCGCTCGCGACTCGGGCCCAAACCGCTCGAGGTGCTCTTCTCCAAGGTCGCGATTCCTTTGGCCAAAAAAGGGACTCCGGGGGCCTGGTTGAAAGGACGGCGGGTGGTTGCCATCGACGGGACGTGCCTCGACGTGGCCGACACCCCCGAGAACGCGGCCTTCTTCGGGCGCCCCGGGGTCAACAAGGGCGAGCAGGCGGCCTTCCCCCAAGCCCGGGTCGTGGCTCTCGCCGAGTGTGGAACCCATGCCATTTTCGACGCGGTTGTCGGCACGTACAACACGCAAGAGAACACGATGGCGCGCCAGGTGGTCGACCGGCTGGAGCCCGGGATGCTGTTGCTGGCCGACCGGGGGTTCTGTGGATTTCCCCTGTGGTCACGGGCTGTTTTGACCGGTGCCGATCTATTGTGGCGGGCCAACGCGGCCATGAAGCCGCGCCACGTCGAGACCTTGGCTGACGGTTCGTGGCTAGCCGAGCTGCGTCCCGCGGGCCGGGCCGGCCAAAAGACCGAGCCGCTCATCATCCGGGTCATCGATTACCGGATCGATGACGGCCGCCACAACGAAGAGTCCTACCGGCTCTTCACCACGATCCTCGATCCACGCGACGTCTCCGCTACGGATCTCGCCGCCGCCTACACGGAGCGCTGGGAGATCGAGAGCGCCTTCGACGAACTCAAGACGCACCAGCGCGGGCCACGCACGGTGCTGCGATCAAAGTCGCCGGACCTCGTGCTCCAAGAGATCTGGGGCCACCTGTGCTGCCACTACGCCATCCGCACCCTCATGTGGGAGGCGGCCGACAACGCCGGGGTGGACCCTGACCGGGTCAGCTTCGTCTCCGCTCTTCGAATCGCTCGCCGCTCGATCACAGTGGCGCGCGATTTTTCCCCCTCACGACACTGACCACGGCTGGCGCTACGCCATCGCCTTGCTTGTGCGACGGCTCAACCCGGCTCGACGTACTCGCAGCAACCCAAGGGTGGTCAAGCGCAAGTACGTCAAGTGGCACGTAAAGCGGGCTCACCACCGGTCCTGGCCGCAACCGACCGGACCTCCAAGGGCCAGTATCCCCGGAGCGCCGAGTCCCTAACTGAACGGTATTGGCGCTAACCCAGGGCTAGGAAACTTGATCCCGCAGGGTTGATCACCGCGAGTCAAGTTTTCGCGGAGTCGAGTGTGGCGATGATGAATCGCATTCAGGCCGCGAGACGTTGTCGTTCGACAACACGGTCGATCTCGTTGTTGAGGTTGTCGAAGGCACGCCGCAACGGTGGCGGGGACGGCCCGGGACTGAGAAGATCGGCGATACCCGGATACAGCACGCGGTTGTGCAGCCGGGTGAGGAAGATCGCCGCGGCGAGGCCGAAGTCGGTGACGTTGTAGCGCAGGGTGTGCGGGATGCGTTCGATGAGCCCGTGGAGGCGGAGCCGTCGCAGGTGGTAGGTCATGCGGCCCTGGGTCATGGCACTCGGGTCGAGCCCGAGCAGCGGGGCGAGGAGTGCTCGCAGGTCGCGGTTGGCGAACCCAGTCGCAGGACCACCAAGGCGGAGAGCAGCGCCTGGGTGGTGGGGGCATCGAAGCGCAGCGCGGGAACACGCTGGCCGTCGACAAGAACGGGCCGACAGACCCGCTCATAGGCGTCGGCTCCGGCGGTGGGGTCGCTGCTGGTTCGTTCCACCTCTAAGAGGCGGCGGTTGGCGGAAAAGCCGATCTTTCGCAGAGCGGGAAGATTGTGCAGCAGGCGGCCGACGCCGAAGTCATGGCTGTCATTGACTGTGGTCTCGGTCCTCACGGCCCGATTCAGCTTGAAGTACTGCTTAATGCGGGAGCGCTTGTAGTCGACGTGGATGGAGGGGATCACCCCTTCGGTGATCACCCGGGTCCGGAAGCGCCCGGGCGTGCGGCGGTTCACCCGCCGGGCGAAGGTGAGCGACACCTGGTCAGGGCGTCCGGCATCGAGATTGTCACGGATTACCTCCTCGAAGAACACCCGTCCGGCAACTGGACGGTCGAGCACCTGGGTGAGGGAGAACTCGGCCTGGAGAATGGAGATGTCGTAGGTCTTCTTGGTCACCAATTACGCGAAAAACGAGTCAACTTTCAGGCCGCGAGTCCGGCGTGCGCGATGAGAGCATCGAGTTCTCGTTCCCAGTTACGCCAAGCTGAGAGAAGTGTTCGCGGTACCGGGGACTGTGGTGTCAGTGGTGCCTCAAGTTCGCTGAGAGTGGGAACGACGACGCGAGCCGCAAGCTTGGTGAAGAACGTGGCGTTGGCTCGTCCACGTTCAGTGATGCGGTAGAGCTGACGGCCCTCGACGCGTTCTATGAAGCCCTTGCGTCTGAGACGCCGTAGGTCATAGGTCGCCTGACGAGTCGTATAAGGCCGATCGAGCAGCGAACGCATGAGTTCGCACAGGCGTGCGTTGGAGAGACCTCCCACCACATGGGTGAATGCGGCCAGACTGGCCAAGAGGGCCATCACCCGCGGATCTCCGAAGCGAAGTCCTGGTGCTCGGAGGCCGTCGGCATCGATCGACGGCAGGACCACCTCTTCGAGGGCGGTCACGTCAGGAGGAGGCGGTGCCCCTTCGCCCAAGGAGGCGAGAAAGCGGGCGTTCACCTCGGCACCGATTCGCCGGAGCATTCTCCAGTTCTTGGCGCACAGCGTTTTCCTGACGTCGAAGTCGCGGGGGTTGTTGATGGTCGTCTCGACTCGGAGGGCACGTGACTCTTTGAAGTAGGCCTTCACCTTCGAGCTCTTGTAGTGGATCTGTATGGTCGGATCGACTCCTTTCGTGATGACCTCGGTCGAAAAGCGCCCCGGGGTGCGGCTGGTAATGGCACGGTTGACCACGAGGCGAACGTGTTCGGGTCGCCCGAGGTCGAGGTGGTCTTTGATGGCGGCATCGAAGAAGGCGCGGCCCGACTGGGGCCGGTCGAAGATGGCTGTCTCGGAGATCTCCATCTGACGGATGGAGTACTCGTAGTGGAAGCCCGCTCGCTTGTCGGCTTCGGTGATCACACCGGGGATGGTGTTCATCCAGCGGTCGTGGAAAGCGCGCACATGCCCGGCGGAGAAACGGGCGCAGTGGCGCTTGGCGGCTTCGGGGTCCTCCACGCGCCACAGCCCGTTGTCGAGGGCATCGAAACCGACGCCCTGCTTGATCAGTTGGCGCTTGACCCATTCGTGGCCGTTGCACCAGCTCCACACCGGATAAGGGGCATAAGGGGCCACCTTGATGAACCCGGGGCCGAAGTCATCATCGAAGAGATAGAAGTAATAGTGGTCCACGTAGAGGGCCTGGCGGCGATAGGTGAAATGCGGGTGGCTGTCGGTTCCGCCATTGCGAAAGCCCCTCCAGCCACCGGGGAGCCGTTCTTGGGCCTTGCCGATGAGGACGACGCCGGGGGTGCTGGCGCGCGCCGCGGCATCTTGATAGGGCCGGGCCAGGGCCTCTTTGGACGCCTTCTTTTCGAACCTGACGATCTCAAGCCCCTGGTCATGGGCGAAGCGGTTGATCTCGTCGACGAACCGCTCGTGGATGGTGCCGAGTCCTCGGGGCGACGGGATGGGGTAGCCACGGTGCAAGAGGAAGCGGACCACCATCCCTTCTGACTGGAGTCCCGAGATGTAGCCCCCGCAGATGAGGCGATCAACGCAACTCAGCCGCAGGTTCACGTGTTCGGACAGTAAGCTGGCCACGGTTCCCATAGCGACCTCCTCCTCGGACCGTTGGCGCGGCCGGGGTTTGTGGTTTGAATCTCCAGGGAGAACGCTACCGGCGCAACTGGCATCGGGAGAAGGCGAAAACTCAACCTTCTCCCGCGCTGTCCGTGAACCAACGCGACGGGCACAGCGCACAGGGCCGGCTTGGCCGGCCCGTAAACCTCGTGAGCCCCAACACGCCACGCCAATCCCGAGCGAAGCTCAGACCGGCGAACCTACAGAAGACTCAATGACACCGCGCGAGGCTCGGCGGTCTGAGGTTCGCTCGCTATCGATAGCCGGCCCGGCGGTCAGCCGCGGTGAAGGGGTGGGGCAGGCGGGAGAGCCACTTGCGGCAAAAGGCGTCGATCTTGGCCGCGCTCAAGTTGTCACAGATGCGCTGGAGGCGGGCGGGCTCAGCGCACGACAAGAACCCGTTGTCGAGGGCTTCGAAGTCGATGCCGGCCTTGGCCGCCTGGCACTGGGCGTAGTGATGTCCGTTGAAGCAGAGCTTGGCGGTATAGGGGAAGAACGTCCCGAACTTCATGAAGAAGGGGCCGAAGTCAGAGTCGAAGCCGTAAAAGTAGAAATGGTTCGGGAGCGCGGTGGCGCTCACCAACCAGGGGTAGGCCGCACCGGTCACGGGGTTGACCCGCTTCTCGGTCCGATAGACCCTGGCCTTCTCTTGGGCCCGGCCGACGAAGAGGATGGCGTCGGACCCGTCGTGCTCGGCCAGGTATCCCTGGGCGATGTCGTCCTTGCGCTCGCCCTTTTGGAAGTGGACCAGGTCGAGGTCACCTTCTTCGATGAAGCGATGGATGGAGCGCACGAAGTCCTTGGAGATCGGGTCCATGAGGGCACCCGAGACGAAGGGCATCCCCCGGTGGCCCTTGAAGAATCCCACCACCCCGGAGGGGTAGACCAGTTTTGGCTGGTAGACGTTCAAGTACACCCTGTCGATGCAGTCCAGCTCGTAGACCACATGGTCCTGGAGGATTTCGGCCACTGTTTTGGGTAAGGTCATCTCAGGCTCCGGTCGATCGGGGGCCTCACGGCCACCACCGCTTCGAGCGGCTCATGAAAGCGGGCCCCAGGGCTCGCGACTTCCCGCTCGACCGGAGCCTACGACCGAGCGAGCCTCTCAGACGAGGGGCACTCCGTTACAATCGCCGACGTGACTGCCGCGCGAACACCGCCTCGTCGGGCTGGGGCGAAGCCCCGTTAGCTTTGTATCGCACTGCCTCGACGTAGTTATTCTGCGAGACCTTGACGCCGAGGTCCTGGAAGACCTTGCCCACCTATTGACAAACACTCAAATGAGTCTATGCTTCTCTAGATGACTAGAGAAGTACTGAGGCAGTCGATCAGCTTTCAGCTCAGTTCAGACTCCGGCGTGCCGGCGTACTTACAGCTGGTGCAGCAGATCAAGCAGGCCATGCGCATGGGGATCCTCAACGTGGGAGACAAGCTCCCCACCGTCAAGGAAGTGGTGGCCCAGGTGGCCATCAATCCCAACACTGTGATGAAGGCCTACTGGGAACTTGAACACGAGGGCCTAGTTGAGGGTCGCCAGGGAGTGGGCACGTTTGTGTCGAGCCGTCCCGCTGGGCCACCGCCAGGCACCCAGGTACGCCTCGCCCGCAGCCTCGAAAAGTGGGTGCAGACGGCTCGTCAATCGGGGCTCGATGACGAGTCCATCGAGTCACTCCTGCGCGCTACCTTGCAATCCTCACGGATGGAGGGGATCGCGTGAGCAGTCTCGATCTCGCTCCAGCCATCGAAACAAGCGGCCTGGGTAAGCGGTACGGATCACTGTGGGCGCTGCAGGAGTGCGCCATCTCGGTACCCCGGGGCCACGTCACCGCTCTGGTCGGGCCCAATGGTGCCGGCAAGACAACGCTGCTCCGAATCTTGGCGGGACTGAGCACCTCGACGTGCGGCGAAGCCCGGGTGCTCGGGCGAGCTCCCCAACAGTCAGAAGAGTTCCTGAGCAGCATCGGCTACTTGGCTCAAGACGTGCCGCTCTATAAGAGGTTGAGCGCCGAAGATCATCTCCAGATGGGGGCCCATCTCAACCGCCACTGGGACGCCTCGGCGGCCCGGGAGCGTCTCACTGCGCTGAAGATCCCTACCGACCGTCCGGTCGCCACCCTTTCAGGCGGCCAGAGGGCTCAGGTGGGCTTAGGGCTTGCGTTGGCGAAACGTCCTCAGCTCCTCCTTCTTGATGAGCCCGTCGCCGCATTGGACCCACTGGCCCGACGCGAGTTTCTGGGTTCGCTCACCGAGGCTGTCGCCGACCGAGACCTCTCGGTCGTGCTGTCCTCGCACCTTCTCCACGACCTCGAGCGCGTTTGCGATCACGTGATTCTTCTGGCCAACGCACGCACCCAGATCTGTCAGGACATTGACGACGTCCTGATCTCGCACCGGGTCTTGGTGGGATCCCGCCGGAATACCGACGGCGTTGAGCGGAATCTCGATGTCATCAAGGCCATCCACACCACCAATCAGACTCGCCTCCTGGTGCATCTCAACGGACCCGTGCTCGATCCGACCTGGGAGGTCTCCGAGGTGGGACTCGAAGACATCATCATGGCGTACATGGGGCGGGACGATTCTCTCTCCGCTGGCCCGCTTTCACTCCTCGGAGCCATGTAATGAACCAGCTGATTTGGCGCCTTCATCGCACCCAGGTGTACTTCGCCGTTGGGGCTCTTGCTGTCTTGACCACCTTGCTTTTGGTGACCGGCACCACCATGGCCCACGATTACCGCGCATTCCTGGCGAACTGCACGGCGACACGGAGCTGCTCTGAAGGTGCGGGCCGGCTATTCAGCGGGGACGGCTCCATCATGGACCTAGTCAACTTCACGCTTGTCGTACCCTTGCTCTTCGGGCTGTTCTGGGGCGCGCCGCTCTTGGCCAAAGAACTCGAGGACGGGACCCACAATCTCGCGTGGACCCAAGGCGTGACCCGGCGTCACTGGATGCGGTCCAACGTCATGTGGGCGCTGGTGGCGGCCGCGATGTGGGGTGCCGCCATGGCGGCGCTGGTCAGCTGGTGGCGCTTTCCGGAGAACGCCATCGACTCTCGGTTTGGCGCGTTCGACGTGCAGGGCATTGTGCCGGTGGCCTACTCCGTCTTCGCGGTGGCGCTTGGCATCGCGGTCGGATCGATCTTCAAACGAGTGCTCCCGGCCATCGCCACCACGCTTGGTGTTTTCGTGGCCATTCGAGTGGCCATCGGCGTCTATGTGCGCCCGCACTATTTGTCGCCCATCTCTAAGTTGCTTCCGCTGTCAGGTCCCAACAGCAACGGCCCGATCGGCTCATGGACAATCTCGAGCGGCATCCAGGGCCCTCATGGCCATTTCTACGGCAACAGTTTCAATCTCAATGACGTCCCCAAGGCTTGCGGGACAACATTCGGCGGGGGGAGTATCTCGAACAGCTGCATGTCGGCGCATGGATTTCACCAACTGATCATCTACCAACCCGATAGTCGGTTCTGGGCCTTCCAGGGCATTGAGGCGGCTGGGTTCATCGTGATGACCGTCGCTCTCATCGGCTTCGCCTTTTGGCGCGTGCTGTCGCGCGATGCCTGAACACGCCGTCGCCATCGGACTCGAACCACGTAGGCGAGACCGAACGCGCCGCCAACGACTGAGATGGCTGGTCCACCTTGGCCTCATGGTGACACTGGTCGTCTCGCTGGTGTTCGAGACCGACCAGTTCATCCACATTCTGTTGGGACTGATCTTCGTGGCGCTGGTAGTGGCGCACCTTTGGCAACGCCGGCGGACGTCACTCGGCCTGATCCGTCGACTGACCAAGATCGGCCACCTTCACAAGCGTCCGGGGAGATTGGCCCTCTCTGACCTCGTGCTCACCCTTCTCACAGCCGCCATGGTGGTCTCGGGCTTCTGGGATTGGATCGCCGGCCACCCGACAAAGATCCGCTGGCACGCCATCACGGGAATCGCCCTGACGATCTACGTAGTGGTCCACACGGTAAGACGGTGGAAGCGGCTCCGGTCTTCCAAGGTGAGCTGACCGGCGGCATCAGGTCGATTAGGAGTCGTTTGATGCCACGAGATCGCTCCTCGTGCTCGGCGCCCGATCCGGTGCGCTCACCGGATCTCGTTACGCTGGAGCTGCCCTGCGCTCCTTCATGACATCAAACGACAGTGCTGCCTGCCGCGAGCAGAACCATTTGCCCACCTTCACCGCGACCTGAACGATTCCCGCAGGCCGAACGGCATGTGGGAATGATCCAGCTGAAAAGTGTCACAGGGGCGCGTGACCCATAAGCCCCGCCCGATGATGATTCTCACTGGGGAACGTCAACTGGGACAGCGGTTGTCCCCGAATCCCCGACCGCTGGCTTGGGGTCACGATTCCGAAGGCTCGGGCGCCGTGGTGCTGATATCCGCGAACGCGGCTTAGCCTTCCACCCGCAACTTCAGCATCTCGACGCGAAAGGTCGGCGGGTACAACGTCACGAGGCGCTGATTTTCCGTCTCACGGAATGCGGGAAATGAGGTCGTTCGCCCACTCCACTGCAGCAGCAACATTAGGCAGCACCCCCAAGCCCTCCGCTGCCTCTGCGTAGAGCGTCTCCCAGCCCTGATGAGCGACCACGGTGGGAGGCCACTCTTGGGCTCGTCGGGAGGCGAACAGCCGTCTGGCTGTGACGCCAATTGCGGCAAGGTCAACGTCCTCCTCTTGGTCGAGGATCTGCAGATCAACCAAGTCATGTGCCCGATCGTTGCCACCCCGGGGCCCGACCGAGGTACAGGCGTGGAGCTTCTGGGCCACCTGATGGTCAATCGCCATCACCGGAATGGGCCGCGGCGTCTCGAGGCCGAGGCTCTCGAAGAGGCCGACGATGTCAGAGGCAACTCGGCGTTCGTAGTGCGAGGTGCTTCCAACCTCATCGCGCCCCAGCTCGAAGGTCACGCTCAGCCAGTCGCGACTTCTATAGGCGAGCCTGATCCGATACGGGACCATCACATAGGGTTCAGGGACGCCATCAGGATGCGCGCCCTCCATTTCTTGGACCGTGCCAGTGAACCCGCTCCATCCTTCCGCGAGAGCTTCCTGTAGCTCCTCGATGTAGGAACCGACGTCAATCCCCGCAGGACGAGCCAGGTCGAAATCTGGAGTGAATCGGCTGAGCCATTCGCCTACTCGTAGCTTTATGCCCGTACCGCCTTTGACGACACCTGAAGGGATCATCTGTCCCACGACAGTGTTGGCGATCACACGCTGGATCCGGCGCATGGGACGCTGCTGTGCCGCGACGACGTTGTTTATTCGCGCGGTAAGAGAGTTGAGACTGGGCGGTGGATCGCTCCTCGGGCTCACGGCACGGTGCCGACGGCATCGAGGACTCGCCGTTCAGCTTTCTTCACTAATAGTCCTCGCCGCGCCGCCTCTTTTGTTGCCTCAACCAGGCGCTCGCCCATGACGATTCCTCGGCAATCAAGGAGAGCCCGCTCAATGGTTGCTGAAGGAATGCCTTCGTACGTCGTGACGTCCTCTGTCCCCGGGGGCACTCGGACCACGTCGACGAAGGCGGGAAGTTGGCCACGAACTCTTCGATCGGTACCAACCCGAATCTTGCTCGGGTTCACAAGGCCGAGGTCGTGCAGTGACAGAACTGCGTCGCGGGTGAGATGCGCACCGGGCCCGACAGTCAGGACCGCCTCCATGAACTGATCGTGACCAGTGACGGGGACCTCGTCGAAGCGATAGATGCCTCGGGCGACGTGACGTAGGCCCCCGCGCTGAGCCAGCTTGCGGAGCTCGACGGCCGGGATGCCCAGATTCTCGGCGTCCCGAGTCGTCACATAGCCGTACTGATCTTGGGCGCGCTCAAGGAGAGACCGACGATAGGTCTGTGCGAGTGCCATGGCTGGTGACCTCCTGGCAGCTTCGTACCGTTTTGAGTACGGTTCTGCCACCCAACAGTGTAGACGAATCCGTACCGTTTTCAGTACGATTCTGCCACCGTGAGAGCAGATAGCGCCACGGCGCCCTGAGCAGCCATTTCGCGGGCTGGGCTACGGAACGGCGGCTTCGGCCAGGTCCGGCCGGCCAAACCGGCCGCCCGATCACCGAGCCGGTCAGTCCTGCCGCCGCGTTATAACGGGCAACTGGGGTAGGCAGCAAGTCCGTGGAGACTTCCGTAGAATCCGGCCGCGTCAGACCTGAGAGCGACTGATGCAACGACTAGGGTTGGGGTCCCTCGGTGTTCGTAACGTTACTTACCGCTCCGTTACTTACCAAGGGGAATCGCAGTTTGCAGAGCAGAGGAAAAATAGCCTCTGAGCAGGAAAAGTAGGCAGTGGGGCCGTTGGCGCAGCTGGTAGCGCACTTGCATGACGCGCAAGGGGTCACAGGTTCGAGTCCTGTACGGCCCACTCGAAAAGCGCAGGTCAAAGGGGTGTCGCAGTGTTCCGACCGACCTCGGATCGTTCAGTGCGATCCATCGGGCAATTACGTGTTGATCATCGACGGAGAGATGGGTATCAGTTCCAACGACCAGCGGTGTGAGGATCGGCCGGGCCAGATCCTCCAGCTTTCTCATCCAGCCGCCATTACAGCCAGCGCAAACGGGCGTCAACTTGAAAACGGTTGACCCGCCGACTCTCTTTGTCGTCGTTTCATTGTTCGATCGAACGGTATGGTGCTGCCAATTCTCACCGACGCCAACCTGATCCTTGATGAGGTTGCTCAACCAGAATGGAAAAATGTCTTCGCGTGTCGGCATCCGGAGCTTCAGGCAAAAGAGACAGATCTCTCGTTTGCGCTTCGTCACCGTGCACACCCCGGACATATCCATCCGGTTCTGTATCGCCAGCCGGCCTTCAACGTCTCGGCCTCGAGTCCGTCGTGCAGGGCGATGAGCTCGCCGACACCGGGACCGCTTCGACAGCAGATGCGGCAAATGACGGGGCCCAGGACATCCTCCATAGATCGACGCTACCTCCAAGACGGTCAGGTGATGGGGTAACTGATCCGGCGCGAGTTGCGCGGTTCGGGCGCGACATGGGCCGCCATTGCCTGTGCCACGCTCCCCGAACTTCACGCACCGACTCGGACAGCGCACCCACACGGCGGCGCTGCGGCTGCGCTACCAGCACGCCACGGCCGAACGCCACAAAGAGATTGCGGACCGTCTCGGTGCCCTGCTTCGGGCGGATACCTCCGGTACCGAGCCGGTCGCCGCCGTCGTCGCGATCGCTCCGCGTTGAATCTCGCCACAACTCTGAGGGTCCGAGACGGGTTTTCTAGAGCTCTAGCGAACCCGCAAAGCAAGGGCAAATTATTTCCAATTCGCTCCGGTAGTCTCCGAATGTGGAGACTTCAGATCCGGCCCTCCCATGGCCGGAAGAGACGGGAACCAAGCTTAGGGACAAGATCCGTCGAGGTGAGCGTGCGGTCCTCGTCCTCGACGATTCGAAAGGTGAGACTCTCGCGTCCCTGGACCCGCAAAGACGGTTGTGGGCCGGAGTCCTCTTCACCCCTGCAGCTGCCGCAGCGTCACTCAACGTTCACTATGCGTTGCAACGGGCTTTGGAAGCGGAGACAGGCCGGAAGGCCATTCACTTTACCGAACTGCGCACCGGAAATGGGCCGTACAAAGGCTGGACCGTAGAGCGACGTCTCGCTCCGATGAGGGATCTGCTCGAGGCAATGATGATCGCGGAGTTGCCGGTGGCGGTAGTTCAGGTCACGCCCGACACGATCAGGGTGTTGAAAGAGTCTCGGCACGGTGTGCCACACGGGCCATGGTTCAACGGGGACAAGCCGGACGAATTGGCGTTGTTATCTCTACTCCACCTCTTTGAGACGAAGATTGGATCTTCGTATGCCGTCGAGATCACGGCTGTCGCAGACAGATGGAAAAACGCCGATAATGAGTTAAGAGTGTGGTGGGATCGTAAAACGGGGGAACCCTTAATGAACTGGTTGACACCCCCTGGCCTGGTGCACTCTTCAACGGACGACTTCCCCCTCTTGCAGTACGCAGACCTAGTGGCGTGGGGCTACTTACGGATGGAGCGGTTCAGGACGCTGGCGGTGGAGCCGGACAAATACGAGACTCAGTTTCTTGAGCTACTGATTGAGATGAGCGGGCAGTGGAAGACCCTCGGCATAGATGCCGATGGGCAACCATATTTCAAGACTCTCAGCGAGCTGGATTGGCCATAACCACCAGGTATTCGACCCCAAACGTTATTCAACGGGACATCTGACCAGGTCGGATGCGCCCGGAAGTGTCGCAGTTAAGCGCGGCTCACACGATCACAAATCCACGGTGATACACGGCGGTCGTACCATCCTCCCATGACCGTACGTGGATTGGCTCCGGGCAGTTGGGCGGAATGGGTTGGTGGGGTGGGTACGGCCCTCGCTTTCGGCGCGACGTCACTGGCTATCTGGCAAGGGCATCGGCTCACCTGATTGAGCACGACGAGGCGATGTACGACCAGGCGCTCTTGGTCACAGCGAGTCTCGGCATGGGCACTGAATACGTCACCAGGGTGATGCCGGACGGCACAAAGGAGTCCCACCCCACGACCAAGGTTCGGGCGGAAGTTCATAACCGCAGCCGTCGCCCGATTCACAACGTTCTCGTGACTGCCACGACCGAGAGCGGGGATCTCGTCGGCAAAGGACGGGCCGAGTTCGTTCAGGCCGGGTGGGACGAATCCTGGGAATTCGACCCGGCCGAGAAGTCCTGGGGTCGAAGGGGTCCGTCGTCCGCGATCACTGGCCAAGTCGCACTCAGTTACAAGGACATCGACGAGACGGCCTGGGTTCTCTTTCCCGATGGTCGATTGATCCGCTCTCGGCGCCCCAGAGGATGGCTCCGGCAAGTCGGAGCTGGACTCCGGGGGGATCCGACCATCGTGACCAAACTGTGACCATTGGGCCGTTTTCGGGAGGTTGATAGCCGCACTGACCAGCGAAAACAGCGTGCCCGGGGCGAGACTTGAACTCAGGCCCAGTGCCCGTCAACTCGCATGACCCGGGTTGTCAAGAAGTCGTCCAGTTTGCCGTCCACCGGATTCATCAGACCCGGCGCGCCAGCGGTCTCTGGGTCCAGTCCATCTTCCATAGACCAAAACCCGGAGGGGCTGTGGCTGAGAACTAACTCGTCGAATGGGGTCGGTCTGTTGAAGCGGAAGCGGATCTGCAGGCGGTGCGTACGGTTGACCTTGTGTATTGCGGACCAGAGTTCGAATAACTACCCGGCGTCCAACAATGGCACGATCGTTTGTGTTCAGTGCCACATCGAGAAGAGCGTCCTTGATTTCCACGCCAACCGACGCCTGAGAACCGGACGGTCGACGCTGTGCAAGACCTGCACCAAGGGTCGGTGGTTGAGCCTGTATCGCTCCTCGCCGTAGGGGACCTCCACGGGGGATTCTTCATCGCACCCGTCACATTCTTAATCAATTTGGAACACGGGTCTTCTTGATTTCATTGGCAGAAAGAATACGATGAAGTTCCCGAGGAAAGCGCCGAAAGGCGGTGGACCTCAGTGGCGATGACCCG
>Ga0307373_10004563_pt1 | contig 23210 bp, 34 predicted proteins | sample OX2MG_FD_202534 | JGI IMG/M metagenome (GOLD analysis project Ga0307373, IMG submission 202534) | Soil microbial communities from Risofladan, Vaasa, Finland - OX-2 | ecosystem: Environmental > Terrestrial > Soil > Coastal area > Acid sulfate soil | place: Finland: Risofladan, Vaasa | collected... | reverse complement strand
CAAGCTCTTGGTGCGGTATGAGAAACTCGAACGCAGTTTTCTCGGCCTCAACCATCTTGCCGCAGCGATCATCGCATTTCGCAAGGGACCTCTGAAGATCAACATTATTTGCGGATAAGTTCTAAGTGTTCAAGGAGTACGTGGAGCATGACGCGAACCGGTCTGGCTGAATTGATTGCCGCGCGGCAGGTGACGCCGGCGGAAGTTCTGGAAGCCGCTATCGCACGCGCCGAAGCGGTCAATCCGAGACTCAACGCCATCGTCTGGCCTCTCAACTGGGGCAGACCCAGCCTTGGGCACAGCGACGGCGCCGCGGTAGTTAATCGACCGGGTTGCCGCGATGTTGCAGCCGGTAGGCGGCGGTGTGGAATGCGGTGACGCCGCGTTGAGCAAAACGCGGCTCCGCGGCGAGGATGTCGCGGCGTTCCAACGAGTCGATACTCCAGTTCCCATCGAGTAGACGGTGCACTTCCTGATCGTCCACCGAAAACGGCGGGCCGTCCATCTCCTGCTGCGGGTATTCCAGCGTGATCATGAGGCCGCGGCAACGGGCCGGCAGACGGTCATACACTCGCCGGGCGTAGTGCTGGCGCATGGCCGGTGGCAGCGCCACCATCGCGGCGCGGTCGTAGACCGCGTCACAAGTTTCCAGCGTGGCATCGTCCAGCGTGAACACATCGCCGCAGATCAGTTCGATGCGGTCAGCGATATGGTGGGTGCCTTGTGGAGAAATGCGGGTTTCGGCGTGCAGGGCGTGTTCCGCGAGAAACTGCTGTACCGCCAGCGGCGACAGTTCCACGCCCAGCACGCGATGGCCCTGGGCAGCCAGCCACAGCATGTCCAGCGACTTGCCGGCAAGCGGCACCAGCACGCGACTGTCGGCCGCCAGAGACAACGCCGGCCAGTGGCGTTGCAGCAGCGGCATCGGCTGGTCCTGGTGAAATTCGGTGTGCTGGTCGCGCCAGCGTTGCAGCCAGTATTCCGCTTGCATCAGTGGTGTTCCTCGATAGCCGTCATGCTCGGGACATTAACCGGCGGCGCCGGCGATGGACAGCACCAGGCCGACGATGGCACTGATGCAGGTGATGGCCAGCAGCGCGCGAAACGCCTGTGTCGGCCAGCCCGGCCGCGCGTGACGCACGCCGTACAGGAACATCCCCAGCGACGCGGCGAACACCGCCGTGCCGGTCGCCACCAGCGCCACGCTGGAGAGCAGCGTGCCCGCGATCACGCTGGCGTTGCCGAGGTTGAAGAGGATGCATTCGGCGATCACAAGACGGAGCGCGGGAATCTGTGTCGGCAGCAGAGCCTGACCCACTCCGAGGACGCCCTGAGCCAATCCGCCGACCAACGTCAGGTAGGCCACCATCCAGATCGCGTGCTCGGTCGGCGCGTAGGCGACAGCGGCCGCGATCAGGCCGCTGGTGAGGATAGCGAGCACGGCCACGATCAGGAACGGCCGTGCCGCTGTCAGGCGATCCCATTCGAATTCAGATGGCACTGCGCTCATGTTGCGGTGTGACGGCGGCGCGGTGGGCAGCCGCGGTTCCCAACTGTATGGGCCAGTGTCGCACGAACACAATACGGTTTGCTCACCGTTGCTGCCGTTGTATCCGGATTAAGGTGCCGTGTGCCGTGTGCCGTTTGGCGTCAACCGGCGGCGGCATTGCTGCCACCCTTGCGTTCAGCGCGCACCTTGTCGATCAGGTAGTCCGCGACCTTGAGCATCGTGTGATAGTGCGCTTGTTCGTCGCCGCCGGTCTGGACGAAGCCGGGTAGGCCGATATCGATGCGGTACTTACCGCCGATCACCAGGCTGGGCACGCTGAGGATGCCGTCGTCGATGGCCAACTGATCGGCGCGGCGCATGTCACCGTCGACTGCGAAGCTGGCCGCCGCTGAATCGTATTGCTCGGCAGTAATGCCTGCGGTCTTGATGAAGAAATCGCGTATCGCCGCGGTGCTGGTCAGCTGCAGATGCTGGACGTGGATGGCGTCGAAAAACGGCGTGTGGATCTGGTCTTCGATGCCGAGCAGCTTGGCGACGTAAAAGGCTTTTTCGTCGAGCACGCCGTACGGGTTGCCGAGATTGTTGGGCACGCGCTCGAACACCACGTTCGGCGGCAGTTTCTTGCGCCAGGCGGTGATCAGCGGGTCGAGCCGGAAACAGTGCGGGCAACCGAACCAGAAGAATTCCTGCACCGTGATCTTCGCTGGATCGTTCGGCGGGTTGGGCTGCGCGACCTGCGTATAGAACTGTCCAGCGGGGTAGTTGGTGGCCCTCGCGGGGGTGGTGAAGCCCAGCAGGGTGGCGAGCAGGGCGCCGGCCAGTGTCAGGGTACGGATCATCTTCAGGTTCTCGGATCGTAGTGGAAGTGTTTTGCCATGTCCTCGTAGATCGTGCGATCAGCCGCGGAGTTCACTGGTGGCGTCATAATCTGCAGATTGACGAAGTGATCGCCCGAGGTTTTGCCCGGCAAACCCCGACCGCGCAGCCGTAGTTTGCACCCGCTCTGGGTGCCGGTCGGTACGCTGAGTTGGACTTCGCCCCCGAGTGTGGGTACCGGGATCTTGCCGCCCAGGGCTGCTTCCCACGGCGTGATCGATACGCTGGAGGTGACGTCGCGGCCATCCACGGTAAATTTTGGATGCGGCACAAACCCGATTTCCAGTAACATGTCGCCGCCACCCGGCGCCTGTTTTGCTAGGCGGATGGTCTGGCCCGGCGTCACCCCCTTGGGGATCTTTACATGCAGGCGTTTGCCGCCGTCCAGCAGCAGCGCGCGCTCGGCGCCGTGGAAGGAATCTTCCAGATGGATCTCCAGCCGCGCGCGCTGATCGGGCGCGCGGCGCTGCTGAAAGTTCGCATTGTGAAATCCACCTTGCTCGAATCCGCCGGTCCTGTCGCCGAACAGCGTCGAGAAGAAATCCGAAAAATCACCGTCATTCTGACCACCCTCAAATCCGCGGCTGAAACCGGCCCCCGGATGGCCACCACCGAAGCCGTTCCAGCCGGGCGGTGGAGTGAAGCGCTGGCCGGACTTCCAGTTGGCGCCTAACTCATCGTAGGCCTTGCGCTTTTCGGCATTGGACAGGACTTCGTTGGCTTCGTTGATGTCCTTGAACTTGTCCTCGGCATTCTTCGCCTTGTTCTTGTCCGGATGATATTGGCGCGCTAGTTTGCGATAGGCGCGCTTGACCTCGTCCGCAGAGGCGGAGCGGGAGACCCCCAAAACCTTGTAATAATCTTTGTATTCCACGGTCAGATGAACTCAATCACGTCGAAATGAAGCGGGGCGCTTGCGCGCCCCGCTTACTGTACAGCCTGCGATCCAGCTCAGTGAACGACCTTGATCTTGCGCGGCTGTGAGGTGGGGCGTTTGGGGATGACCACCTCCAGCACGCCGTTCTTGCCGTGAGCGCTGACGGATTCGGAATCGACCGTGTCCGGCAGACTAAAGCGACGGTAGAAGCGACCGCTAGTGCGCTCTTCACGACGACCTTGCACGTCCTTGTTTTCAGCGCCGCGCTCGCGCGTACCTGACAGCGTCAGCACGCCGTTTTCCATCGTCACTTCGATCGAATCAGGCTCGACACCTGGAACATCGGCATACAACACGAACTTGTCGGCGTATTCCTCAATGTCTACCGTCGGCATCCACTCGGCAGTCGCAGCGCTGGAATCGTCACCAGTACGCCGTTCAAACAGCCGGTTCACTTCGTTGACCAGATCCCGGTGCAGTGACCAAGGCTCATAACGCATCATTACCATGACCTACCTCCTTGATTGGACTACCGAACATCATGTTCGCATGTTCTAAATCTAGGGCCGATGGGGAAAAGTTCAAGAGCCATTATCGAACAGGCCGGTTCAACAGACTGCAGAACGGTTTGGTGTTGCCCCGTTCAGGCCTTGCGCTGCTATCCTGACGTTTCAGAAGCGAGGTGCGAACGCTCGACCGGATCGATAGACGATGCGGGCTCCGCGTTTTCCGGAACAGGGGATGATGATGACCAAATCATTGGTGGGGGTTGCCGGCGGGCGTCTACCGCCGCGTTCAATTGCGGGATCCGGTCGGCGAGCTCCGTGCGCGCAGCGGTTTGCTTCCACTCTTATCCAGAGGAGCGTCATGATGTTCAGACTTCAATCAATCGCGTCATTCATGCTGGTGTGCCTGCTGGCGGTACCGGTAGTACACGCTGCCGACGACACTCCAGGACCAACGGCCACTGTCGATGCCTTTCACGCAGCGTTGACGGCGGATCGACCGCAGGCTGCCCTGCGGTTGCTGATGCAAAATGTCTACATCGCCGAGCAGGGTTACGTCGACACCGACCGTGCGACCTACGCCCGCACACAGGTCAAGGATGACGCGGCTTTCGCTCACACGACGACATACAAGGTCCTCAATCGTCATCTGATCTGGCTGGGCGACAACGCCGCCTGCGTGATCTCGCAGACGCGCACGACCGGCAGTTTCGATGGCCACCGCATCGATCTGATCGGTGCCGAGACCGCGCTGCTGCGCAAAGTTGGCAATGGCTGGCAGATCGATCATCTGCACTGGTCGGCGCATCCGCACCGCCAGCCGGCGGCTGCCGGCGGAACAACGCAGTAATGCCGGGTGGGTTGCGGGCAACCTGCTGTTCTGCCTGCTGCTGGCGAATACGCGGTTTTGGGCAGTCCAGGTCTACCTGTCGATTCTGCTGAAGTTGCTGACGCCGGCGCGGACCCGTTTGCGGGTCCATGTTTCGGCCCTGATCGCGGGGCTGGCGCGGCGCTGGGCGATGACCTTTCAAGACTCGTTCGTGTATCAGGATGCTGGCGATGAAGACGGCGGGCGCGATGCGCGGCTGGACGGGCAACTCGATCGCTTTCTGCAGCAGTGGTTGATCAATCTCAAGAAGCAGGGGCACAGCCTGTCACCGGAGTAGCGCACATGAGCGCGTCGCTGGCGTAGGCCGGAGGCGACAAGGCATGACCACTGACCTTATCAAGTCGGTGTCGATCGAGAACCTGTTGCAACAGCGTGACGGTGTGCTGTCACGACTAGAGCAGGTTACGGGACTGCTGCGCGAGGCTGGACGCATCGCCGGCGACGCTATCGGTTGCCCGACGTTCGAGATAGGGGTTTGAGGCGCAGTGGAACGGAAAACCGGGTTAAGCATGAGGTTCGCGAAGGCAGCAAACGGCCAACTCCAGACACTCGTCCGTTTAACTGGATCGCCGCAAAGCGGTCGCTGCCAAGTTTCGCGTGCTGGCATCGGTGGCGACTGAAATACCCCGAGGTTCGTTTGACGGTAACCACTAGTGTTCGCACCGATTGGAGATTGACCATTCGTTGACTCATCTGGTCGTGTCTCTCGCTGACCTTGCGCCTAGTTACCGAGCGTCTTGAGCGGGATGTTGCGAAGTATGCCTTCGCGCCGTTTGGCTCAGGCCGCGAGAAGCCGCTCGGCGGCCCAGCGCGCCTCGCTGGCACGCTGGGGGCCATCCTGCAGCGACGCCGCGACGGCGCCATCGAACAGCACCAGCAGAACCCCGGCGATCCGTTTTGGGTGGGCGGCGCCGGCGGCGGTCGCCCACTCGGCGAGACGCCCAACCAACCATTCCCGATGCTCGGCGGCGAGACGCCGCGCCGGGTGGGATGCATCCGGCAGCTCACCGACTACCAGCTGCATCGGGCAGCCGCGAAAATCGTCACTTCCAATCCAGTCGACCAGAAAGTCGAAAAAGCGTAGCGCCCGCTTGGCCGGTGGGGTGTCCGTCACATAGTTGTCAATGGCCTGGCGCGCCGATTCAGACCGGTGGGCAACATAGGCCGCGACCAGTTCGTCCTTGCAGCCGAAGTTCGAGTACAGCGAGGCCTTGGCGGCACCGGCCTCGGCGAGCACGCGGTCGATGCCTACGGCGCGCACGCCTTCCTTGTAGAACAGCCGGCCGGCTGCCTCCAGCAGGCGGTCACGCACCGGTGTGTCCTGCATGGTTGTGGCGATATTGTTCATGGCTTGACAATACAGACAAGTCTGTCTATAGTCAAGTACCTTAGTGCAGACAGACCCCTCTGTTCAAACCACAAGGATCAGCCATGTCTCTTACCGACGCGTCGCCCGACCAGTGCCGCGCGGCGTGGATGGCCGCGGCGCAGGCGGGCGACCGCCGCGTCTATGAGAGACTGCTGGCCGATTCGGTGGCGTTGATCCGCGCGGTCGCGCGACGCCGGGGCGTGGCCCAGGATCACCTGGATGACGTGGTGCAGGAGACCTTGATCACGGTGCACCGCGTGCGCCATACCTACGATCCGACCCGTTCCTACGATGCGTGGCTTGGTGCGATTGCCGGTCGCCGGGCGATTGACTCGCTGCGCAGCCGCGGTCGTCGCGACCGTCGTGAATTGCACGACGATCTGGCACTGGAAATTCATCCCGACCGCGACGACGCCAGCGCTGCCGCCGAGCGCCAGCAGCAGGCGCAGCACCTGCACGCAGCCGTTGCAGAATTGCCGCAGGCCCAGCGTGAGGCCGTGGAGCATCTGGGGCTCAAGGAACGCTCGTTGACCGAAACCGCCATGCACACCGGACGCACCACCGGCGCCCTGAAAGTAAGCCTGCACCGTGGCCTGAAGGCGCTGCGCGCAAGCATGCGAAAGGATGACTGAGGACGCCATGACCGACCCACATTCCACTGACAGCCTGATTGCCGCGCTCGGCTGGCTCGCCGTGGAGGTGGCGCTCGCCGTGCTGCTGTTCGCGCATTTCGGCGCCACCCTCATGTTGCGGCGCTGGACCGGCGCACCCGACCTCGCATGGGCGACATTAGGTGCCGTGCTCACCGCGATTGGCGCGGCGTGGGCCGCGCTTACGTTGGCTGTGCCGGGACGTTCGCGGGCATGGGCGTGGCTGCCACTACCCGGCGCGGTGCTGTGCTGTGGAGCAGCGCCAGTCGCCTCGCGGTGAAATAGTTCGATCAGCCGAAGGTGAAAGCATAGGCGTGCACGCCGGGATCGAGGAAAGTAATCTTGAACGTGCGCGCGCCGGTGCCGTGGGCCTGACGCACCAGTTGGTAGAGGCGTTGCGAGGTCACGATGCCGTTACCCTTGGCATCGGTGTCCATCCCGTGGTCGGCACCCGGCGCCTTTCCGTCCAGCGTGACCCGAAAGCGCACGGGCTTGCCGTCGCTGGCGGGGCCAAGCACCAAGTGCAGGTCGCGACCCTGGAAGCGGAAACTGATGCTGCCGTCAGCCTGATCCAGCGTGGCGGCGTGCGCGTGCACGATCCAGTGGCCGTTGAGCGCCCACTGGTTGATGGCGAGTGTCGCGGGAGTCTGATAGCTCCGCGCGTCATTCGGGGCCAAGCCACCACCGGCGAAGTCATCGGCGCGGGCATAGCCGACGTAGGTTTCCGGCGAACGGGCGTAATCGCCCGAACTGGCCGCTTCAGCGCCCTTCGCATTGGGGTTCACGTAGCCGCCCGGCAGGTTCTTTTGGCCGGCCGCGGTGAGCAGCTCGCGGATCACGTCCTCACTTTCCTTGTAGCCACCCTCGCCGTAGTAATGATGGCGGATCCGTCCCTTGGCATCGATGAAGTAGTCCGCCGGCCAATACTGGTTGTTGAAGCCTTTCCAGATCGCGTAGTCGCTGTCCAGCGCCACCGGGTAGTTGACGCCGAGCCGCTGCACGGCGTGAGCCACGTTGGAGGGAATTTTTTCGAATGCGAACTCCGGCGAGTGCACGCCAATCACCACCAGGCCATGGTCCTTGTACTTGGCATACCAGGCTTCAACATAAGGCAAGGAACGGATGCAATTGATGCAGGAGTAGGTCCAGAAATCCACCAGCACTACCTTGCCGCGCAGCGACTGCACCGTGAGCGGCGGGCTGTTGAGCCAGCTGGTGGCGCCGGCCAGCGAGGGAAATGTCCCTTCCACTGGCAGCCCTGTCACCGCCAGCGTTGCACCGGCCTGCGGCATCGGCGTGGCCTCGGCAGGGCGCACCGCATCGACCAACTTCTGCTCGATGCCGGCGGTGCTGGCGAGCGACACGCGGGTGAGCAATCCGGTATCGAGCCCCAGCGCGATTGCGGCCACACCGGCCAGTACCAGCACGCCGAGCGCCCGACGCACCCATTCGCCGGCTCCGAGCGAACGCTTCATCAGCGTAAACACCTTGCCGCCGATCAATAGCGCGACCGCGAGCGAGGTCGCCGCGCCGGCGGCATAAGCAAGCAGCAACAGGGTGGTCTGCACGCTGGCGCCATTCAGCGCCGCGCCGGTCAACAGCAGCCCGAGGATCGGCCCCGCGCAGGGCGCCCACAACAGGCCCGTCGCGATGCCGAGACCGGTCGCGCCCCAGACCGAGCTACCCTCGCTGGCCGTGCGTTGCGACAGCTTGTTGCCCAGCGCCACCACGGGCTGCGTGATCCATGTGGCGAGGCGTGTCGAGAGCAGAGTAAGCCCGAGTACCGCCAGCACCGCCATCGCCGCGTAACGGCCGTACTGGTTCGCGTGCACCGCCCAGCTGCCGCCGAGCGCGGCGAGCGTCGCCACCAGCGCAAAGGTGATTGCCATGCCGACCAGCATCGGCAAACCATTCTTCAGGAACGGTCGATCGGAGCGTGCGAATACGAACGGCAACACCGGCAAGATGCACGGACTGAGGATGGTGAAGACGCCACCGAGATAGGCAAGGATCAAAAGGAGCATGGTCGGATCGTTCGCTGGGGGATGTCAGTTATTCGCCGCACGCTACGACACGGTTACCAGGATATGCGGCGTAACTTTCGCCGGGAATGCAGCGAATGCCTGAACAGGACTCACGCCGATCCGACTATGCCTGGCTGGACTGACACGACTACAATGCTATCCAATGCGGAATTCTTTCTTCGGGTGCGTGTCAGGCTGACCCTGTTGAATCCATCCGCCAGTACCGACGAGTCGCCCGACCAGCGCCGCGCGGCGTGGATGGCCGCGGCGCAGGCGGGCGACCGCCGCGTCTATGAGAGACTGCTGGCCGATTCGGTGGCGTTGATCCGCGCGGTCGCGCGACGCCGGGGCGTGGCCCAGGATCACCTGGATGACGTGGTGCAGGAGACCTTGATCACGGTGCACCGCGTGCGCCATACCTACGATCCGACCCGTTCCTACGATGCGTGGCTTGGTGCGATTGCCGGTCGCCGGGCGATTGACTCGCTGCGCAGCCGCGGTCGTCGCGACCGTCGTGAATTGCACGACGATCTGGCACTGGAAATTCATCCCGACCGCGACGACGCCAGCGCTGCCGCCGAGCGCCAGCAGCAGGCGCAGCACCTGCACGCAGCCGTTGCAGAATTGCCGCAGGCCCAGCGTGAGGCCGTGGAGCATCTGGGGCTCAAGGAACGCTCGTTGACCGAAACCGCCATGCACACTGGACGCACCACCGGCGCCCTGAAAGTAAGCCTGCACCGTGGCCTGAAGGCGCTGCGCGCAAGCATGCGAAAGGATGACTGAGGACGCCATGACCGACCCACATTCCACTGACAGCCTGATTGCCTCGCTCGGCGCCGAGCTGCAACCGGTACGCCGATTGCTGCCGCCGTGGATGCGTGCGCTCGGTTGGCTGGCGGTGGTGGCGGCGATCGCCGCGGTGCTGCTCGCGCTTCACGGCGCAACGCCGATGCTGCAGCGCTGGGCCGGCGCACCCGATCTGGCGTGGGCGACACTGGGCGGCGCGCTCACCGCGATCGGCGCGGCCTGGGCGGCGTTCACGTTGGCCGTGCCGGGACGTTCGGGGGCCTGGGCGTGGCTGCCGCTGCCGGGCGCGTTGCTGTGGATTGGCGCCAGTGGCTGGGGTTGCTTCCGAACGGACGTTCAGCACCTGATCGCGCCGGGCACGCAGATCGCCAACATGTATCAGGCCAGTGACTGTCTGGTGTTCATCATCGGCTTCTCGATACCGCTGTCTGCGTTGATGGTGTGGCTGTTACGCCGCGCCTGCCCGTTGCGCCCGGTGCTCACTGCGGCACTGTTGGGCCTGGCCAGCGCGGCTGCCTCGGCCTGCCTGATTCAGATCTGTCATGAGTACGACACGGCCGCCATCGACCTGTTGACGCATGCGCTGGCGGTAGCCGTGGTGATTGCGCTGAACGCCGCGCTGGGTGGACGTTTGTTGTCGAAAGCGTGAGACATGTAACCCTGCGTCGGTTCGCAGCGAATACATGAGTAGACATGGCGCCGCCATGCCTTTTCCTCCATGGAGACACTCATGAACAGCAATCGACCCACACTCTCGATGGTCTTTTCACCGGCACGCAAGCGCTTTGATGGGCGCTACACGTGGCATGTTTCAACCGCAGAGATCTCTACGAGGGTACGGCGAGTCAGTCCGCCTCCGCCAGGAAGGTTCGCTGGCGCAATGGACAAGTATCACTTTCTGAAGACAGAGGAGACCGGTAGATGAAAATCAATCGCTATGTATACGTCGCATCGCTTGCTGTAGCGTCAATCGCATTGTCGTCGGCACTGGTATTCGCCAAATCCAGCCAATCCATGGCAGCCGGCGCCCAGTCCGGATCGAATACATCCGCCCAGTCTGAGCCCAGTTATTATTACAGCAAAAGCAACGACAACGCGCTTAAGAGAACGCGCTACCTTCCCCAGTACACGAAATCAGGCGAACTGATCCTGCCGAAGAATTGGCGGGAGTGGGTGTTCGTGGGCGATCCGTTCACTCCGAATGCGCTCAACGGCGGCAAGGCCGGTTTTCCTGAATTTCACAACGTCTACATCGAGCCCGGCTCATACGAGATCTACAAGAAGACGGGTAAATTCCCGGAGGGAACGATCATGTTCAAGGAACTGCAGCTGACGATCCCGGGGACGTACCCGGATGGGTCGCGTAAGGAGCCTTCCGGACGGGGCTATTTTCCCGGAAAGTTCAATGGCGCCGACGTGACCATCAAGGATACCAAGCGCTACGCCTCCACGGACGGCTGGGGTTATTACAATTTCCATCACTATGAGCCGAAGGCAAGGACGGCCAAGCTGCAGCCAAAAGACAAGTGCGCGTTCTGCCACATCGCGAGCGCCAAGAAAGACGACGTCTGGACACAGTTCTATCCGTTGCTGGACAACTGGCATCTCCGGTGAACACCGCCGGTCTCCGTCAACGCAGGGAACAGCATCATGAAAATCACCATGAAAACCTTTAGTGGTCCTGGCGGGGTTGCTCGTGATCGCCGCCGCGACTGCCTACGGAAGCTCTGATCGAACCGGTTCTGATGAGTCTATCGGTCCGAGGCGTGCAAAATTTGAGCAGAAATAGCGCATTTCAAGCACTTTGGTTGACCTGATGCCGCTTTTTTGCGGCATCAGGGCGCAACTGCCCACGTTCATGCGCCCAACTGCCTGCGCAGCAGGTACACGTTGGCCATGGCCATCAGGCTCATGACCTGGGCACGATTCTTGGCCAGGCCCTTGTAGCGCACCTTGCGATAGCCAAACTGGCATTTGATGATGCGAAACAAGTGCTCCACCCGGGCACGTACCTGCGAATGGCGCCGGTTGCGCTTGCGTTGTGAACGACTGAGATTGCCGTGCCCGGCTTTGCGCTTGTCGTTGATGCACCAGCGCATGCCCAGTGCTCTAGCCCCGCGTTTGTAGGTGTCGCTGGTATAGCCGGCATCGCCAAACACCACGTCATCGTCCGCGCGCAACAGGGCAGGCAGCTGGGTGATATCGGCTTGGTTGACCGGCGTCACGGTGACGGTGTGAGCGCTGCCGTGATTCACGTCCGCGCCAACATGAATCTTCATGCCGAAGCACTACCGTACGGTTAAATATCAAACAAAATCAGTTTGTTGCATGATTCGCTTGAATCCGCGAGGGGCGAATCGGCCTGCAAGGCGCATGACAGCTTGGTTTTCTCGAACACCGAGACCGACAGGATCTGTAGACAGGTATACAGCGAGGCATCGAGTTGAAGCTGCTTCTTGACGATGGCAATCAGCACGTAGGTGGCCACAGCGCACCAGACCTGGGTCTTCACCGCGTTCTCGCTGGTGCCCAGAAAATGTTTGATGCGCAGATGCTGCTTGATCCACTTGAAGAACAGCTTGACCTGCCAGCGGCTCTTGTACAGCGCCGCAATCGTCAGCGCCGGAAGCGCGGTGTTGTTGGTCAGGAAGATCAGCGTTTTGCCCGATTCTGGATCTTTGAATCGAACGCGCCGCAGGTGCTCGGGATACCTCTTGGCCGAGTAGTAGCCATTGAGCATGACGCGCTGATCGCAGACTACGCCGTTGGCACGGTCCGTGGGCGCCGAGTACACCCGACGCGCATCCATCGGCGATTTGGCGCGCGTGACGAAGAAGGCACCGGCCTGATGCAATGCGTACAGTCGCGCGAAATCCACATAACCGCGGTCCATCACGTAGAACGCGCCAGCCTCGAAACGCAGCATGTCCAACACGTTCACGTCGTGCAGCTTGCCGTCGCTGATGTGGATGAACGCGGGAATGGCGCCACGCAGGTCCAGCAGCGTATGCAGCTTGATGGCAGCCTTGGTCGAGCGAAACGGTGCCCAGCCAAACAGACTCAAGCACAGGTCGATGGTGCTGGAGTCCAGCGCATAGACCGTGTTGCTCAACTCGACGCCGAGGGGTTCGCTCGCGTAAAGCTTGCGCGCGCGACGGATCAACAGCGCGGCCAAGCTCGACCACATGCGCCAGTCGCGCAATTCGTTCGCATCGGCCAGCGTGGAGCGCCTGACCGGCGCACGAAAGCCCATCGCATACAACTTGGTCGCGTTGGCCGACAGGCTGGCCTCGATGTCGCGCAGGCTCTCGCGCCAAGTCAACTGCGCGAAGGCCATCGCACGGAACTGTTCGGCGCACGACAAGCTGCGCACGCCGACGTTGCCACGATGCCGCTGCACGATACGCGAGAAGCTCGTCCACGGAATGAACTCCATCACTTGGGCGAACAGGGTCTTGCCGGTGTTCATGGGTCTTCCCCGAGGCTGCCAGCTTCGGGAAGCTACGCCGTTCTTGGCCAATCACGTTCAAATCGACACCACCTCAAAACAGCTAGCAAGCCCCGCCGATGCTTGATCTCAAGCCTGACACGGGCCACTTAACCGGACAGTAGTGATGCCGAAGTACCACTGATTGCCCTTGCGCGTCTGGTGCATGGCCGGATCACGCTCACCTTTCTGATTCTTGGTCGATGGGGAGGCGGCGATCAACGTGGCATCGACCATGGTGCCCTTGGACATTGTGAGCCCTTGGGACTGCAGGTGCGCTTGCACTTGCGCAAACAGTTGGTCGGTCAGCTGATGGCGTTCCAGCAGGTGCCGGAATTTCAGGATCGTCGTCTCATCCGGGAGGTGGATTCAATCAGAGCTTCCCTACGGGAAGTCCGATACGCGATCGGCGCGGCCTGGGCGGCGTTCACGTTGGCCGTGCCGGGACGTTCGGGGGCCTGGGCGTGGCTGCCGCTGCCGGGCGCGTTGCTGTGGATTGGCGCCAGTGGCTGGGGTTGCTTCCGAACGGACGTTCAGCACCTGATCGCGCCGGGCACGCAGATCGCCAACATGTATCAGGCCAGTGACTGTCTGGTGTTCATCATCGGCTTCTCGATACCGCTGTCTGCGTTGATGGTGTGGCTGTTACGCCGCGCCTGCCCGTTGCGCCCGGTGCTCACTGCGGCACTGTTGGGCCTGGCCAGCGCGGCTGCCTCGGCCTGCCTGATTCAGATCTGTCATGAGTACGACACGGCCGCCATCGACCTGTTGACGCATGCGCTGGCGGTAGCCGTGGTGATTGCGCTGAACGCCGCGCTGGGTGGACGTTTGTTGTCGAAAGCGTGAGACATGTAACCCTGCGTCGGTTCGCAGCGAATACATGAGTGGGCATGGCGCTGCCATGTCTTTTCCTCGATGGAGACACTCATGAAAAGCAACAAATTTTTCAAAACGACCCTATCCGCTGCCCTGACGCTGGGCATGGTATCCCTCGCATCCACCGTGATGGCGCAACCGATGCCGAAGTCCTCCGGGGACCCGCAGGCGACGCAAACGATCAAGATGGTTGAACATAAAACGGATGCGAGGATCAAGCAAGGCCACCTCGTCGTATGCTACGGCATCAATGCCGCCTACAAGAACGATTGCAAGTCGCCGGGTCACTCCTGTGCCGGGCAGGACAGCAAAGCGCGCGATCCGGGCGCTTTCGTCGCAGTGCCCTCCGGGCTGTGCAAGAAGATCGCTGGTGGCAGCCTGACGGCAAGCTGAGCACCGCAGTGACCACACGGTCCACCACGATTGCGCCCCCGATGCCGGTTGCGGCCGGCATCGGGTTGCGCATGCCGCATGTGGCGCGCGTGCTGCACGAGCGCCCGCGCATCGCATGGCTGGAAACCCACAGCGAAAACCTGTTCGCCGCGGGCGGCAGTTTCAACACGGCGATGGAACAGATCCGCGCCGACTACCCATTGAGCCTGCACGGTGTCGGCCTGTCGCTGGGCTCGGCGGATCGGCTGGACGACGCGCATTGTCTGCGTTTGCGTAAAGTGGTCGATCACTACCAGCCGGCCCTGGTATCCGAGCACCTGTGTTGGGGCGCAGTCGGCACTCGACACAGCAACGATCTTCTCCCCCTGCCGTTCACCGAAGAAGCCGTCAAGCTGCTGGTGTCAAGGATCGGGCAGGTCCAGGAAGCGTTGAAGCGTGAAATCCTGGTCGAGAACATCTCCACATACTTGCGCTTCCGGGACGGCGAGTACACCGAGTGGGATTTCGTCGCTGAAGTGGTGCGGCGCAGCGGCTGCGGCCTCTTGTGCGACGTCAACAATATCTTCGTCAACAGCGTCAATCACGATTTCGATCCGCATGTGTATCTGCGCTCGTTGCCGCGCGCAGCAGTCAAGGAAATTCACTTGGCCGGTTTCACCCGCAAGGAAGGGCTTCCTGTCCCGTTGCTGATCGATTCGCACAGCCGGCCGGTGGACTCTGCGGTGTGGGATCTGTACGACGAGGCCATCGGCCTGTTCGGCCCGACGCCCACTTTGATCGAATGGGATCAGGACATTCCCGAACTCGAAGTGCTGCTGGTCGAGGCGGCCCATGCCGAGGAGGTGCTCGATGCACACCGCGCCCACGCTGCCTGAGCTGCAACGCCGCTTTCTGGCCGCGATCTATGACGACGGCGCGCCCGGTCCCGTCGAGGCGATCGCCGGCCAGGGACTGGAACCGACCGCGCGTCTGCGTATTTATCGTCACAGTTGCAATGAAATCCATACCGGCGCATTGCGCGCCACGTATCCCGCGGTGTTGGCTTTGGTTGGCGAGGCATTTTTCGACCAGACCGCGCGCGGTTATCGATCCACCTGCCCGTCGGGTTCCGGCAACCTGCAGAAGTTCGGCGCGCAGTTCGCCGAGTATCTGCAATCGCTGCCGGCTACGCGCGAGTTGGCGTACCTCCCCGATATCGCGCGGCTGGAATGGTTACGCCAACGGGCCGCACTTGCGGCCGATGCCAATGCGCCGCCGCCGGCCAGGTTCGCGCAATTGCCGGCAGAAGCCGGTGTACCGCGAAGGTGCGGCTTGCATCCGAGCGTGCAGTGGCTCGCCAGCCGTTATCCCGTGTTGACGATTTGGCGCTACGCGACGGACCCGACGCCCGAGGACCTGCAACCGCCTGATACAGGCGAACAGGTCGTGCTGTGGCGCGAAGGCAGCGAAGTGGCCATGGCCGCGATGGACGCCGCCAGCTTCGCCTGCATCGAAGCATTGGCGAGCGGCGATACGCTCGACCGCGCGCACGCCACGGCGAAATCCCGCGACACCGATTTTGATTTGTCCGTCTGTCTCGCGAGCCTCGCCGAACACGGATTGATCGTGGCACTCGACAAGGCCACCACCGACCAGGAACCTACGCCATGTCAATGATGCAACGCCTGAACACTTGCTACGCACGTAGTGCGGATTGGCTCGCCAAGTGGGTTGGCCCTTTTACCTTGCTGTGCATGCGAATCTGGGTCGCGCTTGCGTTCTGGCACGCCGGCGTGGTCAAGGTCGAAGACCCCATGGGCACGCAATTTCTGTTCGGGAGCATGTATCACGTGCCGCTGCTGGCGCCGGGCGTGGCTGCCGTGCTCGGCACCTGGATCGAACTGATCGTGCCGTGGTTCGTGGGACTCGGGCTGCTCGGCCGGCTTTCTGCGCTGTTCCTGTTCGTCTACAACATCATCGCGTTCGCGTCGTTTCCGGCGTTGTGGCCGCACGGCTTCTGGACCGGGCTGTTCGGCACCGCCGCGTTCGCCGATCACAAGATCTGGGGCCTGATGCTGCTGGCGGTGATCGCGTGGGGGCCGGGACGGCTGTCGCTGGACGCGCTGCTCGGTTCGGCATGGCGGCGCTGGCGCGGGTCGAACGCCTGAACCTCGCCGGATTGATTCGGCTGGATTGCCACCGGTTGCGCAAAAAGCGAACTCGAAAGGAAGTGAACAGCGTGCCGGTTCGAGTTGTCCACCCTTGCCGGTTGGTGCTGTGAAGCGGCACCTTCGATCGAGCAGGAAAAGCCTGGCGTGGGGCATCTCCGGGCCTGCCTTCAAAGCGGGCGCGCGCGGCATGGATGTCGCCATGACAACGATCCGCGCAATCAACGAGGCTTGCCATCGGTTCCAGCAGGGATTGGCCTAGCGGGGCCAGACGATATTCGACGCTCGGCGGCTTGGTCGGAAAGACATGCCGGGTGATCAGTCCGTCGCGCCCCAAATCACGATCGCTGACCGAAACCGCCGCGCACACCGGACGCGCCACCGGCGCGCTGAAAGTAAGCCTGCACCGCGGCCTGAAGGCGCTACGCGGAACCATTGCGAAAGGATGACTGAGGGCGCCATGACCGACCCGCATTCCATGTCGCGCCGGGCACGCAGATCGCCAACATGTATCAAGCCAACGACTGCCTGGTGTTCATCATCGGCTTTTCGATACCGCTGTCAGCGTTGATGGTGTGGCGGTTGCGCCGCGCCTGCCCGTTGCGCCCAGTGCGCACTGCGGTGCTGTTGGGCCTGGCCAGCGCGGCCGCGTCGGCTTGCCTGATACAGGTCTGTCATACGTACGACACGGCCGCCATCGACCTGTTGTCGCATGCGCTGGAGGTGGCCATGGTGATCGCGTTGAACGCCGTGATGAGCGGATGTTTGTTGTCGAAAGCGTGAGACAAGTAACCCTGCGTCGGTTCGCAACGAATACATGAGTAGGCATGGCACCGCCATGCCCTTCAAATCGGAAACGAGATCTTTACCCAACAAGAGGATGAAAACAATGTTTGACATGAAAAATCTGTCGCGACTGAAGAAGCTCGACGAACATGCACCGGACAGCATGAATGCGTTCTGGCAGTTCGACCGCAGCGTCTTTGCCGACGGTCAACTGTCCGTTCTGCACAAGCAACTTATTGCCGTCGCTGTGGCCCTGACCACGCAATGCCCATATTGCATCGAACTTCATCAGAAAGCCGCGCTGGATGCCGGCGCCACCGACGCCCAATTGGCCGAGGCTGCGCTGGTGGCCGCAGCGATCCGTGCCGGTGGTGCGATAACACACGCCACGCACCTTTATCGGGATTGACTTCTGTTGCGGATTCCATGCCAGGCAGGAGGCCCAGGGCACCGTATCGAACCAATCCAGGTGTCATCCGATGAATATTCATAAGATCAGGAGAAAACACATGTTTTTAGTCATGGGAATCACAGGAAAAGTCGGCGGTGCAACGGCAGAACATCTGTTGGCGCACGGCAAGAAAGTACGCGCGCTGGTCCGCAATCGCGAGAAGGCGGCCAACTGGGCAAACCGGGGCGTGGAACTGGTCGATGGTGACTGGAACGATGCGGCCAGCATCGAGCGGGCGCTCGACGGCGTCGAAGGCGCGTTCGTCATGTTGCCGGCTGTCTGGGCGCCCTCGCCGGATTTCAGGGAAGCCAAAGGCGTCATCTCGAACTATGTCGAGGCACTGACCAAGGCCGCGCCGCCGCGTGTGATCGCGCTCTCGTCGATGGGGGCGAACCGAACGAGCGGGCTGGGACTGGTCACGTCCCTGTCGCTGCTGGAGCAAGGCTTCCGCGACTTGGCGTCGCCGATCGCTTTCGTGCGCGCCGGCGAGTTCTTCGAGAACTATCTTTACGGTCTGCACGTCGCCCAAGGCGGCACGCTACCGGTCTACGGCAACCCGACAAATCGGCAATGGACCATGGTCGCGACCCACGACATCGGCGCCGAGGTCGCAACGCTTCTGAGCGGTCCGGCGTGGTCGGGACATCGAGTCATCGGACTCGGTTCCATGGTGAGCGCGGATCAAGTCGCTGCGCAATTGGGCGAAGTGATGCAGCGCGACGTCAAGGCCTTCGCCGTCCCGCGGGCCGAGTGGCCGGCAGCGTTCGAACAGTTCGGCATCCCCAAAGGCCAAACTGGACCGGCCGAAGCGAGTTACGAGGCCGCCAACGCTGGCTGGATGGACCTCGGGGTCGAGGGTACGGAGCACGTCCCGGGCACGACGTCCGCCCGCGAGGTCTTCGCGGCGGCCCAGAAGGCCGCTACAGCGTAGGTCCGCGGGTCACCTTCTTAAACCACCTATTAGTGAGGAGAAAGGTAGATGAAAATCAATCGCTATGTATACGTCGCATCGCTTGCGGTAGCGGCAATCGCATTGTCGTCGGCACTGGTATTCGCTAAATCCAGCCGATCCCCGGCAGCCGGCGCCACCACAACGTCGACACCGCCCGTAGATGCGAAAGGGAATCTGCACGTTCCGCCGAATTACCGTCAGGTCTACGAATATCTGGGCTCTTGGGCAATCGCTGCCGACAAGGGCGCGGGATCGAAAATAATTCATGAAACCTATGCGTCGCCGGGGACGATTGCGGCTTATCGAAAGACCGGAAAATTTCCCAACGGCACCACGCTCGTCAAGGAAATTTTCGCGGCAAAGACGTCCCACATGACAACCGGAACGGTCAGTCGCGTCGGCAAGCTCCAAGGCGTGTTTGTCATGGTGAGAGATGACAAGAACGATCATCCCGGCAATCCACTCTGGGGTGACGGCTGGGGTTGGTCCCAGTTCGATCCGGGCAAGCCGGAAAAGACGACTTCGACGAGCTTCCAGGCAAACTGCCAAGTCTGTCATACGCCTGCGAGCAAAACCGACTGGGTCTATACCCAAGGTTATGCGCCACTCAAACGGTAAATCGAGAGACCGTTCCTGGACCGATCACCTTCTTGAACCACCGGTTAGTCAGACATACAAGAGATCACAAATGAACAGATTGGAAGGCAAAATTGCGCTCATCTCGGGAGGCACCACCGGGATGGGGGCGGCGATCGCGAAGCGATTCCAGACGGAAGGGGCCACGGTGATCGCCACGGGCGCCAACCCGGAAACACTGGAGAAGGCCAGGAAGGAACTGCCCGGTGTCGAATTCGTCGCCAGTGATGCTTCGGATGTCGAGGCCATCCGGGCCTTGGTGGCGAAAGTCGTTCGGGACCATGGGCGCATCGACATCCTGGCAGTCAATGCGGGAACGGCCGGTTATGTGCCCGTCGGCAAGGTCGAGCCGGACTTTTTTGATCGTATCTTCGATCTCAACTCCAAAGGCGCGTATTTCCTCATGCAGGAGGTGGTTGCCGTCATGCCCGATGGCGGATCGATCATCCTTACCTCGTCAATCGCACACGCGATGGCGATGGCCAACAACTCGGTGTACGCCGCAAGCAAGGCGGCCCTCCGATCCATGGGACAAACGTTCGCGGGTGAACTTGCCAGCCGCGGTATCCGGGTGAACACGATCAGCCCCGGGCCGATCGCTACGCCGATCTGGACCAAGCTCACGTGCGCAACGGGTGAACAGTTGCGGGCCATGGAAAACCAGATTGCGGCCAAAGTCCCCATGAAACGCGTGGGGCGCCCGGCGGACATCGCGGGTGCCGCGCTCTTCCTTGCCTCGGATGACTCGACATTCGTGACAGGCGTCGATCTGCCCGTTGATGGCGGGGTTCTTGCCATCGGCTTCGTTTAATAGTCAACCAGATCATCAAGACATTCGGCCTGGCGCTGGAAGAGGCCGGATACAAGTGGCAGACGCCAACTTTCATTGAGGCGAGCCAAGGCATGGAATCACGTTGCTCAAGGGGTGTAATCTTGTATGGCCTCGGATCGATGCTGCCCGCTCTCCGCGGCCCGGTCGATGAAGTGACCTTGCCTCGATTTGACGTACACCAGGCTACGCAGCCATGAGGCTGGATTCAAGGTTTGCCGGCGTCCGATACCCGATTGATGAATGCAGACGCCGATGGTTGTAGAAGCCTTCGATCCAGTCAACGATGTCGGTGATTGTCAAGCTACCTGTCGCTTCAATGCTCTCGATCATGCAGCCCTTTTGAGGTTGGATGACCTGCCTCCCTCGAGGAGAGGCCGGGCCAAAGTACAGACGGAATGGTTCACTGCCTTCTTCGAATGGGCGTTGCATCAGCCGAGCTTCGCCAGATTCTGGAACAGAAGGCCGGCCAGTGTGGCGGCGATAGGTGCCTGGCTCGTTTACGCTTGACCCTACGCCTGACGCGCCGCAGTGGCAATCGTGTTCCAGTACGCTTCCAGCCATCGATTGAAGGCGTGGGTCGGCGGATATTCGCGCCGCACTTCTTCAATGTTGAAGTGATAACCTTTTTCTTCGAACCAGCGGTACATCACCGTCAGCTCCTGTCCCATGTTCTTCTCGTACTGGTCCCAGGTAACCTGAATGTACTTCACATCTCGCGCGGTCGCGCGGCTGAATGCTTCGGCAATCTGCTGCATCGATAATTCATCGCCCGCCAGCGAAAATGTCCTGTTCTTCCATTCGCCGGGAAGTTCAAACGCAAGCGCTGCAAACGCGCCGATGTCATCCACCGCTACCATCTGCAAGTTTGTCGTCGGGCTTAGCGGCTGCTGGAGCTGCCCGTTCCGGATCGAATCGCCGAACTTTCCCTGCCAGTTCTCCATGAAGAAGACAGGCCGCACAATCGTGTACTGTAAGCCGCTCGATCGCAGATGCTCTTCCACTTCGACTTTGCTTTCGAAGTGAGGAATGCCCGTCTGTTCGTCGGCCTAACCAACTGAACTGTAAACGAAATAGCTGACGCCCTGCCGGTTCGCCGCCTCAATGAGCGCCACTCCCTGTTGGCCCTCACGGGCCGAGTAGGGTTGCACGGAGAATACGCCGTACACACCCTCCATCGCGCGCATCAAGCTGTCGGGATCATCGAGGCTTCCCTGAAACACTTCCTGCCCATGCCCCATCAGTTGACGTGCTTTGTCGCTATTGGGATCCCGCACCAGCGCGCGCACCTTGAATCCTTTCCTCTGCAGGTGTCGATACACAGCACCTCCCTGCCTGCCGGTGGCGCCCGTCACCAAAATGATTCGTTCGCTGTTCTTCGACATGAGATTGGCTCCTTTGTGAAACTGGCTTTCGTACTGATCAACGTGGGACATAGTGGTTCTCCGCTTGAAGGTGCCCACAATCTGGGCGTTGCCCGTTCGTGGGATTACCGGGCACAGTCCGTACGGGTTGTACGGAACCGTATTTGCGATCACGATTCATCAATCGAACTTGACCAGATCCTTGAAGATCAGCCGACCCCAGCTATTTCCGCGCGCCTGGACAAGCAGTCCACCTTCCGAAAGCCCGCCAAGTTTGATCGGCGAGAAACCGAGATTTTCCGCAAGCGCACCAATTTCCGCTGCGGCGTCGTCATCGTCGCTCGCCAGGAACACGATTCTCCTGCCACCATGTACGGCCGGATCTTGGGCAAGGACGGCAGCGCCCAAATGGTTGAAGCCCCTAACCAGCCTTCCACCAGTGAAGGCCTGCGCGACGACCTTGGAAGAAGGCTGTCCTCCGAGGTCCTCAGGGGACACGCCGTAGGCATTGGTCACATCGATGATGGTCTTTCCCTTCCAGGTGGGCAGCGCCTTCGCGACATCCCGGTGCGACTCGTAACGGACAGCCAAAAAGACGATGTCCGCCTTGATCGCGTCCGCCAGTTTTTTGGGAATGATCGTGGGTCCGATCGCGGCCGCAGCGGATGCAAAGCTTTCCGGGTCGCGAGTGGTCGCAACGGATACTTCGATGCCTCTACGGGCAAACGCCTTGGCCAGAGCCTGGCCGATATTGCCGAAGCCGATAATTGCGTAGCTCATAATATATTCTCCTTGGGTTTATCACGCCCTACGGCGCTCCGAACAATCGAATGGAGTGCCGTAGGGCGTAGCGCGTCAGAGTTGCGCCAGGCCGCCGTCGACGGCGACTTCGCTGGCGGTCATGAAGCTGCTGTCCGGCGACGCGAGAAAGGCAGCCACCGCTCCGATCTCCGCCGGATCGGCCATGCGCTGGAGCGGAGTCATCGAGGCGAAGACCTTCATGCCCTCCTCGCCTAGCGCTTCCTTCGCGAGTTCGGTCGCCGTCGCCCCGGGCGACAGCACGTTGACCCGGATGCCGGTGCCCTTCAGGTCCCCGCGCGAGGTTGCGCACGGCCGCCTTGCTTGCACTGTAGGCGCTCATTCCCGGGGCGCCCGTGGTGCCGGCGCTCGATCCGGTCAGGATGATCGAACCGCCCTGGCCCATCAGCGGCAGCGCCTTCTGGACCGTGAAGATCGTACCCTTCACATTGGTGTCGAAGGTTTCGTCGATGTGCTCGGCGGTGATCTTGCCGAGCGGAAGCTGGCTTCCCGTCCCGGCATTGGCGAAGACGATGTCGAGGGTTCCGCGCTCGGCCTTCACCGCCGCGTAGAGTCGGTCGAGGTCGGCCAGATTGGAGACCGAGCCCTGCACCGCGCGAGCATGGGCCCCGAGGTCAGCCACAGCGGCGTCGAGCGCTTCCTGCCGGCGGCCGAAGATGAAGACGAAGGCGCCCTCCTCGATGAAGCGCTTTGCTGCGGCGCGGCCGATGCCGGTAGCGCCACCGGTGATCACGGCGGTCTTTCCATTCAGTCTGTTCATGTCATGGGTCCTTGATTGGGATTGCACAGTGATTACGATCCTGCGGCAGCGATCGCCGGTCGCTCGGGCTCGTTTTTGAACAGATCCTGGAAGATCAGTGGGCCCCAGGTGCGGCCGCGCGCCTGCACCAGCGTGCCACCCGCTTCGATCTTCCCGAGATTCACGGGCGCGAAACCGAGTCGCTTGGCAAGGTCCGCCACCA
>Ga0307373_10004562_pt1 | contig 23218 bp, 19 predicted proteins | sample OX2MG_FD_202534 | JGI IMG/M metagenome (GOLD analysis project Ga0307373, IMG submission 202534) | Soil microbial communities from Risofladan, Vaasa, Finland - OX-2 | ecosystem: Environmental > Terrestrial > Soil > Coastal area > Acid sulfate soil | place: Finland: Risofladan, Vaasa | collected... | reverse complement strand
ATCCAGGCTGTCAGCCCCGGCGCACCAGGCTGCGACGGAGTTGGCGACAGCGCAGCCGGTGTCGTTGTGGCCATGAAACTCCTGACTGATCCCCGGATAACGGGCGGCCACCCGCCGGACTGTTCTGGCCACCTGATCGGGGGTCGCGACGCCGACTGTGTCGGGTACTCCGAGCCGCTGCGCTCCCGCTTCCATCGCCACGTCGAATGCGGCGAACAGTCGCCGGATCGGCGTGCGGAAGGCGTCCTCGGCGCTGAACCGAACGAACGCCCCCGACGACCTAGCCAGTGTGACCGAGTCGCGGATCTCCTGGGCCATTCGCGGCCACGAGCTGGCCCGGCCGGCGACTCGGGAGGGCGATGTGCCGAGGTAGAGGTGGAGCCCGGTGGCGCCGGCGGCCAGGGCCGCCTCGATGTCCCCCGGATGGCAGCGGACGTGCACCCGGACCGCGGCTCTGAGTCGCAGTCCGATCACTGTCGACACCTCTGCCGCGGCGGCCGGGCCGACTGCCGGGGAGGGCAGCTCTAGTTCGTCAACCCCGAAGGCGTCGAGTTCCAACGCCAGCCGGATGCGGTCGTCCGGACTGAACTGCGCCTGGGCGAACTGCTCGCCCTCCCGCAGGGTGCTGTCGATGACCCTCAAGGGTCGCCGATCGGTGCTTCGCGTTCCCATCGTTGCCTCCAGGCCACCCGGCCACGCCTACTCCAGCCGACCTGATGCGGTCGACCAAGAGGGCGAGGCCTAGCCCGGGGCTCCGGCCACGCGATACCACCTCTTTTCACCGGAGCCTCGCGGCCCCGGCCTCTTCGGGTGCCATTACACCCTGCCCCCATCACGGCGGGGCTCCCGGCGGGGTCTACTTTCGGTCAAGGGACCGATTTCTTCCCGCGGCTCGGAGGTCTTTTTCTGAAGGGATTCCCTGCAGCCTTTCCAGCTACCAGCTGCTCTCTTGAGGAAACCGGGTCTTCGTACTCGTCCTCGTCGTCGCCTTTGGTATTCGGTTGTGTGTCGGGATTTCTAACACAGTTCATGCCCCGGCCGCAAGCCCGAGGACGACGGGTTCGGCCGCCCCGCAGCTGGATCTGAGCCGCCCACGACGCCTGTCCCACCAGCCACCGTCCGAGCCGCCAGCACCAGAGAGAGCAGTTCCCTGGCCCACGCCAGTGGTCGCGCTGGAGGACTGGAAATCTGATGCAACGGGTGCTCTGCTACCCGACGGCCGCTGGCTAATTCACGTCCGGGCAGAGGTGTGCGCGGGCGCCTGGTTCCGTGTATCGGGTAGACCGCCAGAAGCCGTCTCTCGCCTTCCTCAGCTCGCTAACGAAGACCAAGGCGGGTCCGGCCGTCGAGGAGTTCGCGGGCAATTTCTAGGTGACCCGAACGGCACGCCGTCTCCTCGATCATGTGCAGCGCAATCCAGCGCACGGTGGGAGGCTCGTCCCTGTCCGCCTTGCCGTGCCGCCCCTGGGGAGCCGCCCCCAAGGACAGCGAGCTCAACGCCTCATCTGAGCGCCGACACTGCTCGCGGTGGTACGCGCGTACGTCAGCTACCGGGCGGTCGCAGACGAATGCCGCCTGCGGATCGTAGGGAGGACGACCGTCATCCCACGGCAGGTCGACTACCGACCCGGCGCCCACCCCCTGGAACCAGTGGCGCTCGGCATCTCCGAGGTGCTCGATAAGACCCGCGACGGTCCAGCCCGACGGAACCGCCGGTGTGTACCACGCCGGCTGCTCGAGGCCTTCCACGATCGATAGTACCGAGGCCCGCTGATACTCGAGAAAGTACAGCAGCGCCATCCGCTCTTCGTCGACCTCGTCAGCCATGGCGGCATGGTAGCTGGCGCTCAACCTGACCGACGACCGATGACCACGCGAAGTTCAGCTCCGCTTAATTGGCTCGACAGCTCACACCGCCTGCCACCCGCCAGAAAGGGCGACTGTACTCTTGACCGCCTTCGGCGCAGTCGCAGTGACCTTCATGGTGGTGACGTACGCGTTGGAGCCAAGGCACCATGGGTTCGTCCTCGCCCTCGCCGTCGGGTGCCTGCTGTCCAGCGTCTACGGATTCCTAGCGGGGACGTGGCCGTTCGGCGTGGTCGAGATTGTGTGGGCGGGGATCGCAGTGCGCCGCTTCTTCACCGTGCGCGGCGCCGCCACAGTCGGTGCACGCTTCCCGCCCCAGCACACGACGCTCACCTTGAACCGCAACCGTCGGCCAACCACGTCTGGTCCAAAACCGCTATGCGCGTCTGGCAGGTGTGATACTCGCCGCCGGGAACAAAACTCTCGGGGGGCGTGAGATGCCCTTGCCACGAGCGGCCGTACGATCGTGGTCTTGTTTTCACTACTTGCATTGCCGCTGGCCACGACCGGGTGCGGTGGAACCATCAACCCAGCGGGCGACATACGAGTTCTTCTCGGGAAAGGACTCCAGCCCACGGATGTGGAGTCCGCACAGTGCCCGGCGTCGAAGTTCCCCGACAGCTCCGTCCACGCGCAGGTTGCGGTGCACCGGCCAACCGGCCAGGTCGCGGCCGTGGTCGCGGCAGGCTCCGACCCAGCCCGGGGAGCGTCGTATGAGCGCGACGGCTTCCGCTGCATCGTGGCCAGAGAGGAGGGGCCCACCTCGCTCTGGGCGACCGCCTGGTCTGGCACCTACTACGCGCACTCTCGCGCCAGGGGCAGCGCGCAGCTCGCCTTCAGCTGGGGTACCGCGGACACCTACTGACCAACCGGCCGGCGGCGCTCGAAGGAACTGACCTGCTCCGCTGTCGACGCGGTCCATGACATCGAGTCAGCGACGACGCTGGGCACCTCAGACGTTGGTCCACAAGCCGACTCGAGCGGTGGAGGGCACAAACCCGCAAGCTCTCGCGAGCTCACCGGCGAGCTCGAATCCCGCCGCGACGGTGGAGGGGTCGTGGGCGTCGCTACCCAGCGAAAGTCGATGACCGCCCGCCTCCCGCCACCACTCGATCACGACTGGGCTGGGACAGAGAGCCCTCGCCGGGTCTCCTCCTCGAGTCGTGTTGAGCTCTAGGACCACATCCCGGCGCGCGGCAGCCTCCAGCACCGCCCGGATCTCAGGCTGGTACTCCTCCGAGTGGTAAGGGGGCCACCCCGCCAGCCAAAACCGCTTTAGGTACTCGAAATGGGTGAGTACCTCGAAGTCCACCGGCCCCTCCAGCAGTCGCAGCAGCTCTTCAAAATAGGTGCGCATCAGCGCGGTGGGGTCTGCCTCGTGCAGCCGGTCAGGCTCGCTCAACTCCAGCACCGAGTTGCCGAAGATGATGGAATGCAGTGACCCCAGCACCAGATCGAAGTGTCCCTGGCGAAGCAGGATCGCCGCCTCCATGGGGAATCGGTGAGGCTCTCCGAGCTCGACCCCGCTCCACACCGAGAGGCGGGGGAACGCCCGCCGACAGTAGGCAAGAGCCTCCAGATATCCCGTCAGATCCAGGCGGGCGCCGCCAGCGAGCTCTGAGTAATCCGCGTGGTCGGTAAAGGCCACAACCTTGAGCCCGAGAGCAACCGCCCTGCGGCAGCTCTCCACCATCGCCCCCCTGGGAGCGTCCCAGGAAAACTCACTGTGGACATGCAGATCAGCCAGGACCTGGGGGGACGAGGACTCTGCCGAAGCGACGCTCATGCCCCGGCCGGTCCAGGGGCGACCCCGCCGGCTGCGACCAGCGCCGCGGGCAGGGTGAGGGTTCCGTCGAGCAAAGCCCGACCCACGATCGCCGCCTCGGCTCCCCCTGCCCGCAGCTCCTTCAGGTCCTGATAGCTACTGACGCCCCCTGCCACCATGACCGGAACCCCTAGTGAAGTTAGCTCGTTGAGTCCCGACAGCCCGGGACCCCCCAGCATCCCGTCCCGCTGCACGTCAGTGTGAATCAGGCGCGAGACTCCGGCGTCGACCAGCCGCCGAGCAGTGTCCCTAAGCCCCCGCCCTGTGGCAAAGGTCCAGCCCTCGGTGACCACCTCATCCGCGCGCACGTCCAGGCTCACCACCAGTTGGGATCCAAACTCCCGGAGCAGCCGCTCCAGCAGACTCTGGTCTCCCATGGCTGCGGTGGAGATGACCACCCGATCGACGCCCAGCCGGAGCGCCGCTCGAACCTCGACATCATCCCTGGCTCCTCCCCCAGCCTGGACCGGCACCCCCGCCGACCGGGCAATCTCTCCGATCAATTCGAGGTTGCGCCACCTTCCGGATCTAGCGCCGTCCAGATCTATCAGGTGGAGCAGCTCAGCTCCCGATCGCGCATAGGCCAGGGCCAGCTCGCCAGGCCCTTGTCCGTAGACCAGTACCCGGTCGTACTCTCCCTGCACCAGCCGGACCAGTCTTCCTTCGATTAGGTCGATGGCGGGAACCACCATCATGGGAGGCGGTGCCGAAGGTGAGGGGATCATGGTAGCATGCTAACATGACAAAGCCAACACCGAGCACCGTGGCCGCCTCACACGACGCCGTCTCGCCTGAAGTAGCCGAGCTCTTCCAGACAATCACTCAGCTGCGGACCGCGGACGAGACCACCGCCTTCTTTCGTGATCTCTGCACCATCGCCGAGCTCAGAGACATGGGCGCCAGGTGGCAGGTGGCACTGCTTCTCGATCAAGGGTTGCACTACCTGGAGATCGCCAAGCGCACCGGAGCCAGCACCGCCACGATCACCAGGGTCAGCAATTGGCTGCGCTTCGGAAGTGGGGGCTACCGGACCATGTTGGATCGTCAACGGCGGTCGTGGGTTCGGTGATCAACCGCTCGGAACCGGGCCGGATCCGTCTGGCCCTACCCAACAAGGGCCGCCTCTCTCAGCCGGCTGCGTCTCTATTGACGGAGGCAGGATTCGGGTTCGAGTCCGACGATCGGCGCCTCTTCGCGTCCTGCTTCAACTACCCGCTCGACCTGCTCTTCGTGCGCGCCGAGGACATCCCCGAGTACACCCAGGATGGAGTGGTCGACCTGGGGATCACCGGGTCCAACCTCCTGGCGGAATCCGGCGCCGAGGTCGACCGCTGGCTCGATCTGGGGTTCGGTCGCTGTCGACTGCAGGTAGCGGTTCCCAGCAGCGGTCCCTGGTCCTGCCTGGAGGACCTTTCCGGGCGGTTGGTGGCCACCTCCCACCCCCGGACCACCGCTGCCTTCCTCGCCGAACGCCAGGTCGAAATGCACCTGGTCGAGATCCACGGTGCGGTCGAAATCACCCCCCTTCTGGGGGTAGCCGATGCCATCGTCGACCTGGTCTCCACCGGAAGCACGCTCGCCACCAACGGGCTGCGCCCGCTGGAGACGATCCTGGTGTCAGAAGCGGTATTGGTGGCTCGGCCGGAGCTGGATCCCGACCGGCGAGAGCTGGCCGATCACGTCCGGATGGTGCTCGCCAGCGTGATTACCGCTCGGGACCGAAAGTACCTGATGCTCAACGCGCCGGAAAGCGCGGTGAACGCGATCCTCGCGCTGCTGCCGGGAATGGGTTCTCCTTCCGTCCTTCAACTCGCCGACCCGACCATGGTGGCCGTGCACGCGGTCGTTGACGCCTCCGCGATCTGGGGGTTACTGAGCCCGCTTCGCCAGGTGGGAGCCTCGTCGATCCTGGTCTTGCCGATCGAAAAGCTGATCCCGTGATCGAGGTCCAGCCCCTCCCCTCGAATGGGAGCACCGGCTACCAACGCCTGGTGGATCGATCGTCGACCTCCTCAATCGTGGACTCAGAGGCGGCGGCCGTCCTGGAGCTGGTGAGGCGGGGAGGGGACACCGCAGTCCGGGAATTAACCCGACGGTTCGACGGGGTTGACCGAGACCGGTCTCGCGTTGACCCTGAGGAGCTTGACCAGGCGGTCAGAGACTCGCCGCCCGAGCTGATCCGAGCCCTGGAGACAGCCGCTCGCCACATCGCTCGGGTACACGGCGCCCAGCGATTCTCCGAGGAGCGGGTCGAGGTACTCCCGGGGGTCCACGTGGAGCGGACGTGGCGTCCCCTCAGCCGGGTCGGCATCTATGTGCCAGGCGGCCGCGCGGCCTATCCATCGTCGGTTCTGATGATGGCGGTTCCCGCCCGTCTCGCCGGCTGTCGGGAGGTCGTGCTCTGCTCCCCTCCCGGTCGGGACGGCCGGGTCGCCCGCTCGGTGCTGGCGGCGGCGGCCGTGGCGGCGGTTACCGAGGTGCATGCGGTGGGGGGAGCCCAAGCAATCGCCGCCCTGGCCTTCGGCACCAAGTCGATCGCCAAGGTCGACAAGGTCTTCGGCCCGGGTAATCAGCACGTGACGTCCGCCAAGCGCCAGGTCTTCGGGAAGGTCGCGGTGGACATGCTCGCTGGACCCTCGGAAGTAGTGGTCATCGCCGACGGGTCCGCTCCCCCGAAGTGGGTGTGCGCCGACCTAGTGGCCCAGGCCGAGCATGCGCCAGACGCGCTCGCGATCTTGGTCACGACCGACGCTGCGCTGGCAACGCAGGTGCAGTCGGGCATCGGTGATCGGTACCCAGACCAGGTTCGGATCTTGATCACCGACACCCCTCGGGCAGCCATCGAATTCACCAACGACTTCGGGCCGGAACACCTAATCCTCGCCGTGCAGAACCCGGACCGCTGGCTTCCCAGGATCTCGAGCGCGGGCTCGGTATTCCTCGGCTCGAGCACTCCTGCGGCCGCTGGCGACTACGCCACGGGAGCCAATCATGTCCTACCCACCGGGGGCTCGGCGCGTCGCTTCAGCGCCCTCGGTCTGGAGTCGTTCGGGCGTGTGATTCAGGTCCAGTCCACGTCCCTAACGGGGCTTGCGCAACTGGCTCCAGTGGTGCGCGAGATCGCATCGGTCGAGGGTTTCACCAGCCACTGGGACTCGGTCCGGCTAAGGGTTCTGGAGCAACCGAAGGCGGAGCCGGCGACTCCCCTCCCCCGCTCGACAGTCCGCGCCATGCATCCGTACCAGTGGGAACTCTCCACTGCGGAGGTAGCCCGCAATGCCGGCATCGAGGCCCGGGAGGTGATCAGGTTCGACACCAACTCCTCCCCTTGGGAGGGGGCGGAGCTCAGCCAGCTCGGACCGTGCTCGCTAAATGAGTATCCGGACCCCACCTACGCCGAGTTGAGCCACGCGCTCTCTAAGTACACCGGAGCTCCGCTCGACGCCATTACCGTCGGCGCCGGCGCGGATGAGGTACTTGACCTCTTGGCCAAGGCCTTCATCGCCCCCTCAGATCCGGTGCTACTCTCGGAACCCACCTACTCGATGTATCGCACCCTCAGCGAGCTGGCCGGAGGGCACATCATCGAGGTGCCAGCGCGGGACTGGGCGCTCGACCGCCGGAGATTTCTCGAGCTGGCGCCGCAGGCGCGCATCACCTGGCTCTGCAATCCCAACAACCCGTCGGGCGAGCTGCTACCGATGGAATTCGTCGCGGCACTGGCGCGCAGCTCGACCGGGTTGGTGGTGATCGACGAGGCCTACTTCGAGTTCACCGGCTCCACCGCGGCCGGTCTGATCGCGGAACTCCCCAATCTGGTCGTGGTGCGCACCCTCAGCAAGGCCTTCGGCCTGGCCGGCGCACGGGTCGGCTACGCCATCTCCAGCTCCGCCGTCGCCGCGTCATTGCAACTGGTCCGACCACCTGGCAGTGTCAGCTCCATGGCGGCGGCGCTCGGGGCTCAAGCCCTCGCCAACTCGCCGGCGATGCGCGAACGGGTGGCCCAGCTCCGACGTCTGCAGGATCAGATGGCTGCCGACATAGCTCTTTTGGACTGGCCAGTTCGTAGAACTCCGGCCAACTTCATCCTGCTCCGAGCAACCCCCCGGATGTTGCGGGAATTGGGCGAGCAGGGCATGGTGGTGCGCACCTTTGCGCCCGATTCCTCGATGGCCGGATGGGTGCGGATCACCGTGCGTGCGGCTGCCGAGAACGCCCAGCTGGTGGCAGCCTTGGGCAAGGGAGGTGGGGCTCATGCCCGCTGAGCGCCGATCGACTCGCAGTCGGGCGACTCGGGAGACCAGGGTCACCGTATCCCTCGATCTGGACGGCCGCGGGTTGGCCACGGTCTCGACTGGTGTGGGATTTCTGGACCACATGCTGACCTCCGTCTCAATTCACTCCCGCTTTGACCTCGAGGTGACTGCCCAGGGAGACCTCCAGGTCGATGCCCATCACACCGTTGAGGATGTCGCGCTGGTCCTGGGAGAGGCTCTGGACGAAGCCCTGGGGGACCGCCGCGGCATCGAGCGGTTCGGGCACGCCGTCGTACCGATGGACGAGAGCCTGGCGGCCGCCACGGTGGACTGCTCTGGTCGATCGCATGCCTCGGTCGAGATCGGATTTGTGGCGGGCGACGTTGGAGGACTCCCCACCTCCCTGCTGGCGCACTTCTTCGAAGCCCTGTCGCGCAGTGGCGAACTCACCCTCCACCTGACCGCCTCCGGCGCTGACAACCACCACATAGCTGAGGCCAGCTTCAAGGCGGTGGCCCGAGCCCTCCGCCAGGCCTCCCGACCCGACCCGAGTCTGCACGGCCGAACACCCAGCGCCAAGGGATCATTGTGATCGGGGTGGTCGACTACGGGGCCGGAAACCTCGCCAGCGTCACCAACGCACTGGGTTTCCTGGGCGCGCCCTGGCGATTAGTCCGCACCTCTGCCGACCTACAGGTTGTGGACTCGTTGGTGTTTCCCGGAGTGGGTGCCGCCCGGCCCGCCATGGACCAGTTGCGGGCCAGCGGCTTGGATCAGGGGTTGGTGGAATACCTGCACTCAGGGCGTCCGTACCTGGGGATCTGTCTCGGCTTGCAGTTGCTGTTTCAACACAGTGCCGAAGATGACAGCCTTTGTCTGGGGTTCTTCGCCGGCAAGGTGGTGCGGCTGACCACCTCCCAAAAGGTCCCGCACGTCGGCTGGAACACGGTCGACGTGACGCGGCCCACACCGGGGCTGGAAGGAGTGGACGGCACTTACTTCTATTTCACCCATTCCTACGTGGTCCAACCGACCAACCGAGATGTGGTCAGCGCGGTCACCGAACACGGGCGAGCCTTCGTCAGTGCGGTGGCCCAGGGGCAGATCTTGGGCGTGCAGTTTCATCCGGAGCGCAGCGGCCGCGACGGGCTCCGACTGCTCCACCAGTTCTGCCTGAGGGCGGTTGCAGAAACCCGGACCCATGCTGGCTAAACGGATCATCCCCTGCTTGGATATTGCCCACCGCCGGGTGGTCAAAGGGCACCAGTTCGGCGGGCTGGTTGACCAAGGCGACCCGGTGGATCTGGCGGCTTCCTATGCGGAAGCAGGGGCTGACGAACTGGTCTTCCTCGACATCGAGGCCACTGTCGAGGGCAGGGCGACTCTGATCGACCTGGTGACCCAGCTGGCCCGACGCGTCTTCATCCCGCTCACCGTGGGAGGGGGAGTGCGCACCACTCAGGACATTCGCGACCTCTTGCGCGCCGGAGCGGACAAGGTCTCGATTCAGACCGCGGCGGTCGGCAATCCAAGCCTGGTTAGTTCGGCGGCGAGCAGCTTCGGATCCCAGTGCGTGGTGGTGGCGATTGACACCCGGCGCCGCGAGCAAGGTTGGGAGGTTTACACCCACGGTGCACGTCGGGCCACCGGGCTGGATGCGGTCGCCTGGGCTGCGAAGTTGTGCCGACTCGGGGCAGGTGAGCTGCTGGTCACCAGTGTGGACGCCGATGGAACCAACGCGGGATACGATCTGGCGCTGACGGCGGCGATCTCTGACAGTGTCAGCATCCCGGTGATCGCTTCCGGGGGGGCCGGCGGTCCCCAAGACCTGGTCGCGGTTCTGACTGAAGGTCGAGCCGACGCCGCCCTGGCGGCATCGATCTTTCACAGTGGGAGGTGGACGGTCGCTGCCATCAAGGATGAGCTGCGGGCCGCCGGGGTGGCGGTCCGAGGATGAGGGTCACTCTCCCCGCAGACGTCCGGTTCGACGACCGGGGATTGGTGGTGGCGGTAGCCCAGGACTGGGCCACAGGAACCGTGCTGATGGTTGGTTCCATGGACCGCGAGGCCCTGCTGCGCACCATCGCCACCGGCGAGGCGTACTTCTGGAGCCGAAGCCGCCGGCAGCTCTGGCACAAGGGCGAGACCTCAGGGAACTTTCTGGTGGTGGAACGGATCCAGACGGACTGCGACGACGACGCAATCCTGCTGTCCGTTCGCCCGAAGGGGCCAACCTGTCACCTGGGGCGACGGGCCTGCTTTCCCGAACCGGGCACCCTGACCGACCACCTCCAGTCGACCCTCGAGAGCCGCCGAGACTCGCTGCCAGAGACTTCCTACACCGCCGAGCTGCTTCGAGCGGGGCTGCCGGCGATCTGTCGCAAGGTCGGCGAAGAGGCGACAGAAGTAATCTTGGCGGCCCACCAGGATGATCGGGCGCAGCTGGTGGCCGAGGTCGCCGACCTCTGGTACCACACTCTGGTTCTGCTGGTCTCGTCGGGCCTTGGGGTCGACGCGGTCTTAAACGAACTGGCGGCCCGGGTGGGGCTGCCCCGGCGCGATCCCAGCTCCTGAACAGTCCTCAGACCGCTGGCGAGGCGGCCCGATCGGAGATACTGGGTGCACCGGCGGTTGCGCCCGCCCGCCGGGGTGGCGGCGATGGCGCGGAGTCGGAGTCCCAGTTGAGCACAGAGGCGGAGCTGTCGACGGTGCCGGGGCAGATGACCGCCCCCACCCTCCAGGTGCCCGCCACCGGGCCGGCTTTCCAGCCCGCCTTCTGGACCGACCGCCGCGATCCGGCCGCCCTCAACATGCGCCAGATCGCCACTCAAGATGAGATTCAAGAACGGGTGCGGGCCATCGCCGAGGAGATCGCCACCGTGCACCGCGACACCCCGGTGGCGCTGGTGGTGGTGATGCGCGGCGGGTTCGTTTTCGCCGTCGACCTGATTCGCCAGCTCTGGGAATACGAGGTCGACGTCCTGGGCATGGAGTTCTTCCAGTCGACCAGCTACCGGGGCGAACAGGCTGTTTCCGAGCCGGTGGTGAGCGCTCTGGGCAGGGTCAACCTGCCCGAGACGGGCCCGGTGATAATCGTCGACGACATCGTCGACGCCGGGCGAACGATCCAGGCCATGGTTCAGACCCTAACCGCGCCCGATCGCACCCTGGAGATCTGCGCCCTGCTGGACCGGCCAGCCGCCCGCGTGATGCCGGTCCATCCCCGCTACCTAGGCTTTAGGTTGGATGGCCCAGGCTTCGTGGTCGGCTATGGATTGGACCACGACAGCCGCCACCGTGAGCTCCCCTACCTAGCCCAGTGGCTACTGCCACCGGTCGACGCGAGCGCGCAGGACGGCTGAACCCGCGCGAGAGAAGGCCGGTTTGGCCCCTTCGCCGCCCGGCCATCCTCGCACTCCGAGGGAGCTCCGATCCTAGCCGAACAGTTCGGCCGCCGCCCGCAGCTGCCCGACCGGGCCGCCAACCAGCAGCAATGTGGGGAGCGACGACCGCCAGAGCTCGGCCTCCTCGCGGACCTTGGCCAAGGGACCGACCAGCGCAACTTGTTCCACCAACCGGGTCGACACCGCCCCAACCGCCGCATCTCTCTCGCCCCTGAGGAATAAACCCCGCACCCTGGCGGCGTCCTCCTCCAGTCCGATCCTGGCGAAGAGGTCGAAGTAGAAGTTCTGGCGCTCGGAGCCCATGCCTCCGAGGTAGAGGGCCAACAAGGGCCGGAATCGATCGGCGGCGCGCTCCAGATCGTCGTCAACCGCCAGAAAGAGGCTGGCAGCGACCTCGAAGCCGGACGGGTCAAGCGATGGAGCTCGCCTGGCAAAACCTTCCGCCAGCGCAAGGCGCTGCCAGCCCGAGGCCGCCGGAGCGTGGAAGCCCGCCAGCCAGCCGTCCGCGATCTCAGCCGCCAGCGCGGTGTTGCGTGGGCCCTGAGCCGCCAGCCAAATCGGGAGGGTGGGCAGGCGGGGGTGAACCGTGAGGGTAAGCGGTTTGCCTTGGCCGCCGGGTCGTGGCAGTCGATACCGGCTCCCGGAGAATTCCAGTGGCCCTTCCCGACGCAAAATCTGGCGAACGACCGCCACGTACTCCCTGGTGGTCTGCAACTGCTCCTGGAAGCTCGCCCCGTGCCAGCCTTCCACCACCTGGGGTCCGGACGCCCCCAGGCCGAGAATGAAGCGACCGCCACTCAGGTGGTCCAGGGTGGCTGCGGCCATCGCGGTGGCAGCCGGGGTGCGGCCATGGATCTGAGCCACTGCCGTGCCCAGCCGGAGCTTCTCCGTCCCCCTACCCCACCACGCCAGCGGGGTCAGCGCATCCGATCCGTAGGCCTCGGAAGTCCACACCGAATCAAACCCGAGCCGCTCCGCCTCCTCGACCAGCAGCGGGACATCCTGAGGGGGTCCTGCGCCCCAGTAACCCAGGGCCAACCCGAGCCTTACTCGGGCCCCTGACCGTTCGAACGGCAGCGAATCAGACTCCATCTGAAGGTGCTCAGGTTAGCGGGCCGTTATGCTCGCGGGCGGGATCCTGCGGCTCGACGTCGCCGAGTTCGGCCTGGTCCCGGTCCCGTAATGTGCGCGATTTGAGGAGAGGAATCCAGATGCGGCCGCGGCCTTGGCGGATCCCAGCGGCTGGTCCGATCCTGGGGAAGAGCTGCGCCAGAGGTGAGTGACCAGGGTTCTAATTCGAAGCCGGACGAGTCCGGCAGTCAGCGGCCTGCCAACCAGCCTAGACCGCGCAGCGACCTGGAGCAGCGAATCGCGAGGCAGGGTCGCCTGCCCGGGAATCGGTACGTCGCGGTCCAGCGAATGGGTGAGTTCCGGCGTAGCCGCGCAGGCATGCTCGTGGCTACTCCCCAGGCCGATGTCCCGAAGGGCGGCCTAGCCAAGTTTCAGTATCTGGTCAAGCGGGTGGTGCTGGGGCCGCGGCTCCCCACCTCGGCTCAGGAGGGCGAGCGGTTACCCATCTTCAAGGCTCTGCCCACGCTCGCCTCGGACGCGCTCTCGTCGGTGGCCTACGGCCCGGAAGCCGGCCTCACGGTCCTGGTGGCGGCCGGCGTGGGGGCTCTGGTATTCGAGCTTCCGATCGCGATCGCAATTGCGGTCCTGATGGTGCTGGTGGTGATCTCCTACCGCCAGGTGGTGATCACCCGCCAGGCAGACGGCGGGTCGTACGCGGTTGCCAGGGATTATCTGGGCCAGTGGCCGGCAATGGTGGCCGCGGCCGCCCTCCTGATCGACTACGTGCTCACGGTGTCAGTCAGTGTCTCTTCCGGATCTGACGCGCTCGCGTCCGCCTTCCCGACCCTGACCCCCCTGCGCCTGCCTCTCGCCGTGCTGCTGATCCTGGTCCTCTGCGCCGGCAACCTCCGCGGGGTTCGGGAGGCGGGCGCCTTCTTCTCGTTGCCGACCTACTTCTTCGTGGTGGCGATGCTGGTGTTGATTGGAGTCGGGTTGTTCACGGGTTTGTCCGGTGGCGCCCACCACGCCATCGGGGTCTACCCCCCGATCATCAATCCGACCGAGGCACTCACGCCCTTTCTGGTGCTGACCGCCTTCGCCTCCGGATGCTCATCCATGACCGGGATCGAGGCGGTGTCCGACAGCGTGCGCAGCTTCCGCGACCCACCCGGCGACAACGCCGCGAAAACCTTGGTAATCCTGGGCGCGCTGCTGGTCGTGCTCTTCATCGGGGTGACCCTGCTGGACGTGATTTTTGGCGTCGAGCCCAAGCCCTCAGGTAGCCCGACCGTGCTGGCGCAGATTGCTTCCGAAACCTTCCGGGGACCGGGTCATTTCTTCTTCTACATCATTCAGTTCTCGACAACCCTGGTGCTGATCCTAGCGGCCAACGCCAGCTTCAACGGCTTTCCGCGACTGTGTGCATTCCTGGCCCGAGACGACCGTCTGCCCCACCGCTTCGGGGCCTTTGGCGACCGCCTCGTCTACTCCGCCGCCATCCTGTTCTTGACCGCCGTGGCGGTGGTGGTGGTGGTCACCTTCGACGCTGACACCGACCACCTGATCAATCTCTATGCGATCGGTGTATTCACCGCGTTCACCCTGGCACAAGCGGCACTGGTTCGTTACCAGCTACGCCACCGCAGCGGTCACTGGCGCCGCAATGTCTTAGTCAACGGGCTGGGTGCCTTCGTGACCCTGGTGGTGGACGTCATCGTGATGGTGGTCAAATTCCGGCTTGGCGCCTGGGTGGTGCTGATCATCGTGCCGCTACTGGTGTTGCTCTTCTGGTTCGTGGGCCGTCATTACGTTGACATCCGCCGCCGAGTCAGATCCGCCGCTGTCAGTGACCGACCGCTCGACCCATACCGGACAGTAGTACCGATCTGGGCGCTCGACCCACCTACTCTGAGGGCCCTCGAGTACTCGGCCACTCTAGGACGCGACGTAGTGGCCATCAACTTGGGCGGCGACTCCCGGCTGACAGACCGGATACATGAGGCGGTGGCCGCCAGCCATCGCCAGGTCCGCGTCCAGGTCGAAACCCCCCGTGGTGACCAGGGACTGAAACCCCTCCTGCAGTTGATTGACCGGCTGTCGCACGAGGCGCACCCGGGCCTGATCACCGTGATGGTCCCCGACGTGGTAACCAGCGCGGGGTTGCTGGGGCTGCTGCGCCACCCCCGCTCCCTGCGGCTGAAGCTGGCGTTGTTGCGACGGGTTGGGGTGGTAGCGGTGAGCTATCCCGCCGAGTGGCGCGGGGAGTCGGAAAGCCCGGAGATCACCGGGTCAAGGCGGCGGGTAGCAATCGTGCCCGTCTCCGGGTTCGACGTGCTCACCCTGCGGGCGCTGCACTATGCCCAGGCCATCGCCGATGAGGTGATCGCGCTTCATATCGCGACCGGCCAACCGGGCGACGTGGCCCCCAGGGCTGAGCGGGCGCCGGGGGAGATCAAGCGGGACGAGCTCGGCGTTCTGCCGGATGAAGAGGCGCGCGAATTGGACGCCAGCTGGGACAGCTGGGTCGAGGACCAGCTGGGCTGGGACCCCAATCGCCCCAGGCCCCAACTGGAGATTCTGGTTTCCCCCTACCGAACCGTGGTCCAGCCGGTACTCAGCTATCTGGCTGCGTATCGGGAGAACAATCGCGACGCGCTCTGCACGGTGGTGTTGCCCGAACTGGTGACCCGGCACTGGTGGAATCAGATCCTTCACAACCATCGCGCTTTCCACATCAAGGCGGCCCTGCTCGGCCGCTCCGACTTCGCGGTCGCCGACGTGACCTACGAACTGGCCGGCCGCTGACCCATAGGGCGTCCCTGCTAGAGTGCGCCGGATGCCCAGCGAGCCCTCCACCCTGACCCGGGACGAGGCCAGGGAGCGAGCCCAGCTGATTGGAAGCGTCGCCTACTTCATCGAGCTGGACCTCACCCAGGGGGATGTCGGCTTCGGATTCGAGGCCCGGTTGGAGTTCTCAGCCCACCAGCCCGGCGCGCTCACATTTCTCGAGACTGAGGTGGCCAGCGTCACCAAGATGGTCTGGAACGGCCGGCCAATACCGGACACGGCATATGACGGGCACCGGATCGCGCTCCCGGCGCTCGAGGAGCGCAACTCCGTGCTGATCCAAGGGGAGGCCACCTACGAGCAGAGCGGCCTGGGCCTTCACCGCAGTGCCGACCCCGTCGACGGCAGGGTCTACATCTACAGCGACTTTGAGCCCTACGAGGCCCATCGGACCTTCCCTTGCTTCGACCAACCGGACCTCAAGGGCTCGTTCCGGTTCCGAGTGCGGGTGCCCGAGGACTGGGTGGTGGTCGCGACCGAGCCGGGCCAGCCCGAGGAGCTCGATCCGCTCGACCGATGCCGCTGGTGGGGCTTCCTGCCCACCATGCCACTCTCGCCATACGTGATCGGGCTGGCTGCCGGTCCCTTCCATCGGGTGGACGGCCAGCGAGGGTCGACCCCGCTCGGTCTCTACTGCGCCCAATCGCTGGTTCCCTATCTGGATGCGGAGGAGCTGTTTCGGATCACGGCGCAGGGACTCGACTACTACGAGAAGGTCTTACGCATCCCCTATCCGTTCGCCAAATATGACCAGGTCTTCTGTCCAGAGAAGGTGAACGGGGCGATGGAGTCTCCCGGCTGCGTGACTATCACCGACCAGGTCCTCTGGCGCGGCCAGGTCACCACCCGGCACCGCTCCGTCCGAGCTGATCTGATCATGCACGAGATGGCCCACATGTGGTTCGGGGACCTGGTGACCATGCGCTGGTGGGACGATCTCTGGCTCAACGAGAGCGTCGCGACGTTGATGGCGGTATTCGCGGTCGACCGGGCGACCGAGTTTGAGGACGCCTGGGTCGCTTTCGCGACCGTCAACAAACAGTGGGCCAGCGACCAGGACCAGCTCCAGACCTCCCATCCGGTCGTGACTCCCGTCCCCGACGTGGAGGCGGTGCGAGCCAACTTCGACCAGATCACCTACGAAAAGGGAGCGGCCACCCTGCGTCAGCTGGTGGCCTACGTCGGGGAGGAGAACTTCTTCGATGCGCTCAACACCCACCTCAGCCGGCACCGGGAGGCGAACGCGGAATTCGGGGACCTGGTCGAAGCACTGCAGACCGCCTCGGGACGGGATGTCTACGGGTGGGCCAGGGCGTGGCTGGGGACGGTAGGGATGAACCTCCTGCGCTGCGAGCTCGACAGCCCGGGATCGGCGGCGGGCGGCCTGATCTCTCGGGCAACTGTGGTGCAGAGCGCGATTGCAAGCCAGCCGGTACTGCGCCCACACCGGATCCGCCTCGGTCGCTTTGACTGGGTCGGCGACAAGCTGGAGCGGATCGGAGCTATCGAACTGGACGTCGAGGGTCCCCGCACCGAGGTGGAGGAGCTGGTCGGTACCCGGCGTCCGGCCCTCATCCTGCCCAACGACGGCGACCTCACCTACGCCAAGATTCGGCTCGACCCACTCTCCCAAAAGACCGTCGAACAGCATCTGAGCTCGATCACCGACGCGCTGGCCCGGGCACTCATCTGGGATCGCAACTGGGACACCGTCCGAGACCTGGAGCTACCAGCCCACCGCTACGCCCAGATGGTGTCTTCCCACATCGCCGCTGAGGCCAACACCACCTTGGTGGGGGTGGTACTGGGCAACTTCCGGCAAGCGACCCGGCGATACGGTGCTCCCCGGCGCAGACCCCGATCAGAGGAGGAGATGGCCCGAGTGGCGTGGGAGGCACTGGGGCGGTGCGACCCCGGGAGTGACCCCCAGGCAGTCTGGCTGCGGGCCTACATCGGGCTCGCCACCAGTGCCGAGCAGGTGGACCGCTGCCGGGCGCTGCTGGAGGGGCGGGACCTTCCAAATGGGGTAACTTTGGACGCCGAGCTCCGCTGGACTCTGGTGTACTCCCTGGCCGCCCGGGGGGCCGCCGATCATCAGGAGATCGAGGCCGCCTTGGTGGCCGATCCCAGCTCCACGGGTCTGGCTCGGGCAGAGAGTGCTCGCGCCGCCCGGCCAACCGCTGCTGCCAAAGCGCGGGCTTGGGCCCGGCTGGCCGCCCCGGATGTCACGGTCGAGGAGGCTCAAGGAATCAGCGCCCGGCTGGGAGGCCTCGGCCACGAGGAGTTGCTCACTCCTTACCTGTCCCTACTGCCTCAGCTTTTCGACGAAGTTCTCGCTCGCCACGGCGCCGAGTTTACGGTTCAGATGGGCACCTGGCTGCCACTCTCGCTCGCCCCCAGCGACGAGCTCGCCCACGTCTGCCGAGAGAATCTCGTCCGCCAGGATCTGGACCCGATCCTGCGGCGGATCTTCGCCGACGTGCTCGAAGAGACTGAGCGGTACCTGCGGGCTCGGCTTCTCGATCGGGAAGACTCGGAGCCTCCGGCAGCGGGGCCTAAATCAGCGAGATCGGCTGCCCAGCCTCGCTCGACCGGGGTCACCAGGCCACCTCGACGCCCAGCCTCCGAGTCAAGGCGAGTTCGTAGACCGCCCTCGCCACGGCGGCGTCCTCCACCCCTAGCCCCGTCGACTTGAACACGGTGACCTCCTCCGCCGATAGCCTTCCCGGCTGAGTCCCAGCCAGCAGTTCACCGAGTTCCGTGACCGCCTCGGGATTGAGCCCCTGTAGCTCGATCGCCCCAGCTGGAGGTGGACTGCTCACCGCGCCGCGCCACTCCACGAAAAGGCGGGCCTCGCGCACGGTGTACTCATCCAGCTCGGGTCCCATGCCGACGGAGACCAGGTGCACCCCCCGGCTCAGCCAGGAGAGTCTGACCACCGGCTCGGGGGAGTCGGTGCAACAGAGCACCACATCGGCGCCGCGTACCGCCGGCTCAAACGACGGGACGTAATGGCACTCAGGAAACTCGCTGGCCAGCATTTGCCCGCGCTCCTGGCTGCGGGCCGCCAGCCGGACGTCGGAGAACTGGCGCACGCTCGGAACGATTTGGAGGTGCGACCGCGCCTGCTCCCCAGAACCCAAAACGGTCAGCACCCTGGCGCCGGGACGGGCCAGCTCGCGCACCGACAGCGCGGTGACCGCCGCGGTCCTCACCGCCGTGATATGGCGGGCATCCATGATGCACAGGGGGTGTCCGTCGTCGGCGTCGAAGAGGGCGACGATCCCTTGGTGGGTCGGTTGGCCGGAGGTCATGTTGCCTGGAAATACGGTGACCAATTTGGCTGCCAGTGATCGCTCCGGCAGATAGGCCGGCATCGCGCCGAGCCACCCTCGCGGCGTCGGTGCTCCGGCCCGAGGAGGCGAGGTCGCCTCCCCACTGCTGTAGCTCACGAGCGCTTGCGCGATGGGATCGAGCAGTTCCAGCCCTCTCAGGGCCGAGCTGACCTCGTCCCCGCTCAGCATCAACAAGGTGGTCCTTCCGCCTCGACTCCCGCGACTCAATGCGCTAGACCCCAAATAAGTCGAGGGAGCGTTCCACCCCTTCGACCCGTACGGCCGGCCGAGTGGTCGACTCCCACCTCTCCCGAGTCAGCCGCAGACCGACCTGCTCCGCTCGGACTCCTCGACGTTCAACCACCAACACCCCGTTTTCCTGGTAGCCCAGTGAACGGGACACTCCGAGCGACGCCAGATTGTCGCGAAAGGCAGCGCTCAGCGCAACCTGGCCGCCCAAGCAGACAAATCCGAAATGGATCACCGCCGCCCGCATCTCCCGACCCATCCCCTGGCCCTGGTAGGCGTGCCCCAGCGAGGACCCGGTCCTGAAGGTGCGGGTGACCCCGAAGTGGTCGGCGGAGATCTCTTGAGTTCCCACCACCCGGCCCTGGTACAAGACCACCGGATTGAAGCTCCAGGCTTCGGGCCGCCAGCTTCCCATCTGATGCAGATTCCAGCGAATTGCGCTCCGTTCCAACTCTGGGGAAGGCAGGTCCGTCCACGGAACCGAGAACGGCATGGTGTCGGGAGGATGAACGCCCTTAGCAGCGAGAGTGGCCAATTCGTCAAGCAGTTCCAGGTCTGGTAGGCGCAATTCCAATCGCTCGGTGCGAATCCGGATATCAGAGATCGGGAGGTTGCGCATGTCGAGGAAGCTACCGAGCGAAAGTGGTCCGGCGCAAGACCGCACTACAGCTCCGATTGGGGTCACCGGCCCCAGTTCCCGTGCTCCGGCTCACCGACTAAGTGATGCTCAGACCACTCACTGGAGTTCAACCGGCTTTGGTGCGTGACCAGAACGGGCGCAACACCGCTCCCGCCACCAGCAACAGCCCGGCGATCAGGAGCAGCGCCGCCGGACCGTAACTCTCCACCACCCCAGTAGTGGGTACCGGGACGGTCGGTGCTTGATAGCTGATCAGAATTTCTCCGTCGCCAGTGCTGGCCGCCAGTGTTCCAGAACCCGCGGGGATCGCGGTCGCCGCCGAAGTCGCAAAGTTGGATCCCCCACCACCGCCGCCAGCGCCCGCCGCCGGGAAGGGGGAGCAGTCGCTCCCGCCGCCGCCACCTCCACCGCCGGCGTATCCGCCGCCACCTCCACCGCCTCCGCTTTCAGCGGCCGCGCCTGCCCCTCCTGATCCACTTGGCTGGGCGGCTCCGACACTTCCGTTGGACCCGGCGGTCCCCCCGACCCCACAAGTCGGGGATCCCCCAGCTCCACCACTGCCCACGACTGCAGCGACGGCCGGTTCACCACCGAGACCTCCTGTGGCACTTGGGCCGATAAACGCGAAGTTGGGCCCGGCGTCTCCGGGCTCTCCGGCGCCGCCGCCGGCGCCGTCACCGCCGGTGTTGAAGCAGTCCAGCTCTGGGCAGTCGAGGTAGCCGCCCCCACCTGCTCCGCCGGCGACGAACAGAGCCACGCCCGAGGAAGTCAGCGACACGCTCGAGGCGCCGCCACCGCCGGCGCCGGTCTGGCCCGGAGTCGTGGCCCCGGCTGTACCCCCGTTCGGGTAGCCCCCACCGTCGAGCGGTGCGCTGAGGTAGCCGCCGCCTTGACTGCCTACAGACAAGGAGAAGCTCTCACCTGAACTGAGGCCGGAGAGAGTCCCTCCGACCTGGGCTCCGTGTCCCCCGGAGCCGTCTCCCAGGGAGCTACCCCCACTGGCACCGGTCAGCAAGAACTGAGCGGCGGTGACCCCAGTTGGGACTATCCAGTCCTGGGCGACCCCGGTATAGGAGACGGCAACCGTGCACGTCGAACCGGAGCAGACCGGCTGGTTCACCTGGCTGGATACCGTGTACGCGATGGTGACGACGCCGTCCCCGTGGTGACCGGTGGTGGAAAAGGCTACCGGTTCCGAGTTGTCGTCCAGAATGGTGATCCCGCTCGCGGAACCGAGAGCGCCGGAGGAGCCTCCACCTCCGCTCGCCCCATGTTCGCCACCGACGTTGCCCCCGAATGCGTTGATGCACTGACTGGCCGCGCCACCCCCACCGCCGCCGACATAGCCCCCGCCGCCGCCGCCGCCGTCTCCGAAGAATCCCGCATCGGGAGAAGGCGCCCCAGCGCCGCCGGCACCCGCCGGGCTGGCGGACCAATCAAATCCATCACCTCCGGCAGATCCGCTGTAGTCGGTGAACGTGCTCGGGCAGCTGCGCGCCGCGGCTCCTGCGCCACCCTCTCCATCCGGAGACCCGGCGTAGCCAGAGTCTCCCCCGGTGGCCCCATTGGCGGCAACGCCAGTGCCGCCGGCGAAGCCACCGGAGGCTGCGGGCGTTGCCCCGCCGCCTCCCGCTGCGACGAGCAGAGTGGCGCCGCCGTCGGCCGAGACGCTGGACGAGCCGCCGCCTCCCGCAGCTGTGTCGGTGCCCCCATTGTCAATGGTTCCGCCCACCCCACCGTTCGGAAAGCCTCCGGCCGGAACCTCGCCCGCGCCCCCGACCAAGACGGCGAGTTGCTGCGAGGGGGCGACGGTGAGGGTGCCCTGCACCTCCGCACCAAGTCCTCCAGCAAGGGAGTCGGCGGCACCGCCCTGGGCTCCGTAGGCGGTCACTCTCAAGCTGGTGACCCCGTCCGGGACGGTCCAGTTCTGCGCCGCTCCGTCATAGTAAAAATTGACCGTCGCGGAGACAGTAGAGGCGGCGGCGACCGGGCTCGCGGCCACCATCAAGAATCCACCACTGAGCACCAGAGCGGCGCCGCCCGCGATCGATGCCCTGACCATCCTCCCCTCCCCGCGATCATGGGTTCCCTGGCGGCTCAAGCCTCCAATTTGACCTGGCCCGCACAGAATACTTGAGGGCGCCTTGGTGGCAGGTCAGGCTCAATCGGAGCCCCGTGTAACTTGATGCGATCGCCCGCCACTCCGCCCCGGCGCCGAACTGCCGCGTAAACGACGTGGTAGATCCACACCCCATCTCGAACCTACCGTCTCTCGCTGGCTGTTACAGAACCGTCAGTTCGGATAGCGCCTTCACCGAACTCCCTTCGGCCGGTCGGAGCCTATGTCGCCTCCGTACCTGACCTCCGGCGCACCGTTCTCCAGCAGGGAATGAGGATGGCACCTGCGACCAGATAGGACGCGGCCATGATGGAGAACGCGGCGGTGAACCCGAAGGCGCCGATTACCCAGCCCAACAGGGCCAGCCAAAGCGAACCCACCCCATAGGCGAGGGCGAAGTAGATACCGAACACACTCGACTGCCCGGCGCTGGACACCCCGTCGCTGACCAGTGCCTGCAGCAAGGGATTCTCGATGTAGGCGAACAGGCCGACCGCCAGGGCGAAGGCCACGATCACGGGCAGGGGCATACCGGCCGAGCGGCCCAAGGCGAACACGAACACTGCAGCTACCGCGTAGGCCACCCAGAGCACCGGCAGTCGTCCCACGCGATCGGACAGGGCCCCACCGATCAGCGGCCCCACCACTGCCCCCAGGAGCATCAGATCGAAGATGAGTCCCACCTCCACCTCGGGAATGTGGGCCCGGTTGCGCAGATACAGGGGCACGTAGGCGTTGAGCGTGCCCAGACCTCTCCCCCCGGCGGCCACGGTGGCAGCGAGGATTCCCAAGATCACCACCCTCGGATGGATCATCTCGGCTCGAGGCAGGCTAGGCCAACGCAGCCGGGGTCGGCCCGGGATCCTGGGCCGGAAGCGCTCCTTATCCACAACTGGGAATGTCAGGAGCAAGAGCAGCCCCATCACAAATAGCGGGGCGGACATGATCAGCAGGGTCGGTCTCCAACCGAACCGGGAGAGCATCACCGCCGCCGGAAGTGGGATCATCAGCGAACCCAGACTGCCCCCGATTGTGTGAACGCTGAGAGCTCCCCCGCGCCGGTCGGGATAGGTCCGCGCCAGCACGGCGCTTCCCACCGGGTGTTGCTGGCTGGCTCCGAGTTGGGCAGCTCCCTGGGCACCTGCAAAGAGCGGGTAGGTCGGCGCCAGAGATCCCAGCACCGCGCAGAGCCCTAGGACCACGTTCTGAGACCCGAGGATCCAGCGGGCAGAGACACGTCTACTGACATATCCAGCTGTGATCTGGCTCAGCCCACCGACCACGCTCGAGGCGGCCACCGCGAGGCCCAGCTCCGCGTAGTTGATGTGGAAGGCGATCAGGACGTAGGAGTACGTCAGCGGCAGCAGCGCTGAGTACATGTGTTGGCCGGCATGCGAAGCCGACACCATGAAGAGGATGCGTTTTCCGGCCCCCGGGCTGGTCGCACTCGGTCCCAGGGCCTGCCCATCCTCTCCCACCTCTGCAGCATAGGGGGGTGGCCGAGATCGCCGGGCGCCCAGCCAGCGGCGAGAGCGGCCCGCCGAGGAACTGGCACTGCCCTCACCTGGGCTCTGCCCGGTCGAGGTGCGGGGAACTACTGGGTGGG
>Ga0307373_10004561_pt1 | contig 23218 bp, 16 predicted proteins | sample OX2MG_FD_202534 | JGI IMG/M metagenome (GOLD analysis project Ga0307373, IMG submission 202534) | Soil microbial communities from Risofladan, Vaasa, Finland - OX-2 | ecosystem: Environmental > Terrestrial > Soil > Coastal area > Acid sulfate soil | place: Finland: Risofladan, Vaasa | collected... | reverse complement strand
ACGGGCGGCGCGCCAAAGGCAACGGGCGGCACGGGACCGGCGACTGGCGGTGGGCCGGCGGTCATGGGCGGGGGACCGCCAAAGACCGGCGGCGCAGCCGGCAGGAGCACGAGACTGCCACAGCCAGGACAGTCCGTTTCTCGGCCGGCCATCGACGCGTCGATCTGTGCCGTGGCCCCGCAGTTGGGACAGCCGAACTGGATCAATGGCATTCCAAGCTCCCAGGTGACGCCAAAACAGGCACCTACCATGTTAGGGTTGGGTTATAATCGTCGCAACCACTTCCCGATCGAACGTGCCGCATGAATTCACAAACGCAGCCGCTTCCCCCAGGCCAACAATTGGTGGCCCGCGGCAAATGGCCGCAGGTCGGAGAACGCGCGCCGGCCCACGTCGAGGGTGTCTGGATCGTGGCCGTCGAGGGGTGCGTCGAACGACCGTGCCGGTTCACGCTCGACGAACTAAGTGCATTCCCGCGCACCGAGCAAGTCGTCGATATCCATTGCGTCACGCGATGGACGAAACTTGAGGTGCCGTTTACCGGAGTGCCGCTGGCCACGTTGATCGAACGCGCCAAGCCCAGCCCCGCCGCACGCTTCGTCTCCTTCGTCGCGCAGAGCACGCGCGGCCACAGCACCTCGCTTCCGCTCGACGAGGCGCTCGCGCTGGAAACGCTCGTGGCCTTGGAGGCAGAAGGAGCGCCTTTAAGCGAACTGCACGGTGGACCGGTGCGCACGGTCGTGCCGCGGCGCTATTTCTACAAGAGCCTTAAGTGGCTGGCGCGGATCGAACTGCTCGAAACCGACCGGCTTGGTTACTGGGAAAGCGCGGCCGGCTACCACAATCGCGCCGACCCATGGCGCGAAGAGCGCTACATGGCCCCGCGGCTCAGCAAGGCCGAGATGCTGGCCGCGCTGGCCGGCCGCGATTTCTCGGGTCGGGACCTGCGCAGCCTCGACGCGCGCGGGCACGATCTCACAGGGCTGCTCGCGGTGCGTGCGCTATTGCGCGACGCCGATTTTCGCGGCTGTCGCCTTGACCGGGCCTGCTTCGACGGAGCCAACCTCTCGAACGCGCATTTCCAAGGGGCCAGCCTCGTCACGGCGTCGTTCCTGTCGGCCGACGTCGAGGGGGCCAACTTCGTCGGGGCCGACCTGCGCGCGGCCGACTTCAGCCGCGCATCGCTCTTCGGCTGCACGTTTGTCGCCGAGCCTCCAAACAGCGACGGCGGCATGCCCGCCGCAGTGCTCGATCGTACCACGCGAATCGACCGCGCGGCGCTCGACCAGCTTACGCCGATTCAAGCCGCGTTCGTCGCGACGTTCGTTGGTTGAATGGTGCCGACGCGCCACGCTATTCATCGCAGCCAAGTGACCACGCTATACGAGAGTAGGGACGCAGAGCGTCCGCGGAGACGTTCGGGGCACCCGCGCCGCGGGTCGGCGGAGCGTGGGAACGAGGGTCGCGGCCCGCTACCGCGTTGGTGGGCCGTCGCTCGCCCAAGGCGAGCTTGTCCCACCCTACAAGAAAGCCGGACCAGACCGGTTGAGACATATCAAGCGTGGTTGATGTTTCACTGGTCAATGGGTATGTTGACGATTGGTGTCTTTGGGGAGCCGGCTTCAGGCCGAGGCTGATCATGATCCGTGGATGCTCAATGGTCGTGGCGATGCTGCTTGTGGCGGCCAGCGCGCAAGCCCGGCCGCCACACAAACAGAGCCTCAAGCGGCATTACGGCGATTTGCTCGCACCGAAGCTCTTCGCCTGCACCACCTGTCACCTCACCCGTGAGCAGGCGCCTGACCCCGCCACATTTGACGCCGAATTCCCACCGCACAACGCATTCGGCATCCGGCTCAATGAATTGGGCAACCAGCTTGAGCAGGCCAGTCAGCCAAACGACATGCAAACTCGGCTGCGAACGGTCGCCGCCGAAGATGCCGACGGCGACGGTGTTTCGAATGAAGTGGAAATCCTGGCGGGGTGCTTTCCCGGCAACGCACACGACAAGCCTACTGCCGAAGACCTGGCCGCCGCCGCCGAGACCATTCGGAAGTTCACCGCAAAGCAAGCCGGTTATTGCTGGGAACCGTTCCGTCCGGTCGTTGGACCTGCTGTGCCGACCACCCACCGCGCGGGCTGGGTTCGAAACCCGATCGACGCATTCATCGCGGTCGAGCACGAGGCACGCGGACTTTCACCACGCCCCGACGCGGCCAAGCACGTACTGCTGCGCCGTGTCTACATCGACCTGACCGGCCTGCCGCCGACGCGCGACGAACTGCTCGCATTCTTCGGCGACACATCGGTCGACGCGTACGAAAGGGTCGTCGATCAACTGCTGGCCAGTCCGCGCTATGGCGAGCGCTGGGGCAGGCACTGGATGGACGTCTGGCGATACAGCGACTGGGCGGGCTGGACCGATGGCAAGCAGATCCGCGACAGTCAGCCGCACATTTGGCGCTGGCGCGATTGGATCGTCGAGTCGCTCAACTCCGACTGTGGCTACGACCTTATGGTCAGCGACATGCTCGCCGCCGACGAACTGCACTCAGGCGACCCCGGAGCGTTGAGGGCGACCGGCTACCTGGCGCGGAACTACAAGATGCTCAGCCGCGAGACCTGGATGCAGGACACCGTGTTGCACACGGCCCAGGCGTTCCTCGGCGTCACGCTTGGTTGCGCCCGCTGCCACGACCACATGTATGACCTGGTCGATCAAGACGAATACTATCGTTTCCGCGCGATTTTCGAGCCGCACAACGTGCGGCTCGACCGAATTCCGGGCCAGCCCGACACGGCGCAAAATGGTCTGGCGCGCGTTTTCGACGCCGAGCCGGCGGCCGTCACGTACCTGTTCGAACGGGGCGACGACCGAAAGCCCGACAAGGAGCACCCGTTGCAGCCCGGCGTGCCGCGAGTTTTCGGATCGATCGAGTTCAAGGTCGAGCCGGTGCCGCTGCCGGCGATGGCCTATTACCCAGGGCTGACGCCCCACGTGCAACAAGAAACGCTCGCCGCCGCCGAATCGGACGCGGTCAACGCCCGATCCGCGCTCGACACGGCCGCCAATGCCCTCGCCCAAGCGCAACAAGCCGTGCCGCCAACGCCCGATATTGTGACTCAAGCCGCATCGGCTTCCGTACTCGCCGAAAAGTCGCTGGCCGCGGCGCGAGCGAACGTGGCATTCGTCCAAGTGCGAACCGCCGCCGACAACGCGAAATACGCCGTTACGCCCGCGGCGGACGCCAACGAACTGTCTTTGGCCGCGGGAAAAGCGGAACGTGAATTGGCGTTCTGCAATGCGGAAATCGCGGTACTTAAGGCGGAACAGGCGTTGGCGGCCGCCAACGCGGCGCTCAAGCCCAACGATGAACCGTCGAAGCAAGCCGTGGCCAACGCGGAAAAGGCGCTGACCGACTCGCGCGCGGTGCTCAACTCCGCCGACAAGGCCCGCGCCGAACCGGCGGCGAGCTACTCGTCTTTGGGGCCCGTCTACCCGGCAACCAGCACGGGGCGGCGAACCGCGCTTGCCCGCTGGATCACCAACCGTCGCAACCCGTTGGCCGCTCGGGTGGCAGTCAACCATATCTGGTTGAGACACTTCGGCAAGCCGCTGGTCGCCAGTACGTTCGATTTCGGCGCCAATGGGCAACCGCCAACCCACCCCGCGCTGATCGATTGGCTGGCCGCGGAGCTCATGGGGCCGAGCACTGCTCCCCCGGCCGGCGCCTGGTCGATGAAGCACCTGCACCGCTTGATCGTGACCTCGGCAACCTACCGCATGGCGTCGACTCCCGACGCCGCGAATCTCGCGCTCGACCCCGACAACCGGTACTTCTGGCGTGCTCCTTCGCGACGAATGGAGGCCGAGGCGGTCCGTGACGGAGTGCTCCATGTTTGCGGGCAATTGGACCCGGCAATGTGCGGCGCCGACATCGACTATCAGCAAGGGCTGTCAGTCAAGCGGCGCAGCATCTACTTCCGGCACGCGCAGGAAAAACAGATGGAGTTTCTCAAGATGTTCGATTGCGCCGCGGTAACGGAGTGTTACGAGCGAAAGGAGAGCGTCATCCCGCAGCAAGCGCTGGCCTTGGCCAACAGCGAGCTTTCGTTGGTGCAGGCAAGGCTGCTGGCCAGGAAATTGGCCGCCGAGTGCGGCGGCGATCCGGCGGCGTTCGTCGCCGCGTGCTTCGAAGTGGTGCTGGCTCGCCCGGCCAGTGCCGTGGAAGAACAGACCTGCCTCGAGTTCATCGATCGCCAGACGCGGTATTTCGCGGCGAACACCCAACGCGTCGCGGCCACGGCCGGCGACGCCGCCGACCCCGGCAAGCCGTCCGCGGAGCCGGCGCTGCGCGCGAGAGAGAACCTGATCCATGCCTTGTTGAACCATAATGATTTTGTGACGATCCGATGATCTGAACGCCACTTATGAAAAGGAACTCGTTCCCATGCTCCGCCGACTCGCGGCGGCTCCGCGGATGTTCCGCGTCCCTATACCTACCGCATAATTGAGGTCTTCGTGATATTTTCAAATTCCCACCCTCCCTTTTGCCGTGGCGTCACGCGCCGCTCGTTCCTGGCCGACACGGGAATGGGCTTTACCGGGCTTGCGCTGGGGGCGATGCTTTTCAGGGACGGAGTGGCACGGGCCGATTCATTCTCGGGCGCCAAGTCGGGACCACACCATTCGCCGAAAGCGAAAAACGTAATCTGGATTTTCTTGTGCGGCGGCGTCAGCCATTTGGAGAGCTTCGATCCCAAGCCGGAATTGAACGTCCATTCCGGGAAGTCGATCGAAGATACGCCCTACAAGCACTTCCTCGACCCGGAACGGATCAACAAGAACCTGGTTGGCGTCAACCCCGGCCATTATCAACGCAAGGAGTTGATGGGGCTCCAGACGCCCGTTCGCAAGCACGGCGAGTGTGGGCTGGAGGTGGGCGATTGGTTTGCCAACGTCGGCGAGTGCGCCGATGAGTTGGCCGTCGTCCGCTCGCTCTGGACGATCCACAACGACCACGGCACGCAGCTCACCTGGCACACAGGGCGCCACCCGCGCGAAGGCTCGTTCCCAACGATCGGATCCTGGGTCAGCTACGGGCTGGGTTCATTGAACGAGAACCTGCCCGACTACGTCGTGCTCGGCGTGCCGACCGGCGATTGCTGTGGCGGCGAATGGACGCACGGCGCGGGCTACCTGGGACCCGAGCACGCCGGCGTGCGGTTGAACGTCGGCGGACCGGCCCCTTTGGCCTTCGTCGCGCCGGCCGGCGGCGGCGTTCTGCTCGAGGAACAAGCGGCCGAGTTTAGCCTGTTAGGCAAGCTCAACACGCTGGCAGGAATCGACTACCCCGACGACGCCTCGCTGCGAGCAAGAATCAAGTCGTACGAATTGGCCTTCGGCATGCAGACCGCCGTGCCGGAAACGCTCGACCTGGCGCGCGAGACCGTTGAAACGGGGAGACTGTACGGGCTCAATTCCGATGCGACGCGTCCGTTCGGGCAATTGTGCCTCGCCGCGCGCCGGCTGGTTGAGCGCGGGGTACGCTTCGTGCAAATCTTCCACGGCGGAGGCGGGGGCGGCGCCTGGGATGCCCACGGCGAGATCAAGTCGAACCACACCGGTCTGGCGGCCCAAGTCGATCTGCCGATGGCCGGCCTGATCAAGGACCTCAAACGCCGCGGGATGCTTGACGACACGCTTGTCGTTTGGGGCACCGAGTTTGGACGTACGCCCGCCGCGCAAGGCACGGGGCGCGACCATCATCCGCAGGGCTTTTGCGCGTGGCTGGCGGGCGGTGGAATCAAGGGGGGAGTTGCCCACGGCGCCACCGACGAGCTGGGGTTCTACGCCGTCGAGGATCCGCACTATGTGACCGACATTCACGCCACGGTGCTCCACCAACTAGGTCTCGATCCATTGCGGCTCGAAGTGCCTGGGCGTAAGCGGCTGGATATCGACCGCGGCAAGCCGATCTTGGAGATTGTCGCGTAGAGGTAGAACGTGGAGCAAAACCACCTTGGTCACTCCAGTTCCCGCGCGCGTCCGTCGAGGCCACCCGTCGCCTCGAACAACAGAAGCGCCTCACGTACCGGTTTGACGTCGTGAACGCGGATGATCTGTACGCCCTGGGCCGCCAGCGATAACGCCACTCCCACCGTGGCGGCGGTGCGGTCGGCCGCCTTGTCGCCAAGCACCTTGCCGATGAAGCCCTTGCGTGAATGGCCGACCAGCAGTGGAGAAGCTAGTTCGTGGAAGCGGTGACAGTTGGCCAGAAGCGTCAGGTTGTGCTGGTGCGTCTTGCCGAATCCAATGCCGGGATCGAGGGCGATCCGGCCGGCGTCGATGCCGAGGGCGACCAGGGTTTCGCGCCGGGCGCGGAGGTAGTCGAAGATCTCGCGGACCACGTCGGCGTAGTGTGGGTCGTCTTGCATGGTTTGCGGCGTGCCGGGCATGTGCATGGCGCAAATGCCCGACCCAGAGGCGAGAGCGATTTCGACCATCCGTGGGTCGCCCGATAGGGCGGTGACGTCGTTGATGATTTCGGCCCCGGCGGCCAGGGCTTCGTAAGCGACATCGGCCTTCGTTGTGTCGATCGAGATCGGCACGGTCGCGCGCTCGGCCAGCGCGGCGATGACGGGAACGACCCGCCGCAATTCGACTGCTGCGTCGACCGCCCGGGAATAGGGCCGGGTGCTCTCGCCGCCGACGTCGAGCACGTCCGCACCTTCGGCCTCCAACGTCAAGGCGTGATCGATGGCCGCGGCGTGGTCGAGGAAGTCGCCACCGTCGGAGAAGCTGTCGGGCGTGACGTTGACGATGCCCATCAACCGCGGCCGGAGAGGCAGCTCAAGCCGGCGCGTCCGAAGTCGCCAGACCGTGGAACGCATCGGAAAGCGGGCGGCGAGGTTTGCGTCGGCTACCACGGCGTTTCCATCATCCCGACGATTTGCTTGGCCAGCTTGTCGATGACTAGCTGCTGCGCCGTGGTCAACGATTGTCCCAGTTCCGGGAACATGTTCGACGATTGACTGATCGTCGGCAATGGAATGGACGGATCGGTTGCCAGCGTTTTTCCCCGGCGATCGATCCAGTTGACCGTGATATTGAACGCGACTTGTCCCTCGCGCAATTCGCTGGTGGGCGACGTCATCAACATCCCTTTCGAGTCGGACACGATCTTGCAGTCGAGCACGCTGTCGGCCTCGGGTGTGTGGACCACCTTGAGCGGCGTGACTTGCTCGATGCGCCTTTCCACCGCCTCGGTAAGCCGTTCGCCCAGGTAGCGGCGGTAGCTTATTGATTCGATCATCGGCACATAAACCGTGTGGATGTCGGGCGGATAAAGCGAAGCGGCGCCCACGTGATAACCCGGACCCGCGCATCCGGGTGCGACGCCGCACGCGATCGCCACGACGGCCAAGCGCCGCGCGGCCGCGGGAAGCGACCGTTCCGCGAGACGTCGCGGCGAACTTGGAATGCGGCGGTGATTTGTTTCGGTGGCTTTCATGATCATCAGCGATTGAGCGAGGCCTTGCTTTCGGGGAAGATCTTCTTGACCCATTTGAAATAGTCGGGCGGGACGGGCGGAAGATCCTTGGTCTCGGCCATTCGCTCTTCGGCCAATTTGGCGAACGGCGTATCGGGATAATTGGCGATCGTCCGCTGGTAGTATATCCGCGCGCTGCGATAGTATTTCAGATTGTAATAGTACTCGCCTGCTTGGAATTCGCGCTGCGACCGCTCGAAGCGGATCGCCTTGCGCGCTTGCTGAAAGTGCTGCTTCTCGGCGCCGAGCTGTTCGTCGGGAAACGAGATCAGGGCCTGCTCGGCGAGCTTCTCGGCTTCGTCGAGCGGCGAGACCTCGTACTGCGGACCCAGGTACGATCGAAGCCGGCTCTGCATGCCCAGCACGTGCGCATCCAACACGTGCTTGTTGTTGCGTGGGTTCTTGATCACCATGTCATAGTGGGTGGCGGCATCCTCGAACCGGTTTTTCCGGAAATAGAGATTGGCGACGGCCATCGTGGCGTCGTCGGCCAGCCCGCCGCGGGGATCGTGCGTTCGCGACGCGGTGTAGAGCGATATCGCCTGGCCCGAAGCGTCAGCGAACGGCCGGGTCTTGTCTTTGAGGTTCGGGTACCAGTGCGATTCCTTTTGCGCGCACTCGTCCCAGTACTTGCCGATCGAGAAGTAGCGCAGCGCCACCTTGTCTTCGTAACGCGAGCCTTCGTACTTTTTGATCAGCGCCTGGTAGGCGTCGCGGGCTTTCGTGTAGCGGTCGGCGAAGAACCAGCTCTCGCCCACCAGGAACATGGAGTCTTCTTCAAGCGCTGAATCGGGCCAGCGGCCGGCGGCCTCCTTGAAGCATTTGGCGGCGTCCTCGTATTTCTTCTCACGGAACAGCTTTTGACCCTCTTCGTACTTCCGCTGGGCGTATGCTTCGTCAGGCCCTTTGCCGATGGCCGTCCTGAACTTCTTGCCGAGGTTCTTAGGCGCCAGCGTTTCACCGACCTTTTCGAGAGTGGACTTCTTTTCGACCAGTTCGTCGTCACCGTCACCCCCCATACCGACGATCGACGAACCGGCCGGCGGCACATAACGCGGCTGCTCGAAGCTGGCCGGAACGACCCCCGCTTCGCCCTGCGAAGGGGTCTTGGACGCATCGCCAGCCGCGTTTTGCGTGGTGACGGGGGCCGCACTGGCGGTTGATGCCCTGGCCGTGGGAGCGCTGGGCGCGGGAGCATTGAGCGCGGGCGTGCTGGGCGCGAACAGCCGCTTCGCCGGCCAGCCGGTCGTGCAGCCGGCTACGGCCGCCAGCAGCAGCACCAGCGCGATCCACGGCCTGGCCAGACTTCCTCGCATGCCGAACTTCCCCGAACCCCGTTAGCCGGCCAGCGATCCCAGATATCCATGCATGCGGGGCTTCCGTCCCAACAGGTGGCACAGGTACTGGTTCACCACGCCTCGCAATTCACCTCGCGCCGAGCGGTCGATCGTCATACGGCGCCAGGCCCCGTCGGCGGGGTCGGCGAAACGCTCGAGAATTCGCAACGTGCCGGCATGCATCGAAACCACGTGTTTCTTACCGGGCCGGCAACGGCCGCAGAGGACGCCGCCGGCCATGACTCCAAACGCCACCCGTCCCTCGCCTCTGACCAAATGTCCGCACTCGACGCAAGCGGTCAACGACGGCAGGTGTCCCAGCGTCCGCAGTGCGGCCAACTCGAAGCGCAATACCACCGACGCAACGGAACCGTGCCCGCCGGCGAGCGCCAGCAATGTTTCGCTGGCTTCGTCAAACAATTCGGGATGCGGATCCGCGGAATCGGTCAGCTCGTTCAGTAGCTCCGCGACGTAGTAGCCCGCGTAAAGACTGGACAGATCCCGCCCCGCCGCGCGGAAGCGACGCTCCAATTTCGCTTCGGTCAACAGGTCGAGGGACTCGGATGATTTGCGGAGGAAGACTATCCGACAAAGGGCCAGAAGGTCAAGGGCAGACTCGAAAGGTCCCTTCAATCTTCTCGCGCCCTTGGCCAAACCGTGCAGTTTGCCGAACTCCCGAGTAAACAGCGTCACGACACAGCTTGTCTCGCTGAACTCGACGACCCGCAATACCAGGGCGGTGGCTTTTTCGGATGACATGGACGCAAAAAATGAAAACGCTTTTTTAAAGGGGGATATGGAGATAAAGAGGGGATGTGGGATGAGAGGAAAAGCAGGATAGCTGCATTCGTTTCCGGCAAGCACGGAAACGCCGGGCTTTCCTGGCTTTTCCAAGTCGCTGGCAGTGACAACATTCGGCAAACTTACGATCGAGGCCGTGCCAAGGCGAAAGGCTCTCCTCTCCTCCTCCCCTCGTCTCTTCATTTCCTCATCTGCTCATCTCCTTTTCCTCATACCGCGGCTCAAGGCCGAATTCAGCCAGGTAGACCTGTTCCTTGGCCCGCATTTCTGCCCGTGCTTCGGGGTCAGTGTCATCATACCCGACCAGGTGCAACGCGCCGTGGACCACGTAGAGCAGCAATTCGTCGGCCGCCGACCAACCGAACCGCTGGGCGGTCGCCGCCGCCGTCTCGGCACTGACGATGATCTCTCCTTCCAACTCGCCCGGACCTTGCTCCAATACGAAGGAAAGCACGTCGGTCGGCTCGTCGTGGCCGAGGTACTCTCGATTGAGGCGGTGCATCGCCGAGTCGTCGACGACCGCCAGGCTGATCACTGCCTTTCCGACCGATTCGCCTTCGAGGATCCGCCGGACGGCCGACCGCAACCGCACCTCATCGACGGGATGGCGGTCTTGTTCGTTGTTCAATTCAATACGCATCATCGAGGTTCAAACGCCAGTTGGGCTATACCGGGACTTATTTTTCGATGGTCACACCCACCGTAGCCATCTCGCTGGGCGTGATGGTTCCTCACGCGGAGTATGAGACCGACTGAAAATCACGCCGTCCGCTGGTCCGGGTACTTCACGCGGCCGTGGTACATGGCCGTGAGCGACTTGACGAGGCTGTCCTGAATCACCCGTAGTTGCTTGAGTGTCAGGCTGCAATCGTCGAATTGCCCGTCCAGAAGTTTCTTCATCGCGATGTCTTCGACCAGGCTTTCGATCCGCGCGGGGGTCGGCTCGACCAGGACGCGGCTGGCGCTTTCGACCGCGTCGGCCAGCATGAGAACAGCGGCCTCGATCGAAAGCGGTTTGGGGCCGGGGTAGCGGAACGAGCTTTCCTCGACCTGCGGAGCGTCGGGGTTGGTCTCGCTCTGTTCGTTGGCGCGCCGGTAGAAGTACTCGACCAGCGTCGTGCCGTGGTGCTGCTCGATGAACTCGATGATCGGTTCGGGCAAGTGGTGCTGTCGTGCGAGGTCGGCACCGTCCTTGATGTGAGCGATGATGATCAGCGTGCTCATGGCAGGCACGAGCGAATCGTGCCGGCTCGCCTCGTTCCCCTGGTTTTCGACGAAGTAATGGGGCTTGAGCATCTTGCCGATGTCGTGGAAGTAAGCGCCTACGCGCACCAAGAGACCCCTCGCACCGACGCTTTCAGCGGCGGCCTCCGCGATCGAAGCCACGTTGATCGAGTGGTTGTAGGTGCCCGGCGCACGGCGGACCAGTTCCTGCAAGAGCGGGTGGGCCACGTCGCCCAGTTCCAGCAGGCTGATTTCAGTCAAGACGCCGAAGATGCCCTCGATGAAAGGGAGCAGGCCGGTGATCAGGAACCCCGCCAGAAATGTCCAGAGTCCATTGCGGGCGGCGGCCGTCAACAGCGGCTGCGCGAGCGGTTGTTCGTCGAAGAGGCCAACTCCGATGGTCAACACGGGCGCGAACAGTCCGGCGTAGAAGCCAACCTTGATCAGTTTCCGCCGGCTCCGAATTCGGTCGATCTGCACGACCGCCGCGGCCACGACGCCCACCACGACGATCAGCTCGGCCAGGCTGTGGCCGTCGGCCATGGCCAAGAGCACGCACAGCGCCAGCGAAAATACCAGCGCCAGCTCTCGGCCGTAGGCGATAGCGAAGGTCATTCCGAAGAGCAACAGCGGTATCACTTCGGCGCGCCAGGGATCGGCCGCCGTCCAGCGGGCGAGGAGTATCGCGACCACCGCCATGAGGAGCGTGATCGAAAACCGCCGCATGTCGGCGACGATTCGCCGGTCGCGCTGGTACATGTAGTAGCCGCACAGGGCGAACAGTCCCAAGATCAGCGCGACCACGGCCACGGAGCGTTCGAGCATGCGTGTGCGCGATAGTCTCGCCAGGAACGCGCGGTGTTCCGCCCGCAAGACCCCGAGCGATTCCTCCGTCAGGGCTTGCTTCGCTTTTACGATCGCCTCGCCTTGTTCGAAATGGATGAACTTTTGGGTTTCCATGCCGATCGCCCGCGGATCCTTGATATCGAAGCCGTCCCTCGCGGTGATGTTGCGGCCCGGCACAAAGCCGACATGGTACTCGAACGGCGGCGCCCAGGCCTGCATCACCGCCGCCATCGCGGCCACTGACGCCAGCGTCAGGGCGAGCCGTAGCAGGACGTCGCGCTGCCTCGCGGCCCGCCAAACGCGGGCCAGCCGGCCTGGAGCGAACTCCAGCGCGGCGACGCGAGCAGAACGAGCGCGTTTACGGCTGCCGTTGGAATTCATGCACTACCGCCGTTTGCCTTGGGGCACTCGATTTTTGTCCACCTGGTTGCTTTCCGTTTCGTAGGCGCGGACGATGTCGCGCACCAGGCGATGGCGCACGATGTCGGCGTTAGCCAGCCGGACTTGAGTCAGTCCGTCGATCCCCTGCAGCCTGCGCATGGCGTCGGTCAGCCCGCTTATGGTGTGGCTGGGCAGGTCGACCTGGGTTGTATCGCCCGAGACGACGATCTTCGACCCACGGCCCATGCGCGTGAGGAACATCTTCATCTGGGCGACTGTCGTGTTCTGGGCCTCATCGAGGATGATGAAGGCGTCGTTGAGCGTGCGGCCGCGCATGTACGCCAAAGGGATGACTTCGATCAGGTCGGCTTCCGTATAGCGTTTGATCTGGTCGAAGTCCATCATCTCCCGCAGCGCGTCGAGCAAAGGCCGCAGGTACGGATTGATTTTCGCCTGCAAGTCTCCGGGCAGGTACCCCAGGCTTTCGCCCGCCTCCACCGCCGGACGCACGAGGACCATTTTTCGGATGCGCTCCTGCTTGAGCGCCGCCACCGCCATCGCGACCGCCAGATAGGTCTTGCCGGTGCCCGCCGGCCCCACGCAAAACACCACATCGTGCTCTTGGATCGCGTAAACATAGGCCGCCTGGCCCGGCGTGCGCGGCTGGATCTTCCTACCGGCGTTGAGCACCTCGATGGTCGGCGTCGCCGGCGGAGGTGTTGTGCCATTGGCCAAGGCCAGGACCCGCACCACGTCGTCGGGAGCCAAATCGCCGTTGCGGGAGACCAGCGACTGCAATTGTTCGATGACCCGGGTCGCTCGAGCCACGGCCTCATCCTGGCCTTCAATATGAATGCGATCTTCGCGGGTCGAAATCTTGACGCCAAGCGCTTCGCGAATTTGCCGCAGGTGTTGGTCGCGGGCCCCAAACAGCGACACGAGCGCCTTGGAATCGACAACCGCAATATTGGCTTCAGTCATCAAGTTCAGCGTCGCCGACGTGCTTCAGTCGCCGCGACCATTTGCCGGGGTTCCGCAACCATCCTTATTTATACCGTATTTCCCGCGGCAGCGGCCAGCGGAACGAGACGGATTGGCGTAAAGCTAATTGCTTCAATCACTTAGCATCCGGTACAGGTACCCCAAGGGCAAGCGGTGGCAAATTGTCGACGTCGGGATTAGGATTACAAGGGCCCGTTCAGCCGGAATTCAAGGTGCTGACATGCGTTCTCCATTTTCAGGCATGGACCCGTTCATCGAGGCCCAGGGCAAGTGGGAGGACTTCCACAACAAGCTCTTGGGCGATATCGAACGTTTCTTATCGCAGACACTGCCAGCTTGTTACACCGTGCGGCTGGGGGAGCGATCCTATATCGACTATTTGGATCCCAGGCGCGAGCGCGAAGGGGAACTGATCTTCAAGCCAGACGTCGGAATCAAGACCAGCCCCAGCGAGTCGCAGGAGACGACCCGACAGACCTCCGTTCTGGATGATACGGCTTTGGACATGGAAGGCCTGGTGGAGGTGGAATTCAGGGAGATGTTCGTCGAGATCCATGAGATGGACCCCCAGCTCCGCCTGGTGACCGGCATTGAAGTGTTGTCGCCGTCCAACAAACGACCGGGCACAGTCGGCTGGTATCAATACGAGCGAAAGCGAACGGTTTTCATGCAAGGGCATGCCAACCTGGTGGAAATCGACTTGCTCCGGGGCGGCCGGCGACATGGTATGGCTCAACCCTGGCCGGACAGCCCCTATTGCACGCTGGTCCTCCGCAAGGACGACGCACCTCATTGTAAAGTCAACCGCGCACATTATCGGCGGCCATTGCCGGTGCTGCACATTCCCCTGAACCCACCCGATCCGGACGTGCCACTGCCTCTTCAGCCGCTCGTCGACGGCATCTACGAACGGTCGCATTATGCTCGCGAGATCGACTACAAGCGGCCGTTGCGCCCCCCTTTAGCCGCCGAGGACATCGCCTGGCTGGAAAGTCAGTTGACGGAACGACGCGACTGATCGAACGCGGTTCGGCATTCTCACGCATTCCGCTACTTTCTTCGGCAAACGGTTTCGCTTTTCAAACCAGGCCGAAGGCCCAACACAGGTACGCCACAGGCGCGGCAAGAAGGATCGAATCGAGCACGTCGAGCACTCCGCCGAATCCGGGCATCCACGTGCTCGAATCTTTGCGTCCCAAGTCGCGCTTCAGGAGCGACTCGGCCAAATCGCCAAGCATGCCGGCCCCGCCAATGAGCAGCCCGTATGCCAGCCAGCCCCAGGCCTGTGCGGGCAGGCGGCTCGCGTGGCTGATCGCAGGAGCCATCCACTGCAATGTCGCCCAGGAACCAAAGCATGCGAAAGTCAGCCCGCCGATGGCACCCTCGACCGTCTTCTTCGGACTCAAAACGGGGGCCATTTTATGCCGGCCGATCAATCGGCCGACGGTATAGGCCCCCGTATCGCACATCTTGACGACGATCACCAGCGAAAGGAGCGCCGCCACACCGACTCGACCGCCGTCGACGAGCCGCAATTGGACGACGAAGGTCAAGAGTAGCCCGACATAAGCGAAAGCGAGCATGGCCGCCGCGAGCGTCTCGGTCACTCGCCCCGGTCCGGTGTAGCGACCCATTTCGCTGGCGAAGGCCGCCAGCAGAGCCAGGGCCAGCGCCGCGGCCGGCCAGCCGAAAGTGCCTAGTGGATCGCTTGACCTGCCGCCTGATCCCAGGAAGAGGAGAGGCCCCAAGTTCGATGCGACGATCAGCAAGTTTCCCCCGTTGACGATCCACGCCACGGGCCGGATTTCGCGCGCCGCGAACAAGCCGAGCAATTCTCCACTGGCGGCCACGGAAAGTGCAAGTGCTAAGGGGAATAGGTAGGTCCCTGGATGAGAAGCGTGCTGATCGAGCCAGGCCAGCGCGGCCAGTGCGGCGATGAAGACGGTCCCCAGCGATAGGCGCCAAACGAGCATCATCGTTGTATAGACGACCCGCCGGCTCAAGGGAATCCCCGCCACCGGTGAGATCAAAAAGTCGGCCGTGCTGGATGCCCGGCCGACTTCAGCATGACGTGACATGATGTAAATGACGTAAAGCCGTTCCTAGCCTTCAAACGGGTCGTCGTTTAGAATGGGGCGTTCCCCACCATGCACCTCGCACCGACGAAAACTCATCTTTGTCACACCGAGCAATGACGACGCGTGCCCGCCAGACGACGCTGCCAGGTCTGGAATTAGAACGAAACGATCAAGATCCCGTCGTTGCACAGGAACCGGCACTTGAGGGCAAGACGGTTTGGGTTGTCGACGCTAATTCGCTGATCTTCCAGGTGTTCCATGCGATTCCGGAGATGACCAGCCCCAAAGGCGAAGCGGTCAACGCGGTGTTCGGCTTCGTCCGCGACGTGCTTTACATTCTCCAGGAGAAGCGGCCCGATTACTTGTTCTGCGCGTTCGATCTCTCCGGCCCCACCTTTCGCCACGAGTTGTACGCCGATTACAAGGTGCATCGGGCGGAAGTGCCCGACGAGCTCGTGCCGCAGTTTCCGGCCATTCGACGCGCGGTCGAGGCGCTCGCCGTACCGGTGCTCGAACTACAAGGTTTCGAGGCCGACGACATCCTGGCCACCGTCGCGAGGCTCACCGAGGAACGGAAGGGAGAGTGCTTCGTGGTCACCGCCGACAAGGACTGCCGGCAACTGATCAGCGAGCGGGTGAAGATATTCAATGTCCGCAAACAGCAGATCTACGACGCGCGGGCGTTGGCGGCCGATTGGGGCGTGCGGCCCGACCAGGTGGTCGACTTCCAGGCCCTGGTGGGCGACCCGGTCGACCATGTGCCCGGCGTGCCGTTGATAGGTCCCAAGCTGGCTCGCGAACTGTTGCAGAGATACGGTACGCTCGACACGGTGCTCGACCACGCCCACGAGGTTGCGGGAGCGAAACGGAAACAGAACCTGATCGAGGGGCGAGAGCAGGCCCTTCTGAGCCGGAAGCTGGTCCGGCTCGACAGGCACGTGCCGATCGATGTCGATTGGTCGTCCGGCCGTGTCGGCGGTTTCGATATGGCGCGAGTGCGGGAGCTGTTTGGCGAATTCGGGTTCCACCGGCTCATCGAGCAGGCCAAACCGTTGGCGGGGCGGCAGGAATCATCCGTCAACCCTAATCACGATTCGGCAGTCGCCCATCCGCAATTCATTTCCGCCTCCAATCCACAATCGGCACCCTCGAATGCAAGCTCCAAGATCCAAGATCCAAAATACCAGGTGATCGACACGCCCGACAAGCTGGCCACACTGGTCAACGCAATGTCGCGTGAAGCGCGAATCTCGATCGATACCGAAACCACGAGCGTCTCGCCCACAGCGGCCGAGATCGTCGGGTACTCGTTCGCCTGGGAAGATGCCGAGGCATATTACGTTCCGGTCCTCGCCGCGCCGGGCGAGCCAAGACTCGATCCAGCGGCGACGCTGGAAGCGCTCAAGCCCGTGCTGGAAAACCCCGCCATAGGCAAGATTGGCCAGAACCTGAAATTCGACATGATCGTGCTTCGGAGGGCCGGCGTCGAGCTGGCGGGTATTGAGTTCGACACGATGCTGGCAAGCTACCTGCTCGACGCCGGCGAGCGGAACCACAGTCTCGATGAATTAGCCGAGCGCTACTTGCGGCACACGAACATCAAGATCGAGTCCCTGATCGGCAAGGGAAAGAACCAGAAGCGGATGGACGCGGTGCCGCTGGCGGCGATCGCCGACTACGCCGCCGAAGACGCGCTGGTGGCCTGGCGGCTGCGGCCGCCTCTGGCCGACAAGCTGACCGAGAACCAACTGGTCGAGGTGTTCGAAACGCTGGAGCTGCCGCTGATCGAGGTGCTTGTCGAATTGGAGTCGAACGGCATTCGCGTCGACGTCGGCCGGCTGGCCGAACTGAGCCGCGAGTTTGGCGAGCGGCTGACACGGTTGGAGGCCGACATCTACGAACTGGCCGGCCATCCCTTCAACATCGCATCGCCCAAGCAATTGGCCCAAGTCTTGTTCGACGAGCAGAAGCTGCCGGTCCGGTCGAAAACGAAGACGAAATCAGGGCCCAGCACGGACGTCGACGTGCTCGAGGAACTGGCCCGGTTGCACCCCCTGCCGGCCAAGATCATCGAGTACCGACAGTTTGCCAAGCTGAAGAACACCTACGTCGACGCCTTGCCGGGCATGGTCAATCGGCGCACCGGGCGCGTACACGCCTCGTTCAACCAGGTGGTGGCGGCGACCGGCAGGCTGAGTTCGAGCGACCCGAACCTGCAGAATATCCCAATTCGCAGCGAGAGCGGCCGCGAAATCCGCTCGGCGTTCCTGCCCGGCCAAGAGGGCTGGCTGCTCTTGGCGGCCGACTACTCGCAGATCGAATTGCGCGTGCTGGCGCATTTTTCGGGCGACCAGACCCTATGCGCGGCCTTCGCCGGCGATGAGGACATTCACGCTTGCGTCGCCAGCCAGGTGTATGGCGTACCCTTGGAACAGGTCACGCGCGAGATGCGGCGGACCGCGAAAGCGGTGAATTTCGGCGTGATTTACGGCCAAAGCCCCTTCGGCCTGGCCAAGACGCTGGGAATCACCCAGGAGCAGGCGGCAACGTTCATCGACGGCTATTTCCAGCGTTATCCGGGGATCGAAGTTTTTCTGGCGAAAATACTGGCGGAATGCCTGCAAAAGGGTTATGTTAGTACCGTGCTGGGGCGCCGGCGGGCCATTCGAGGCGTTCGCCCCAATGCCGGTCGGCAGCCAGACCCACGGCAGCGAGATTCTCGGCAGCGAGATTCTCGGCAGCGAAATCTACCTGAGCGGACAGCCATCAACACCGTGATCCAGGGTTCGGCGGCGGACCTGATCAAACAAGCGATGATCGCCATCCATCGCCGATTGCGTCGCGAGGCGCTGGCCGCGAAGATGCTATTGCAAATCCACGACGAATTGGTGTTCGAAGTTCCTCCCGATGAGCTCGATCGTCTGGCGACGCTCGTCAGGGAAGAAATGTCGAGCGTGCAGATTCTGTCGGTACCCTTGAAGGTTGACGTGAAGACCGGACGGAACTGGGCCGAAACGGAGCCTTTTGAAGTGGGGCCGAACGCGTAGCGGAATTGGTGAGAATTCCGAGCCGTAGGTTGTGGATCGGAACTTCCACGAGTTCCGCTACTGTGCGCCATAACTCCGAATTGACTCTGCTGCCGCTCTCCGTCATCGCCATGTATGGGATAGAGCGTCGGTGGCCCACGATCGGCGTCGCGCTCGTCGTTGGCCTGGCCACGGCGTCGCGGCCGCTTGCCGTGGCGTTCTTGGCCCCTTTGGCCCTTGCAACCTGGCGGCGCCATGCCGGCGTCGCGCGGCGATTGTGCCGGCTGGCGGTGTGGCTGGGCGCGGGTTACGTGGCCGCTCGGGCGGCGGCACGGCGTGAATCTCTGTGACTTCAGCTACGCGTCCGAAAACGGTTGCAATGCACTGACCGCGCGGTTATACTACTTACGCGCGGGTTGCGGCCTGTAACGACACAGCCACGCCGCGGCACTTCCTTCTTGTTGTTCGTTCCTTTCTCTTCGATTCGGTAACGGCAAGCACGCCAACGGCCGAGATTTCCATGTCGGTCGGGAGGTAGAAATGCGGCGGCTTGACGTGACGGGTGGCGACGCGGCTGCGTCGCACAAGCGGCGAACCCCTAGTGCCGCACGAGCAACCGCCGAGTCGGAAAGTCTTGGAGCGATGCCGAACGCGCCTCCAAGGGTGTCGCTCGGCGATCGGCTGCGTGACGGGGACGTCAGCGTCGTCACGGAAATCCTGGCGACATTCGCCGCGGAACTTTCGCGGCGGCTGCGACATAAGTACCGGTCGTCCCTGGAGCTTGACAGGGCGGAGCAGATCGTGCTGACCTCGATCTGGCGCGCGTGGCGGCACCGCGCCAGCTTCAATTCGTCCAAGGGAACGCTTGAGAAATGGTTATGGCGAATCAGCGAGCGTGAAGCGGTGACGATCGCGCGCTCAGGCGCGTTTCGACAGCGTGGGCGCGAGGAAAGCGTCGCGACGTCCGAGTTGGCCGCCTTGGCTACATCGCCAGGTGACGATGGCGGTTTCGGTGCGGTGAGCGCTTGTGAGCTCTCGCCACTGCTCCATGAGGCGATGAAGTCCCTCTCCGAGCATGAGCGCTACATTCTCCTCGCCGACGCTTGTTCTCCCGAGGGAAGCATACCGAGTGTCCAATTGTCACATGAGCTGCGTCTCACCGCGTCGACCGTCCGCTGTTATCGCGCGCGGGCGAAGACGAAAGTGAAAGCGGAGCTATCACGGCTCGGCTATCCTGGGCGGCGCGGACGCCACTCGGTGGGGGGGGGCGGTATCTGCAGATGTTAGCGCCGGCTAGCGGAGCGGCCAGTCGGGATCTGGCACGCCGAGTCCCGCAAATGTTTCGGTGGCATGCGGGTGGGACAGATCGTCCGCCGTGGCTTGGAATTCATTCCGAGGCCGTCAATGTGTCTCTGGAACCCAGGCGCTCGGAGTGAATTCGGAGCGATGGCGAGCTCGCACCTGGCACGGACTGTAAACCTTTACGCGGCAAGCGCTTCGCACCAGAAGACACGGCGTCCGAGGCATCACGCCGCCGACACGTGACCTCCGTCATTCGCGGGGCGCGGAAGTCTTTGTAACACCCCGCGCGTATAGGTAGGTGGAGGGACTAACCTGGGTTCCCATATTCGACTTTCGCCTTTACGACCCTCTTCAGACTTTTGGGTCGTATTGGGGAGTGCATTGTGAATGGAACACTACAGGAAAGCGAGGGCCTTCGAGTACTGACGTGACCGTCATATACCGAGTTGGCGCGAGTTTAACTGACCATTTCTGCGTGCTTTCGCTAAAGGGAAACGTCGAGCCGGATTTCGATTGGGACCAAGACGAGGTGTGGTTCACTGGCGGCAAGAGCGACTTCGCAACGGTCCACTTCCGGCCGGTTCACATGCCCAATCTTCGCCTGCTGTCCGCGTTTTCCAGTCACGCGGCCTTTGAGGTAACGATTGCCAGTGCATCGTCGTTACAAGTGCATTTTCATGCTGACCGCTGGAAAAACGACCGCGGAGAGTTCAGTATTGTCGTAAGTACGGACAATGACAAGTTACCGACGTGCCGTCTTCCGGTGCGCGTCGCTTCACCCAAGTAAAGCAGTTTCGGCTTCTGGCTTCGCTCGCAACCGTGTGCGAAGTAGTTTTATATCACCCCTGTTTCAGATTGGAGAGGAGACTCTTATGCACGCAACAGCTCATCGATTCCTAGTGCGACTCGCGACGTTTGGAGCGATCATCGCGGTATGTGGACTTGAGTACTCAATTGCCCAGAGACTCTGTCCAAACCAGGGACCGTTTAACACCGCGTGCTTGGCGGTGGCCGCAGTCTGCACCGCAGGACCTAGTTGCACCTCAACAATTCAACAGGTAACTGCCAATGGCGCTTTTGGGTGCCAACTGTCGCCCAAAAACCAGTGCCTCCCCGGAAACAACACGCAATTCGCACCTTGCTACACCCAGTGCAACTGTATGGCCGTTGGTCTGACGTGCGTGCCTAATCCTATGACTTGCCAGGCTTTTGCCAAGGTAATCAATATCGCCGTAGCCTGCCCGCCGGGCAGTTGAACACGAGCCACTGTCTGCCGCCGCGTAACATGGGCGTCGGCGGCGGCACGGCCGTGGTGCTTCAATGATGTGGGAATCGGCTTGCGAGGCAAAACCGTCGATCGATGGCGTGCGCGTAACAACGATTCTTTTGAGGCATGCGCGTCTTTATGGAATGCATCGTAACCCATGATATTCTTGAGCCAAAGGAGCGACGACGACCATGATTCGTATATTTTGCTGCGGAGCGTTGTTTCAGTTTCTCTCACTCGCCAACGGCGCGACGCCGTGGACTGCGGAAGAGCTTCAAGATAGGGCCTTGAGCGCCCGGCGCTCGATAAAAAGTGGCGTCATCGAAGTTGCAGCGCACTCTCGCGATTCCGGCACAGTAATCGATTGGTCGCGAGTCATTTATTTCGACGGATCAAAGCTTCGTGGCGATTTAACGAAGTCTTATTCGCTTCGCCCGACGCACGCCGCATCGGATACGTACACCGAGGTGAGCTGCTTTGGGTGTTATGCCGACGACATGCATGTATGGTACACAGACATGGTGACTAGCGAGGGCGGGCGGTTTGTCATCAGCGTAACCGACCCAGATTCAGTCAGCAGCGGGTTTTCGTCTGTTCCAGATCCACGTTGGATCGGTTTTCTAGCGATGGACATCTTAATGATGCAGAGTTTCCACCTCGATTTCGTCGTCGGGAGCGAAAGCGGACGCACCGCTAAAGTTGAGAACGAGACATTGAATGGGGTTGAAACATGTCGGCTCGAGTTTCTGATGCCTGATAAGAGTATGGCGCGGGTGTGGCTCGCTCCGGCGATGGACTTCAGTGTTGTGCGTAATCAATTCGAGTTTAATGCGTACGGTGTCAACACGGTTGATACCGTTAATGTAGCGATGCAGAAGCATGCGGAGTCGGGACTCTTTTTCCCCAAGTCGGCGCGGTACGAGAGGCACGAGACCAGAGACGGTGAAACTTCTGTTACTCGCGAAGAGGATTTGACGGTTCGGGTCCGCCAGCTTAACGAGCGAGTTGACGCCGAGGTATTTTCCGTCAAGGGCATCGAAATATTAAAGCCAGGAACGACCATGCAGTGGGTATCGATGCGGCCCCCTCCGGCCAGCGGTCAGGTTGAATGGGATGGCGAGCGCTTTAGCCAAGTGGTGGTGGACGTTGGTGGCCCCCTTGCAACTGGCAGTGGGGCGCGCAAGTTCTTTTATATCAACGCGGCAATAATATCGGCGATCGTCGCGTTGGTAGCATTGAGACGCTATTATCGTGGCCGCGCATCCTTGGGATCGGCTTCAGAGTAGATTGTTCGCGTTGATCACGAGTTTTTAGCCAATGGCCACAGCCAGCAGCCGAGTGGATTACGTCGGTGCGCAAGAGGACAGCAGCACGCACTGCGAGTCGTTGCTAACGCATACTGTCAGCATGAGCGAGTCGTGCGACCCAATGCTCTGCACAAGTAGCGCGGTCTGGTTTCTTCCGCTAGCAACCATTTTCGGCCACTACCTCCGAAGTGCACCGTTGGCACATGCTCTCTTCAGATCCGCAGAGTGCCGCCATCTGGCGTCATTGAAGCTCAAGCGACCCGTGCTTGATCTCGGCTGTGGCATGGGTGAATTCGCCAGCCACGCGGTGGGCGCTCGGCTCGACGTCGGAGTTGATTGTCTAGCACGGCGCGGACACTCGGGCGATTCCGTTCCGTCGTCCAGGCCGACGCCGCACGATTGCCCGTCGCCGGCGAGAGCTTCGCCAGCGTGATCGCGGTTAGCGTGTGCGAACATTTTGCCAAGCCAGTCGCTTCGCTCGCGGAAGCGTATCGGGTCCTAAACCCGGGCGGACAGTTCGTAGCCACGATCGTCCTTGCCGACGTCCATGAGCACCTGTATTACCCGCGGCTACTGCGGCGATTACGACTTGGCTGGCTAGCGAGTCGCTACTTACAGCTCCACGATTTGGTTTTCCGGCACCACGTGCTGGAATCGCGCGAATGGTGGGAAGCGCGGCTGACCGAAGTGGGCTTTAACGTCGTGTTCAGCCGGAAGATTATTGCGCCGCGCCTGGCGGGGCGGATCGACTGCTGGCTCGCGACGGCGTGGCCCTACCGCCTCTGGCGGCCATTCGGCACACTGCGCGTTTGGCGGCCCAAGTGGTTTGAGCGGTGGTGCTGGAGCATGTTGCAGCGGCTTGATATGGACGAAGAAGAGGGGGCAGTCTTGTTCGTCGTGGCGCAAAAGCGGTGACGGGGAGGTCAAAGATGCGGACTTCAAGTCGCACGGCGCGAGGTGCCGTCGAGCGCGGCCGTCCGAACTCACGTGGGTTGTGTCGCGCCGCGGCGTTTACGCTCATGGAGGTGTTGGTGGTCATCTCCATCATTGGCATGTTGATGGCCCTGCTGCTTCCCGCCGTGCAGGCGGCGCGC
>Ga0307373_10004556_pt1 | contig 23224 bp, 14 predicted proteins | sample OX2MG_FD_202534 | JGI IMG/M metagenome (GOLD analysis project Ga0307373, IMG submission 202534) | Soil microbial communities from Risofladan, Vaasa, Finland - OX-2 | ecosystem: Environmental > Terrestrial > Soil > Coastal area > Acid sulfate soil | place: Finland: Risofladan, Vaasa | collected... | reverse complement strand
GACACCGACGGCGTCGGGCCCAGTGACCTTCACCGTCACCCTCACCGATGCGAATAACAAGAAGGACACCCAGAGCTACACGCTGACGGTCGGGGTTGGCCCCTCGATCACTACCGCCACCCTCCCCGGCGGTGAGGTCGGCGCGGCCTACAGCCAGACCCTGGTCGGCTCCGGTGGCAGCACCCCCTATGCCTGGTCGGTGACCACCGGCTCCCTACCCGCCGGGCTGACGCTTGACGGCGCGACCGGGCTCATCTCCGGGACACCCACCGGTTCGGGCCCGTCCACCTTCACCGTCACCCTCACCGACGCCGCCAACCAGACTGCGACCCAGAGCTACACGGTGGGGATCCTGGCCGCCCCGTCGATCACCACCACCACCCTCCCGGGTGGCGAGGTCGGCGCTCCCTACAGCCAGACCCTGGTCGGCTCCGGAGGCAGCACCCCCTATGCCTGGTCGGTGACCACCGGCTCCCTACCCGCCGGGCTGACGCTTGACAGCGCGACCGGGCTCATCTCCGGGACACCCACCGGTTCGGGTTCGTCCACCTTCACCGTCACCCTCACCGACGCCGCCAACCAGATCGCAGCTCAGGCTTATTCGATGGGGGTGTCGACGGGTCCGACGATCACCACCAACACCCTCCCGGGCGGCGAGTCCGGGACCCCGTACAACCAGACCCTGGCCGGCATCGGCGGCAGCGGTCCCTACGCCTGGTCGGTGACCACCGGCTCGTTGCCTGCCGGGCTCACCCTCAACGGTGCGACCGGCGTCATCTCCGGGACACCCACCGGTTCGGGTTCGTCGACCTTCACCGTCACCCTCACCGATGGCAAGGGCCAGACCGCCAGCGGGATTTTCACGCTGACCCTCCTGGCCGCACCCTCGATTACGACCACCAAACTTCCCGGCTCTGAGGTCGGCGCTCCCTACAGCCAAACGCTGGTCGGCTCCGGTGGCAGCACCCCCTACATCTGGTCGGTGAGCGCGGGATCCCTTCCGGCCGGCCTCACGCTCAACGGCGCCACCGGGATCATCTCCGGGACACCCACCGGTTCGGGTTCGTCGACCTTCACCGTCACTCTCACCGACGCCTCAGGCAGAACCGCCAACCAGAACTACACCCTGAAGGTGGCGTCTGCATCGTCGATTGCCACCGGCACCATTCCCGGGGGTGGGGTCGGTACCGCCTACAGCCAGACGCTGGTCGGCACCGGTGGCACCGCCCCCTATCGGTGGTCGGTCACCGCGGGCTCGCTTCCCGCGGGGCTCACACTCAATAAAGTCACCGGTGTCATTTCCGGCACACCGACTGCCATCGGCTCGTACGCATTCACCATCACCCTCACCGATGGCTCAGGCCACACCGTCACCAGGTCCTACTCGATGACGGTCCTCATCCCGTCACTCAACTCCCGGCCGATCGCGGCTACCCCCAGCGGATTGGGCTACTGGCTCGTCACCAACAGCGGCGCCGTCACCACCTTCGGGAACGCCGCGTCCTTCGGCTCAATGGTCAATCAGCCTCTCAACAAGCCGATTGTCGGCATTGCCAGCACGTCCGATGGCAAAGGCTACTGGCTGGTGGCTTCCGACGGCGGCGTATTCGCCTTTGGCGACGCCTCCTTCTACGGCTCCGAAGGTGGCCGCCATCTGAACAAGCCGATCGTCGGTATTGCTAGCACTCCGGACGGCAAGGGCTACTGGCTGGTGGCGTCGGACGGAGGCGTGTTCGCCATCGGCGACGCCGGGTTCTACGGCTCCACCGGGGCCATCCACCTCAACCAACCGATCGTCGGTATGGCGACCGCACCGGCCGGCAAGGGCTACTGGTTGGTGGCTTCCGACGGCGGGGTGTTCGCCTTCGGCAACGCCGTCTTCTACGGCTCGGGCGGGGGTCATGCGCTCAACAAGCCGATTGTGGGCATCGCCGCCACCCCGACCGGCAATGGTTACTGGATGGCGGCTTCCGACGGAGGGGTGTTCGCTTTCGGTGGGGCTGCGTTCTACGGATCCATGGGCGGCAAGCCTCTCAATAAGCCGGTCGAAGGCATCGCCGCCACCGCATCCGGCAAGGGCTACTGGCTGGCAGCATCCGACGGGGGAGTGTTCTCCTACGGCAGCGCCGCGTTCTCCGGATCAGTCCCTGGGCTCTGACCGGAGCTGACCCGGCGCATCCGCGCCCAACCTGCGGTTAGCGATCACCGCCGGTTGCAGCCCCCGCGCCGACCGGGGCCGGGGATGCGCCCTCGGCGAGGTTCTCATCCAACTTGAGACCCTCGATGTCGACATCGGGTATGGCCCGGTCGAGCCAACGGGGCAGCCACCACGCACTTCGGCCCAACAGGGCCATGACCGCGGGGACCAGGGTCAGCCGGACCAGAAAGGCGTCAACCAGAACCCCGACGGCCAGGGAAAACCCGATCTCCTTGGTGACCACGTCGTCGGAGAACACGAAGCTGGTGAAGACGCCGATCATGATCAGGCCGGCCGCCACCACCACCCGGGCACTCTCTCCGTACCCTTTGATGACCGACGCCTTTGCCTCACCGGTGTGGGCGAATTCCTCACAGATCCGGGAGACGAGAAAGACTTCGTAGTCGGTGGACAGCCCAAAAAGGGCGGCGATCAGAAAAATGGGCAAGAAGCTCACCACCGGGCCGGTGTTGTGGACCCCGAACACACTCCCGAGATGCCCGTCCTGGAAGATGCTGACCACCAGCCCCATGGCCGCGGCGATGCTCAGCAGGAATCCGAACACGGATTTGAGCGGCACCAGGATGGATCGGAACACCAGGGCCAGGAGCACCAGCCCCAATCCCACCACCACCACCAGATAGATCGGAAGAGCTGCCTGCAGCTTGTTGGACACGTCGATGTTGACGGCGGTAGGCCCGGTGACCAGGACTTCGACCCCGGTTGCGTTCTGCACCTGCACCGCGTCGGTGCGTACCAGGTTCACCAACTCGGATGTCTGGTCAGAAGACGGACTGCTCTTGGGCGTCACGATGACGATGGTCACGTCTTTGGTGGAGTTCTGGATGGGGGGCGACACCGAGGCGACGTCGGGCAACCCACTCAGACCCTTGACCGCGGCTTCCGCCACCTGTTGAGGGTTGTCTTTCTGAGGGGCGTTGACCACCACGGTAAGGGGACCGTTCACCCCGGGCCCGAAGCCCTCGGCCAGCAGGTCGTAGGCCACCCGACCGGTGGAGCCCGGCGGCTCCGAACCGGCATCGGGCAGGCCGAGTTTGAGCCCAAGGAGCGGGAGGGCCAGGAGTACCACGATGACCGCCCCGATCCCGATGACGATGAACGGCCGGCGGGTGAGGACTCTGGCCCAGCGAAGACCGGCCGCGTCGCGATCCGGTCTCGATTGACGCCGCGTCTTCGAAGCCCCGACCGGCTTGATCCGTGCGCCGATGATCCCGATGATGGCCGGGACCAAGGTCACCGCGATGAGTACAGCCACGATCACCGTGCCCGCGGCGGCCAGTCCCATCACGGTCAGGAACGGGATGTCCACCACTGCGAGTCCGCACAGCGCCATGATTACGGTGAGCCCGGCGAACACCACCGCGCTCCCCGCGGTGGCGGCCGATCGGGCCGCTGCCTCCCGGGGTTCGAGGCCGGTGGCCAGGAGTTGTCGGTATCGCTGGAGGATGAAGAGCGCGTAGTCGATGGCCACGGCCAGGCCCAACATGGTGGCCACCACCGGGGCGGCCGAGGAGAGGCTGATCACCGCGCCCAGGGTGTTGATGCCGGAGATGCCGATGCCGACGCCGATCAGGGCGGTGAGCAACGGGAGCCCGGCGGCGACCATCGATCCGAGGGTGATGGCCAGCACGATGTAGGCGATGACCAGGCCCCCGGCCTCCGAACTGTCCTTGGCCGCCGCCGGGGTCACCACCCCTCCCCCGAACGCCACCTCGACCCCGGCCTTCTGGGCTGGCGTCGCGCTCTGCTCCAATGCCTGCTGGGCGGCCGGCGTGATCCCGGAGACCGGAACCGCGTAGATCACGGTGGCATAGGCGATGCGCATGTTCGAGGAGATGGTCCCCTTGCCGTAGGGATCGGTGACCACCTTGACCTGAGGGGCCTTCATGGCCTCGGCCACTGACGCTTCAACGGCTGATTGGATCGCCGGTTCGGTGAGGGTCTTGCCCGCCGGTACGGCAAAAACCATCTGAGCCGCTGCCCCTGCCGCTCCAGGGAACTTCTGGTTCAGAAGGTCTATCGCCTGTTGCGACTGGGTCCCAGGGATGGAGAACGCGGTGCTGGCCGGACGGCTGAAGGCACTCGAGAGGGAGATCAAGACGATGAGAAGGAGCACCCAAGAGGCAAGCACCGTCTTGCGATGAAGGAACGTCCATCGGCCCACCCGGTACAAGTACGTAGCCATCGGCTATCCCCTCACCTCGGCACATCCCGGCCCTCTTCGGCGAAGCGGAATCCTATCGGCCTGATAGCGGTCGGGCCTGTGACCAGCCACGATCGAGCCCGTGGTCAACTGGATGTCCCAACGCTCATCGGAGTGTCCCCGGGTGCTCAGAAGTCTCAGAAGTACAGTGAGCCGGTGTCACCAGACGACGGGGTGGAGCGGCGTGGGCTCGAGGACGAACCACTCCGCCAACCCGATGGTGGGCGGCCGAATCCCGGCAAGGTGTTGACCGGTTCGCGGCAACGGGTCCGCCGCGTCTCCTCCTGGATCGTGCTGGTGGTGGCGTGCCTCTTGGCCGTGACCTCGGTGCTGGTGGTGTTCGTCCGTGACCAAGTCCTGGACACCGATACCTATGTGGCCACCGTGCAACCTCTGGCTTCTGATCCCACCGTGCAGACTGCCGTCGCCGACGTGGTGAACGCCCGGTTGCTGGCCAGTACCGATCTCGAGCGACAGGTGGCCAACGCCCTACCGGGTTCGGCCGGATTTCTGGTCACCCCGATCTCCGCCGGCCTGAAGACGGTTGTCCAGCAGACCACCCTGCGGTTCGTGGAATCGGACGCGTTCCGTGCACTCTGGACCACCCTGAATCGTGGGGCCCATCGGCAGCTGGTGGCCCTGTTGACTGGTTCGGCCGTCGGGCCCATCTCGACCGACCGAGGGCAGGTGAGGGTCGATCTGGGCAAGGTCGTCGACCAGGTGCGACGACAGCTCGATGCCACCGGCATCACCGTCTTCGACCGGGTGGCTACGGGTGGAGGTCCACAATTCGTTCTGTTCCAATCGACCCAGCTGGAGCGGCTGCAAGGCTTGATCCGGACGCTCGACCGGCTGGCGCTCCTCCTCCCGATCGTCACGCTCGTCCTGTTCGCTGTCGGTGTCTTGCTCAGCGTCGATCGCCGCCGTGGCTTGGTGCGGGCGGCCATGGGTCTCGCCATCGCGATGGCTGGGTTGGTCGCGGCATTCGCGGTGGGCCGCCACTACTACCTTGACGCCCTGTCCGGGGCCACCCCGCACAATGCCGCCGCCGCCTCGTATGACATCGTTGCCCGCGTCCCGCTCGCCACGGTGCGTACCATCCTGGGGGTGTCCGTGGCGGCGGCCCTGGTCGGGATGGCCATGGGTAGCCGCTCCTTCCGAACGTGGGTTCGCGCCGTGTGGCCACCCCAGTGGCTGGAGAACGGACAGCTCCGGCGTTTGGCGGTCTATGCACCCCGTCTCGCCCTGGCCTTGTTCGGGATCGGCATGTTCGTGATCGTGATCTGGAGCGACGTTGCCGCCGGGTTGCTGATCGTAGTTGTCGCCGGCCTGATCGGTTTGGTTGATCGCCGTCGCTCAGCTCCCGACCCCGGCACCGACCCCGGCACCGACCCCGACCCCGGCATCGACCCCGGCATCGACCCCGGCATCGACCCCGGCATCGACCCCGGCATCGACCCCGACGCCGACTCTGCCAAGGTCGCGCCCGACGAGGCAACGAAAGTGGCAACTCGGCCGTGATGCGAATTCCTGACGACCGATTCGGGATGGCGGGGGAGATCGACCCCCGTGCCCTCTGGCGCAGGATCGAGCCCCTCCATGCTGTCTCCTACTTCGCCCCGGAGTGCCGGGAGGCGGCCAAAGCCGCCGGTCTGCCGAGCTTTTGGATGGGCTACTTCGCCGCGAGGTCCGCGCCACTGGGCCCGGTCGGACCGGCAGTTGTCCGGGCGATCTTCTTCAATTTCCATGCCGGGATGGTGGCCCGATCAATTCCCGACGCCTGGTCATTGATTGAACCGGCGGATGTGCTGAGCATGCGGAGGGCGGCGGCCGCCGAAGCCTTGAGGCCCCGCATCCCATCGATAGCGGAGGTGGCGGCCACGGTGGGCCCGATCCTTGATCGGGTGGTCGCCGAGGCCGACGGGTCGGGCCGGGCATTATTCAGTGCCAACCAGCAGTTACCTCGCCCCGTCGATCCGGTGGAGGCGCTGTGGCAGGCGTGCACTTCGCTGCGAGAGCATCGGGGGGACGGACACGTTGCCGTGCTCACGGCCAGTGGCCTCGACGGGTGCGAGGCGTTGGCTCTGTTTGCCGCCTCGGAAGGCATTGACAGCGAGGTACTCCGCCAGAATCGGGGTTGGTCGGATGGCGACTGGGCCGCCGCATCCGACCGGCTGACGGGCCGGGGTCTGCTCGAGGATCGTGCGATCACGCCGGCCGGAAGAGAGTTGCGCCGGACGATCGAGGTAGGCACCGACCGCCTGGCCGCCGGTCCGTACCGGATTCTTGACGCTGACGATGTCCGGCTTCTCTCCGATCAGCTGGGCTCAGCAGCGGATGTGCTCCTGGCCTCGGGCGTCATCCCGTTCCCCAATCCGATCGGCCTGCCGCCCCCGGTGGGGCACGGCTGATCACCTCAGTACCGCCATCCCGAGCGCCGGTCACCCTCCGGTCGCCACCGAGGTGCCCGACTCTTCAACCACTTCGGTGGTCGGGTCGAGATCACCGAACGACGCGGCGATGAACTCCTGGGTCTCTCGCTGGGCCGCCAGCATCCGCTTCTCCGCGCCGGCGGCCAGGAGCCGACCGAGAACCGGGATCTCCCAGAGCGACTCGGCCCGCAGGATGGCCATCACCACCGGGACCAGGTGCTCGGCGGTGTCGAAGACCACATACCGCGGCAGCCACTCGGGTTCGTACTTGGCGTTGAACAGCCAGAGTGATTCGATCTGGGCGAAGCTGGACAGGCGCTTGAGGAACCAGCGTTCGGCCCGCTGCATGGCCCCGTCGCCCTTCTCTCCGGCCAGGGTGGACCGAAGGGTGGCGAAGTTGAGACTGAGCCCCCCGCACTGGCGGGTTTGCAGGTATTCGATGGTGGAGCAGAGGGCGAAATCGAGGAGCCCGTTGGGGTGGTTCCCCGGGTCCCGCCGCATCAGATCGAGGGAGTAGCCGTTGATGCCGGTGGCGGGAACAAACTGGCACATCGCCGCGGCCCGGCCCTCGGCGGTGCGGACCACGGTCAGCAACAGCCCGGTGTCCCGGGGATCGAACACCCGCCCGAGCATCATGGAGAACCCCCGCTCGTGCTCCCCCTGCCGGCTGAGGCTCATCAGGGCGGCCAATTCCTTGGACAGGTCCGGAGATATGTGGGCCGGATCGTGGAAGGAGACGGTGTAGCCCTTCTTCTTGATCCGGTTGTGGGCCTGGCGCAGACCCTTCTTGTTGCCCCCGGCCAGGGAGAAGCGCGGAATATCCACCACTGCCTCGTCGCCGAGGTACACATGGTGCATGCCCGAATCTCGGTACATTGGCAGCCATTCCTCGCCGGCGCCCATCACCGCCGGAACCCAGCCATGGCTGTCGGCGAATCGCCGGAACGCCATCCATACCAGCTCCCGCTCGTTGGCCGGACCGATCGGATCGGGGGAGATCAGGCAGATGCCGCCGTAGATGGCGTAGGCCACCAGGCTGTCGCGGTGGAAGAACCATTGCTTGTCGGTGCGGAGAGCGAAGTAGTCAAGGGTGGACGCCCCATGCCGGCGAACGATGTCCCGGGCCCGGAACTCTGCGGCCCGTCCGGTGGTCACCCGACGATCGACCACCGGACGGGACACCAGGAACAGGACCGCGCCGGCCAGGGCGATCCCCAACACCAACAAGGTCGGGTTCAGGACCCGCCCGAGCCGCATCGGGAGGTCGACGGTCCGGATCCCGACCAGGCGCTCCGCCGCCGCCCAGAAGGCCGTTGGCCAGGGGATGGAGTAGTGCAGACGGTGGGTCCCGACGTGAGCGAAGATCTCGATGGAGACCGCCGCGAGGGCACAGATCCCGATCACCCCGATCACCAGGGCCACGATGGCCGATCGGAGCGACGGCCAGTCGGAGCCGGCCTGGAATTCGTGCCGGTTGACCACCAGCACCACCAGGACGACGAGGGCGAGCAGGGACTCCTCGATGTCGCCGCCGGCCAGGAGGTGGAGGACCAAGGTGACACACAGGAGCACTATCGCCACCTGCCAGGCCAGTCGTTGACCTCGCAGAATGCCGCGACCCAGGGCGATGAGGGCCAGCCCGGCCAGGGCAACCAGGGTCCCGGCCGCGACGGTGGCCCGGAGGGGGAGGAACTCGAGCAACACATGCAGTCGGCCACGCAGCGGGGGAGTGATGGCGTCGAGGACGTCCACCAGCCCGGCAAACAGGATGGCGATCGAGGCGATTCGCCGGACCCGGCGGGTTCGACGATGGGCCAGACGGAGGTTGGGGGCGGAAGGCCACGAATCGCCCTTCGGGTAGGACGCCACCACCGTCGGGTGGAGGCCGCGAACGACATGATCGGTGCTGAGCAGCCGCTCAAGGAGGCTCGGGGAGCGGAGATCGGTCTCGGCCAACAGCAGACGGACGTGGAGGTCGGCGCCTGTCTCCAGCTCGATCCAGCTGAGTCGCTGTCGATGGAGGAAGATCGGCGGCAGGCCCAGCCTCCCCGGATGTTCCTCGACGACTTCGGCGGTGGCGCCCACGTTGGCATAGAACCCGACCCCGAGATTGGTGAGCTCGGATTGGAAGGTGGCGGCGGTGATCAGGCCGGCATAGCCGAGACGCACCAGTTGGCGACCGCTCTCGCGGGCGGTGTCGTTGGCCACGGCTTCCGAGGTCACCGACTTGAGGGCGCCACCTCCGAGTATCGACCACATGCGGCGGCTCAACAGCCCGAGTACCACGATGAGCACGATGAGCACCACCACCGCGAAGAGAGCCGCGACCTCGGCTTGATCGCCCCAGTCAGCCTGGTGGGCGGACCGCAGGGCACGGCCGGGAACGCCGGAGCCCAAGTGTTGGAGTATCCAGGGGCTCACTGCCACCCGCAGCAGCCCGAGGATCACGAACGGCGCCAGGATCCACCAGGCGTAGTGCCCGAGCCGCCGGTAGAGGGTTCGAGACGTCACGAATCTGGTCAGTGCCGACGGGTCGCTGAGGCGGTGCAGGCCCTCGAGCCACGGCGCATCGTCCTTGGCCTGCTCGGCCAGATGTCGCCAACGCTCACCGGCCAGCGCCCGACCGACGGCGCCGGGTTTGGCATCCGCGGCCGGGTCATGTCGGGTCTCGCTTACCGTGCCTTCCGAGTCATAGGCATGTTCTCCCGGCTCGATGCGCACCACCCGGAGGCCGGTGGCGGTATGCAGGTGGAGATCCACCGCGGCAAACGGCTCGACCCCGAGGGCGGTCAACACCACCGCCACGTTGGGGTCGGTGGCATATCCCGGCTCGTGGGTGCCGACCTGTCGGATGACCCGTCGTTCCGGCTCCTGAAGAAATGCCCCGAGTGATTCTCGAAGCTTTGGATGGGCGGCCATGCACCGCTCGGCATCGACCGCCGGAGAGACGGTGTCGATGAGGTCGAAGAGGTTGCCGGCGACGATCAGGATGCCCGGTCCCTCCCAGGCATCCAGGGCCCGTGCCAATTCGACGGTGAGGGCCGTCGATGATGGGGTGGCCTCCGGGGTGAGCAGGAGGTCGCTCACCACCACCACCCGTCGGCCGATGGGAACGTCCACCACCCGGACACCGGACTCGACCCCATGAGGAGGGGTCCGGACCCGGCGGCCGGTCGGCGGCATGTGATGGTTGATCGGCTGGTTGCCGTTCTCTGGTGGGGTGGACGTCGTCACGCTGGCTCAATCGTAGATTCCCGGCAGGGTTAGGCTCATTCGCTATGGGCCCAGGACAGATTGAACGCTCCAAGGCAGAGGAGAAGGGCGTGACCAGGGTGCCTTTGCCCTCGGGCGTCACCGCTCCCGGTTGCCGTCGAGCCGGGTGAGCCCGGGCGTCGGCCCCGACCATTGGGCATGGCGGCAGGGGCCCGTGCACGTTCCCGGGGAGGCAGTGATCTTCGACGTGGACGGCGTACTGTCCGACGCGGTGGGGCGCCAACACTTTCTCGAACACGGCCGACGAGACTGGGACAGCTTCTTCGCCGCCTGCGGCGACGATCCGGTCATCGAGGAGCTGGCCCGCCTGATGGATCTTCTCGACTCTCGGCTACAGGTCATCCTTCTCACCGGGCGACCGTTCAGGGTGCAACCCCAGACGCTGGCCTGGCTCGAGCGCTACGGGTTGCGCTGGGACCTGTTGGTGATGCGGGCCCGGGGGGACTATGCCCAGGTGACCCGGTTCAAGCGCGAAGAGGTGGAGCAGCTGCGATCATTCGGATTCGATCTTCGCCTGGCCTTCGAAGACGATCCCAACAACTTCGCCATGTTCCACGCCGAAGGAATCCCTTGCGTCTACATCCACTCCGGGTACTACGAATAGTGGGAGCGGAGTCCCGGGGTCGATTTCGTTTCGGGTGTTGGGCGGCCGACAGTCAGCTCAGCTTCCCTCCGAGTCCGAGTCCGGGTCCGGGTCCGACTCCGGGTCCGAGAGGGAGTCGGAGTGGGATCCACCGGACGACGGCTTGCGCCCGGCGATGGACCATCCGGCCAGCAGTGCCAGGCCGGCCAGCGCCAATGGAGGCCCGTCGCCATACCGCACGTAGACGGTCCATCCCGACCGGCGGGTCAGGTTGGCGAACACGATCTGTTGGGTGCCGAGTGAGGTCCGGGTGACGAGGTGTCCCCGGTTGGTGACCATCGCGCTGAATCCGGTGGGAGCGGCCTGCAACAGGTCCCGGCCCTGTTCGGTGGCCTGGATCTCGGAAGCCGCGATCTCTTGGGTGGGGACCTGTGAGCTGGCGTACGAGGAGGTGTTGGTGGGCACGATCAAGACCTGGGCCCCATGACGCACCGATGGTCGACCCCGGTCGGCGTAGAACACCTCGAAGGAGACCATGGCGCCGAGGGGGGCCGCCGGGGTCGTCATCAGACCCGATCCGGTGCCGGGGATGGCGTCGAGGGGAACCGACGACAGGTCGGCGAAATGGGTGAAGAAACCGCGGAAGGGCACGTACTCCCCGAACGGCACCCGGTGGACCTTCTCGAATCGGTCGACCAACCTGCCGTCCGGCCCCCAGGCCACGATCTCGTTTCGAAAGTCCGTGGCCGACACTGACTCGGTGATGCCGACCACCAAGGTGGTGTGCAGGCTTCTGGCCAGGGAGGAGAGGCTGGCCGCTTCGACGGTCCCGTCGAGGTTGCTGTCGAGCGACACCACGTCTTCGGGCCAGAGGACCAGCTGTGGGGCGTGGCCGCCATCGAGCTGCTGCATCCGTTGGGTGGCGGCCAGTTGGGCGGCCAGGACGACGGCGGGATCCACCTGGGACTTCCGGAAGCCCCGCACCCCGCCTCCCTGGACGGCGGCCGCGGTGACCGTACCCCGGGAGGGGCCGCCGTCCGGCGCGTGGGAGGCGATGATGGTTGCGCCCACCAGCGCGAATGCCGCAGCGATGCCGACGAGGGCGATGACACCGTGGCCGGCGAGCGTGTCCCCGACGGTGGTGGGCGCGGCCAATCCGCTGGCGGCGAAAGCGCGAACCCGCCGTTGGTCACGGATGGTTGTCAGCACGGCACCGACGATGGCGGCCACCGCCACGCCGCCCAGATAGACGGCGCCGGTCAACGCCAACGGTCCACCCAGCCGGGCGAGCGCCAGCATTGGACCGTCAGCCTGGCCCAGGAACACCCCCCCGATCGGCAACCCCCCGAACGGCCAGGTCTGTCGCAGGGCTTCGGCCAGGGTGAGCGCGGCGGGGAAGGCCAACGCCCGGGCCAGCACCGGTCGGGCGGGAACCACCAGGCAGGCCACCGCCGGGAACACCGCCTCGACGGCGATGAGGACGATGGCGCCGGGCCAGGTGAATGCCCGGGCCCAGGCCAACCCCGGTATGAAGCAACCGAGCCCGGCCAGCCACCCCGCCAACAACCGAGTCCGGGGGCGGAGACCACCGAGGCGCCACCAGAGCAGACCGCCGGAGGGAAAGGCCAGGATCCAGAACCCCCACGGGGGCAGGGAGAGAGCCAACCCAACTCCGGCCACCATCGCTGGGAACGCCACCCTCCCTCGCTGCGGCACGACCCAACCCGGGCGGTGGTGCACGAAGCGCAGCCGGACCGACCGCCGCCAGGGTGGGGGCTCGGACAGGTCGATCGAGGGCACCGGCGAGGGCGGGAGGGGTGGGAGCGTGCTCATGGTGCGCTTCCCGCGCTTCCCGCGCTTCTCCCGCTTCCCGTCAACGAGGACAGCACCGCCCGTGCCGCACTCCTGCCGCTGCCGATACACGCCGGGATCCCGACCCCCCGGTAGGTGGCGCCGGCCACGGCCACGGCGGGGAGATCGGAGACGACTTCCTCGATCCTGGCAACCCGAACGAGATGGCCGACCCGGTATTGGGGGAAGGCGTCCACCCAACGTGTCACCCGGGCGTCGGACGGGCCACCTTTGATCTCGAGCACGCCGGCCAACTCGGAAAAGACCGCGGCGGTCAGCTCGGCATCGTCAAGCTCGAGGAACCGCTCGTCGCCGTCGCGCCCGACGGAGACCCGGATCAGCTCGTTGCCGACGGTGGCCAGATGCGGCCATTTCCGGGACAGGTAGGTACAACCGGTCATCAGGGCCGGTCGACTGTCGAGGAAGGAGGTACGGGGCACCAGAAATCCGGTGCCGTCCAGCCTGCGCCCGATGGCGTCACTGGGGACGGCCAGGGTCACCACCCCGACCGAGGCGTACTCGATAGGGCTGAGCAAGCCGGCGGCTGCCGGGGCATGGGGGGCCAGCAGCACCGCGGCCCGGGGGGCGGGAACGGCCAGGATGACGCCGTCCACCTGCAGGTCCCCTTCTGCCCCGACCGTGACCGGCGAACTACCGGTCCCACCGGGGCCGAGGGTGAGCCCCCAGCGCGGCGGGTCGGTCGCCGAGCCCGGAAGCCGGGTGACGGCGTCGACCGACACCCCGGTCCGGACGGACACGTCCCATCGCGCACCCGGCTCGAGCAGTCGCTCGACCAGTCGCTCGACCAGGCTCGCGGTCCCTTGGCGGAGGGACCAGAACACCGGTCCCTCGGTGTCCGGCGCGGGCAGGCGGCCGAGGGCGCGCATGAAGCTCCCCGCCTGATGGGAAGCGGCGATCAGGGCCGGGAAGGTGGCGGCAGCACTCAGCTCGTCGACGCCCCCAGCGTTGATCCCGCCGATGAGGGGATCCACTAAGCGCTCGACCACCGGGCGGCCGAGACGGTCGCCGACGATGCCGGCCACCGTCCGGTCGCCGATCGCCCCGCCGGAAAAGTGGGGTATGACCAGGTCCTTGGCGACGCGGAGCGACTCCAGGGGGCTCAGCAGGCCGGAGCGGACCAGCGGCCACCATCGGGTCGGGACACCCAGGGCCAGGCCTGAGGGCATCGGGCGAAGCCGTCCCCGGGCCAGGATCGACGCCCCGGAGGCGCCCACCGGCACCAGCTCGTCGACGATGCCCAGCTCCTCGCACAGCTGGGTGGCTTCCGGCCGGCGGGCCAGGAAGGCGTCGGCGGCCAGGTCGACGGTCCGCCCGGCGAACTCGGCAGAGGCCAGCTTCCCGCCGACCCGCTCGTCGGCGTCGAGGACCACCACGGTGGGTGGCCGGCTCCCAGGGGCCAGATCGGAGGCGTTCACCAGCTCCCAGGCGGCGGCCAGACCGGCGATCCCCGCCCCCACCACCGCGATGACCGGGCCGGGCCGCCCGTCGCCCGCGGTCACCTGGGTGTCGACGCGGTGGCGGCGCGGACCACGTCGGCGAGCACCCGGAGGAATTGCGGATCGTCGTTGAGCGACGCGGTCCGGGTGAACGCCACCCCCAGTGAACGCGCCACCCCGGCGGCTTCGATGTCGAGGTCGTAGAGGATCTCCAGGTGGTCGGAGACGAAACCGACCGGGCAGACAACCACCGAGGTGGCACCGTCCGCTGCCGCCCGCCGGATCTCGGACAACAGATCAGGCCCCATCCAGGGATCGGCGGTTCGCCCTGGGCTCTGCCATGCCACTCCCCATTCCAGACCGGTGGCGGTGCCGGTGCCGGTGGCGGTGGCGGTGGCGGTGGCGGTGGCGGTGGCGGTGGCGGTGGCGGTGGCGAACCCGAGGAGGTCGGCGATGTCTGAGGCCGACTCACGGACCTGAGCGGGGTAGGGATCGCCTTCGGCGAGCGCCCGCTCCGGGAGGCTGTGGGCGGTGAAGAAGACGGCGGTCTTCTGGCGTTGGGTCGAGGTGAGGCCGTCCAGGGCGGCGCGGGTCCTGGCTGCCAACAACGGGGCCAAGCCAGGGGCCTGGTGCCACGACGGGATGCCGACGAATCCGGTGGGAGGCGTGGTTGCTGCGGCTGCCTCGGCGGCCCGGCGCAAGTACTCGCCGGATCCGAGCGCCGACTGGTGGGGGGTCAGGACCAGGCCGACGATCTGGTCGACCTGCTGGTCGTGCAGTGCCGCCACCCCTTCCTCGATCCGGGGACTGGTGTGTTTGGCGCCGTATGCAATTGTGTAGGCCCCCGGAGCGGCAACATCGAGGGCAGCGGCCAGCCCGTCCACCTGACGCCGGGTGCGCTCGGCGAGAGGGGAGGTGCCACCGAGAGTGTCATAGCGCCTGACCAGATCGGCCAGCAGGTCCGGGGTGGGTGGTCGGCCTCGGCGGATTGAGGTGTAGAAGGGCTCGATCTCGTCGGGCGTGGCCGGCGTGCCGTGGGCCATGACCAGCACACCGATCGGCAGCGCCGACGGCGAGGCGCTCACGACGGCTCCACCCCGGCCCGGCCTTCGGCGTGGACCAGCCTGACCACGTCCTCGAGGATGGCCGGGTCGGTTTCGGGTAGCACTCCGTGCCCAAGGTTGAAGATGTATCCGGGCGTCGTCCCCGCCCGGTCGAGGATCTCTCGGGTCTCGGCGGCGGCCACTGCCCAGGTCGAGAGACAGAGGGCGGGATCCAGATTCCCCTGGACCGCGATCCCGGGTCCGACCCGACGGCGGGCGTCGTCCAGCGGCACCCGCCAGTCGACCCCAACCACGGAGCTGCCGGCGGTGCCCATCAGCGAGAGGAGCTCCCCGGTGCCGACCCCGAAAAGGATGGTGGGGACGGCTGGATGGGAGCTCGCCAGTTCGGCGAACAGCCGTCGGGTGGCGGGGAGGACCAGCTCTTGATAGTGGCGAGGGGTGAGGATGCCGGCCCAACTGTCGAAGACTTGGACGGCATCGGCCCCGGCGTCGAGTTGCGATCGCAACGACGCCAGCGCCAGGTCGGTGAGGACGTCGATCAACTGGTGCCAAAGTCCGGGTTCGGCGTGCATCAGGGCTTTGACCCGGGTGAAGTTTCTCGATGGGCCTCCTTCCACCAGATAGCTGGCCACCGTGAAAGGACCGCCGGCAAAGCCGATCAGCGGGACCGGGAGCTCTCCGGCCAGGATGCGGATGGCCTCGGTGACATAGGGCGTGTCGATCTCCGGTTCGAGGGGCCGGAGACGTTGAAGGTCGTCCTTGGAAGTGAACGGTCGGGACACCACCGGTCCGATCCCCGGGACCAGATCCACGCCGAAACCGATGGCGGCGACCGGTACCACGATGTCGGAGAAGAAGATGGCGGCGTCGGTGCCGTAGCGGCTGACCGGTTGCCGGGTCAGCTTGGCGACGAGTTCGGGTTGGGCGATGGCATCGAGGATGGTGCCGGTTCCCCGTTCGGCCCGGTACTCGGGAAGTGATCGGCCCGCCTGGCGCATGAACCACACCGGGACATGGGGGACGCTCTGACTGCGGCACGCCCGGATGAACGCCGAGCCGTCATGTCGGCCGGAACGGGATGGAGGCACCCTGGGACGCTACCGCTGCGCCTGCGGGGTGAACGAACCGGGGCCGGGCGGGGTGAACGAACCGGGGCCGGGCGGGGTGAACGAACCGGGGCCGGGCAGGGTGAACGAACCGGGGTCGGGCAGGGTGAACGAACCGGGGTCGGGCAGGGTGGACGAACCTGGGCCGAGCGCCCGGTGAACGAACCGGGGTCGGGCAGGGTGAACGAACCGGGGTCGGGCGGGTCGATTGCCCGATCGGACAGGTGGCCGGCTGGTGTGCCATGGGCGCTCGACCCAGGTTCAGTGGGGCTGGACCCAATCCAGATCCGTGGAGAAAACGATGGAAAGCCCGACGGAGGAGAGCTCGGCCGCGGCGGTGGGACACGGCGGTGGGAATGGAGGCATACAATCAAGGGTTCCCCTGAGCCGGATGGGGAGTGCGGAACGGAGGTGCCGGTGGGGGTTGATCGTGAGCTACACGCCGAACAGGAGTTCGTCGATATGGCCTACGCGCGGCTCGACGCCATGCGGGACGATGCCAACTCCATGCTCGGTGGGGTTCTCGACCTCGGAAAGGGAGGGACATTCCAGTCCCGGACCGAGCGTGATGTGATCGTCCGGACCTCGATGGCCCGACTCGAACAACTGGACATCGGCGATCAGGCGCTGACCTTCGGCCGGATCGACCGGGTGGTCCCGGACGGTTCGGAGGCCGCCAGGAACGGCAAGGGCGGCCACAACGGGGCGGTCAACACCGAGGTTTTCCACATCGGCAGATTGGCGATCCACAGCGCCGACCTCGATCCTCTGGTCGTGGACTGGCGGGCACCGGTGGCCGAGCCGTTCTACCGGGCGACCGGGCGGGATCCCCAGGGCCTGGTGCTCCGCCGGCATCTCGCCCTCGATGGCCGGCGGGTGGTGGGTGTCGAAGACGAGAGGTTCGCCACCGGGGGTCTGGACGGAGAGCCGTCGGTTCCCAACCTCGGCGACTCCGACTCCGACTCCGACTCCGGCTCCGGCTCCGGCTCCGGCTCCGGCTCCGGCTCCGGCTCCGGCTCCGGCTCCGGCTCCGGCTCCGGCTCCGGCTCCGGCTCCGGCTCTCGCCAGGGCGACCACGGCGGAGAGCTGATTCTGGGAGACGTGCCCATCGGGGGACCGGCCGCCCTGCTGGCCGCCCTCGACCGGGCCAGGTCCGGCCACATGACCGACATCGTCTCCACCATCCAACGGGAGCAGGACGAGATCATCCGCTCGCCCCTCTCGGGGGTGATGGTGGTCCAGGGCGGGCCGGGCACCGGCAAGACGGCTGTCGCCCTCCACCGGGCTGCCTACCTGCTGTACACCCACCGCTTCCCCCTCGAGCGACAAGGGGTGCTGGTGGTGGGTCCGAACCCGCTGTTCTTGCGCTATATCGAACAGGTATTGCCGTCGTTGGGGGAGACGGGAGTGACACTGTCCACCATCTCCGGGTTGGTGCCCGAGATTCGGGTCCGAGGCACCGAGCCCACTGCGGTGGCCCTCTTGAAGGGCGACGCCCGGATGGCCAGGGTGATGAAGCGGGCGGTGCGGACCCGACAGCGACCCCTGGGGGCTGACGTCGCCATTCCCTATGGCGCGCTGCTGCTCCGGCTCACGGTGGCCGACACCAAGGACATCGTCAACATGGCCCGACGGCGGCCCGGAACCCACAACGCCCGCCGGCGTCTGGTGTCACAGGCCGTGGTCCAGGTGCTGGCCGATCGTGCCCGTCAGACCCAGCAGACGTTGGGGTCGGGGACTTCGGCGGCGATCGCCGCCTTCCCGGGCTACGAAGACCCCTCGGATCTCTCGGAGGAGGAATTCGACCTCGAGGATTTCTCCCGGAAGGTCCACCGGGTTCCAGAGTTCATGGCGGCGCTCGACCGCATCTGGCCCCGACTCTCACCCAACGAACTGCTGCACGACCTGTTCGGGGCACCGCCACTGATCGCCGCGGCCGGCAAGGAGATCTTGAGCCCCGAAGAGCAGGCGCTGTTGCACCGGCCCCGTTCGGGGTCATTTGACGATGTCACCTGGACTGCAGCCGATGCCGCCCTGGTCGACGAGGCCCGCCACCTTCTCGGACCTCGCAACGGATCAGTCGACGACAGCGCCCGGAGTTACGGGCACATCGTGGTCGACGAGGTCCAGGACCTGTCGCCGATGCAGCTCCGGATGGTCGCCCGACGTTCCCTGTCGGGTTCGATGACCGTGGTCGGCGACATCGCCCAGGCCACCGCCCCCTGGGCCCCGCGCCACTGGACCGACATCACCGAGCACCTGCCCAGCCGGCGCCGGGCCCGGATGGTCGAGCTGACCGTCAGCTACCGGACACCGGCGGAAGTGCTCGAGGTCGCCTCCCGGGTGTTGGCTGTCGCCGCCCCCGAGCTCCAACCACCTCGACCGGTGAGGCGAACCGGGAAGCCGCCCCGGATGGTCCCGGTGTTCGGACCTGACGGGACCTTCGACGGCGCCAACGACCAACGCCTGGCCGAACAGGTCGCTCACGAGGCCGCATCCGAGGTGGCCGCGCTGGCTCCGGGCCGGGTGGCGGTTATCGCCCCGGCGGAATTGCTTCCCACGCTGTCGTCGGCCCTCGTCGATGTCGGCTTTCCCACAGTCGATCCACAGAACATGCGAAAAGGCGGGCTTTCGGAGCCTCTGGTGCTGCTGGCCGCCGACGCGGTGAACGGCCTCGAGTTCGATTCGGTGGTGGTGGTCGAGCCCGGCGCCATCGCCGGCGAGACGGCCCGGGGCTTGCGCACCCTGTATGTGGCTCTGACCCGCCCGACCCAGAGTCTGACGGTGGTCCACCGGGCCCCTCTCGCTGCGATGTTGACCACCCCCGGCTGACACACAAACGTCATACAGCTGTCACCGGACTGTGCCTGAACGGTGCCTGGTTAGGTGAAACGCGCTAGTTGGCTTCGGGGGCCAGGCATCGACTAGAAATACGCCGTGACCCAGGCCATCGCCATCGACCCGGTGACCAATCCGCGCCAGCGCCACCGTCCCGATCGGCCCCCGATGCTGGCCGTCGGGGTCATGATCTGGCTCGGCTCCGAGGTGATGTTTTTCAGTGGTCTGTTCGCCGCCTTCTTCACCATCCGGGCCCACGCGTCGGTGTGGCCGCCGGCCGGTACCCACCTCGACACCATCCAGGCCGGGGTCTTCACCGTGATTCTGGTGTCGTCGAGCTTCACCATGCAGAAGGCAGTCTGGGACCAGGAGCGGGGCAATCGAAGCAGCGCCAAGAAGTTCGTCGTGCTCACCCTGATCATGGGTTCTCTCTTCGTGGCCAACCAGTTCTACGAGTGGATCACCCTTTCCCACGATGCGGCCACCAATCCGACCCACACCGCCTTCGGCTCGCTCTTCTACATCATGAGCGGGCTGCACGGTCTTCACGTGACCCTCGGTTTGGTGGCGATGATCTTTCTCCTCGGCCGACTGAAGGGACCCAAGGGCGATCCGGGCGAGACGGCTGTGTTCCAGGGTGTCAGCTACTACTGGCACTTCGTCGACATCGTCTGGGTCGGCCTGTTTGCCTGCCTCTTCCTCCTCAAATAGATGGCAACCGGCATGGGTCGCAGGTTCAGAAGTCGATACGCGGTACTGGCCGGGCTGCTGGCCAGCGTGGGCATCTTTGGGCTGATGGCGTTCGCGCCTTCCGCGGCTCAGGCTGACTCGACCACCACGACCATTTCGACCGCTGCGCCGAACCCATATGGCAGCGCGGCTGCACCGTCCCAGTCGGTGCCGACCACCACGACCACGCTGGCCACATCGTCGGGTCCGTCTGATTACGGCACGGTGTCAGTCATCCTTCCGGAGTCGTTCATCGCCCCCGGCCAGGCCCTGTTCGACGCCAGCTGTGCTTCCTGCCACGGCAACGATGCTTCCGGAACGGCTCGGGCTCCGAACCTCCAAGGGCTCGGTGCCGGGACCGTGGATTTCTGGGTGTCCACCGGCCGGATGCCGCTGGCCGACTCCAGCGTCCAACCCGCGGAGAAGCCACCTCGCTTCAATCGGACGGAGACCCTCGAGATCGCCGCCTTCGTGCAGTCGCAGACGCCGGGAATCGGAGTACCCGTCCCAGCGGTCAACCTCAGCAACGCCAATCTCGAGATGGGCGGCAGCCTGTTCACCCTCAACTGCGCGGCCTGCCACACCATCACCGGGGCCGGTGACGCCCTCGCCGGAGGCGCGTACGCTCCGAGCCTCCACCTGGCCACCCCCACCCAGATCATCGAGGCCATCCGGTCGGGCCCGGCCAACATGCCCCGATTCGGCCCCGGCAATATCACCGACGCCGAGGCTCACGACATCGCCGCCTACGTGGCCGGGCCTATCCAGCATCCCAACGACCGGGGTGGTTTCGGACTCGGCGGCATCGGTCCGGTGGGCGAAGGATTTGTCGGCCTGCTGTTGGGTGTCGGCCTGTTGATGCTGGTCGCCTTCTGGATTGGAGATCGTACGTGAGCGACGAGTCGCTGAAGGCACCCACGCTGAGCAAGGTCTCCGTCGAGGACCCGCATCTGCAGCCCTACGCCAAGAACCCCGGTCGGGTCGAGGCCGCCTCAGCCGCCCTGATGGTGCTCGGCTTCCTCGGCTTCATCGGGTTCGGCATCACCTACTGGATCAGCGATCAAACCCAGTGGGAAGCGGCCACCCTCGGCGGTGGGATGCTGGCCCTCGGGGCCGGGCTCATCGCCTGGGGCAAGTACCTGATGGCCCAGGGGCCGTTCGTGGAGGAGCGCCACGAGTTCCACTCCACCGAGGAAGAGCGCGACGCCATGTCCGCCGCCATCGTCGAGCGAGGCGGCATGGTGGTGCAGCGCCGCAAGGTGCTGTTCGGGCTGTTCGGCCTGGGGGCCACCACCTTGGGGGTGGTGCTCATTTTCCCGTTGGTCCGGTCGCTGGGCCCGAAACCCGGCCGGGATCTGTTCGCCACCAATTGGAAGAACAACTCTCAGCTGGTGACCAGCACCGGTCGGGCGGTCCGGGCCAGCGACCTCGAGGCGGGCGGCGTGCTGACCGTGTTCCCCAAGGGATTCGAGGGGTCGTCTCCCGATCAGACCATCCTGATCCGCCTGGCCCAGCTCGGTCCCGACGATCCGCCCCTTCAGCTCGACCCGCCGGGGCGGACCGAGTGGGGCGTCCAGGGGTACGTGGCGTTCTCCAAGATGTGCACCCACCTCGGGTGTCCGGTGGGTTTGTATCAGGAGCGGACCCAGCAGTTGGTCTGCCCCTGCCATCAGTCGATATTCAACGTGAAGTCCGGTTGCATCCCCGAGTTCGGCCCTGCCCCCCGGCCGTTGCCGCAGTTGCCGCTCAAGGTTGACAATGCCGGGTATCTGCGGTCCCAAGGCGGTTACAATCAGGCCGTCGGCCCCGGTTTTTGGGAGCGTCCATGATCGACAGTTCACTCCGATGGGTCGACGACCGGCTCGGCATCGCCAAGGGTGGCCGGGTCTTCCTCGACAAGATCTTCCCCGACCACTGGTCGTTCATGTTGGGCGAGATCGCCCTGTATTCATTCGTGGTGTTGCTGGGGACCGGCGTCTTCCTGTCGCTGTATTACATCCCCTCCGCCCACGAGGTCATCTACCACGGGAGCTACCTCCCCCTCAACGGCCAGAAGGTGTCCGAGGCCTACTCCTCGTCGGTCGGACTCTCCTTCGACGTGAAATCCGGGCTGTTGATGCGTCAGGCCCACCACTGGTCTGCGGACATCTTCTTGGGCTCCATCGCGGTCCACATGGCCCGGGTGTTCTTCACCGGTGCGTTCCGCAAGCCTCGCGAGTTCAACTGGCTGGTCGGTGTGACCATGCTGCTGTTGGGCATCGTCAACGGGTTCCTGGGGTACTCCCTCCCCGACGACCTCGTGTCGGGGACCGGTATCCGCATCGCCTACTCGATCATCGAGTCCATCCCGCTCGTAGGCTCCTACCTGGGCTTCTTCCTCTTCGGTGGGAACTATCCGGGCAACGGGGTCATCATCCCCAGGTTCTTCATCATCCACGTGCTGATCATCCCGGTGATCATCGGCGGGCTCCTGGCCGCCCACCTCGGACTGCTGGTCAAACAGAAGCACACCCAGTTCAAGGGCCCGGGAAAGACCGAGCACAACGTGGTCGGGTCGCCGATGTTCCCGACGTTCATCGCCAAGACCACCGGCTATCTCTTCATGATCACCGCAGTCACCTTCCTGTTGGCCGGCTTCGCCCAGATCAACCCGATCTGGCAGTTCGGGCAGTACGAGCCCTACCAGATCTCCTATGCGGTCCAACCGGACTGGTACATGGGCTGGCTCGACGGCGCGCTCAGGATCATGCCGAGTTGGGAGTGGGTGGGCTGGGGCCATACGTGGCCGCTCGAGGTCTTCCTCCCAGCGGTGCTATTCCCCGGCATCATCTTCAACATCTTCTTTGTCTGGCCGTTCTACGAAGCCAGGCACACCAAAGATCTCGCCTATCACAACTTGTTGGACCGGCCGCGGGACCGACCGAAGCGGACAGGCGCCGGCGCCATGATGTTGATGCTGATGTTCATGGTCTTCGCCGCTTCGTCCACCGACGTAATGGCCAACTTCTTCCAGATCGAGCTCAACTACGTGCTGTGGTTCTTCCGGATCGCGGTACCGGTGATCCCGATCATCACCTACTTCGTCACTGTCAAGATCTGCGAAGAGATGCGCGCGGCCGAGGGGATCGGCAAGCGTAAGCGGGCTAACGTGGTCCTCCGGTCCGAGACCGGCGAGTACTCGACCATCGAGAGCGATGCCCGTCCGGGTGATGGTCATGAGGAGCTCGAGGCGGTGCCCGTCCCGACCTTCATCGACATGGTGCCGGAAGAGTTGGCTACCGGGCCCGGTATTCGCCGGGTCATGCGCTGATCCCGTCACCGCCCTGATCGAGAACGAACAGCGGGTGGGTCAGGCGATCCGGACCATGCGGAAGGCCTTGACCCGGCTCCGCTGACGAGGAGCTCCCCCGGGCCAAGTCCGCCCGGCCGGCGCCGGGCTCATTCCTGCTTCGGGAACAGCCGGGCTTGGT
>Ga0307373_10004555_pt1 | contig 23224 bp, 28 predicted proteins | sample OX2MG_FD_202534 | JGI IMG/M metagenome (GOLD analysis project Ga0307373, IMG submission 202534) | Soil microbial communities from Risofladan, Vaasa, Finland - OX-2 | ecosystem: Environmental > Terrestrial > Soil > Coastal area > Acid sulfate soil | place: Finland: Risofladan, Vaasa | collected... | reverse complement strand
GCCGCTGCGGATGAGGTCAGCTGACCGATGAATGGCCGGCCTGCCCGGCCGAGGCTGAACCACATCAATCCGCCAGCCGTACATACTCGCAAGGCCGCGGGCGGCCGGACGGCACGCACTTCGCCGCAAGACCGGCCGCACTGACCAGGTTTCCAGGGGGAATCCGGATGACCATCCAGCACACCAGCGTGCCGTCCGGCCGCGAGCGCCGGCGAGCGATCCGCTTCGCCGCGGCGGCCAGCGGGATGGCCAGCGGGATGGCCAGCGGGAGGACGGTGCGGCTGCGCAACGGTTCGAAGGTGCTGATCCGCCCGGTGCGCAGTTCCGATGCGCCGCACCTGGCCGACGGATTCGCCCGGCTCAGCGCCAGATCCCGCCAGCTGCGGTTCCAGTGCCACGCTTGTCGGCCGCGACTCCGCCTTTCTCGAGTACGAGATCGCGCTGCTGCCCGACCCGGAGCACGACTACGGATTCGGCGCGCTCATCGAGCTCGGGCGGCTATGACGCCTACCCACGGGCCCAGCGTTGCCGCGTCGGCCTCCTGGCGGGTTCCCGCGCTCGACACCAGCACCTCGCCGGCCAGGCGGGGCAGAGTGGCCCGCTGACCGGTCAAATTCGCCGCCACGGCGAGCCCGCCGGCGACGAAGTGCCAGACGCCGTCCGGCGCGGGCAGCGGTTCGTATCCGGCGAGCTCCGGGCCAGCGTGCGCGCGCCGGATTCGGAGCAGCTCGCGGCAGAACGAGAGCACCGATCCCGGGTCGCGGCGCTGAGCGGCGACATTGCGGGCGACCACGTCACCGGCCGGCAGCCAGCTGCGGACGCCGGCCGTCGTGAATCCCCCGGTCGGGGAGCCGTCCCACTGCATCGGCGTCCTGGCGCGGTCCCGGCCGAGCCGAGCACCCCCGCCGTCCAGCAGGTCCCGGGCGAGCTCGGGCGGAACGGTGACATCGGTCATGCCGATCTCGTCGCCGTAGTACAGCACGAGCGTCCCTGGCAGCGCGGCCAGCACCAGCAGCGCGAGCCTGATCTTGGCGTCGTCGCCGCCGCACCAGCGGCTCGCGAAGCGGCCGACGTCGTGGTTGGACGCCGTCCAGACCGGGCACGCGCCGGGCGGCAGCGCGGCCATCGTGCTGGCTACGACCCCGGCGAGGTCGGCGGCACTGAACCCGGCGAAGACGAACGGGAAGTTGAACGCCAGCTGCAGTTCGTCGTCGTCGCCGTAGAAGGCCGCAAGCTGGCTGACGTCGCCGACCCACGTCTCTCCCAGCAGCAGGCGGGGCGGGGTGTACAGGTCCGCGAGCTCGCGCCAGGCCCGGTACACCCCGTGCACCTCCGGCCGGTTCTCGTTGTACTCGGGCCGCAGGCCGAACCGCCCGCCCAGCGGCCCGGCCTGCCCCGCGGGCGGGTTGTCCCGCAGCAGGGCATCCTTGTACAGGCCGTGAGCGACGTCGATCCGGATTCCAGCGACGCCGCGGTCGAACCAGAACTGGAGGATCTGCCGGAATTCCTCGTGCACGGCCGGCTGCCACCAGTTCAGGTCGGGCTGCGCGGCCAGGAAGTTATGCAGGTAGAACTGGCCCGTCCGCTCGTCCCACTGCCACGCAGGACGCCCGGTGAAGTCCAGCCAGTTGTTGGGCGGCCCGCCCCCTGGGGCGGGATCGGCCCAGACGTAGTAGTCGCGCAGCGCGCTGCTGACGCTGGCGGCCGACTCGACGAACCACGGATGGGCCGAGCTCGTGTGATTGGGCACCAGGTCGAGTAGCACCCTCATGCCCTGCTGGTCAGCCGCCTGGATCAGCGCATCCAGGTCGTCCAGGGTGCCGAGCTCGGGATGGACGCTCCGGTAATCGCTGACGTCGTAGCCCCAGTCCTGGTCGGGCGACGGCATCGTGGGCGACAGCCAGACGCCGTCGACGCCGAGCCATTCCAGGTGGTCGAGCCTGGCGATGATGCCGCGCAGATCGCCGTACCCGTCACCATCGGAGTCCTGCCAGGAGCGGACGTACAATTGGTACAGTGTCGCACCCTGCCACCATCGGCGATCCATGCTCCGCTCCTCCAGGCATCCGACCGTTCCTGCCGATTCCCGCCATTAACTATCGCAGCCCGGTTTCCCGGCGGCTTGCCTGCCCGGGGCGGGCCGGCCGAATATGGATGACATGGGCTGGCTCGGGCTGTTCACCCTGGCGGTGCTGCTCCCGACGATCACCGGGTACGCGATCGTGTTCGCTGTGCGCGGCTACCGCCGCGCCGCTGAGGCGCGGCTCCGACCGCCGCCGCCCGAGCCGATGGAGCGTCTCGTGACCCGGCTGCGGCGGCTGCGGGCCGAGCTCGAGGCGACCGAGAACACCCCGCGCGGCCCGGCGCGGCAGCATCGCCTGCGCGCCTTGCGCGGCGCGTACCTGGACGTCCTCGGCAGTGCCTGCCTGCGGGTCGGCGTGAGCCCGCCGCCTGGCGGCGACCTGGCCAGGCAAGCCGATGTCTACCGGGCGGAGGCCGCGCTGCGCGAACGCGGCGTGGAAGTGGAAGCCGCGGCGCGCTAGATGGGCATCAGGGTGCTGGCCGTGTCCGACGTGATCGATGCGGGGCTGGCCGCCGGCCTGTCCGCAGGCCGCTCCGCTGATGTGATCCTGGCCTGCGGTGACCTGCCAGCTGACTACCTTGGCACGCTGATGAACGAGCTCAACGCCCCGCTCGTCTTCGTTCCCGGCAATCATGACCCTGACCAGTCCGGCTACCGGCAGTCCCGCACCGGGCTGATTACCCGGGCCGGGTTTCCCGCTACCGCGCGCCGGCTGCGGCGGCAGGCTCGCCGACGCCGGCTGCTCGACCACCGCGGCGTCGATGTGCTGCTCACGCATGCGCCGCCGCGCGGCGTCGGTGACGGCGACGACGCACACCATCGCGGCTTCAGCTGCTATCACGGCCTGATCGCCGGGCTGGCACCCGCCGCCTTGCTGCACGGCCATGTGCATCCGCATGGCGCCGACGCCGCAGCGCGGATGGTTGGCCGCACCACCGTCTGCAACGTGACTGGCTGGCGTCTCCTCGATCTCATGCCCGGGTCCGGGCTGACCGAACTGCACGGGGGTTACCGGCATGCCGTCTGAGACCGGATTCCCGCGCGCAGACGTCGAGAACGACTTCGTGCGGGCCAGGCGCCGCCAGATCCTGGCCAGGCTGGCTTACCGGCTCCACCGCGAGCCTGACGACGTCAACCTGATCCTCCCGTTCGACGACGTGGTCAGCGCTGTGGGCCGCCGCGGCGAGCGCGAGCGCGGCCTGCAGTCGATCCGGCTCGACACCGTGGTGGGCACGGTTGACTCTCATCGCGATTTCGACCGGCATTTCCGGCCGACGTCGGGGCGGGTGCGGGAGCGCTGGGAGAGGCTCGCCCTCGCACAGCGGCGCGGCGAGTCGATCCCGCCGATCGACGTATACCGGATCGACCGGCTGCACTTCGTCAAGGACGGCCACCACCGGGTATCGATCGCGATGGCCACCGGCCAGAAGACGATCGACGCGTACGTGACGGAGGTGCTCACCGCCGTTCCCGCTGGCGGCATTCGCGGTCGCCGGGACCTGCTGATGAAGAGCAGCGAGCGGATGTTCAGGTCGCGGGTGCCGCTGCCGCCGCAGGCATACACCAAGATCATCTTTGCTGACCCGTGGTGCTATGCCGAGCTCGGCGAGGGCGTGGAGGCCTGGGGGTTCCGGTGCATGCAGGCCGAGCGGGAGTTCATCGACCGGGAGCAGGTAGCCAGGCGCTGGTGGGCCGAGGAATACGTCCCCGTCCTGCGCATGCTGAGAGCCGCCGATCTGATCGGCAGCCGGACCGACGCCGAGGCCTACCTGCGGGTCACCCGCGAGCGGTACCGGCTGATGCGCACGCACGACTGGAACGACGAGGTCATCGCGCGCCTGCGCAGCGAGATCAGCTGATCTCGCGGCGCAGGCCAGCTACGGCACGCCGTCAGGGGCTGTCCTTGGCCAAGCCCACCGATCCCTCAGTCCCGCTAGTCGTGCTGGTGGCGCTCGCCCCGCCCGAGGCACCGCTGCCGTCGAGCGTGATGTTGCGGCCTGTTGCCGGGTCGAACAGGTGCATCGACCGCAGGTCGGCCCACAGCTCGGCGTCGTCACCCTCGCGGATCCGCGTCGCCGCATCGATTCTGGCCACGACGGTGTCGCCGCTGCCGCCGGTGTCGGCCCGGCCCGAGTCCCTCGCCAGCTCGGCGAGCTCGGCGGCATCCACGCCCCGCTCGATCTCCTTGGTGAAGTAGACGAAGACGTCGGAGCCCATCGACTCGAGTACGTCGATCGTGGCGCGGAACGCGACACCATTGTCGCGCGCATCGGGCGCCACGAGGGAGGCGTCCTCGAAGGCTTCAGGGCGGATGCCCACGATCAGGTCCCTCGGCGCGTTGGCCTGCTCCAGTGCCTGCCTGATCCGGCCGCTGAGCGGCGCGTCGCCGAGCGGTGTCCGCATGACGCCAGCATCGATCGCGGCGGGCATGAAGTTCATCGCCGGTGAGCCGATGAAGCCGGCCACGAACAGGTTGTCCGGCCGGTCGTAGAGTTCCCGTGGCGAGCCGACCTGCTGCAGGATCCCGTTGCGCATCACGGCGACCCGGTCGCCGAGCGTCATGGCCTCGGTCTGGTCGTGCGTCACGTACACCATCGTGGTGCCCAGCCGCCGCTGGATCCTGGACACCTCGGTCCGCATCTGCACGCGCAGCTTGGCATCCAGGTTCGACAGCGGCTCGTCCATCAGGAACGCGGCCGGATCCCGGACGATGGCCCGGCCCATCGCGACCCGCTGGCGCTGGCCGCCGGACAGGTTGGCTGGCTTGCGGTCCAGGTGCTGGGTGAGGTCGAGGATCCGCGCCGCCTCGTTGACCTTCTCGTCGATGACGTTCCGCGGGGTCTTCGCCAGCTTGAGCGCGAAGCCCATGTTCTCCCCGACCGTCATGTGCGGGTAGAGCGCGTAGCTCTGGAAGACCATCGCGATGTCGCGGTCCTTGGGCGCCTTGTTGTTCACCACCTGGCCGCCGATCCGAAGCTCGCCCTCGGTGATATCCTCCAGACCGGCGATCATGTTCAGCGTCGTCGACTTTCCGCAGCCGGACGGGCCGACCAGGATGACGAACTCGCCGTCGGCAATGTCCAGGCTGATCTTGTCGACAGCCAGCGAGCCATCCGGAAAGCGCTTGGTGACCTGGTCAAGAACGATGTCAGCCACTGTTTCTCCTTATTTCGCTAGCCCTTGACCGCGCCAGATGTCAGCCCAGCGACGATCCGGCGCTGGAAGAACAGCACGAAGATGATGATCGGAATGGTGATGACGACGGCAGCGGCCGCGATCGGTCCGGTCGGCGAGGTGAACTGCGAGCTGCCGCTGAAGAACGCCAGGGCGGCCGGCGCTGTCCGCGCGCCGATCGTAGATGTGAACGAGATCGCGAAGAGGAACTCGTTCCAGCAGAACAGGAACACCAGGATCGCCGTGGTCACCATGCCCGGCGCGGCCAGCGGGGCGATCACTTTGGTGAAGGCCTGGAACGGCGTCGCTCCGTCCATCTTCGCCGCCTTCTCCAGTTCCCACGGGATCTCCCTGAAGAAGGCCGACAGGATGTAGATGCCGAGCGGCAGGCCGAAGGCGACATACGGGATGATCAGGCCGGGCCAGGTATTGAACAGGCCCAGGGCCCGCTCGATGCTGAACATCGGAGTGACCAGGGAGATCGCCGGGAACATCGCGATGAGGAGCGCCATCCCGATCAGCACCTGCTTGCCGGGGAACGCCAGCCTGGCGACCGCGTAGGCTGCCATCGACGCGAGCACCACGGCGATGATCGTGGCGATCAGGCCGATCCCGATCGAGTTCACCAGCGGCCTGAGGAACTGCGAGGATTGCAGGATGCCGCTGTAGTTCGACCAGGTCCACTGCTTGGGCCAGAAGCTGGCATCGAGGATCGCGGCCGGCGTCTTGAACGACAGCGACAAGATCCACAGCAGCGGGATCAGGGTCAGGACCACGGCGATCGTGTTCGCCGCTCCCCAGCCGAATTTCTTATTCATCAGCCGGTCACCTTCTTCCCGAGTCCGCGCCAGGAGCGGCGGTGCCGAAGCCCTTGATGAACAGGACCGCGATAATCGCCACGCAGATGAAGATCAGGATCGAGATCGCCGACCCGATGCCGAGGTTCAGCGCGTTGAACAGGTTGTCGTAGCCGAGGATCGAGACGGAGCCCGTGTTATTGCCGCCCTGGGTGAGGATGTAGATGTTGTCGAAGATCCGGAACGCGTCCAGGGTCCTGAACAGCAGCGCGACCAGGATGGCTGGCTTCATCAGCGGCAGCGTGATCCTGGTGAAGCGCTGCCACGCGGTGGCCCCGTCCACCTTGGCCGCGCGCTGCAGGTCCTCGGGCACCAGCGAGAGCCCGGCCAGCAGCAGCAGCGCCATGAACGGCGTGGTCTTCCATACCTCGGCGAGGATGATAACGCCGATCGCCTGGCCGGTGTGACTGAGCGGGGCGCCGTTGCCGAACAGTGCCGACAGGTAGCCGGTGCTCGGCGTCCAGGCGAACTGCCAGCTGTATGCGGCGGCCACGGTGACGATCCCGTAGGGGATGAGCGCCGCCGTGCGGACGGTGTTCCGGCCGAAGATCGTCCGGTGCATGAGCAGCGCGAGCAGCATGCCGAGGACGAGCTCGAAGGCGACCGAGATGACCGTGATGATCAGCGTGACGATCAGCGCGTGCCACCAGAACGGTGAGCTGAGCACGGCCGCGTAGTTGCTGAGCCCGACGAACTTGATCGCGTTCGGAAGCTCGAGGTTGTAGCGCTCGAGCGACAGGTAGACGGCGTAGGCGATCGGGTAAGCGGTCACGGCGATCATCACGATCACCGCCGGAGCGCACAGCAGCCAGCCCAGCCTGCGCTCCGCCCTGGCTCCCTCCGACAGCTGCCGCCTATGTGTTGCCGGCGCCTGGCCGGCCGCGCTGACCACGGCCGTCTGGCTCTGGATACTCATCGGCCCCTTCCTTTCCCCACGGCCGGATCGCTGCCTGTCGGGTGGCGGTTCACGGGATCAGCCCCTTCGACTGCAGGGCAATGTTCAGCTGGCTGGCCATTTTCTTCTCGGTGGCCGCCGGGCTGATGCTGCCGGGCGGTGAGACCAGATGCGAGATGTTGATCGACAGCACCTGATACAGCGGTGTCTTCGGCCGCACGCTCGCGTTCTCGAGTTCCTTGAGGATGTCGGCGTGGAACGGGTAGTCAGGGAAGAGCTTCGGATCGCTGTACAGGCTGATGATCGTCGGCGGGACGCCGCCCACCGTGGCCCCCTTCAGCTGGTTCGCCTTGTCCCGCAGGCACAGCGCCGCCTGGAAGGCGTACCTGGGATAGCGCGAGTAGGAGCTAACCCCGATATCGATGCCGCCGATCGTCACGTGCGCGGGCTGGCCGGCGACGACTGCCGGATAGGGCGCCCACTTGAAATACTTGAATAGCTGGGGATTGTCCGACTTCATGCCCGGATAGACGAACGGGTAGTTCAGCTCGAAGGCCGCCGTGCCCGCCTCCATCGCGAGCCGGTTGTCGTTCTCCTCCTGAACGTCGAGCGACGGGTCGGCGGCGACCGACGAGGCAAGCCTCTTCATGATCGTCAGCGCCTTGATGGCCGGCGTGCCGAGCGCTACATGCGCGGCGTCCGGGGTCAGGACACTGCCGCCCGCGCTGGCCAGCATGGTGTTGAACCAGACGGTGGCGCCCTCGTACTGTGCGCCCTGGATCTCGATCAGGTGCGGCTTGCCTTCTTTGGCCAGCTTGATCGAGTCATTGATCATCTCGGTCCAGGTCGCCGGCGGGGTCGTGACCAGGTCGGAGCGGTACCACAGCAGCTGGGTGTTGGTGTTGTCGGGCACCGCGTAGAGCTTGCCCTTCCAGGTGGCCGTTTGCAGCATCGGCTTCAGGGTGTCGCTCTCGGCCTGCTGCTTATTGCTGCCGGTCCACGGCAGCAGCCAGCCGGCCTGGGCGAACTCGGCCTCCCAGGTGACGTCCAGGCCCATGATGTCGATCGTGTTGTCGTGCGCGGCGAGCCGCCGGACTAGCTGCTGCCGCTGGCCGTCCGCGGAGAGCGGGAGCTGCTGGTACGAGATCGTGTACTTGCCGTGGCTCTGGGCGCTGCAGTTCGCGACTGCCTGGTTGGTCACGCCGGAGGTGTCTGGATAGAGGTAGTAGGTAAGCTGGACCGGGCCGGAGCCGCCGCTCGTGCCGCACGCGGCCAGTCCCGACGCGACGAGACCGGCACCGCCAAGGAGAACCAGGTGCCGGCGGAACCGCCGTGTCCTGCCGGGCCGCTGGCGCACAGCCGTCGCTCCCGGATGGACCCGCCGGTCTGACTCAGCCATCATCTTCCCTCCGTCGCGGAACTCAGAGCCGCTGGCGACCGGACTGCGGCGCGGATTCGAGATCGCCTGTCGGCGCTGCCCGGCAGCCTTGCGTCCGCCGGGTCGGCCGACCCCCAGCTACCCCGCTGTCTGACTTGAATCACATGAATTTGCGGAATCACCGGCAGACGGCTCCTGCCCGGCCGCTGGGCGCAAGCACGCAGGTCCACCGGGCGGGTGCCTGCTGCCATCCACCGCGCGCCGCGAGGTTCGCCGGGACCAGCGGGACGCTGGGCCCGGCGTGATGCCGCTAACTGACAGCGCGGCAACGGACACGGCAACGGCGTCACGATCATGGCCGCCTGACCGGCAGAAAGGGCGCCGATGAGAACCCGCAGGACAGTCCCGGTCCCCCGCCTGGCGCGTCGGCGCCACGGGCGATGGCCACCCGACCAGACGCCTTCACAGGGCCTCCAGACCGTTTCCGTTTACGGAACGGTTCCATTTCGGATGCATTCATCCTCACTCCGTCCCGGCAGCCCGTCAAGGCACAGCTGTCCCGCCAGGTATCTGGCAGGCTGGCTCCCATGAGCAGCCGGCACAGCGACATCGACTCTCCGGGGCGCCCCGAGAGCTGCGAGGTATCAGCCGGCGTTTTTGCCTACCTCCAGCCCGACGGCACGTGGTGGATCAACAACACGGGCTTCCTGACCGGACCGCAGGGAGTCATCAGCATCGACTCCTGCTCCACCCAGCGGCGCACGCAGGCGTACCTCGACGCGATCGGCACGATTACCGGCGCACCGGTACGGGCCGTTCTGGGACGGCCCCGACTGGGCGACCTCACGCTCGACCCGCCATTCATCACCTTCACTGACCCCGTTCCGTGCTCTTCTGCGGCGACCTGATCTTCAACGGCGGCACCCCCTTCCTGCTGATGGGCTCGGTCTCCGGCGCCATCGAGGTGCTCGAGCAGGTAATCATGCCGCTGGGGGCGAGGACCGTCGTGCCGGGCCACGGCCTGCCGCTTCTCGCGATGGCCGGACGCGGAGCGGATCGCGGGCAACCTGCATCGCGCCTACGCCGAGCTCGCCGGCCCGCCGCCCGGCGCACCGATCGACATCGTCGCGGCCCTTTCCGACATGGTCGCCTACAACGGCGGCGGCCCGCTCACCTGCCTGGCGTGAGGCCGTCGGCGGACGTCACGCCAGCAGTCCCCCGCCGGCTCTGATGTTCTGCCCGGTCAGCCACCGGGCATCGTCGCTGACCAGGAAGGCCACCACGTCGGCGACGTCGGCAGGCTCGCCGATCCGGCCGAGCGCGGTCAGAGCGGTGAGTGACTGCCTGCTTTCCGGCGGATTGTTGTCGCGGAACAGGTCGGTGTCCGTGGCACCAGGCAGCACGGCGTTGACGGTGACCCCTCGCCCGCCAAGCTCGTAGGCGGCGACCCGGCCGAGCAGTTCGAGCGCGGCCTTGCTGGTGGCGTACGGAGCCATCCGAGGTCCCACGATCACGGTGTTCAGGGTGGAGATATTGACGATCCTCCCGCCGTCCCTGAGCCGCCGCGCGGCCTCGCGGATCAGGACGAACGGGCTCCTGAGATTCACCGTCAGAACGGCGTCAAATTCCTCGTCGCTGGTATCAGCGATCGGGTTACCTGCCGCCACCACCCCGGCGTTGTTGACCAGGATGTCGAGCGAGCCGACCAGGTCCTCGGCCTGGTCGTAGAGCCGGCGAGCCGCGCCGCCTTCGCCCAGGTCGGCCTGCACGGCCTGCGCCTTGCCGCCGGCGGCGATGATCGCCTCGACGGTCTCGGCGGCGGCGAGCTCATTGCCGAGATAGCTGAACACGACTTCCGCGCCGTCGGCCGCCAGCCGCTGCGCGATCGCGCGGCCGATCCCCCGCGATCCGCCGGTCACCAGCGCGGCTTTCTGCTGCACATTGGCCATAACCGGAGTATCGCAGCGCCGGCGCCACCGCAGCGTTAAGGGATAGCCAGCCCCGTCTCCTCTGAGGCATATTTGACTCACATCCGTAGCGGACGACAGTTCGAATGCTTATTCGGACTAGAGTCCGGTGTACTGCATGCGTCGCTGACGGAGGCGGGAACGCGATGGTCTATGTCCTGGCACTGGCTGCTTCGCTGGTCAACGCTCTGACGAGCGTGCTGCAGCGACTTGGAGTGCAGAACGCGCCGGCCGATGCGACGTTAAGGCTCAGCCTCCTCACGCACGTCCTGCGCCGGGGGGTCTGGCTGCTCGGGTTCGCGCTGATGATCGTCTCCTTCGTGGTGCAGGCCATCGCCCTGCACATCGGACGGCTGTCCCAGGTACAGCCGATCCTGACCACCGAACTGGTGTTCCTCGCCGCGATCCTGGCCATCTGGTTCCGGTTCACGATCGGACGCCGGGAATGGCTCGGCGCGATCGCGGTCGCCAGCGGCCTGGCCGGCTTCCTGTACTTCGCGCGGCCGCAGTACGGCATGACACCGCCGCCCGGGTGGCGGTGGGCAGTCGCAGGCGGAGTATGCGCGGCGATCATCGTCGCGGCCGTCATCCTCGCCACGCGCGGGCCGCGCTGGTGGCGGGCCACGATGTTCGGCATCGCGGCGTCCATCAGCTTCGCGTTCACAGCGGCCTGCACCAAGGTCGTCTCCGACTATGCCTCGGCGGACTGGACCCAGCTGTACCGGCACTGGCAGACCTATGCGCTCGCCTTCTTCGGCGCGCTCGCGGTGTTCCTGACCCAGAACGCGATCCACGCCGGCCCGCTCGTCGCCTCCCAGTCGACGCTCGTCCTGATCGACCCGCTGGCCAGCATCTGCATCGGCATCGGGCTGTTCGGCGACGACCTGCAGACCGGCGGAGCGGCGGGGCCGCTTGAGGCCCTCTCGCTGCTGATCGCGTTCTCCGGTGCCGTCCTGCTCGCCCGCTCGCCGCTGATTAACGCGATGAAGGAGGGCGAGCGGCTCGAGCCGCAGCCACGGCGCTCGCGCTCTGCTCCGCTGCCAGACGCGCCGTAGGCGGGCTGGACGGCCGCCGGCTTACTGCCGTAGCTTGCCCCTGTCCGTGCCCGCCGCGGGTGACGTTAGGGGTGATAGTGGATTTCGAGATCCCGGCCGACCTCGCCGGCTACCTGACCGAGCTCGACACCTTTATCGAACGCGAGATCCGGCCGCTCGAGCGGGCCGATGACAACATCAGGTTCTTCGACCACCGGCGCGAGGACGCGCGGACCGACTGGGACCGCGGCGGCCTGCCTAGCTCTGAGTGGGAGAACCTGCTGCGCGAGGTAGTGCGCCTGGCCGATGCGGCCGGGCACTACCGGTACGCCTTTCCGGCTGAGTACGGAGGTCGAGGCGGCACCAACCTCGGCATGGCGATCATCCGGGAGCACCTGGCGAGCAAGGGCCTCGGGCTCCACTGCGACCTGCAGAACGAGCACATGATCGTCGGCAACAACGTCGGGCTGCTGCTGATGATCCACTACGGGACGGCGGAGCAGCAGGCGGAATGGGCCGAGGGGCTGGCGGCCGGCCGCAGGGGCTTCGCGTTCGGGATCACCGAGCCGGCCCACGGCTCCGACGCCACCTACATGGAGACCGCCGCCGTGCGCGACGGCGACGAGTGGGTGATCAGCGGGGAGAAGACGTGGAACACGGGGGTGCACGCGGCTTCGCACGACCTGATCTTCGCCCGGACCAGCGGCCAGCCGGGGGACGCCGAGGGGATCACCGCCTTCCTCACGCCCGTCAGCTCGCCCGGCTTCACGGTGGAGGAGTACCTGTGGACCTTCAACATGCCGACCGACCACGCGCATGTCCGCTTCCGTGACGTCCGGGTGCCCGCCGGCGCGATCTTCGGCCGGGAAGGCCGTGGCCTGCGGGTCGTGCAGCATTTCTTTAACGAGAACCGGATCAGGCAGGCGGCGTCGAGCCTGGGCGCCGCGCAGTACTGCATCAACGAGTCGGTTGCCTATGCCAGGGAGCGCAAGCCGTTCGGCAAGCCGCTCGCGGCCAACCAGGCGATCCAGTTCCCGCTTGTCGAGCTGCAGACGCAGTGCGAGATGCTCCGGGTGCCTATTCACAAGACCGCCTGGCAGATGGACAAGTACGGCCCGTTCTCCGTGTCCGACAAGGTCTCGATGTGCAACTACTGGGCCAACCGGCTGTGCTGCGAGGCCGCCGACCGCGCGATGCAGGTACACGGCGGGCTCGGCTACTCCAGGCACAAGCCGTTCGAGCACATCTACCGCCACCACCGCCGTTACCGGATTACCGAGGGGGCCGAGGAGATCCAGATGCGCCGCGTGGCTGGCTACATGTTCGGCTACATGCACCAGCGCGCACCGAAAGGCGTGAGCGAGAGCTGATGGACGCGGGCCAGCTAGCCGCGGCGGTGCGGGACAGCCTCGGGCCGGTGACGATCGAGGCCGTGACCCGGCTGTCGGGCGGCGCGTCTCGCGAGACCTGGGCGTTCGACGCGGTAAGCGCCGACGGTACGCGTACCGGCCTCGTCCTGCGCCGCGACCCGCCAGGGCGGCCGAGCGAGCCTGGCGCAATGAGCCGCGAGGCCCGCGCCATCGCCCTGGCCCGGGCCGCCGGTCTGGCCGTGCCCGAGGTGCTGACCTGGACCGATGGGACTGACCTGTGGGGCTCGGCCGGCCTGGTCATGCGCCGCGTCGAAGGCGAGACCATCGCCCGCCGCATCCTGCGAGACGAGGCATTTCGCCAGTCCCGGACGGTGCTGGTCGCTCAGGTGGGCGAGTTCGCCGCCGGCCTGCATGCGATCGAGCCGCCCGCTGACTTTCCCAGCACCGATCCGGTCGCCGACCTGCGCGCCACGCTGGCGACGTTCGGGGAGTTCAGCCCGGTGTTCGAGCTGGCCATCACCCGGCTGGAAGCCGACCAGCCCCCGCCCAGGCCCTCGGTGACCGTTCACGGCGACCTGCGCCTCGGCAACCTCATCATCGGGCCGGATTCTTTGAAAGCTGTCATCGACTGGGAGCTGGTCCATGCCGGCCACCCCGCGGAGGACCTCGGCTGGCTGTGCGTCAAGGCCTGGCGGTTCGGGGCTAGCCTGCCCGCCGCCGGACTCGGCACCCGCGAGGAGCTGCTGGCGGCCTACCGCGCCGCCGGCGGCGCCGATATCAGCGCGGACGAGCTGCGCTGGTGGGAGATACTCGGCACGGTGCGGTGGGGCGTGATCTGCATGACCCAGGCCGAGGCTCACCTGTCGGGCGCGCATCGGTCCGTCGAGCTGGCCGCGATCGGACGCCGGGTCTGCGAGCAGGAATGGGATCTGCTACTGCTGCTCGCGCCCGAGGCGGCAGCGGCTGCCGCGGCCCGGCGGCCGCGCCCCGACGGCGCTCCGCGGCCGGCTCCGGCGCCGTACGGGCGTCCGACGGCCAGCGAGCTGCTCGATGCCGTCAGGGAATACCTCACCGAACGGGTGCTGCCGGGAACCAGCGGTCAGCTTGCCTTCCATGCCCGTGTCGCGGCCAATGTCCTGGGCATTGTCGCCAGGGAACTTGAGCTTGGCCCGCTTCCGGCGGAGTCCGATCTCGCGGACAGCGTGGCCGCGCGGCTCGCCGTCGCCAATCCGAGGTATTTCGAGACGAGGAGCCAAAGTGATCATTGACCGCGCTGTGGGCGATCCTGGATCAGGTTGTCGACGGATACGCGCCCGTCGCCCTTGGCGCGACTGACGAGATCGGCGCGTCATCGGCGGACCCGGTCACCGCGGTGCGCGACCTGCTGCCCGACGGCGTGGACTACGCCTTCGGCGCGATCGGGCTGACCAGCACCACCGAGCAGGCGATCCGGATGCTGGCGCTGGGCGGCGCGGCCGTCCTGGTGGGCCTGCCGCCGGCCGGAGCGACCGCGTCGTTCCGGCCGCTGCTGCTCGCCGAGGCCGACCAGCGGATTCTGGGCTCCAACTACGGCAGCGTCCGGCCTGCCGTCGACATCCCCGCTCTGGTCGACCGTTTCATGGACGGTGACCTGCGGCTGCACGAGCTCATCTCGGCGTGGGCGCCGCTGGAGTCGGCGGCGGCCGCGCTCGATGACCTGGCGGCCGGACGGGCGCTGCGTACCCTGCTGCAAGCAAGTTCGGTGCAGCGCGCGGACCCTATGAGCCCGCGTCGTCGGCCAGCGGAAGCATGACTGTCACCTGGGTGCCCTTGCCCTCCTCGCTGGCGATCTCCAGCTCACCGTGATGCGCGCGGACGAGCTCGGCGACGATGGTCAGTCCGATGCCGGTGCCAGCGGCCTTTCCCGCGGCGCTCGTACTGCGGAAGAACCGCTCGGTCACGTGCGGCAGTTCCTCGGCTGCGATGCCCTTGCCGGTGTCACTGACCCGCAGCGCTGCCAGATGCCGCCCGTCAGGCTCGGTCTCGAGCACCACCCTGCCGCCCGGCGGGGTGTATTTCAGCGCGTTGGTGAGAAGGTTCGTGACCACCTCCCGCATCCTGTCCGTGTCGCAGAGCACAGGAGCCTCGGCCAGCCGCTGGCTGAGGCCGACACCCGCAGCGCTGAAAGCCTCGCCCAGGCTGCCAGCGGCCTGCGACGCGATGGCTGCCAGGTCGTGAGGCGAGCGCCTCAGCTGAAGGGCGGCCGATTCGGCCGCAGCTAGCCGCTGCAAATCGTCGACCTTACGGGCCAGCCGCAGGACCTCGTCGTGCAGCGACGCCACGTTCTCGGAGGTCAGCTCGGTCACGCCGTCGAGCATGGCCTCATGGCCGGCTTGCAGGATGGCGACCGGCGTGCGGACCTCGTGGGCGACGTCAGCGACCAGATTGCGCTGCAGCCGGTCCCTGCGGTCGACAGCCTCTGCGCTCTGGTTGAATGCCTCCTGGAGCTCACGCTCCACGCCGACCCCGCGTACCTTCTTTATGCGTGCGCCGCGGTCGCCCGCAGCCCGGGCGCGTATCACCTCAAGCATCACTTCCAGCGGTGCTGTGATCCGTCGCGATATAACGAGTGACACGAGCAGCGCCAGCAGTGCGGCGATGGCGGACGCGAAGAGGCGGATCCGCCACCTCGATGCCTCGAAGTTCTGCATCGCCGCGCCGAGGCCGCTGCTGCCGAACCGGACAGTGACCCATCCGACCTGCCGTCCTCGCACGACCACCGGTTCCCCCAGCACAGCTCCGGGGGGGAGCGTCGTGAACCCCGGTGATGAGCCCATCACCGTCCCGGTCATGTCCCGTACCTGTGCGCCGGCCTCGGCGGTCGCGGCCACATCGAGGATCGGGCCGAGGTTCGCGCGCTTCCACCCGCCATGGTCGTATGCCGCCCCTGCTCCCGCGGCGACGGAGCTGGTCAGGACTTCTCCCTGCTGCCTGCCGAGCCGGGTCATAGCAGAGTTCGTACTCGTCATGCCGACTCCAGCCAGCACGACGATCGCCATGAGGGCGACCAGAACGAAGGCCAGCGCGAGCCGCCGCCCGAGCTCGCCAATCCCGAAGATACGGCGGTCAGCCTTCCCACCTGCACCCGAGCCGGTAATCCCGTGTGTCAACTGCCTGATGCTCCCCGCCGCGCGACAGGCCCGCGCATGGCCTCCTCCGTTGCCCGACACCACGGCATCGGACCAGTCCAATAACTGAGTGTAGCTGGATGCTCACCAGCTCGTATCAGCCCGTGAGAACTCATGAGCGATTCACTGTCACTAGCAGGGGCTAAGCCTGGATACCGCGTCCTGCTCCTCGCCCAGGACCTGCACATCAGGGTCGTCGCCACCGCCACCGGCGAGCTGCTCCGCGACCTCACCCTCGACCCCCAGCCGCAACTACCAGCCCACCGGCAGGCTCCCCGGCCCCAGGCCCAGAACACCGTGACCCGGCGTAGGTTCACGGTGTCCTCGATGTCCTGAGAGATCACACTGCCGCGATAGGACCCGAACCTATAGCGCCACGATAGGCCGTACCTGCCGACACTCATATTGTCAGTTCATCTGGCACGCTGATGGCACGCAGAGAGCAGGGTCACCATGGGAAAGCGGACATTCGGGAACGTGCGCAAGCTGCCGTCCGGCCGCTGGCAGGCCCGCTACACCGGCCCGGACGGCGTGACCTACACCGCCCGCACGGCGGGCGGCAAGGCGCTCACCTTCGACAGCAGGCAGTACGCGGACGGGTGGCTGGCCCGCGTCAGCGCCGACATCCAGACCGAGAAGTGGGTATCCCCCGACGCGCCGAGGCCGGTCAGGGCTGCGCCGGTCACGCTGCGCGCCTACAGCGAGGCGTGGCTGGCGGACCGCGACCTGTCGGAGTCGACCAGGACGCTGTACGCGATCACGCTGAAGAACCAGATCCTGCCCGTGCTCGGCGACGTCGCGCTGACGGAGATCACCCCGGCCGCCGTGGGCGAATGGAACGCGAGCCTGCGGACCTCGACCGGGCCGACGCAGCGCGCCCACGCCTACAGCCAGCTGCGGACCATCCTCAACACGGCACTCGCCGATGACGTGATCCCGGTCAACCCGTGCCGGGTCCGCGGCGCCGGGCAGGCGAAGCGCGCCCGCACCATCGAGCCCGCGTCGCTCGCCGAGCTCGGGGCGATCGTCCAGGCGATGCCCGGACGGTACAAGCTGATGGTCCTGCTCGCCGCGTGGTGCGCGCTGAGGTTCGGCGAGCTGGCCGAGCTGCGCCGCTCCGACATCGACGTGCGCAACGGCATCGTTCACGTCCAGCGCGGCGTCATCCGCACCGATGACGGCCGGATCGTCAAGGGCCCGAAGTCCGACGCGGGCAAGCGCGGCGTCAACATCCCGCCGCACCTGATGCCGATGGTGCACGAGCACCTGATCATGCACACAGAGCGCGGCAGGGACGCCCTGCTGTTCCCGGCCGCAGCCGGGGGTCACATGGCGCCGTCGTCGCTGTACGCCGTGTATCACCCGGCGCGCGACAAGGCCGGGCGGCATGATCTCCGTTTCCACGATCTGAGGCACACCGGGGCCGTGCTCGCCGCAGCCACAGGAGCCACGCTGGCCGAGCTGATGGCCCGGCTTGGTCACTCCACCGTGTCAGCGGCGATGCGCTACCAGCATGCGGCAGCCGACCGGGACAAGGCCATCGCGGCTGCCCTGTCCGAACTCGCCACGGTCACGCCGATCACGAGCGCCAAGAGCAGCAAGCGGGACAGTGCGTAATTCGGCGCGTTCAGACGTCGGGCGTTCCGCGCGGCAGGGGATCAGCGGCATAGATGCCCTTCCCTGCGACGATGACGACCCAGCCCTGGGATGCCAGGTGCCGGTAGGCGTGGCGCACGGTGCCCCGGCTCACCCCCAGCTCCTGGCACAAGGTCAGCTCGGACGGCAGCCGCTGCCCCGGACGGGTGATCACCCCGGCGACGAGCGCGGCGATCTGCCGCCACACCGGAACAGCCGAGTCATGATCAACCTGCATTCGCCTGACTCTAAGCAGCGCAGAACATGCCTGGTCAAGCGGGTGCAGGATTACTCAGGCATGGACAGGTTAAGACAGGGCACGTATCGTCGGGGTGACACATACAGCGGCCCCGGACGGCACGCCAATGCCGCTACCCGGGGCCTGACCGAGAGGTTGGTCTCGGCTATGACCGATCATCCCGCACAACCCCCAGGCGCAGCACGGGAAGTTGTCCGCTGCGATGCCGGCGGCTGGATATCCGGCCCGTCGTTCAGCAGCGACCCGGTAGTGGCCGGGCACGTGATGGCGGGCGATGTCCTGCTCATCGACGGCACCCGCGCCGAGGTCACCGATGTCCGGCGCGGCGAGTACCGGCTGGAGTCCGGCCACGCTCCCGGCGTCGCGCTGGGCTGGCGGTCCGGGTCGTCGTCCGGCGTGATGTTCCGCGATGCCGCCGACCTGCTCGACCGGATTACGCCGTGACCGGCCCGTTCGAGACCGAGGCCGAGGCCAGGCAGGCATCGTCGTATCGCCCTGGCTGCGACATCAGCGCGGGGAACATGGCGGACCTGCTCGCGGCGGCATCCGGCCGGGAGCTAGGTGCCTACGACCGGCGGATCATCGCGTGGCTGGCCATGTGGGAACCGGAAGCGGTCGCCGTGGTCTGCGGCCTGATCGGGCGCGCCCGCCGGGGCGGCGCGTCATGATCGGCCGCGATGTGCTGGCCGGCCCGCTGCCGTGGCTGCTCGCAGCGGCAGGCATCGCCGCGGCCGGCGCGTGGCTGCGGTGGTGCGTCATCCCGGTAGCGCTCGCGTTCAGGCTCGGGTGCGCGGCAGAGCGGGTCGCGCAGCGCCGCCGGGTGGCCGAGCTGGAGGCCGCGGTGGCCGCCCTCGAAGAGCTGGTGATCGGATGAGCCGCCCAGAGCTCCAGGTGCTCGGCGACTGGAGCGAGACACCCCAGCCGTACGAGCGGACCGTGCGGCACCGGCTGTGGAAGGTCTACGACCGGGCCGATCAGGCTGTCAGCCGCCGCCTTGAGGCCCTCGCTGACCGGGTGGCAACCCGGCGGATGCGCGAGCGGGCATGGGCGGAAGGGTTCGCGGTCGCGCTCGGGGCCGGGCGGCGCACGCGGTGGCTCATGTACCTCGACGAGTGGGGGCAGGGCCACGATCTGGCCGAGGAGGTCAGCTGGCGGCAGGCGCCGCGAGAGGGCCGCCGCGCGTTCCTGCTGCCCGGCCTGGACGCCCCGGCTGGAGACGAGCGGTGACCGGCATCTTGCGCGCGCCGCGGCGGGCAGCGCTCGCCGCTATCGCGGTCCTGGTGGCCGCAGCCTCGCTCGTGTCGTTCGCCGAGTCCTACCGCGCGCTGTACCTGTGGGCGGCCGGGCACGGGCTGTCCGGGCCGTGGGCGGCCATCTGGCCGCTCCAGGTGGACGTGTTCATCGCGGTCGGCGAGCTGGCGCTGTTCGTCGCCCTGGCTGACCGCTGGCGTGCCCGGTCGCGCGCCGCAGCATGGACGGGGGCGCCCGCCCGTCTCGGCAGAGCGGCCCGGCCAGCGGCGCGTAGACGTCCGGGCCTGCGCCGCGCACGTGTCGCACGATGGACACGCGTGTACTCTCAGAGACATGAGCGAGCTTCCCCTCGAAGACGTGCCCGGCGTCGCCGACGCCGCTCATGACGCTGCCCGCGGCGAAGTCATCTACATCACCGAGCACGGGCACCGGCTCGCGGCGATCGTCCCGGCTGAATACGCCGAGGACCTGGCCGACGCCGCCGCCGTGCGCGCGGCACGGGCCAGCATCGAGGCCGGGGAGCCGCTGATCCCCTGGGAGCGGATCAAGGCCGACGCGGGCCTGTGACACCGTGACCTACGAGGTCCTGTTCCGCGAAGAGGCCCGCAAGGCATTCGACTCGCTTGATCCGGCTGTGCGAAGGCAGGTCGCCCGCGCCGTCAACCGCCTGGCAGAGAATCCGCGGCCACGCCCATCGCGGGCGAGTCTGGGGCATGGCGCATCCGCACTGGCGCTTGGCGGGTTATCTATGAGATCCACGAGGGCAAGCTGCTGGTGCTGGTGCTCGACGTCGGTCACCGGAGCACGGTCTACCGTTCCCGCCGCTGACACGGCCCGGTGTCAGCGGCGGCGGGCGTGTCGCATGCCTGCTGGCCCGAAATGCCAAAGCATGAAGGCGGCCGACCTAGCGAAAACCGGTCTCACAATGCGACCGGTTTTAAGCCGAAGCTGGATGACATAGGCGTTTCGAAAACTTAGTCGCACCGCTGGCAGCAGGCCGTAGCCAAGATCACTGAGGACTATACAAATTTTGGCAATCTTGCCGAAAGTAGTAAGGCTGACGCCGGTCAAGTCGGTCACGGTGAGCATGGGCGGCAGCAAGGACAGGGGATGCCGCCGGGTAGCGGCCGGGCAGGCGAGGCAGCCATGATCCGCGCGGTAACGGTAACCGCGGAACGCGCGCGGCCGGAAACGGCTGCTGCGGCGGTGTCGCGCTCCGCGCGGCAAGCGCGGCGCGGGGGAGATCTCACGTTTCCCCGCGCGCCCTGGCCTGCTCGTCCCGCACCCATCCGGCCGGGTCGACGCCCTGCGAGCGCAGGGCCTCGAAGAGCATCGATGCGAGCGCGGCATGACCTGCAGGGTCGGGCAGTTGACGAGGACCGTGCCGACTGCCTCGTAGTCATCATCGAGCGCTGATCCCAGAATCGCGAGCGCGTCCCGCCAGCCGTCGGCGGCGTCGGCGTCTATGTCCTCCAGCTGGACCTGCTGCCCTGCTCGAATTTCCTGATCGCCTCCACGATCCGCCGGCCGGTCTCCTTGTCCGTCCCCGCGGCCATATTGATCGTGATGTAGTACGCGTTCCCGCCGCCGCGCTGCCCCGGTGCCAGGACACGCTCCGGGCGGCCGGTGCTGTTGACGGCGACCGAGATCCCGGGCGGCAGGTACCCCCCGGAGTCATATCCGCCCGGGGCGGTCATCACGGCCAGCGACCCGTAGCGGTGGATGGCGTAGTTCAGGCCCGCGAAGATGTTCGCCAGCGGCGCGACGGACACCCCGTACTCGAACGGCCCGGTGCCGCGGAACGCGCCGGCGTAGGCCGCATACGTCGGGCCGATGACCTGCATCAGGCCGACTGACGGGGTCCCGGCCGCCCAGTTGGAGTCCCACTTGTTCACGATGACGGGGTTGCCGCCGGACTCGCGGCCCATCCGCGATTCGACCGCGCCGAGCCAGGACGGCGACTGGCCGAGGAGCCCCAGCGCGGCCAGGATGACCGGCGCCCACCGCGACACCCCGCCGCCCAGGTTCTGCCCGCCGCCGCCGGGGCCGGCCGGGATCTGCGCCGTGCGGACCGCCTGCAGGACGGCCGACGCGACGGAGTTCTCCATCGCCCTGACCGTCGCGTTGTTCTCCGTCGCCGACGTGTAGCCCGTGCCATGGTCGCACGAGTAGTGGCCGAGGCACTCGCCCGCAACTTGCGGCCACTCACTCGGGGCGAATCGCTGCAGCGGCGCCGGGAACAGGTCCTCCCGCCGCGCCCGCCGCCTCACGGCGCGCCCCGCAGCGGGTACGCCCCGCGCATCCCGCGGTACTGCGTCCGGCCGTCCTCGGCGCCGAGCGGCACCCGCAGGCAGACGATCAGCCGCGCCAGCGTGATCCGCTGCTGCCGCAGTTCCCGGCACGCCGGGTGCGTCCGCGGCGCTCCGTCCGCCGTGACCAGCATCGGGCCGTCCGCGTCGATGACCTCCTGCAGCCTGCCGCACACATCGGCGACGTGGCATGCCTGCAGCAGCACCAGCTGCTCGCGGGCGCCCAGGTCGAAGTCCCGCAGCACCGACCGCCACAGCGCGCGGCCCGGCGTGCCCATCCCCGCGGGCGGCCTCGGAACGCTCATGCTCCAAGTGTCCGCCAGCCCGGCCATGCTTTCGTTTCAGGTCCGATAGGGATATGCGCGTGTGACTCGGGGTCATCTGGCTGTGACTGCCCGTGATGACCCCTCTCCCCTTTGCGTCTGTGCAGGTCAGAGGCTTGCGTAGGGTGGTCCGGATTGCGCGTCGTGCGGGGGTGTCCGCGGCGTTTGCGGGGCGTCGGGAGGGGCGCTCAGAAATTCGAACACCGGATGCCGCATCGCTAATCGTGGCCGTTATGTCTATGCGTGCCTGGCGTGGCTACCAGTTGCGTGAGGTCAGCCAGCGCGCTGCTGCGGCTGGCTGGCTGCGGCGTCGCGGCGAGCGTCCCGGGGTGCGATCCGCCGTGCCTGACCGTCACGCCTGCCCTTGTCCGGCGGTCATGTCAAGCCCAGCTTTATATTCATGTCAAGGTGGGGTAGATTCCTGGTCGTGGCGAACCGATGCGGCGGCGGGCAATCAACCAGGCGCTGCGCCGTGCCGGCTGCGCCGTCAAGAGCGACGGCGGCCCGCACACCACCTGGCAGTGCCCGTGCGGGCAGCACACCGCGGACATCCCGCGCCACGTCGACATTTCGCCGGGTGTAGTCCGGGACACGATCAACCGCATGACCTGCCTGCCGAGGGGATGGCTCCAGTGAAGACCTACGACGTTCGCGCGAAGCGCTGGGAGCACGGCTGGGAGTTGCACATCGATGGCGTCGGAGTGACCCAGTCGCGCAGCCTGTGGGACGCCGAGATGATGGCCAGGGACCTGGTTAGCCGGCGTACCGGTGCTGAGACTGAGTCCTTTCACGTTGTGATCACGCCTGAGATCGGCGGTGGCCTGGACGAGCGGACACGCGCTGCGCGGGAGGCGGTCACCAGCGCCGACCGGGCGCAGCGCAAGGCGGCGGCGCAATCGCGCGAGGCAGCGCGGCAGCTGCAGCGTGCCGGGCTGTCCGGGCGGGACATCGCGAAGGTGCTGGACGTGTCTCCGCAGCGTGTCTCGCAGCTGCTCAAGACGGGCACCTGATCAGGCGCCACTGTGCGGCCCGATCATCGGCTGGCGGACTTCGCGGCCACTCGATCACGTCGGCCAGCTCTCGTCCGGCGTCTCTACGACATTACGACCTATCTTCGCTGACCTGCGGTTTCGCCTGGCCGGCTTTAGTCGTACGACCAAAGTCCTCCGTGTCCTGACCTGGGAATGTCGTTACATCGTTTGGCCGTGCGGGCTGAGGCTCACCGGCGAGATAGCGGGCGGCCTTGGCTGTCGTCGTCCCGCGCGCCATCGCCTAGGCGCCCGATGACGGGCCGATCATGGGCATCCGGCCGCCGACGATGCAGGGCCGGACATGGCACCAGCCGCTGCCAGGGATCAGGCCGATCTGGACGCCAACCCCTACCGGGCATTTGCACCTAGGACGGCACTGAATAACCCGTGCGCCCGGCTCGGCGTTTCTGCCGGCACTGTGTTCGATGATCTGGGATGATCTTCTCATGCAGGGAAGATCACGGCAGGACCGGGACCTGTGGGACGCGGGG
>Ga0307373_10004554_pt1 | contig 23231 bp, 23 predicted proteins | sample OX2MG_FD_202534 | JGI IMG/M metagenome (GOLD analysis project Ga0307373, IMG submission 202534) | Soil microbial communities from Risofladan, Vaasa, Finland - OX-2 | ecosystem: Environmental > Terrestrial > Soil > Coastal area > Acid sulfate soil | place: Finland: Risofladan, Vaasa | collected... | reverse complement strand
CATTGTGGTATTTATATGAACAATCAAACTCAGGGGGAACCAATGGCGCAATTCGATATGAACAAACTTGACCGGCCCGACCGCATTGTTATTGGTATGGGACTGTTAACGCTTATTTGCTTGTTCTTGCCGTGGTACGGCGTGTCCTCTGGAATCTACAGCGCATCGGTGAGCGGATTCTCTACGGGCTATGGATGGTTCGGCGCGATTCTCATCATCGCCGCCGCGGTGTATCTCACGGCCCTTCGCTTTGGGTCGAACATGCCGAAGATATCGTACGGACCGGGCGTCACTGTGCTCGGACTTTCGTTGATCGGCACCATCATCGTGGCCATTCGCTGGCTCACTATTCCGAAGGGCGGGTTTGCGAATTACAGTTACGGGCCCGAATACGGCATGTACCTCGTAATTCTTGCGGGCATCGTCCAAGTGATATTGGCGTTCCGTCTCTTCAAGGCATCCGGTGAATCAGTGCCGTGGGAGAAGAAGGTGTCGTAGTCGCCATCGCGAAAGTCCACACGAGATGTAGTACCAAGGAGGTGTGACTCGTCGTGCGCCAAGGACTATTCTTCCCACCCTTTGATGGAGTCGCCGATCCCCATCGGCTTGTTGAACTAGCCCAGGCCGCAGAGGCGGCTGGCTGGGACGGCATCTTCCTCTGGGACCACCTCTTGTACAGCGGGAACGTCACGAAGATCCTGGACTCCTACATCTCGCTTGCGGCGATCGCTTCGGCGACCACCACGATTCAACTCGGTGCGATGGTGACACCGCTCGTTCGGCGACGGCCACAAATCGTGGCCCGCCAAGCGGTGACGCTCGATCTCCTTTCGAATGGTCGCTTGATACTCGGATTCGGCATCGGCGACGACGGTGACGTGGGCGAGTTTTCAAAGTTCGGCGAGATCACCGACGCGAGGGAGCGGGGGCGCATGCTCAGCGAAGGGCTCGTCGTTTTGTCGGGACTTCTCTCCGGTGAACCCGTCAACCACCACGGCGAGCACTACGTGGCGAACGACGTCACCTTTCAGCCGACGTCGTCGTCACGCCCCGGCGGCATTCCGATTTGGTTGGCCGCGCGCTGGCCCAATCCAGCGCCGATTCGCCGCGCCGCGAACTACGGTGGCGTCATCATCATCCAGATGACAGATCCCGATGATGTCGCGGTACTGCGCGAGCGACTTAAGGGCGACGGCGCCGATCTCGAAGGTTTCGACGTCGTGGTCACCGGCTTCATTGGCGACGACCCATCACCGTGGGCTAAGGCTGGTGTCGATTGGTTCCTCAATTGGATCGGACCGTACGACATGGACTTCGACGAGGTGCGCGAGATGATCGTTGAGGGACCGCGGGCGATCAGCGCTTAGAGGTCTTTGCGCCACGCGACCATGGCGCCGGCGACGCGAGCGCCGAGTGCCTCGTTCACCGCGATCATCGGCTCGTTCAACTTGGAGTTGAACGTCGTGATCTTCGTCGTCGGGTACTGGCCAGTTTCGAGGAGGCGCATGGTCTCTACTTTCAAGAGGCCGCCGAGTCGATGGCCCCGGTGCGCACTTACGACCAACGTGTCCCACTGATAGGCGGTTTGAGGTTGTTCGCGCGACACGGTGAGTTCGCTGAAGCCGACGAGTTCGCCGGTTTCGCGGTGACGAGCGGCCGCGACGAGCAAATCTCGACCCATTCGGTTGGTGGTCGCTTCATGGATTCGCACTCGTTTCGCGTCCCAGTGTTCGGCTTCGACGTCGATGTCGAGGTGCGGAGTCTCAGCCGGCATGATCGCTGACAGGTGGGCTCGCCCTTCGACGAGGTCCTCAGGCGTGCCGTTGTTCCACGAGAGGATCTCGTAGTCGTCGGCGAAGGCGATCCAATTGCTCCAGAGTCCATCGAGCTCGCCAGCCGGTCGGGGCCAAGCGAGGTCGCGACGAAAGCCCTCTTCGGCGACGCGGTAACCGTGACGAGGAGCGAAGGTGCGGTTGGGACCGGTGCCGATCTCTTGCGATCTTTCGATGACGAAGATGACGAGTGTCGGGCGACCCAACTCACGTGAGCACGCTTCCAATTCGGCCAGCAGCGCTGAACCATAACCACGCCGACGCTGCGAAGGATCGACCCAAAGGTTCCCTTCGATGAACGCGAGATTGTCGTCGCGCGTGACTTCGAGTGCACCGACTGCGACGGGACTTTCCAAGTCGGGCCCGAAGGAGTAGAGGCGAAATACCCTGGGCGCCGAGTCGTCAATCGATCGGGCGCGCCATTCGTCAGGGTGCCAGCCCTGACCAGCTTCGCCGTCACGGCTCAGTTCGGAGCGTTGCAAAACGCCGAACCACGCATCGAAGAGCGCGTCCTCGGTGGCGTCGATGCGGCCGAACTGCACGGTCGCTACTCAGTCGCGTCGTGCGCGACGTGAGGTTGCCGTCCGTCTTCGCTCGCGGTCAGGAGTTTTCGTAGACTGAGCATCAAAGCACCGCCTACCAAGGCGGTGATGCCCGTGCCCAGCGGCCACCAGCCGCCCAGGTGATCGTTGAAGTAGAAGGCCGTGATCGCCGGGGCGAGCGTGCCCGAGACACCCCAGGCAAGACCGGCGGCGGCGTTGTAGCGACCACGCAGGTGTTCCGGGGCGATTTCGTTGACGAGCGCGGGCCCGACGGGGGAGAGCATGGTTTCGCCCAACGCGAAGATGACCATCGCCACGCACAGCGAAACGATGGCGAGCACCTTGGGTAGCGCAAGGGCGGCGTCCAGGATCACCCAGAACACCAGCCAAAAGAGCGCGACCGTCGCCATCACCTTGGTGCGGCTGCGACCTTCGATCTTATTGAGGACCCATAGCTGTGAGCACACGATGGTCGACGTGTTGAAGAAGAAAATGATGCCGATGACGTGAACGGGGAGTTTCAGATTGTTCACGACGAACAGGCTGAAGCCCGCTTCTTGCGAACCGTAACCGCCGATCATCAACACGACGGACGCCAGTACATAACGGCGTAGCCGACGGTCTCTGAGAACCTCGCGCCAACCCTCCTCGCGCAACCGTTCGTCCTCGCGATGTTCCTTGATCGGCCCGCCGTAGCGCTTCAGCGTGAGGACGATGAAACCGCCCAGCATCGCGATACCGGCGTTGAACGTATAGAGGACCACGAAGGACTCGGGGTGGTGCAGGTCGACGATGCTCGCCGACACGAGACCGCCGAAGCCGATTCCGAGATTCACCAGCATGAAGTTGAAACCGAAGGCTCGCTGGCGGTGCTCGGACGGGACGATGCGAGAGAGCAAGGTACTGCTCGGGCCCCAGCCAGCTCCGCCGAAGAGCGCAAGCAGGAGCGCCGCGATGGTTGCCTCGGTCTCGGAGTGCGAGTGCGCCCAAAGTATCAATGACGCGGCGTCGGCCACGACGGCGATCATGATCACGCGAATCGGGCCGAACCGGTCGGTCAACGAGCCCCAGAGCGGACTGCTGCAGATGCCGACTAGCGCGGCGGCCGAGAGCAAGAGTGTGGCGAAGTCGGTCGAGAAACCACGCACGTTGTGCAGGTAGACAACAAAGAGCGAAAGAGTCAGACCCTGTCCCATGCACGACACGAACGTGCCGGTGTAATACCGTCGCAGGGGACGGGTAATACTGCTTCGAAAATCGGCAGGAACGAGTGATTCAATGAGTTTCACGGAACAGACAGATTACGTCAGCGCCTTGTGCAGCGAATCACAAGTTATGAGATTGTCATATCTCGCGGAGTATTACGCTGGGTATGTAACCCGCCCTCGGGTGGGCGAAAGGTGGTAGATGGTCCTAAAGATTTCACCGAAAAGCCGTACCGATCTCCTGATTGAAATTGCGCCCGACGTCGAGCGCCTCTATAACCGACACCTCGAGTCTCCTCGCCTTTGGTATCCGCACGAACAAATCAATTGGGGTGAGGGCGAAAACTTCGCCGATACACCCTGGGAGCCATCGCAGTATCCGCTCAACGACGGCGTGCGCAGTTCGATCTACGTGAATCTGCTCACCGAAGACAACCTGCCCTACTACACGCACACGTTGATGAGCCACGCTCCCCAAGGTCATCCCATCCTTGACTGGAACCACCAGTGGACGATGGAAGAGAATCGTCACGCCATGGTCATGCGTGACTGGGTGCACATCAGCCGCTGCATCGACCCGACAATGCTCGAAGACGGCCGTCGGGTCCAGATGAAGAAGGGTGAGGTGCCCCAGCCCAAGGACATGGCCGAACTCATCTCCTACGTGTCATTCCAAGAGCGCGCCACCCAGATCGCGCACCGCAACACCGGAGCGAAACTACCCAAGGACGACAAGATCGGTCGCAACGTGCTGGGCCTCATCGCCGGCGACGAGACCAAGCACTTTTTGTTCTACCGCGACCTTACGCTCGCCGCTTTCGCCATCGACCCCTCGACCATGATGATCGCTGTCGCCAAGCAGGTACGCGATTTCGCGATGCCGGGCACGGGTATTCCGAGCTTCACTCGTCACGCGGTGCGCATCGCTCGAGAAGGCATCTACGGCCTTAAGCAGTTCCTGCGTGATGTGCTCGACCCGGTACTGGGACTGTGGGATGTTGACCACCTGGCCGGTCTCTCGGCCGAAGCCGAGAAGGCCCGACAAGAACTGAGTGAGTTCGTCGCGAAGTTAGGCGAAGGCGTCGAGCGGATGGCCCAAAAAGCTGCCGCCGCGGCCGTCGTACTCGCGTAAATCTCAGTTCTCCTTTAGTACTAGCGCGGTCACGTAAGTGCACCGGTGCACGATGGGCATCATTGCCCTAATTAGTATTTGGCAACAGCTAGGAGGGTCCCCGTGGGACTGAGTTTTCAAGAGGCGAACGCCGAAGTTGGCGCGCCCGGCAGTCCTTTCGAGGTCATCAACGTCGAACGCGACGGCGTCACCAATCGGATGTTCAAGAACGCGCCGTCCACTCTCCGAGAGTTCTTCGACACGGCACGCGGACTCGACGAGACCTTCATTGTCTACGAGGATGAGGAGTGGACCTTTGGCGAAGTGATGGTGGAGGTGGACGCCCTTAGCCACGCGCTGGTTCACCACTTTGGCGTGGCGCCGGGCGATCGGGTCGGCATCGCGATGCGCAACTATCCGGAGTGGATCATCTCGTTCGCCGCCATACTCTCGATTGGCGCCATCTCGGTATCCATGAACGCCTGGTGGACCGAACAGGAGATGGAGTACGCGATCAATGACGCGGAGCTGTCGGTACTCATCGGCGACAGCGAGCGGATTGAACGCTGTGTCGCAGCGTGTCAACGCGCGAACGTGCGGATACTGGGTGTGCGACTTGACACGCTTGCGCCACTGGCACCGAATGTCGAACACTGGCCCGAAGTGGTCGAGCGCGGCGCGCCTATGCCCGACGTAGAACTCCGTCCCGACATGGATGCGACGATTCTCTACACCTCGGGAACGACGGGCTTGCCAAAGGGAGCAGTCTCCACTCACGAGACCATCTGTCAAACCGTCTTGGCCTTCTCGTCGGGAGTCGCCGTGCAAATGGCTCGACGAGGACCGGACGAGTCGGGCAGCGACCTGCCGCCATGTTTCATCTTGGTGGTTCCGCTCTTTCACGTGACCGGATGTATCCCGGTGATGATGACCTGTTTCTGTTGGCACGTGAAGCTCGTGATGATGTATCGCTGGGAGCCGGAGCGAGCGCTGCAGTTGATCGAGCGTCAAAAGGTGACGACGTTCGTAGGTGTGCCGACTCAGTCTTGGGACCTTGTCGAGTCGCCGCACTTCGCCGACTACGACACCTCGTCACTGTCCTCGGTCGGTGGCGGGGGAGCCCCGGCGCCACCGGCGCTGGTCAATCTGGTCGATGGATCATTCGCGAAGGGGCGCCCAACGCTCGGCTACGGCATGACCGAGACCAACGCCTACGGACCGCGAATCGAAGGCGACGATTACGTGACCAATCCGACGTCCACCGGTCGGGTCCCCACGCTGGTCATGGATGTCGAGATTCGCGACGAAGGGTTTCGCACCCTCGGGCCGAATGAAAGCGGCGAGATCTGGTTGAAGTCGCCGACGCTCATTCGCGGCTTCTGGCGAGAGCCCGAGGCAACGGCCGATGCTCTCGTCGCCGGGTGGTTGCGAACGGGCGATCTTGGTCACATCGACGACGATGGCTACCTCTACGTGGAGGACCGGGTTAAGGACATGATCATCCGTGCCGGCGAGAACGTCTATTCGGCCGAAGTCGAGGCCGCCATCTACGAACACCCGGCGGTCTACGAGGCGGCGGTCTTCGGTCTGCCGGACGAACGCCTCGGCGAAGTCGTGGCTAGCGCGGTGTACCTGAAGCCCGGTCAACACCTCACCGAGGACGAGTTGCGAGCCCACCTGCAGAAACGGCTCGCGAGTTTCAAGATCCCGACTCGGGTCATCTTCACTGACGCGCCGCTCACGAGAAACGCTGCGGGCAAGTTCTTGAAACGCGAGATGCCGGCGATCTACTTTCCCTGAGCCGAAGCGATCGCCGCCTGAGCGTATTCGGCGATGTTCATATTCTCTAAGTCGGAGAGCTCGAACCACGCGGCGTGGTCGGTCGTGCCGTGCACCTCGTGGTGGAGTTCGCCGCCCGCCAACTCCACGGTGAACAGGATTCGCACGGTGTGGATCTTGTCGCCGTTGTCGCGACGGCGTACGTCGCTGGTGACACCAAGCAGCACCGGGTGACGAACTATGAGACCGGTCTCTTCATGGAACTCTCGTAGCAACGTGTCCTCGGGCGCCTCGCCAAAGTCGATGCCGCCCCCGGGCAGCCACCACAAGGGTGGGTTATGGCGAGGATTCGAGGATCGAACGAGTGCGACGCGGCCGACGTCGATCAGGACGCCGTACGAACGGACGCTGGTGTGCTGCTTACTCATGAAATTGCTGGTGTCCCGTCTGATTGGGCCCGAAATCGACCTTCTTTTCTGGTGAAATAATAGGCGACTCCCTCATCGGCGACTTGATCGCGTGTTCCTGTCCGTGTCGTGTTCAGACTTAACCCATTGCGTCACCGGTGACGTCAGTCGGTGAGTCGTCTCGACGCCGGTCGAAGTGCTCGGCACAGCGCGGCGAACAAAAGAAGTAGTCAACGCCATCGACGCGACGTGTGGCGGCCGGAGCCGTGATGTCAACGGTCATGCCACAGATCGGATCGGCGGCGGTTGAGGTGGAGTGGCGACCGGTGCGCGCAAGGAACCAGATGGTCACCAGCAACGCTGTCGCGACGACATTCAGCGCGAGCGTCCAGCCCAAGGCAAAGCTCCCGGAGGCGAAACGGGTGTGGTGTGACGCTGGTAGCAACGACGCGACATGGAAGAGACGGTCGACGACGAGTCCGCCGGCGCTCATGACCATCCACAACAGTCCGAAGAGTCGAAGTGCGGCACGAGTGCCGTAGAAGCGGCGGTAGATGAGCAACAAAGGCAACGTCACGAGGTCGGCGAAGATGAAACTGATCACTCCACCGAAGGCGACGCCGTGTGCCCAGAGGGCGGCGGCGAGTGGAATGTTGCCGACCGAACAGACAAAGGTGATGACCGCCAGCAACGGCGCGATGATGACGTTCTCCACTACCGTCCATGCCCCGTGACCACTTAGAAAGAGATGCGTCCACCATCGATTCGGTACGTCCACCATCAAGAAGCCCGCCACGAGGAATCCCGCGAGAAGCTCTTTTCGCAACATCGTCAAATCGCCGATGGTGAATCGAGCAGCGAGAGAGTAGCTCTCCTTGTCGCGCACCCGATCTCGCCAGCTCTCGTTCGCCGCACTCATCGGAGGCGGTGAATCGCGTAGTACTCGCTCGTGAAGCTGCTCCTGGTGGCGACGAGAAAAGAAGTAGTGCGTGGTAAATGAAAGCGCCGCGATCATGAGGACACCACCGACGAGCTGCGCCGCGACGAACTGCCACCCCAGCAAGAGGTACAACACGATGCCGAGTTCGATGACCAGATTCGTGGACGCGATCATGAAGACGATCGAATTCGTCCACGACGCACCGCGCGCGAAGAGCGCGCGTGACATTGCACTGGCGGCGTAACTGCACGACGACGAGATGACGCCCAGCAACGACGCCTTGGCGACCGACGTCGCGTTCGTGCGACCCAGTTGAGCGCGCAGGCCGTCACGTGGAAGAAAGCTCTGCACGACGCCGGACAAGGTGAAGCCAAGGACCAACGGCCACCAGGTGATCCACAGCATTACCAGGGCTTCTCGAAGCCCGTGACCTACGCCATGGAAGAAGGTCGAAGTGATCACCAACTAGCGGGTCGTGGGGAAGCCCAGGTCGATCTGAGATTCTGACGGCTTTGGCCAACGGGTGGTCACGACCTTCGCGCGCGTGTAGAAGGCGAAGCCTTCGGGACCGTAGATGTGACTATGGCCGAAGAGCGAGTTCTTCCATCCGCCGAATGAATAGGCCGAGATCGGCACCGGAATTGGTACATTGATTCCGATCATCCCGACGCTCACCTCACGAGAGAAGAGTCGGGCAGCGTTGCCGTCGCGCGTGAAGATCGCCACGCCATTGCCGTACTGATTGGCGTTGATCATGGCGACGGCGTCGGCGTAGGTCGCGACACGCGACACGCTGAGGACCGGACCGAAGATTTCGTCGTCGTAGGCCTTCATTCCCGGCTCCACACCGTCGAGCAAACATGGTCCGACAAAGAAGCCGGGCTTGTCGGCCCACGAGGTACCGTCGCGTACGACGGTGATGCCGTCGCTGGGCGCCGAGGAGACGTAACCCACGACCCGGTCGCGGTGTTCCTTGGTGATGAGCGGGCCGAAGTCACTTGTGGGATCGTCACCGGGTCCGACGGTCAACTTGTCCAATCGGTCGGTGATTCGCTCGATCAAGTCCTCGGCGACGTCACCGACCGCCACCACGACGCTGATCGCCATGCATCGTTCCCCGGCCGAACCGAATCCGGCGTTGATGGCGGCGTCGGCCGCGATGTCGAGATCGGCGTCGGGCAAGACCACCATGTGATTCTTCGCACCGCCGAGTGCTTGGACGCGCTTGCCGTGCGCGGTCGCCGTCAAGTACACGTGACGCGCGACCGGCGTCGAACCGACGAAACTCACCGCGTCGATGCCGGGGTGTTCGAGCAGTTGGTTGACCGTGTCGGCGTTGCCGTGGATCACGTTGAAGACGCCGCTCGGAAGACCGGCGTCACGAAGGAGTTCGCCGAGACGTACAGATACCGAAGGGTCGCGTTCGGACGGCTTCAAGATGACGGCGTTGCCCGTGGCGATCGCGTTGGCGGTCATCCATAAAGGAACCATGATCGGGAAGTTGAAGGGCGTGATCGCTGCGACGACGCCGACCGGTTCGCGAACCGAGTGCACGTCGACCCCGTCGGCGACCTGACTGGAGAAATCGCCCTTCATGTGTTCGGTGAGTCCGCAGGCGTACTCGACGTTCTCGAGTCCACGAGCTAGTTCGCCCTTCGCGTCGGCGATCGTCTTGCCGTGCTCTTGCGTGATGAGTGCTGCGAGTTCGTCGGCGTGTGCGACGAGTAATTGGCGCAGCGTGAAGAGAATGTTCGTGCGCTGCGATAGCGTCGAGTTCCGCCAACTGTCGGCGGCCGTGCGAGCGATAGCCACCACGTCGTCGACCAGCTTCGCGTCGGCGATCGGCACATGCGCATTGACGTCACCGGTCGCGGGGTTGAAGACGAGTAGGTCACCCGCACCTTCGACGCGTTCATCGTTAATGAAATAGGGTATGGTCCTCATCGTTACCTCTTTCTCACCCGTCAATCTAACGGCTGGAAGCAAAACCGCCGTTAAGGTTCGCCTATGAGCGCCGCGCCAGAGAGTCGGTCGTTGCGTGACGCCGCTGCCGTCGATCGACTCGGTCCAGACCGCTACGGCGTCGAAGTTTCGGACCACTACACGGTGGTCGGCCGCCCGAACGGTGGCTACCTCCAGTGCCTCTTGGCCAATGCGGCGCTCGCCGCGGCGAGTGACGGACTCTCAGACCACATGCACGCCACCGCCGTCACGACGAACTTCGTGACCGCCCCGAACGTCGGCCCGGCTGAAGTTCGCACGTCGGTGCGACGGGTGGGTCGAAGCATCTCGTTCGTGCACGTCGAACTCGTCCAGGACGGGGCAGTGACATCGGAATCACTCGTGACGCTGGGCACCTTGGCCGATGACGCCGCTGTTCGGTATCTTCGCTCCGACGCGCCCGAACTGGCCCCGCTCGAACAGTGCGTGGCGCGCACGGTGGTCGAAGAGATCAAACTCATGAGCGTCGTGGACTTTCGATTGGATCCGACGGCGGCCAAGTGGTTGGACGGCGGACGTAGCGAACTTGGGGAGGTGAAGGGCTGGCTTCGTCTCAATGACGGTGCGGAGACCTGGGACGCTTGGAGTTTGCTCTTCGCCAGCGACGGCCTTCCGCCCGCTACGTTTCCGCTCGGTTCTTCAGGATGGGTGCCGACCCTGCAACTGACGTCGTACGTGCATCAGATTCCGATGGGCGAGTGGTTGCGAGCGCGCCAGTGGTGCGTGGTCATCACCGACAGCATCGTCGAAGAGCGCTGCGAGTTGTTCGACGTCCGCAACGAATTGGTGGCCACGTCAAGTCAGTTGGCGATGGTTCGCTTTCGCGCGAGCGCGTCGTGAGCACACCGCGAGTGCTCGAAGACGGTTCGCTCCACATTCGCGCTCGCCTCACGATTCCGTCGGACGAGATAACGCTTCGCGTAACGACGTCAGGTGGTCCTGGTGGTCAACACGCCAACCGGTCATTGACGCGCGTCGTCGCATCCTTCGACGTGCGTGAATCGAGCGTGCTATCGCCCGCCGATCGAGAGTTGCTACTCGACAAAATCGGTCCAGTCGTTCGAACCAGTGCCAGTCGGTTCCGCTCGCAGGGCCAGAATCGAAACGCTGCGCGCGAGCAGTTGGCGGTAAAGATTGCGCAGGCACTGACTCGGTTGCCGCCGCGGCGCGCGACCAAGCCGACGAAGGGATCGAAGGTTCGTCGAGTCGACGACAAGAAGGCGCGAAGCCGTGTGAAGGAACAACGCCGTCGTCCGACGGACGACTAGCGCACCTTGTTCAGGTGTCGGGCGATCGCTTCTAACGCCGCATGAACGAGACCATCGAGTCCCGGATCGGCGTCCTCGTGCGGACCGCGTAGTGGGGTAAGTGACGCGTAGCCGGCGACGATCAGCGCACCGTCTTCGTCGGCGTCTTCGTCGCTGACGTCACCGATGTTGGGTGTGGCGCCGCCCAGTCGCAACGTCAGCTCACCTCGTTCGCCCAGGGACTCGCGTCCGTCGGTTGGCTTCGCCGACTTCACGATTCCGGCACCGGAGATTCGTCCTCGTCGCACGCCCTTCATGTCGGCAGCCGAGAGGTTCGGAACATTCAAGTTGAAGAGCGTGCGCGACGGCGCGTTCATGAGTTCTTGGAGGACCTCGATCGCGACTTCACCGGCGGTGTCGTAGTGGACGTCTTCTCCCCATTGCACCGAGACGGCGAGACCCGAGAGGCCGAGTTGGGCGCCGGTGAGAATCGCTCCGACCGTGCCGGAGTGCAGTACGCTTCGTCCCACGTTCGCGCCGGCGTTGATTCCTGAGAGGATCAGGTCGGGCTGGAATCCGAAGCTGCCCACCGCGCCGAGGATGGCGCACAGCGCCGGCGGAGCTTCCAATGAGTACGTCCTAATCGACTCGGCGCCGGGGATCGTTCGGCGTTCGTACGTGACGTGAGGATGCGAAAAGACATCGCCGACCGCCGAGGACATGCCGGAGTAGTTGCGGTGCGGCGCCACGACGATGGCCTCGCGGACTTCGTTGGCGGGCGCCTCGCTGATCCAGCGCGCCACGTTTCGGGCCAGGACTTCGAGGCCGGGGGCGGTGACCCCATCGTCGTTGGTGATGAGGATTCTCATACGGCGTACGATAACGGGTGTACGTTACCCGCCAGTGATGAAAAGGAAAAGCGTCGAATGCTGCCATCCGGTGAACAGATCGCCATCGCCCACGGCGACGAACGGGCCGTGATCACTGAGGTGGGTGCGACGCTGCGAACCTTCGTCAAGGGCGGCCTGAGCGTGGTCGAAGGTTTCGCTGGCGAAGAGGTTCCCACGGGGGCGAGGGGACAGGTCCTCTACCCCTGGCCCAATCGGATGGGCGGTGGAGACTGGATGTTCTCAGAGCGCACTGCGCGCCCCACGATCGATGACGTCGCGCACGCCACGGCCATTCACGGACTGGTCCGCTGGCGGCCGTTTCGCATCGACTCGGTCAATCAGAATCGGTGTTCGCTCACGCTGCTCTTGCATCCGTCGCCCGAGTATCCCTTCCTCAGCGAGATCAATGTGACCTACCACCTGGGACGATTGGGCCTCACCGTGACGACGACGGTGACCAACCGCGACGACGTGCCGATCCCCTTCGGCGTGGGCTTCCATCCATACTTGGCCGTCACGACGCCCACCATCGAGGGCGCCGAACTCGAGATTCCGGCGACCCAGTACGTCGCGGTGAATGATCGCCAATTACCTACCGGGGAGATCTTGCCCGTCGCCGGGGGCAACCTTGACTTCACGAAGCGAAAGTCCGTGAACGGCCACGAACTCGACACCACCTTCACCGATCTCGTGCGCGACGATTCGGGTCTCGCGACGGTCGTGCTCGTCGACTCGACGGGTGGTGAGATCGAACTCAGTGTCGATCGAAACTTCCCGTACCTCCAGGTGTTCACCGGTGACCACCTGGAGAAGGGGCGCCGTCGCACCGCGGTCGCTGTGGAACCGATGACCTGTCCGTCGGACGCGCTGCGCAGTGGCAAGGACATCGTGGTACTCGAGCCCGGCCAACACTGGGCCGGCTCGTGGCGACTGCGACGACGGTAGCGATGAGCGAACGCGTCGTCTTGGTCACCGGTTCGACCAGTGGTATCGGCGAGGCCACGGCATTGCGCTTCGCGAATTGCGGCGACATGGTTGTCTTCAATTCTCGGTCCAGTGTCGACACCGGAGAGCGCCTCGCTGCCGCGACGCCAGATTCGATGTACGTGCAAGGCGACGTCGCCAAGAGCGACGACTGCGTGCGGCTGATTGCCGCGGTCCTCGCTCGCTACGGCCGACTCGACGTGTTGATCAATAACGCCGGCACGACCAGAGTGATTCCGCACGCAGACTTAAAGGCAGCGTCGCTCGACGTCTGGCGCGAGATCTTCGAGGTCAACGTCTTTGGCACGTGGAGTCTCTGCATCGAGGCGATGGACTCGCTTCGCGCCAGCCACGGAGCCATCGTGAACGTCTCGTCGTTGGCGGGCGTGCGACCAACCGGCTCGTCGATTCCCTACGCTGCTTCGAAGGCGGCCGTCAACCACATGACTGCGCTGCTCGCCAAGGTCGTGGGACCCGACGTTCGAGTGAACGCCGTCGCTCCAGGGCTAATCGACACGCCGTGGACCCAAGACTGGGATACGGTGCGCGGATTCGTCGATACCGTGGCTCCGCTGAAGCGAAGCGGCAAGCCCGAGGACATCGCCGAAGTCATCGAGGCGCTCGCTTCCTCGACGTACGTCACTGGTCAGGTAGTGGTCATCGACGGCGGTCTCGGGCTCGCGACGTAGTCGGCGGCGGCACGAAGAGTCGCAAGATGCGACAGAGCAGCGCCGTCGCGGGCTGGATGAAGAGTCGGTCACGAATCGGTCGGTGCTTGACGCCGAGCAGTTCGAGTTCCCACGGCTTCATCAAAGCGAAAGAACTGCGTACGAGCAGCCAATTGACCGAACGGCGGATCGTCGTGCCTTGGACGCCGCGCACCACGAAGTCTCGAGCGAGGGCGCCGTCGGAAGTGAGGCGCAGTTCCGGGCGGAATCGCTGAATGGTCGCCTCGAGTTCGGCCACCGTGGTCGGGGGATTGACCATACCCAGATCGCGGGCCACGTGCGCCATCTCGCGCACGTACCGGTCGGCGTCGGCGTCGCTGAGTCGAATGGTCCCGTAACGACGGTACCCGGCGAGGAACATCGAAGTTTCGGCGGCGTGCACCCATGCGAGCAGGTGCGGGTCGTTCGCGTAGTAGGGAGTGCCGTCGTCGGCGACGCCTCGCACGGCTTGGTGCACCGCGAGGACACGTTCGATGGACGCGTACGCCTGGGCTCGAGTGCCGTACGTGGTGAAACCGATGAAGTTCGCTGTCTGAAGCAGTCGACCGAGGGGGTCTTCGCGATAGCGCGAGTGTTGCGCTACGCCGGCCATGGTGTACGGATGGAGCATCTGGATGAACAAGGAACCAAGTCCACCCACCAACATCGGCGGTAAGTCACCGTGAATAACGCGCGCCACGCTGTCGAGGGCGAAATAGGCCTCGTCGGGGTCGTTGCATCGCATCGGAGGATCGTTGGAAAGTCCGATTGAGCGTCGAATGTCGCGGTTTACGCGCCGTCGCAGTCGCCTCAATACTTCACTGGCCACCGTGACCGATACCTTTCATCCGCGTTCTTCATTCCCAGATTACGTTCATTGCTTTCATTTCGTGCGACGGTCTGGGACACTTGTTTCATGGCGTCCACACAACCACTTCGTCGAACGATGACCGAAGGTGAAGTTCAAACGGACGATGCCGTTGAGACCAAACGACCGTGGAACGTGATCGTCTGGAACGATCCCGTGACGCCAATGACGGTCGTCGTGGTGATCTTTCGCAAGATCTTCGGGTACTCGAACAACAAGTGCACGCAGCTGATGCTGGCCGTGCACCACGAGGGCCGAGCGCTCGTATGGTCCGGGCACCGTGAACGGGCCGAAAGCTACTGCGTCAAGTTACAGGTCGCGGGTCTACAGAGCACGATCGAACAGGACGCGTAGTGCCCGGAAGCAAGGTTTTCACCCGTCGTCGCGACGGCCGAGTCGAAGTACGGATGAATGACTATGGTCGTTCGGTCGTGCGCAGTGCCTTCGCCAACGTCTTGGCCGCTGAACGCGACCCCGACCACGAGTGGCACGTGGCGTTGACCGGTCCCATCGATCCCAGTCTCGATCAAGACAACCCCGTCTCGATGCTCGCGCGAGAGACTGAAACTTCCACCAATGCCGAGTTGGCAAGTCTCACGGTCGACGAACAGTTCCTCAATGACGCCGAGGCATGGGTGTGGCTCACGACGTTGCAGGTCGCTCTGCGTTCCACGGCACAAACCAACGGTCTGCACACCGACGAACAGTTGGCCGCGGCCGACGAACAGATGCTCAGTTACGTGCGGACGTTGCAGTCCTTACTCTTCGATCTCGCCGCCTGTTTTTAGTTTGCCGAGCGCTCTATGCGCGAGCTCGACCGACGACCTCATTGATCGACGCGACCATCTCCTCCGCGCTGGCGCCGGGTCCGAAGATCGCCGCGACACCAGCCGCTTTCAGGTCATCGAGATCGTTGTTGGGCACAATGCCGCCCACGATGACCGGGATGTCCGATCCCTGGGCCCGGAGTGCCTCGACCACCAATGGCGCCAATGTCAGATGAGCGCCTGAGAGCATCGAGAGGCCGACGACGTCGACGTCTTCTTGGATGGCTGCGCTGGCCACGGTTTCGGGGGTCTGGAAGAGCCCGGTATAGACGACCTCCATCCCGGCATCACGCAGCAGTCGCGCGACGACCTTGATGCCGCGATCGTGTCCATCCAGTCCGACCTTGGCGACGAGCACGCGAATCGTCACAGCGTCGGCAGTTCGACGTAGCGACCGAAGACCTTTTCCATCGCGTCCATCATCTCGCCGACGGTGACGTCGGCGCGCGCGGCGTTGATCAGGGCCGGCATGAGGTTCACCTCGGGATCGATCGCGTCGGTGGTCAGTGCTTCTAACGCCACGAGTACCTTTTCCTCGTCGCGGTCGCGGCGAACTTCGTTGAGGCGCCCAATCTGCTTGCGCTCGTCCTCGTTGGTGATTCGAAGAATCTCTAAGTCCGCGTCGTCGTTGCCTTCGGTGAAGTCGTTCACGCCGACCACGATGCGCTCGCCTCGGTTGAAGGAACGCTCCAAGAGATAGGCCGACTCGGCGATTCGGCCCTGGAACCAGTTCTCTTCGATGCCCTTGATGCAGCCCTCCAGCATCGAGCCTTCACCCATAGCTGCGATCTCGGCGAAGATCGCCTCGGCCTCACGGGCCATCTCGTCGGTCAGCTCCTCGACGAACCACGATCCGCCCAAGGGATCGGCCACGTCGACGACGTTGGTCTCGTGCGCGATGACTTGTTGGGTACGCAGTGCGATGCGCGCCGCCTTCTCCGACGGCAGCGCCAGAGCTTCGTCCATGGAGTTCGTGTGCAGCGACTGGGTACCACCCAGTACTCCGGCCAGGGCTTCGATGGCCGTGCGCGCGATGTTGACCTCGGGTTGCTGAGCGGTTAAGGACACGCCGGCCGTTTGCGTGTGGAATCGAAGCTTCCAGCTGAGTTCGTTGGTGGCGCCGTAGTGGTCCTTCATCCAGGTAGCCCAGAGGCGCCGAGCCGCGCGGTACTTGGCGATCTCTTCGAAGAAGTCGATGTGGGCGTTGAAGAAGAAGGAGAGCCGAGGGGCCACCTCGTCGACGCCAAGACCAGCCTGGCGCGCCAGTTCGACGTAGGCGAAACCATTGGCCAGGGTGAAGGCCAACTCTTCGACGGCCGTGGAGCCGGCCTCGCGGATGTGATAGCCGGATACCGAGATTGAGTTCCACTTGGGCATCTCGGCGGCGGTGAAGGCGATGGTGTCGCGCACCAGTCGCATCGACTGGCGCGGAGGGAAGACGAACTCCTTTTGGGCCTGGTACTCCTTCAAGATGTCGTTTTGCAAGGTGCCGCCGAGTTGGGCGCGCGCCACACCTCTCTCTTCGGCCTGGGCGACGAAGAGCGCGAGCATGACCGCGGCCGGCGAGTTGATGGTCATGGACGTCGTGATCGTGGCGAGGTCGATGTCCTTAAAGAGGTCGCGCATATCGGACACGCTGTCGATGGCCACGCCGCAGCGCCCGACTTCGCCTAGGGCCATCGGGTCATCGGAGTCGAGTCCGAGCAACGTCGGCATGTCAAAGGCCGTCGATAACCCCTGGCCGCCCGCACTGATGATCTCCTTGAAGCGCTTGTTGGTGTCGATCGCCGTGCCGAAACCGGCGAACATCCGCATGGTCCAAAGACGCGAGCGGTACATGCTCGCATGCACACCGCGCGTGTAGGGAAAGAGTCCCGGGTATTCGCCATCGCTGGGTCCGTAGACCGGCTTCAAGGGGATTCCCGACATCGTCGTGAAAGTGGCGTCGCGCTTAGCGGACGCTTCGTAGAGTGCAAGCCACTGGTCGTAGGCCGACGGGTTCATCTGATCACCTCCGGACATTCTGTCCTGAAGTCAGCATAGGTTGGGTGCAATCGGCATAATATGGCGTGGTCACGCGCGCTTTCTCCACACTCTGCACGTAAAAGGTTTGCGATTCATCGTAGGCTTGAGACCATGTCCTTTTCAGCCCGTCGCCGTTTCTCGCTCATCTCGCTCGCCCTTGGCGCCACTCTCGTGCTCGCCGTGACGCCGATCGCAGCCCAGGCTTCGGTGAGTAATCCCACGACGAAGTCGGTGCTGAAAGCGGCCAAAACCGCCATGGGCAAGGAATCCGGTGTCCATATCCACGTTTCGACCAAGTCCGGGACCTCTAAGAGCACGGTGGTCGTCGACATCGGCGCGACCTACGGCGAAGAGACCATAACGACCGGCAAGAGCATCGTGAAGATCATCGTCACTCCGACCGACGCGTACTTGAGCGGCTCGAAGACCGGGCTCACGACGATCATGGGACTCACCGCCGCCGAACAAAAGAAGGTTGGCACGCTTTCGGTCGTGATGAAGGCCGGTACGTCGCCCTACACGAGCTTCCACTCCAATCTCACGACTGCGGTCCTCACCGGGATCTTGCCCGCGTCCAAGGGCACCAAATTCAAACTCAGCAGTGACAGCAACAAGGACTATCAACTTACGTGGAGTGCGGCGGCGACCAGTACCGCCTCCGCCATGAAGAGCGTCTTGACGATCTCCTCGGGATCGAAGACCCTACCGATCAAAGAGGTCATCACGGGAACCACCGGTGGCGGAACCACGAAGTTCTCCAAGTGGGGCGAGCACGTGGTCGAGCAGGCTCCGGCGAAGGCGGACACCGTCGCCTACGCGAAGGTCATTGGCTGATTCGATTCGTCGCCTTGACCGAGCCACTGAGCGTCACTGAATTCTCGTAATTCGAGCGGATCCATCTTGCTCAGTTCACTCTGTTGGAAAATTGAAAAAGAACACGACCTTGACGACGTTCTTGGGATAGTGCGTAAATTTCTCGTGCGATACGACGCCGGACATCACCCGGTTTGCTGACGCCGATGCATTCATGAGTGGATCGGCGCAGTTTTGATTCCACCACGTATTGAGAAGTTTGCCCTCGCTGGTCATCTTCTTTCCGGTGCCTCCGAAAAAGGCGGTGAAGTCGGCACGCGGCACATATGGTCCGGTTTCCGTCAACACCTTTTGGTATGCCCGGTAGACCGTCTTTTCATTAGGAGTAATGGCTCGATAGGAGTGGAACGACTTGTCGACGAATCTTGTGAGTCCATACATGTGATGGCAGTAGCGGCCGGTTGAACTCCACGGTCCGGCCCCGAAGGGATATTCGACGTCGGCCACAACTTTGCCCGGACCTATGACGACAACAACGGCGACCAGCACGATGACGATCGCAATCAGATACTTAACGATGGCCCGCATGGCCTGAAACTAGACCTCGAAGTGGACCATTGTTCGATTTTTGCGAAAGTGCCTGGTAGACCTCGAAGTGTGCAGCTATTCGCTGATCGAAAAGACGCAGGACGTCGCCTAGGGGAGCGACTCGCCGAGATTCTCGGCGACCAGAAAGTTGTGCTGATTGGCCTCCCACGCGGTGGCGTACCGGTGGCCTACGAAGTCGCTCGCATTCTGCACGCTCCCTTGGACTTCATCATGGTTCGAAAGGTCGGCGTTCCTTGGCAGCCCGAAGTCGCGATGGGTGCACTGGGTGAGGACGATGTGTTGGTAGTGGAGCCCGACACGGTCAAAATCTCGAACGTTTCAGGTCCGGAGTTTCAGCGGGCCGTGACCGCCGAACGCAAGGAACTACGTCGGCGGCTTCGAACCTATCGTGGGCGTCGACCTCCGATGCGACTCGAGGGCCAAGTGGTCGTCATCGTCGACGATGGTCTCGCGACTGGCGCTACGGCACAAGCGGCGTGCGAAGTCGCTCGCGCCCGTGGCGCAAATCGCGTCATCGTGGCCGTTCCCATCTCGAGTGATGGAGCGGCGACTCGAATAGAACATGTCGCCGATGAGTTGGTGACCTTGCGGCGCGTCGGTGGACCGTTCGCGGTCGGTCAGTGGTACGAAGACTTCGCAGCGACTTCGGATGAAGAGGTCATCGAAGATTTGAAATCGATGCCAGCCGATGGATCCCGAGACGGTCCGTCGAGCTAATGGTAAGGACGTTGTTCACCGGCTTCCACTCGCACGGCTAGATGGTTCTCCGTCGGCGGTAGTGGGCACGTAGCGAAGTCGGTGTAAGCGCACGGTGGATTCGTCGCACGATTGAAATCGATTGTTACGGTTCCGTCGGGGCCGGGGGCATTCACGGTGAGGAATCGGCACGCCGCGTACGTCGTCGTCGCAGACGTCTGGTCGATGAAGACGATGAAGAGTTCGTCGGGTTCTTCGCCGTTGAACGCGATGAGTCGAAGGGATTGTCCCGCAAGGCTGAACTCAATCTCGCCCGGGGACTCATAGATGTGCTCCAGGCCCTCAACGGTCGCGCCCACCGTGATTGAACGAGGCACGTCGTAGGTGATCATCTTTCCTGTGACGACCCAGGCCGTGCTCGCTGGATATGAAGGAGTCCCGCCGTAACTGGTGCGAACGGGATTATCGGGATGGCGTGGCCGAATCATGAAGTGGCCGTCGCGGCGTGACACTTCCACCACCGCGTCGCCGAAACTCGCCAGTTCGCCGTTTTCGTCAACGTATTCGAAGGTGTGTTCTGCTTCAACGCGAACACCGTCCACGATGAGTTCCTCGCCGCGGCCAAGCTGTACCTGGACGTCGTGGGCGTTGCTCGACCACGCCCCGGGTACATCGTCAAAGCGCTGGGCTTCATCGTCCAACCAATGCAGGCCGGTGATCGCGAGGAATCCAAGAGGTCTCGCGCGTCGAAGTTCGTGGTCTCGATGCCAACTCTCCCAATCGTCAACAAAGGCACTTTGGGGTTGGATGTTCCGCATCTGCTTCGAGTGTAGGTACCGGGCCATCGCGATCAGCCTGGCGCTGGACGCGTCTTCATTATGACGAACGATCTCAAAGCCGTTTGTTCAAAACTGATCAGATCAGAGATGGAAGGGGCCAACCATCGATGGAGCCCTCTTCGCTCCGGCCAGTGGCGCAAGGTGCAAAAGGTTCTCCGTCGTTCGAAGAAGTGAGTAGTGCGTGAACTTGGCACCAACCCGAAGGCCCCGCGGCGTGCTTGGGGAAATGACCAAGGTCGGAACCTGATTCGATGCGTCCAAATCGTTCTCGTCGAAAGTGATGAAGAGGACGAGCGAGCGCGATTGATACTGCGGGCTTTGCACGATGAGCGAGACGAAGCGCTTGAGCCACGAGTCGCCATCGGCGACCGGGCAGCTGTGCATGTCATGGCAGACGTTGGGAACGATCATGGTGAATTCAGCGCTGAGATTGAGCGGAGTCGTCAAGGGAACGTCATTTCGTTGGCAAGCCGGGGCAATGTTCGTGTAATAGACCGCTGGATTGTGGCGCGCGGCATAGACACCACTCGTGACATGATCACAGCGGCCGGGCATGGACTCAGCCAGTGTGCGCCATTTCGATCCCAACTCGGAGAAGATGCTCGGCACCGCGAGACGATGCGTACTTGGTTCACCGTCGTCGGCGATGCTTTGGGTCGACCCCGACGTCAGTGCGACGTAGTTCGGCAGACTCGGGTGTGAGATGGCGAAGTAGTTCGTCGCCAACGCGCAGCGATTACTGAGTTCGTTGAAATACGGAGCGTTGGGCGATCCGACCACCGAGTAGCCTTGATTTTCGAGCAGTATCCACACCACGTGGGTGTACGTGGTCGAATGTACCGCGCCGCACGGCGCGCTCGCGGAGATCTTCGGCGGCGTCGACGCACCGCTCAGGGAAACCGAAAATGAACAAAGCAATGCGGTCGCCAGGGCGACGCGCATCAGTCGGCGAACAGACATCGCTCTCGTGCGTTTCGGAGTGACAATCGATCATTCACGTTTATAGGGTACGCCGACAGTGGATCCAATAGAGGTGCACCGTCGAGTTGAAGCGACCCTCTATTGTCAGACTATGTTCGTTGTTCATTGAGAGAAGGATGCCGTGTCCCAAAATGTGGTTGAGGCAAATTTGTACGTCGACGGTGAGTACGTCGAAGGTCATGGACCGGAGCGCTACGAGGTAATCAGTCCGGTTACCGGAAAGAAAATCGGCTCCGTTCCTATTCCGGTTGCGACCGACATCGACGCCGCAGTGGAGGCGGCGAATCGGGCCCAGCAAAAGTGGGCTCAGGTCAACGTGTGGGAGCGCGCCAAGGTTTGTCACGCGATTGGCGACGCCATCACCGCACGACGCGACGTGCTCGCGCGCCTCCAGACCCTCGAGCAAGGCAAGCCGCTCACCGAGTCTCTGGCCGACGTGGATGAGTCAGCGACACTCTTTCATCTTCATGCCGAGGATGCGGTGAGGATGACCGGCGAGACAATCGCGTCCACCGATTCGCACAAGCGGATGTGGACGTTTTACCGTCCGGTCGGCACGTGGGCCATTATCACTCCCTGGAATTTCCCGCTACTCATGTTCGCGGAATTCGCCGCTCCGGGACTGGCGACGGGGAATTCACTCGTTGTAAAACCGCCCGCGCACACCGCCTTCACGGTGCTCGCCGCGATGGAGGTCCTGCGAGAGGTCGGCTTGCCCGACGGTCTCGTGAACATCTTGCCGGGCGAAGGGGCGACCGGACACGCCATGGTCACGCATCCGGGGATTGACGCGATTGGATTCATCGGATCTTCCGCGACCGGAGAGAAGATTCAATCAGCCGCGGGGCTAAAGCGTTCGATCATGGAGTGCTCGGGTAACGGCCCCTTGATCGTGCTGGACGACGCCGACCTTGCGGCGGCTGCGGCGGCCGCCGTCTACGGCGCCTACACGTGTTCCGGTCAGGTCTGCTGCGCGACCGAGCGTGTGCTCGTGCACGAGCGTGCACACGATGCATTCGTCGAGGAGGTACTGTCGGCAGCCGATCAAGTTCGTCTTGGTGATCCCTTCGAACCGACGACGACGCTCGGACCACTCAATAATGAACCGGTGGCAGCGAAAATGGACCGTCACGTGGCCGACGGGGTAGAGCGCGGCGCCCAGTTATTGCGGGGAGGGCGTCGCGCACCGGATCGACCCACCAATCTCTTCTACGAATTCACCGTTGTTGACCAGGTGCCGCTGGAGAGTCTGCTCAGTCGAGAGGAGTCCTTCGGACCAGTGGTACCGATCATCACCGCGGGTTCGGACGACGAGTTGTTGCGGGCAGCGAACGCCGACCGTCTCGGTCTTCAGGCGGCCGTGTTCACGCGTGACATCGCCAGGGCCTATCGATTCGTCGAGGAACTAGCCGCCGGGCAAGTGGTGGTGAACGACAGCACTTGCTGGTGGGACATCAACATGCCCTTCGGCGGAGCCGGAGGTCGGAGCACCGGCTGGGGTCGCATTGGAGGCAAGCAGACCCTCATCGGAATGACCGATTTGCGCACTGGCGCAATCACCATCTGAGGTTGGGACGTCAATGCGTCGGGCGTGGAGCAAGCGATCCGGAAAGCTTAAGTATTGGTCAGCGTCGTTCACGCGCTGTCCCTGAGTGAAACCAAGTCACTTCGCACCGACCAAGTCGTCACGCGAACGACTCACCGAATCGCCTCCTAGGAGCAACGACGCCAGCAAGGATGGCGGTGACTGCACTCAGAGCGACAATGACGCCCAATGCGGCGGGATGTCCGATCGCGCCCGCAATCGCGCCGATCAGCGGCCGGCCGATGGGCACGCCGAGGTAACCGAATGAATTGACGGTGGCCAACGCTGGGCCGGGTCCTTCAAGTTGCGACGAACAGTGAAGACGATTGGAACTACGAACGAT
>Ga0307373_10004553_pt1 | contig 23235 bp, 22 predicted proteins | sample OX2MG_FD_202534 | JGI IMG/M metagenome (GOLD analysis project Ga0307373, IMG submission 202534) | Soil microbial communities from Risofladan, Vaasa, Finland - OX-2 | ecosystem: Environmental > Terrestrial > Soil > Coastal area > Acid sulfate soil | place: Finland: Risofladan, Vaasa | collected... | reverse complement strand
AAGGGGCGACGCCGGCGATCGTGGCCGCCGCGAGGCAGCGGTCAGCGAGCAGCGCCGCCGTGGCCAGCGCGTGCGGGCCGCCGCCGGACCAGCCGGCCGTGATGAAAGTCGTGGCCCCGAGCCGGTCGAGCACGCGGGCGACATCGCTGGCCGCGTCGGCGACCCGGCGTCCCGGCTGCGGATCGGAGCTCCCGTACCCGGGCCTGGCGTAGCCGACCGTCCGCAGGTTCTGTGCCGAGGCGGCCTCGGTCAGCGGCGCGAAGCTGACCAGGCCACCTGGCGTGCCGGTATGAAATACCAGCGGAAGGCCGTCCTGCGGGCCGGCCACGAGCACCTCGACTGACCTGCCGTCGGCTACCTCGACAGCGAAGCGGTCTGCTCCCGTCGTCATCGCCTGCTCCCTCGGTGGCGGGCCCGCTCCCTGACGAGGGCGAGCCTAGCGGCCAGCCCGGCAACACACGAGATCGCGGTCGCACCATTGACACCGCGCTGCCGCGGGGTTAGCTTCCCGCAGGACCGATCGATTCGGTTTCATTCCTGATCGGCCAGTACGAACAGTTTCTGGCTTATGCGCGGCCGCCGTTCGCAGGTACGGCTGCCGGCGCCCACGTGGAGGATGAGTCGATTGAGGTGGCGAGGCAGCCTTTCCCATCGGACCGCCAGCGGGTTCCGCGGCATGATCGCCGTTGGCTCGGCTGTCGCGGCCGTGACGGCGGTCGTCGTGCCGATGTCGGCGAGCGCGGCCGCCGGCACTGCGCCAGCCGGGCAGCGGATCGGGCATGGCGCCATCTCGGCGGTGATCACCAGGGACCACTACGGCGTGCCGAGCGTCTACAGCAAGTCGCTGGCGGGCATGTGGCTGGGCTCGGGCTGGGCACAGGCGCAGGACCGGATGGCTCAGCTCGAGCTGACCAGGCGTGCGGTCGAGGGCACCCTCTCGCAGATCTTCGGCCCGAGCCAGCTGGGCCAGGACGAGACGGTCAGGACGTTCTTCTACACCCCGGCCGAGCTGCGGGCTCAGTATCGCTCGCTGCCGGCGGCCACCAGGCGGGCTATCGCCGAGTTCTCCCGCGGCATCAACGCTTACGAGCAGTTCGCCTTCACCGGCGCGCATGCTCAGCAGCGGGTGCCGGTTGAGTTCTTCGCGCTGGGCAAGGCGCTCGGGCTGACCGGGCCCTACCGGCCGGCGCCCTGGCGGCCGGCCGACACCGTTGCCGTCGGCAACTACCTGGCCAGGGAGTTCGGCGGCGGCGGTGGCAGCGAGCTGCAGAACCTCAGCTTCCTGACGTACCTCAACGCCGAGCTGACCGCGAAGAGCGACGCCCATCCGGCGCAGGACGCTGAGGCGATCTTCAACGATGCCCGCTGGATCGACGACACCACGGCGCCGACCACCGTGCCCTCCGGACATCCCGCCACCGCCGCGGCAGGTTCGACAGTGGCAGGCTCGGCAGGCGCCAGGCAGTTCGCCGTGCTCAGCAAGATCAGCAGGTCGCAGGTCAGCGCCGCGGAGAAGGCGCTCGCCGCCGACCGGCGGCGGATCCTGGCCACCGGAATCAGCCTCAAGGTGCTCGCGCACGGCGGATCAGACGCGTTCGCAGTCGCGCCATGGCGCTCGGCCGATCACCACGCTCTCCTGTGGGGCGCTCCTCAGGAGGGCTTCGGAACGCCCAGCGTCGACGGCGAGGAGTACCTGCACGGTCCTGGTTATGACGCGGGCGGCATGTACATCACAGGCGAGCCATTCATCCTGATCGGCCGCAATGCGAACCTCGCCTGGACGACCACCAGCGAGGAAACCGTCGACCAGCGGATCTACGCCATGCAGGTGAACTTCGCGGCGAGCCCGCCGACCTACCTGTTCGACGGCAAGTGGCGGAAGATGCAGGTCCTGACCGAGCGCATTCCGGTGGCCGGCGGATCGCCGACCACGTTCGCCGTGTACCGGACCATCGACGGCCCGGTGATCGCGCCGCCGCAGAACGGGACCGCCTTCACGATCAGGTTCGCCTCGTGGGGTCATGAGACCGGCTCACTGGCCGGGTTCTCCCAGCTCGGCGGTGATACCAGCCTGCGTCAGTTCAGCCGGTCGATGAGCATGGTCACGACGCTGCACAACTTCCTGTATGCCGACCAGAAGGGCACCATCGCCTACTTCGGCGACGGGCTCGTCCCGACCGAGCCGCCCTTCGGAAAGGTCGATCCGCGGCTGCCGGCGCTCGGCGACGGCACGGAGCAGTGGACCGGATTCGTGCCGTGGCGCGACATGCCGCGCAGCATCAACCCGCGGCAGGGCTACCTGGACAACTGGAACACCAAGCCGTCGGCGCAGGCGTTCTACCAGCAGAACTCGGGCGACGAGTACTGGGGGACGATCTACCGGTCCTCGCTGATCAGCGACATGCTGCGGTCGAGCAGGACGATCGGCATCCGGTTCCTGCAGCGCGTCGAGCACGCGATCGGCACGATCGACAACGGCGACAACACCCGTCCGGCCGCGCCGTACTTCATCCCGTTCATCGTCCGCGCCTACCGGCACCTGCGCGCCGCGCACGACCCGATCGCCAGCCCGGCCACCCATCAGGACCTGGCCGCGGCCGTCGCCCGGCTACGGCACTGGAATGGCGTCGCCACGCTGGGCAGCCCGGCCATGTCCATCTTCATGAACTTCCTCGAGGCCTACGAGCGCAACGTGTTCGAAGGCGGCCTGAACCCGGGCGAGCAGTACACGGGCGCGGTCAGCTTCAGCGACACTGGCCTGGGCATGCGCAGCTACGGCGGCCTCGGCGGCATGGGCACCTACAACATGCTGTACCACATCCTCGCTGGCACCCGCGGGGTCGAGCCGTGCGGCACGCTCTGCTACGCCGGCGACTACTTCGCCGGGCACCGGGACCAGCTGCTGGTGGAGAGCCTGAACGACGCGATCACGATCCTGTCGGGTACCGGCAGCCAGCTCGGCCAGGATGTCCCTGGCTTCGGCACGACGGACGTCTCGAAATGGGGCTACCAGCCGGCGAAGGACCAGAACTGGGACGACCTCGACCCGCTCGCGCAGGCGGCGGGCGTGGTCACGCACTGCGGGGCGAGCGCGTCGCAGAACCGCAGCACGTTCATGATGGCGATCGACACCAACGGGCACATGACCGGGCAGGATGTCCTCCCGCCAGGCCAGAGCGGCTTCATCTCGGCCGCCGGCCTGTCCAGCCCGCACCTGTGCGACCAGGTCGGCCTGTTCGACACGTTCAGCTACAAGAACATGCCGCCCGCCTAGCCGGCCAGGATCGCCAGTGCTCCTTCTCCGGCTCTGAGATGTCGGCCAGGGTAGCGCCGAGGACAGTGTCGACGTCGTCGGCCGCCGCGCCCGGTTCATGCCGATCATGCGGGCATCAAGAGCAGTTTTCTGCCCGAATTCGGGCAGAAACTTGGCGCCGAACCCCGTCATCCCTCAGGATGAGGGCGTGGACGCGGACCTGATCAACCGGGTAGCTGCCTCGACCGGGCTCTCCGCGGGCGAAGCGGCCCGCGTGGTGGCCGACGTGGTCGGCTGGTACCGGGAGCCGCTCGAGGACTACGTCAGACGGCGGCACGCCCACCTGAAGATGTTCGGCTCCAAGAACCACGAGATCTTCGCTCAGATCGCCGAGGAACTCGCGGGCCGGGTAGTGGCCGCCCCCGATCTGTCGGAGCGGCAGCTTCGCCGGATCGTGTACGGCTGAATCTAGCTGGCCGTGACCTCGGCCGGGCAAAGGAGACTAGCAGCGCATGTGCGGAATCGTCGGCTACATCGGCAGCCAGAACGCCGTCCCGATCCTGATGGAAGGCCTGTTCCGGCTGGAATACCGCGGCTACGACTCAGCCGGGATCGCGATCATCTCGCCGGCGGAGACCCGGGTCTTCCGCCGCGTCGGCCGGGTGCGCGAGCTCGAGGCATCACTGCCGCGGCGGCTGACCGGCAGGGCCGGTATCGGGCATACCCGCTGGGCGACGCACGGCCCGGTGACGCAGGCCAACGCGCACCCGCAGGTGAGTGAGGACGGCAGGATCAGCGTCGTCCACAACGGCATCATCGACAACGCGACCGAGCTGCGGGAGCAGCTCCAGGCCAAGGGCGAGACCTTCGGCTCGGAGACCGACACCGAGGTGCTGGCCCACCTGATCGCCCGGTCCGGCGCGGCATCGCTCGAAGACGCCGTTCTCGACGCCCTCGCCCAGGTCCACGGTACCTACGCCATCGCCGTGACCGACCAGCGGCATCCGGACCGGATCGTCGTGGCCAGGAACGGCTCGCCGCTGATCATCGGCGTGGGCGACCGCGAGATGTTCATCGCGAGCGACCTGTCCGCGCTGGTCAGGCACACCACCTCGGTCGTCCACCTGGACGACGGCGAGCTGGCGACGGTGACCGCCACGGGATTCCGCACCTTCAGCCGGGAGGAGGAGAACACCGCCAAGACGCCGGTCAGCATCGACCTGCACGCGGACGACGTGGATCTGGCCGGCCACCAGCACTTCATGCGCAAGGAGATCCTGGAGCAGCCGGCCTCGGCGGAGCGGATGCTGCGCGGGCGGCTGGACGAGCGGTTCGGCACCGCCCGGCTCGACGGACTCAACCTCAGCCCGCGTGACCTCCGCGGTTTCCGCCGGGTCAAGATCCTCGGCTGCGGCTCGGCCTACTACGTCGGCCAGATCGGGGCCCAGCTGATCGAGGAGCTAGCCAGGATTCCGGCCGATGCCGAGCCGGCCTCGGAGTTCCGCTACCGCAATCCGGTCATCGAGCCCGACACGCTCTACATCGCGGTCAGCCAGTCCGGCGAGACGGCTGACACCGCCTTCGCCGTCCGCGAGGTCAAGCGCAAGGGCGGCCAGGTCGTCGGGCTGGTCAATGTTGTCGGCTCGACGATCGCGCGGGAATGCGACGGCGGGATCTACCTGCACGCCGGACCCGAGATCGCGGTCGCCTCGACCAAGGCGCTGACCCACATGGCGATCGGGTTCGCGATGCTGGCGCTCGTCCTCGGCCGGGTCCGCGACCTGTCGATCTCCGATGGCCAGCGGATCGTGGCCGGCCTGAAGGCGCTCCCCGGCCAGATCGAGCAGATACTGGCCGACGAGCCGCGGATCGCCGAGATCGCTGCCGACCTGTCGGCCGCCGAGAGCCTGTTCTTCATCGGACGGGTGCGCGCCTATCCCGTGGCCAGGGAAGGGGCCCAGAAGTTCAAGGAAGTCACCTACCGGCATGCCGAGGCCTACCAGGCCAGCGAGCTGAAGCACGGGCCGCTCGCGCTGATCGACAAGGACCTGCCCACGGTGGCGATCGTGCCGGATGACGAGCTGACCGACCGCAACATGGGAGCGATCGAGCAGATCAGTGCCCGGAACGGGCGGGTTGTCCTGATCGCCAATCCGGGCGTGCCGGACTGCGGGGCAGAGAACAGCCGGATCACCGTGCCGAAGAGCGCACGTGAACTCGACCCGATATTGCTGGTCATCCCCGTCCAGCTAATGGCATATCACGCGGCCCGCACCTTGGGACTCGATATCGACAAGCCACGCAACCTAGCCAAATCCGTCACCGTTGAGTAGTAATTGGCCGGCCTGGCGCTGAACCAGGGGGCAGGGCGTACCGTGAAGTTCTGCGAGCATCTAAGGAGGCGCCCGTGCCGCTGTCGACCTCAGCCGAGCGCAACAGCTTTGCCCAGGACCTCTTCACTCCGCTTCCGTCCCGCTATGACCGCCTGGCCGAGATCCTGTCCTTCGGGCAGAACGGCCGCTGGCGGCGCGCCATGGTCGATCAGATCGTCGAGGCGCCGGGCGCCGCCGTGCTCGACGTCGCCTCGGGAACCGCGGGGGTAGCCATCCAGCTGGCCCGCCGGGGGACGGCACGCGTCGTCGGCGTCGACCTGACCGAGCAGATGCTGCGCCAGGGCCGAGTCAACGTGACGCGGGCCGGCCTGGCCGCCCGGATCGGCCTGGTCGCCGGCCGCGGCGAGCAGCTTCCCTTCCCGGACGCCAGCTTCGACGCGCTGACCTTTACGTACCTGCTGCGCTACGTCGACGATCCGCAGGCGACGCTGACCGAGCTCGCCCGCGTGGTCCGGCCAGGCGGCCGGGTGGCGAGCCTGGAATTCTGCGTTCCGCCGTCCCCGTTCTGGCGCGCGGCCTGGTGGCTGTACACCAGGACGCTGCTGCCGCTCGGCGGCCTGCTGACCGGCGGCCGCGAGTGGTTCGTCGTCGGCCGGTTCCTCGGGCCGAATATCTCCGGGCATTACCGCAGGTACCCGGTGAACTGGACGGTACAAGCGTGGCGCGATGCCGGGTTCACCGGCGTGGGCGTCAGGGTGATGAGCCTGGGCGGCGGCCTCGTTATGTGGGGAACCAGGTCAGGTGCCTGACCCGCACGCCAGGCCGGCCTACTACGCGGCCGGCCCTGGACCGCTGCGGGACTGGTGGACGCTGCTGCATCCTCCTTTCACGGCCTGGCACCTGTCCTACGTCGTGATAGGTGCCATGCTCGCACCGCAGGTCAGGCTGGACCGGCTGGTCGCCACGCTGGCGGCGTTCTTCCTGGCGGTCGGGCTGTCCGCGCACGCGCTCGACGAGCTGCACGGCAGGCCGCTGCGGACGCGGATCCCCAGGGCGGCGCTGATCGCCGTGACCGTTGCCGGCCTCGCCGGGGCGGTAGGCCTCGGCGTGGTCGGCATCACGAGGGTCGGCTGGATTCTGCTGCCGTTCATGATCGTCGGACCGCTGCTCGTGATCGGCTACAACGCCGAGCTTTTCGGCGGCCTCATCCACACCGATCTCGGTTTCGCGGCGGCCTGGGGCGCGTTCCCCGCCCTCACCGGCTATGTAGCCGAGGCGGGCCGCCTCGCCGTCGCGCCGGTCTTCGTCGCCGGCGCAGCGATGGCGCTGTCGGCTGGCCAGCGGCATCTCAGCACTCCGGCCAGGATGCTGCGGCGCCGTACCGCGGCGGTGTCGGGAAGCATCACCTTGAGCTCGGGCGAGGTGACGATGCTGGATGCTGCCAGCCTGCTTGAACCACTGGAGCGGGCGCTGCGTTCCCTGTCTTGGGGCGTGGTGCTGCTTGCGGCGGCCCTGGCCACGGCACGGCTGGCCTAGCTCAGTTTTCTACGCACATCTCGGAGGGCATCGTGCGGAGCGGCGTACTGACGGCGGTGGGAGTTGTCCTGACCATCGCAGGGGTGATCTGGGCTCTCCAGGGGTTCGGCGTCATCGGCGGCAGCTTCATGTCCGGCGACTCGGTCTGGGCCATCATCGGGCCCGTGGTGGCTGCCGTCGGCCTGGTCATCACCGGCATCGGCGTCAGGCGCGCGCGGTCAGTTTCGCAGTAGCTCGCCGGCGACTGCCCAGCCGCGCCTAAATCCGATAATTTCGGCCTGACCTTGCCTTTCGCAGTTCGAATTAATTGCCGGCGCGACCCCGTGCAATGGATTGCGGAACTCGCTATCCGATTTCATCGCAGGTAACGTAATCACCATTAGCATCGCCGCCGCCGACGAAATCGTGCAGTCCTTTACCTAAGGGTTGATGAGTGCCGTGCTAGCAGTAAACATAGGATATTCCCCCCGGCACGCCGCTCGCCCGCCAGGCCCGCGCTCGCTGCCACCGCGGCGGCGGCGGCGGACGGTCATCGGCGTGGTCGCTGTCTGTGCCCTGCTCGGTGCTGGCACGACGATCGTGGTGCTCCGCGTGCGTCATCCGGCGGCGCACTGCTCGCGGACCACCGGAGGCGCAGGCTGCCAGAAGCGGACGATGCCCCAGGTAGCGGTGTACTCCGGTACGAAGTTCGGGCTGCGCGACCCGGTCGACCTGACGCTCGCGGCCGGGAACGTGTGGATCACGAACCAGGCCGGCAATTCGGTGACCGGGTTCGGCTGGCGGTCAGCCGGCCATCCAGTCGTCCTGACCGGGCCAAGCTACGGCTTTTCCGCACCGGGCTCAATCACAACAGGACATAATCACCTGTGGATTGCCAATAGCCTGGCAAACTCCATTACCGAGCTGAGCGCGGCCGACGGGTCGGTAACCCGGAAAATTACGAACGTACCTACCCCTAGCTCGCTGGTCCTCTTCGGGAACCGGCTGTGGGTCGCCAATGCGGGAGCCAACTCGGTCTCCGCGTTCAGCGTCCTGACCGGCGCGCTTATCAGGGACTTCCGCGGCTACGGACTCGCCAATCCCGATGCCCTGGCCGTGAGCAACCGGCGGCTCTGGGTAGCCAATGCGGCAGCCGACACGGTCACGGAGCTGAATGCCGCCACCGGCGCGAAGGAGACCACGCTGCGTGCCAGGCGCTTCGGCTTCAGCCAGCCTGTCTCGGAGGTCGCGAGCCGTACGCGACTCTGGGTGGGCAACGAGGCGACCGGCACGATCACCGAGGTCAACACGGTCACGGGCAAGCTGGTCCGGGTTCTGGCCGGGGCCCGGTACCGCCTCGGCGGCGCGATGGCCATGGTGCTGGCCGGCCGGGAGCTCTGGGTGACGAATACGTTCGGCAACTCGGTCACCGAGATCGATGCCGCCACCGGGAAGCTGGTCAGGGTCCTGGCCGGCCCGCCGTACGGATTCGATCACCCCGCCGGCGTGACCGCCTACCGCGGCCGGATCTGGGTGGCCAACTCCGACGCGAGCACGGTGACCGAGCTGGTGACCGCGTCCCTGAGCGCCGTTCGCTAGGGCGCTACAGGACGTCCCTGCGCTGCAGGTAATGCAGGGAGACCCAGCCGGCGAGCACCGGCAGCCAGAACGTGACGGTCCGGAAGAGCAGCACCGCGGTGATGGCCTGGGCGGTTGGCAGGCCGGCTCCGGCCAGTGCGATCGACAGCGCTGTCTCCACGGTGCCGATCCCGCCCGGCGTCGGGATGAACGAGCCGGCCGCGTTGCCGGCCAGGTAGACCACCGCGATGCTGGCCAGCGGTACGTGGCTGTCTCCCACCGCGCGGACGGAGGCGGCCAGGCACAAGATGTAGGCGACCGAGACGAGCACGGACCCGCCTATCCCCTGGGCCAGCTTGGCGGGGCGCTGCGCTACGTCGAGCAGCCGGGGCACGACCTGGTCCGCGAGCGAGCCGACCCGGGCGAACAGCTGCCGGCGCCCGGCTGGCAGCGCGAGCACGATCAGCGCCATGCCCACGAGGATGGCTAGCGCGACATAGGCCCAGTGCGGCGGCGTGAGCGCCCTGGCCGCCCGCGACGAGCCCGCGACAGCGGCCGAGATCAGCACCAGCACGGCGAACACGGCGAACGACATGACCTGGGTCACGCCGACACTCGCGGCGGCGTCGGTTGCGCTGAGCCGCGCCTTGCGCAGGTACCGCACGTTGAGCGCGACGCCGCCGACCGCCGCCGGCGTCACCAGCACCACGAACGACCCGGCCACCTGCACGAGCAGCGTCCGCAGCGTGTTCAGCCGCTCCAGGACGAAGCCGGAGATCGCCATCGTCGCGCCGACGTAGGTGGTGGCGGAGAACGCCAGCGCGACCAGGCTCCAGACGGGATTGGCCTGGGCGAGCAGTTTCGAGAACGAGACGTTGGCCAGCTGGCCGGCCAGTACGTAGAAAGCGAAGACACCCGCGATCAGGGTAATCAGGGTCCGCGGCCTGACCCGCTCGAGCTGCACTGGCATGACGTGCCCGTCCGGGGAGGCGGCCATCAGCCGCTTCCGCACGTCGGCGAGCACGCTCTTCCTGCCGCGCAGTGCCGATCGTGTCGACCGGTACAGGGCGACCGGCTGGAGCAGCGGGACCAGCCCGAGCAGACCTTCCTTCGGCAGCTTCTCCGTGGCGATCTCCGCGGCCCGGTCGGGGCCGACTAGCAGCGCGGTCTGGGCGATCAGCTGCGCCAGGTCGAGCCGGAACTGCAGCTCGGTAGCCGCCACGTCGCCGTTTCCCGGCTCAAGCAGCGCCACCTGCTCCGCGTGATCGCCGGGAGTGCCGACCAGCATGATCCGGTCGTCGGTCAGCGCCCGGTGCGTCACCCGGTGCCGGTGCAGCTGCAGCACGGTGTCCCAGACCCGCCTGAGCTGGTCGTCGGAGGCATCGCCGCCTAGCTCGGCGAGCGTCCTGCCCTCGACATGGTCGGTGGCGATAACCGCCGCATCGGGTCCGACCCGGAGCACCGCCCGCAGCCGAGGGGTCAGCACGCCGGAGTCCTCGGTGGCGTAGATCAGCAGCGCCTGCCGCTCGATCGCGCCCTCCAGGGACAGCGGAGCGCTCCGCGAGACGTGCGCCTTGAGCCTGACCCGGCGGTAGAGTCGGTAGAACGCGTCGGCGGCCTGCTGGTCACGGTCGAAGACGCTGACGTCGAGCCGGTCGCCCCCGCTCACCGTGGCGGAGTACCGGCGGACCTCGGCGCTGTCGGCGGGGACCCGGCGGATAGCGACGACCGGAGCCTGCTCGGTGCTGAGGGCGGCGGCGATCTCGGCCGCCGTCGGCCGGCCGGAGGTGGTGCCGAGCGCGTACCGGAGCCCGGAGCCGACCGCTGAGCCGATCGCGATGGTGATCAGCAGCGAGAGGACCGTCGTGTGAGTGTCGGCCAGGCTCGCGACCGCGTAGAACCCGATCGCGGTCAGGAACGTGGTGCGCCAGTGCGCCCGGCCGCGCAGGCCGACGACGGTCACGTAGGCAACCAGGCCGGCCAGGTAGCCGTCCAGGGTCGCTTCGTGCTGCCCGGTCACTCCGGCAGTCGTGGTGTGCAGGGCGATCTGGAGCTGGCGCAGGAAGGGCTGGCTCAGCAGCACGTTCACCAGGGCAACGACGCCGACGGCGATCCCGCCGGTGGCCACGGCCTCGCCGAGCCTGCGGTACTGCCTGACCACGAGCAGCCTGATCGCCAGGGCGATCGGCAGGATCAGCAGCGCTACGTTCCCGCCGAAACCGATCAGCCGCAGCAGCGAGAGCGGCAGCCGCCGGCTCGCGCCGACCAGGTCGAACTCGACACCCGTCGCGGTCGCGCTCGCCAGCAGCGCGATGCCGACGAGTATCGCGATCTCGGCTGCGGCGATGACGCAGCGGATCAGGTCAGCCGGTATCCGGACCCGCGGCTCCAGGAAATCGTCGACCAGGACCTGGTCGACCGGAGCCTTGGCGCCGCTACCGGCGCGCGTCAACGCCGCCATGACCGCTGGCCGCAGCGGCTTCTGACGCGACTTCATGAGACGATCGTTTCACCTGCGTCCGAACCTGGCATGGCCGCTGAGCAGGAAGCCAGGCCGGAGCCTGAGGCGTCAGCGCCCGGCGGCGGTCGGACGCTGACTTTCGAGCATGTTATCGGTCAGACGGCCACGAGCCGGGAAAACAGGGAGATGACTCGCCTGGGCCGGTTCGGTCAGCGAGCCAGCAGCTCGTCGTAGACGGCCGAGGTGGCCGAGTCTGGCTGGCCGTCGGCGGCGACTTCCGAGACCACGTGCAGGCAGCGGCCCCAGGCCTCGCGCACGCCGGCCAGGTTCCCGGCGGCGTGCTCGGCGCGCATCATGATCCGCCACAGCTGCTCGGCCGATGGGTCGGCGGTGAGCCCTATCCTGGCTGCCCGGACCGCGGCGGCCGGGTGCCGGCCCGCCAGGCTCAGCTCAGCGAGCGTCTCGGCCGCGGCGACGATCCGCGCGGTGACCGCATCGACCATGGCCGGCTCCAGCCACCAGTAGTAGCACCCCGTGAATGGCTGGCCGCGGATCATGTTCAGGGCCTCGGTCAGCGGCCCGGCGCCCGCCGAGCTGATGCCCTCGGCCGTCAGCGTCTCGAACTCGCGCCAGTCGACCCGCGTGTCCGGGTGCAGGGCGTACTGGCCGTGGCCGAGGTGCTCGATCCACTCCCTGCCGTCACCGGCCTGGCCGAGCGCGCGGCGGGTGCGGGCGATCAGCTGCCGCAGCGAGTCCGCTGGCTTCGGGTGCCCTGAATCGGCGCCGAGCAGAACGCGAAGCTTCCTGTTCGACAGGCCGTCCCGGTTGAGCGCCAGTGCGACGATCAGCTGGCTCTGAGCGGGCACCAGGGCGCCTGCCTGGCCATTGATGGTGAGGGAACCGAGCACGCCGATCCGCAGGCTGGGTGCCGGGGGCGGCGGCTCCGCAGGCACGGGCGAGGCGACCGCGCCGCGCCGCGGCCTGGCCTGACGGGCCCGGACCTCGACAGCGCCCGCGGGCGCTGCATCGGACGCGGCCGGTGGCTGGCCAGCTCCGCTGTCCTGGCTGCGCGGCCGGAACCAGCCGGCCAGGGCGACAGTCAGCGCGCCGGTCAGCATGCCCGCGCCGAAGACGGCGACTCCCGGCATCCGGCCGGGAAACGAGGCGGCGGCCAGGTGGCCGGCGCCGATGGCAAGCGAGACGAGAGATAACGCCATTAGCTGCTGAGATCCTGCCCAGGTCTAGATTCCGGCGAGCGTCAGATCAGCATTGCCGACGCGATCAGCGCGCACAACCCGTTCTGCTGCAAATACGACCCCCGGCCCGGGACTCGAGCCGCCCATAGTGCGCACAGTTCCCGCTGGCCTCGTTCTCGCACGTGCGTTACGTGCGGGTCAGCCAGCCCGCTCGCACTGCCGGAGGATGGTCTGGGTCACGAGGCCGGGCTCGCGGAGAGCGGGAAGATGGTCCATACCCGGCATCCTGATCAGCTGGCAGCCGCTGATCCGCGCCGCGACCGCCTCGTCGCACTCGACCGGCCGTACCCGCGCGTGTCGTAGCGGATCACCCTGAGCCGCTCGGTCAGGGCCGGCCAGACCAGATCCCAGCAGCGCGCGTCTGCATTCATCCGACCCCAGGCGCACGGGAGCAACGGTGGCCAACCGGTTATCGTCAGCTATGAGCTTCGCATCGGCGGCCAGGACCTCGCCGCGGCCGGGAGTCTTCGCTGACCTGCGCGCGCTCCGGGCCTGCTGGCACCCGGTGGCCTTCTCCGCCGACCTGTCCGACAAGCCGATCCACGCCGATCTGCTTGGCGAGCCGCTGGTCCTGTGGCGCGGGCCGGGCGGCGTCCGGGCGATGTCGGACCTGTGCGTGCACCGGGGGACCGCGCTGTCGCTGGGCTGGATCAAGGGCGACGAGCTGGTCTGCCCGTATCACGGCTGGCGGTACGGGGCAGACGGCCGCTGCGTTGCCATCCCGCAGCTTGAGGACCCGGCTCGGGTGCCCGCCAAGGCCCGGGTGCCGGCATTCAGCGCCCGGGAGCGCTACGGCCTGATCTGGGTCGCGCTGGAGGAGCCACAGTGGCCGCTGCCCGAGGTTCCTGAGCTGGAGGACGCCTCGTGGGCAGCGCTGCAGGCCGGCCCGTACCGCTGGGAATGCGACGCGGCGCGCCAGGTGGAGAACTTCACGGATTTCGGTCACTTTCCCTGGGTTCACCCCGGGCTGCTGGGCGATCCCGCGCGGCCCGTCGTGCCGAAGCACGACGTCCGCACCGAGGGCAACGTCCTGCACTACTCGATCGTGCGGCCTGAGGCACCGAACAGCGACGACTTCCCCGTGTTCGCGAACGAACAGGCCGGGCCGCCAGATCGGCGGAGCATCTACCAGCTGCACCTGCCGTACACGATCGTGCTGCGGCTCGGCTGGGGTGGCGAGCAGGGAATGGTGTACTTCTTCGCCTCGCAGCCGGTCGGCGTGGATCGCAGCGCTGGCTATGTGATCATCGGCCGGAACTACAACCTCGACCAGCCCGACCGCGTCCTGCAGGATTTCGAGGACACGATCTTCGGCCAGGATCAGGTCGTCGTCGAGTCACAGCGGCCCGAACGGGTGCCTTTTGACCTGGCTGACGAGCTGCACCTGAAGTTCGACGCCGTCGCGGTGGCCTACCGGAAGGCGATGCGGGCGCTCGGGCTCGCGACGATCGCACCGTCCGGCGACAGCGTGCCCTCCGGGACCGAGGCCGGAGCGGGCTGACGTTACAGGGTTATCCAGAACCGGCAGATTCCGTCGGACTGGTTGTCGAGCACGCCGCCATTAGCCTCGATGACCCGGCGCGAGGCGACGTTGTCTGTCCGGCAGGTGACCAGCAGCAGGGTCATGCCGTCCGCCCGGCACCTGCTGCACGCCGCGGCGAGCATCGCGGTCGCATGCCCCTGACGCCGGTAGCGAGGCACGACGTGGTATCCGACGTGGCCGCCATCGTGGCGCAGGGCGGGCGTCAGCTCGTGCCGGATCATGACCGTGCCGATGTAGTCGGGCTCGCGGAGGTACCACAACTCGGTGATCGGGACCCCCCACCTGCGACGTGGCAGGCTGCGGCTGGCGACCAGCGATCCGAACTCCGCTGCCGCCTCGTCAAGCCAGGCCGTCGGGGTGCCGTCTTCCTCGCAGATCGCCCGCTCCCCCGCGAGGAACGAGTCGCGGACGGCACTGGTCGGCCAGTCCAGGCGGGGCACAGCGCAAGCATCCCATCTGGCGGCGGAGCCCGCGGTCACGCGGGCGGCTCCGGCGCGGAGTCTGGCCGGCGTCCCGACAGACCGCGTCGCTCGGCATACGCCCAGCGCGGCATCGCCCGGCGCCCGGTGCGCCGCCCGCTCGCGGTACGGGCAGCAGCATGGACGACGGCGGGGTCCGTCGACCGCCAGACTTCCCTGACGATCACCTGGAGGGCGCCGGCCAGCGGGATGGACAGCAGAGCGACGACGAAGCCGCCGAAGACGCCGCCGACCCAGCTGCCGAGCGACGCCCCGAACAGGATCGAGATCAGGACGAGCAGCGGATTGATCTTGACGGTCCTGCTCATGATCACGGGGTTGAGAATGTGGTTCTCGACCTGGGTGTAGACGCAGAAGACGATCAGCGTGACGACGCCGGCCGTGAGCGACTGAGTGAGCGCGAAGAGCACCACCGGGATGCCGGCCAGTGCTCCCCCGATCATCGGGAGGAAGTCGACCAGCGCGACCCACAATGCCCACAGGAACGGGAACGGCACGCCGAGGATAAGCAGCGTCACCAGCACGACGAGCCCGGCGATGATCGAGGTCGCGAAGTTGCCGAGCATGTAACCGGTGACGGATCGGTTCACCGCCGCGGCTACCCGGCTGTACCGGCTCGCCCGCTCCGGGGCGACGAGGCCCAGAATCCCGGCCCGGAGTTTCGGGCCTTCCATCAGGAGCAGCACGACCAGAACGAAGACGGTGAGCAGGGCGATCACCAGGGTGATGGCCCCCTTCCCGACGCTGAGGATGGGGTTGGCCAGGTCCTTCCCATAGGTGGCCAGCTTGGGCGCGTTCGCCTTGACCCACGTCTGGACGTGGTAGCGCGTGACCAGGTGGCCGATCCAGCCCTTGCCGTGCTCGGCTTTGCTGACATACACCGGCAAGCTATCGGCCAGGTGGGTCATTCCGTTGACTAGCGGGTAGCCGAATGCTAGGCCGAGCGCGGCGAACGCCAGCACGGCGAGCAGCGTCACCACGGCGACCGCCGCCCCCCGCCGGCCGAGCCAGCGTTCCAGCGCGGCCACGAGCGGGTTCAGCAGCAGGGCGATGAAGCCGGCCACCACCATCAGCAGGATGACGTCCCGCAGCCGGTAGACGACCTTGGCGGCAAGGTAGACCACAACGACCGCGGCGATGGCCGTCAGGATCGCCCGAAGCGGTACCCCTCTGGCCTCGGCGGCAGACCACAGTACCGCTCGGCGCGTGTCGCCCGCGGGAACGATCTGCGGCGGCGGCAGGGAGGCCCGATCCGGCTGGGCGTCCTGCGCCGGCTGGGCGTCCCGCGCCGGCTCCGGGGCCGATGTCGGCTCGGGGGCTCGCGTTGTTCCGCCCGGCTCGGCCGCCTGGGCGTCGTCTGTCATGTGCACAGCATGCCAGTCTGTCTCTTAACTGCGAACGCCTCCAATTGCGGCATTCCATGATCGTGGTGGGTTGACCGCGCTATAACACGCGAACCCACCGCGATCATGAGAGCTCGAGGCTGTCGCGTTCCTCCCCATGTACATCACCCGCCGAGGGTGACTGGCAGGGTGCGCAGGCGGGAACGCTAGCCACCAGAGCACCATAGACATCGGGGGAAACAATGACGAGCACACGGTCACCCATGACCGGCATGCAGGTAAGTTCCACGAATTCCAAGGCCATGATCGTAGGTTTCGCCCTCGTGGCGACCGGCGGCCTGATCAGCATGGCCGGCATGGGAATCACTGGCACGGCCATGTTCAACGCCATCAGGCGCTGGATGCTGGCACAGCAAGAGCCGCCGAGCGCGGTCATGAAGCGCAAGATGGCACAGGCCAAGGCCGCCACGACTGCCGGTGCGAGTGCCTGGCAGAACGGGATGACGACGCCTGCGCGCCACTGAAGCCAGGGGGCCGGATCCTTGGTTCCTACCGGGATCCGGCCCCTGCCCGTCCAGTTCCGGCAGCTAGCCGCGGCTTCGTGTCGATTTATCGACAATGAACAGATCCGCGGTCGGCTCCGCTTCCGTTTCAGGGGGCTTCGGTTCCCGGGGCTCACACCGTTCCCAGGGCTTGCGGTGGCACGCTCACGATCGCCCTGACAAGCTAGTGTGCCATGGACGCACTGACTCGGAGGTCGGAGGCGGCCGGGCTCCCGCTCCCTCGCCCGTGCCTGCCGCTGGCCGAGGAGGCGCCGTGACCAGGGCTGAAGTGCTTGCGTATGGCCTGGCCAAGCTCGGGGCCTGGCAAGACGAGCCGTGGGAAGGCGACGTCGTGGCGAAAGTCGGCAGCAAGATCTTCGTGTTCATCGGCTCAGACCAGGGGCCGGCCCAGGGATCTATCGGGCTGAAGTGCGGGCCGAGCAGGGAGGCAGCCGACGAGTGGCTGCTCAGGTACCCGGGCGATGCCTCGGTCATGGCCTACATCGGGCGATCGGGCTGGAACTCCCTTCGGATCGCTGGTGCCATCCCCGACGATGAACTGCTTGAGGCGATCGATGCCTCCTACGACGCCGTGGTGGCGAAGCTGCCGAAGAGGGAGCGCCCGGCATGAGGACGACCACGTTCCGGCTGCGGACAGCCGGGCGCGAATGCGTAGCGGATATCACCGGGCAGTGCGCTGACTTCGCCAGCCAGGCCGCGGCCGGCGGCGATGGCCTGCTGCATGTCTTCGTGCCGCACGCGACCGCCGGCGTGACGATCATGGAGCTCGGCGCGGGCAGCGACGCCGACTTGCTTGCCGTCCTCGCTGAACTGCTGCCGGCTGACGACCGGTGGCGGCATGCGCACGGATCGCGGGGCCACGGACGCTCCCATGTGCTGCCCGCTTTCGTGCCGCCGTTCGCGACGCTGCCGGTGCTCGGCGGGACTCTCGGACTGGGTACCTGGCAGTCGATCGCGCTTGTTGACCTGAACGCCGACAACACCGACAGGGTGGTGCGGTTGTCCCTGCTGACTGACGGTACAACGCGCTGACATCGCGGTTTGGCGGTTTAGGGTCGCCGCGCCGGGTAGTGTGGGCTCCCGACGTACTGAGTCTCCACCGATCTCAGCACTAATTTCTTATGGCGAAACATAGACGACCGCGCGATGCGCGGACCAGTAGCCGGCCTCGCCGCCGGGCAGCCATATTTCGCGGCGGCACATTGGCCGTCGCGATAGCGCTCTGCCTGGCCGGGAGCGTCAAGCTGTTCGCCTCGGCGTCCAGCGCGGCAGACGGCGCTCACGCTTCCTCGCTCCGCGGATCGCGCCACGCGACGCTCGTTCCGCCGAAGGCGGCGAGCAGTCTCCACCGGTCCAGCCACTCGCCTTCGGCTCACCCGAGAGCGCGAGCGACGACCCCCGCTCCGGCGAGCTCGCCGTCGTCCAGCCCGCAGCAGGTGTCCGGCCAGTCGGTTACCGCCGTCGGCGACTCCGTCATGGTGGCCTCGACTCCGGCGCTGCAGCAGGCACTGCCCGGGATCTACATCGACGCCATGGTCGGCCGCCAGTTCAGCACCGGACTGCAGGTCATCGCCGACCTCAAGGCGAGAGGCCTGCTGCGCCCGATCGTCGTGGTTGGCCTCGGGACCAACGGGACCGTCACCGCTGACGAGATCAGCCAGCTCTTCGCCGAGATCGGGCCGAACCGCCGGCTCGTCCTGGTCAATACCTTCGAGGCCAGGCCGTGGGAGCAGGAGGTCAATTCCACTCTTGCCGCCGCGACCAGCGACCACCCGGGCGTCGTGCTGGCCAACTGGTACACCACGATCGAGCACCGGACCAGCCTGCTCTGGCCCGATGGCATTCACCCGCAGCCAAGCGGAGGCCTGGTCTACGCGAAAATGCTCAAGGCAGCTCTTGAGCGGCTGGTGAATACGCCCGGCTAATGGCGCTACGGCCGCTCGCCTGATCGACCGGCCTGATCAGCCTGAGGTGATCGCATACCGCTTTGGCCTGCGTCGCAGCCAGTCCCAGAAGGAGCGCCGCGGCGGCCGGGCGACGATATTGCCGCTGCCGACCCGCCCGACACCCTGATGCGAAGCGCGACCGGAACAGTGGTGCCGCAGGGCTCCCTGATCGTGACATTGCCGCTGCGGATCACGACGTCGTCGGCGTCGACGACGATGCCGGGCCTGGTGATGATGAGCAGATTGCCGCTGCGGACCTCAGCCTCGATCTGGATCGTCCGATCGGCGACGACGGCCTCGGTGAAGTCGAGCTTGACGTTCCCGCTCGTCACCCGCGCCTCGATCCCGTCGAATATCCGGCCGACCACGCGCGCGGTGTCCTTGATCGACTCCTTGTGCCCGATCTGCGACTCGTCGAGTCCGACGTAGGTATGTGCGCTCCCTCTTCGTGCGCCGCGATCTCGAAGGCTGACCGGGTCCTGGTGGAGGTCAGGCCGCGGCCGCGCCGGCCCGTGCTGCGTGACCTGCCCGATCGAGCGCGACCCGGCCTGAGCGCGGCTGGCGTTTGCGCTAGGAAATCGCGGGCAGTCCCCGCCGGTCACCGCGGTGGCCAGGCGGAGGGAACGATGAGCGAGGTTCGGAGCCAGCAGCAGCGCGAGGCTCGCGGCGGGGCGCGGCTGGGCACGATCACGACCAAGATTCCCGCGCGGCTGGACCGGCTGCCGTGGTCAGGCTGGCACTGGATGGTCGTGATCGGGCTCATCCCGAGCCAGCATCGCGGCCGGATCGACATCATCATCAACGGCACCTACTGGGCCCGGCGGCGCGCTCATCACCGTGCCGGTGGCAGCGGACCTGCCGGTCGGCGTCGGGTGGCGGATCTGCTTCGCCCTCGGCGTGGTATTCGGGCTCGTCATCCTGCTGGTCAGGCGCCACGTGCCGGAGAGCCCGCGCTGGATGTTCATCCACCGAGCCATTCCCTCACCGTCCAGCAGCGCAAGACAATCAGCCTGCTCGCCATCGCCAGGACTATGTTCCACGAGCACCCGCGCCGGACGACGCTCGGGCTGTCGCCCTTCATCGGCCAGGCATTCCTGTACAACGCGATCACCTTCGGCTACGTCCAGATTCTCGCTGCCGTGCCACTGACCGCCCAGATAGGAGAGTACGCATGATCGTGATCGTCGGCGTCGAGGGACTTAGCGGGTCACGTGCTTCCATTCGCCTCGCCGCCCGGGAGGCGACCTATCGGGGCAGCAACCTGATCGCGGTCATCACGCACAGCACGGAGCGGGCTCCTGCCGCTCCGGCGGCCAGGCCACCGGGCAGCATGCGGACGGCGACCGACGGGCAGGTGGCGGCGGAGACACAGCTGCGCGACGCTGTCGTCGACGCGCTCGGCGAGCGCGCTCCTCAGGTCGAGCTGCGGGTGCTGCCCGGACTGGCCGGACGGGTGCTGGTCGACCTGGCCCGCGACCGGGGTGCCGAGCTGATCGTCCTCGCGGCCCGCAACACCGACGCTCACCTGCTCGGCGACATGAGCCAGTACGTGCTCCGGCACGCGCCCTGTCCGGTCCTGATCGTGCCGGACGATGCCGCCGTGCCGGACGATACCGAGGTGGCCGACGATCTTGCCTAGAACACGCCGGCGCCGTCCGCGGCCCGCGCCTCGGCCGCCCGGACCTCGGCGGCACTGACCGGGGCGGTGCTGATCTGGCGCCGCTTCGGGCGCCCAGGCCAGGAGTGCCCTGATCATCGCCCACAATGAGGCCGCCGCCGTGATTCCAGGCCACGTAGCGCCAGGACAAGTTGATCAGCGCCGTGACCCGGCTTGCCGAGCGTGCTGAAGCTGGTCAGCAGCGTCGTCACGATGACGCCACCGCCGAGCACGGCCAGGAACAGCGCGGCCCGGCCCAGGCGCTGCCAGTAGCCCGGCCGGTCAGGGCCGGGCAGGTTCCACACCTGCGACATCGCGACCATGCCGGACTGGGCCAGGCCTGAGGAACCCCACAGGGCGATCAGCAGGCCGGCGATCAGGCCGACGTAGCTGGCCCGGCGCAGCTGGTGGACATTTCCGGAGAGCTGATGGCTGATCACGGGGTCGCCTGGATGGCGACCATGGGGACCAGGTGGGTGCTGCGCAGGCCGGCCGACCTGGTGCCGCACCTGCTGGCGCTGGCAGCCGCCGAGCTGCTCGGGTCAGTCGGCCAGCGCCGCCCAGGGCGGCGAGCCCGCCGGCCCGGTGCCGGCGTTGCCGGCGAGCCGCGCGAGCACGTCACCCAGGCCGGCGATGTCCTCCTCGCTGATGCCGGCTCGCAGGCGCAGGTCGAAGGCCATGGCCGCGCCGCGCAGCGTCATGAACAGCTGATCACCGGCCTCGGTGAGTTCCACGATGTGGATCCTGCGGTTCGCCGGATCGCGGCGGCGGGTGATCAGGCCGGCGGCCTCCATCGCGTTGAGGTGGTGAGTGAGCGTCGCCTCCTTGACACCGACCGCCTGAGCCAGTTCGCGCTGGCTGGTGGCGGCCGAGGTCTTCATCGCCAGCAGCACGAGCCAGACCGGCAGTGATCCGCCCGCCTCGGCGAGGGACTGGTCGAAGGCCCGGCTGATCCCGCGGGCTGCCTGAGTAAGCTGCAGGCCAATGGGCAGCGGCGCTGGTCGCATGCGAGCAGGGTAGCACGATAGATCGATATCTAATAGTTTGACGTCTACCCGACGCGATCGAGGTCGGGGCCTGGCCGCTCGTTGCTTGCGGCAAGCTCGTGGGTGATGCCGGCGAGCAGTTCGATCAGCCGGGGGTGCAGCTCGGGGTGCCAGCCGTCGAGCAGAGTGGCGATTCGGTCCTGGCTGGCGGTAAAGATCCGGGCATAGGCCGACTGCCCTGACTCGGTGAGCTCGTCGGCGCCATCCGCTCCCGGATCGACATAGCCGGCCTGGACCAGGTCCGTCATCCGGCCGCTGAGGTCGGCCACGCTGATGGACAGGCAGCGGGCCAGCGCGGCGCGCGACTCGCCCTGGTGCTCGCCGAGCCTGAGCAGCAGCCAGCCGGCTCGCGGAGAGACCGTCAGGCCCGCCTCGGCCACGAGGTCGGCGTAGACCTCGCGGCGGCGCTGCCGGATGAGCAGCGTGCTGACCGCACGCCGCATCTCTTCATCCGAGGTCCTGATGGTGGGCCGTGACGTTGGTGCCAGCCGGTCGGCCTGATCGACGGCGCCCGCGGTCTTGCGCAGCGGCAGTTCCTTCAGTGTCCAGGTCAGGGCGAACGCCACCGCCCCGACCGGGACCGCGGCGAGGAAGACGGTACGGATCGACGCCGAGTAGCCGGAGGCGAGAGCGGCGTGGATGGGCGCCGGGAGCTTGGCCAGCGCGGCGGGACTGGCACCGCTGGTGATGCCGACGCCTGGCGGCAGCGCGAGCCCGTGCAGGGCCGAGGTGATGTTGCCGGGCAGCACGTGATCGAAGATCGCGCCGAACACGCTGGTGCCGAAGGAGCCGCCGATCGAACGGAAGAAGGTCGTGCCCGACGTGGCGGCACCCAGGTCCGCGTAGTCGACGGCGTTCTGCACGGCGATCACGAGCACCTGCATCGTCGCGCCGATCCCGACGCCGAGGAGGAACATGCCGAGCGACGAGAACAGCGTGCCGGTCGACGGGGTCAGCTGCGAGAGCAGGTAAAGGCCTACGGTCAAGATCGCCGTGCCGAAGACGGGGAACACCTTGTACCTGCCCCACCTGGTGATCAGCTGGCCGGTGCCGATCGAGGTCAGCAGCAGCCCGGCCATCAGCGGCAGCAGCCGCAACCCCGAGACAGTCGGGCTGACTCCCTTGACGACCTGGAAGTACTGCGGCAGGTAGGTCAGCGCGCCGAACATCGCGAACCCGACCACGAAGCCGATCGCGCCCGCCGCCGAGAACACCCGCTGCCTGAACAGGTGCAGCGGCAGGACCGGCTCGGCAGCGCGCCGCTCGACGACGACGAAGCCGATGACGAACGCGACAGCGAGCACGCCCAGCGTGATGATGGGGCCCGACCTCCAGGGATAGGTCACGCCCCCGAGCGAGGTCAGCAGCACCAGGCTGGACGCCGCGCCGCCGATCATGATCGTGCCGAGGTAGTCGATGGCGTGCTGCTCGCGGCCATGCCGGCTGGGAAGCACGGCCGCCACGACGATCAGCGCGATGATCCCGATCGGCAGGTTCACGTAGAAGACCCAGCGCCAGGACAGGTTGTCCACGAAGAAGCCGCCGATCAGCGGCCCGACGACACTGGTCACCCCGAAGACGGCGCCGAAGAAGCCCTGGTAGCGGCCGCGCTCACGGGGCGGCACCACGTCGCCGATGATGGTCTGCGCGCCGACCATCAGCCCGCCGCCGCCGATGCCCTGGATGGCACGGAAAATGATCAGCTCGGTCATCGTCTGGGACAGCCCGGCCAGCGCCGATCCGATCAGGAAGATCACGATCGCGGCCTGGAAGAAGATCTTGCGGCCGTACTGGTCGCCGAGCTTGCCCCACAACGGCGTGGACACCGTCGACGCCAGCAGGTAGGCGGTCACCACCCAGGCCAGCCTGGACAGGCTGTGCAGGTCACCGGCGATGGTAGGCAGGGCGGTCGCGACGATGGTCTGGTCAAGGGCCGCGAGGAACATGCCGAGCATCAGCCCGGTCATGACGATGAGAATCTGGCGCCGGCCTAGCTGCGGCGGAGCCGCTGAATTGGGACCGCCATCGGTTTCGCGCACGACAGTTAGTTTCCCCTCATGGCGGTGTTCCACCGCGCCGACTCGATCGGCGGGCAGGCGCTGGCGGCGTCATCGAGCCAGTCGCGCAGCGCGAGCGTGGCCTGCGTGTCGTTCCTGTTGTACGCCAGCAGCCATTCCCTGGCCCGCTCGGCCCCGGCCGACGCGCCGACGGCCTCGTCATAGCGAACCATCGACTGGTCGCCGCCCGCATCAGCGACCTCCC
>Ga0307373_10004552_pt1 | contig 23235 bp, 23 predicted proteins | sample OX2MG_FD_202534 | JGI IMG/M metagenome (GOLD analysis project Ga0307373, IMG submission 202534) | Soil microbial communities from Risofladan, Vaasa, Finland - OX-2 | ecosystem: Environmental > Terrestrial > Soil > Coastal area > Acid sulfate soil | place: Finland: Risofladan, Vaasa | collected... | reverse complement strand
GGAGGGCCTTTCGAAGCGCGAAATCATCCGCTGCCTCAAGCGATACGTGGCTAGAGAGATCTACCGGTACCTGCCTCGTCCGAGCGTGGCATTTGCGACATCGAGTCCCCGCGGGGCTTGACGTTCTATAGGAGCATCAATGCCCTGGCCGAATCGTTCAACGGTCTCTACAAGACCGAGCTGATCCACAAAGACGGTCCCTGGCGCGGGCTCGAGGACGTGGAGCACGCCACCCTGGAGTACCTCGACTGGTTCAACCAGCGCCGGCTCCAAAGCGAACTGGGCATGGTGCCCCCCGCTGAGTTCGAAGCTGACCATTACCATGAGGAGGCCTCTGCTCTGCGGGCTGTTTCACACTAACCAGAGTCTCTACAAAACCCGGGGCGGTTCACTTGATTCTCATCTCGTCTCCTGACCCGTAATACCTGTACCAGAACACAAGTGATCCTCCCCCGCCGAGATCGGCAGCTGGGTGACCGCTCAGGGCCCGGGCGGTTCAGTGCGGAAAGTCAGATCGCGCCAGCCGGGTGCATCCGCCGGGCGAAGAGTTCAGCCGACTCGGCCAGGTCAGCCTGCACTTGCCGCTGGGCCTCCAGCAGCTCGGCGGCCCACATCATTTGTAGTGTCGCGCGCAGCTGGTCGCCTCGGCCTTGAACCTGGGCGTCGCCAAATGCTCCCTTGAGGACGTCGTGGAGGGTCTCACCAGTCTCCGGCGGCGGATCGAGTGAATCGCGGCGGTCAGCGAGTAGCTCGGCGAACTCCTCATACCAGCGGTGGCTTGAGGCGCACGAGTCGCGCAGGACCGCCCCGGCGATCGCCACCGACTCCAACTCGACCTGGCCCGGATCGGAGGTAGAATCGGGCATAGTCGCCAGCGTGTAGGCGGCCAGGCGGATGCGGTTAGTGCCTGTGAAGAGCTTGGCCACGGTCCCCACCGGTACCACCTTGGCTCCACGCTCGGCCAGGAACTGCCGGAAGGCGTCGTCAAGCCGCAGATAGGCGGTGTCGGCCGCCCGCTGGGCCGGCCTGGTATCGACGTCACGGCTCTGGGTGGTCAGCCGATCCACCGCGTCGGCCAGGTACCCCGAGCTTTCCACGAAGGCATCAGATAGGGCGCGTCCCAGGGCCGCGGTGGCACCCCGGGGCCAGAACAATAGCCCCACCATGACACTGACGGCGGCGCCCATGCCGACGTCCTCAACCCTGGTCAAACCGACCTTCCAACCGGTGGGCACGATTATGTTGAAGAGAATGATCACGAGGACGGTGAATCCGGCTTGCCCGGCTGCGAACGAGATCATCGAAGGGGCCACTCCCGCCGCCAACACCGCCAGGGGGAGTAGTACCCACAAAAGCAACAGGTGGCTTCCGACGCCGATCATTATTGCCGCGCCCGCCACGAAGCCGACGGCTGTACCAGCGACCGCGCGCAGAGCCGTCGCGCCGGTGCCGAGGGCATTGGAGCGCAACACCGATAGCGTGCCTAGGACCACCCAAAAGCCGTGCTCGACGTTGGTTACCTCAACGACGGCAACCGCCAGGGCCAGAGCGGTTGCGCCGCGAACGGCGTTGCGAAACCAAACCGAGCGGAAGGACAGATAGGATCGGAACTGCTGCCAAAATTGGCGCCGGGAACGTTGCTCAAACACTCCCCGCTTTGAATCCTGGGCAGGCTCGGAGCCAGCCGCCCGGAGCGATGCACCCGCCACCATCTCGGCAGCAATCGCCAGGCCGCGGGCGCGGAAAGCCGGGTTCAACCCTGCGGTGATCAGGGGATCAGGACCTGGCCCGACACCGGCTCCCTTGGGATCGATCAGGGTCGAGACCTCGGCGTCGAGCTCATTGGCGATCACCTGTTGCAATCGCCGTGTCGCGTCCTGAACCATCTTCACTACCTGCGGATCGTCGACCGGATAGCCGCCGCCGTCACAGATCAGGGAAGCGCTGAGTCGGAGGGTCTCGGCCACCTGACTCATCACCAACCGGGCCGGTCCCGACGCGAAGGCCCCGGCGTCGTCGCTGATGAGTGCGGAGCTCCCTGCCATCCACTCGACGCGTCCCATGAGGATGGCCAGGGCGACCGCGCCGGCAACGGCGCCGGTGGGTGGGTATGGGGTCGCCCGGAACTCGCCGCGAAGGCGCGAGAGCTCCTCAGTCAATGACGCCTTCACTTTGGGATCCGGGTCGCCCAGGGCCCACGCGGTTGCGACCTTTCCGACTGCGGATACGGTGGCCGCCAAGCGCCGGCGGAGGTTGTCGTGCCAAGGGGAGGGCCAGACCAACATGCAGGCGGGGATGCAGAAGGCACCGGCGAGCGCCCAGCCAAGTAAGCGCGGGCCTACCGCGGTAGCGGGCTGAGCGATGGCGACCGGCAGCACGAACGTCAGCAGGGCTGCGGTGGATCCAGTCGCGGCCAGGGGCGAAACGACCCCCGCGAAGAGCACCGCAAAGGCCACGACCGCCATCACGGCCACCGCCGCCACCTTCTGGGTGGAGGCCAGGGTTCCCACCGCGATGAAACAGTTCCCCAATAAGAAAAGCGCGAGATAGGAGACCAGACGGGTGCGTGGCCGACCCCGGAAGTCCACCAGGAGCAGTAGCGCGAACGAACCAAAGGCCGCGAAAAGGCCGGTCTGCGGGGAGTTGGACAAAAGCAAATGGTCGAGGCCGAAGACCAGCGGCAAAAAGACGGCGGCTCGAACCGAGCGCTTGACAGCCAGTCGGTCCGGGTCTTTGGCCCTGACCCACGCGGCGGCCCTCAACCCGGGACTGGAGTGGGAAGGCGCCGCAGGTGCCGCACTCACGGAGCCACGTCCGGCCCCTGATGGAGCCGAGGTGGCGGACAGAAGCCGGCGATATAGCGGCTGAAACCACTCCGCAAGCTCGCGATCGGTCCATGGGCGCGGCTAGCCAGGCTGAGTACGGGCATCGCAGGGCTTAGTGTGCCAAGCCTATCGTTTCCCTAGTTAGGGCGACTTGGCAGGGCGAGCACAAGCGGCTCGGGAGAGGCAGGCCGCAGCGCCGATTCCAGCGAAGATGAGCCTCTCGACGGGAGGCCCACGCTGATGGTTTCGACTCAGGGCTACCGACCTCGAAAGTGGGAGACGGCAGTGCAAGGGTGGACTGGAGTTGCGGGCAAGCGGGTGATCATCACCGGCGCCACCGGCGGAATCGGCCTCGCCGCCGCCCAGGAGCTGGCTCGCCGGGGCGCGCACCTCAGCGTAGTGGCCCGTAGCGAGGCACGAGCTGCCGCGGCGGTCACCCAGATCACTTCCGCCGATGGGAGTCCGGCCGAGGTAGAGGTCCTCTTCGCGGAACTCAGCTCGCAGGCTTCGATCCGTCAGTTGGCGGAGGAGATCCTGGCGAAGCACCCCCACGTCGATCTGCTGATCAATAACGCCGGTGCCACGTACGGCACCCGGCGGCTCTCCGAGGACGGGCTCGAACTGACCTGGGCGGTCAACCATATCGCCCCTTTCCTGCTGACGACACTCCTGCTGGAGCGCATCAAAGGGAGCGCTCCGGCGCGCATCGTCACCACCAGTTCCGACGCCCATCAGCTAGCCCGGATTCCTTTCCACGACATAAACGCCCTTCTTGGATTTCGACGCCGTGGCTTCTCCCGCTACGGGGAGACGAAGTTGGCCAACATCCTCTTCACTCGCGAGTTGGCGCACCGCCTGGAGGGAAGCGGTGTGACCGCCAACTGCTTCCACCCCGGCTTCGTGGCCACCGGTTTCAATCGCAACAACGGCCGGCTGATGGCCTTCGGCATGACCCTCGCCCGGCCCTTCGCCCGGACCCCGACGCAGGGGGCGGACACTCTGGTGTGGCTCGCCGACGCCCCTGAAGTGTCCTCCGAGAGCGGTGGCTACTTCGCCAACCGGCGGCGGATCCAACCATCGGCGGCGGCGCGGGACGAGGAGACGGCGCGCAGGCTCTGGCAGCTCAGCGAAGAGCAGACGGGAATGAGAGGGTCGGCGGGAACCTGACTTCCAGGGCGGTCCCGGACCACGTAGTCCGGTCAGGGCCGGCGAGCGCCTTCAGGCACGGATGCGAAAACCCCAATCGCCCGAGATCGAACCCAGCGCCGCCCCTCCGGTCGGTACCCCGCCGGATCCTCCAGCGCCCGCCTCACCTCCCCCACCACCGAGATCTTCCGCCCTGTATTCGCCTGCCCAGCCCGCGACTCCCGACCGTTCGGAGCGTCCACGGTTCTCCCGGAGGAAGCGGGAGGGAACCTCGGCGGGGTTGCAGGTGTCTTAGGCGCAGTCGCCGATCAGCGGTTTGGGAGGCTACCTCGATGATTCGACGAATTCGCCTGTGGCTCGCGATCCCAGTCGCGGCCTTCGCTCTCACCTTGGGCGCATCGCCGGCCCTGGCTTGCGGGGCCCTGGTCGCCCCCAACGGCTCGGTGCGGCTGGGTCAGACCACCAGCTTCGTCAGCTGGCAAGGCGGCCTTGAGCACTACCTGACCAGTTTTTCATTCCAGGGCACAGCACGCGACCTGGGCTGGATCGTGCCCCTGCCGGCCCGGCCCCTTCGCGTTCAGGAGGGCGGGGCGTGGACCCTCCAGCGACTTGAACTGCAGGTGCACCCGGCGCCCAAAATCTCCTTCTCCGGGCTGGCCGCTGCGGCTCCGAGCCGTCGCGCCCAGGTCTTGCTCAAGACCCAGATCGCGGCCCTCGACATCACCGTCATCCGCGGCAGCGGGCCGGCCGTCCTGAACTGGTGCCATGGCAATGGGTTCACGCTGGCCAGCGAAGTCCGAGCCCACCTACTCCGGTACGCCGCCGGCAGCCCGTACTTCATGGCGGCGCGGTACAACCTGACTTCAGCCCACCGGCACAAGCTCAATCAGGGCGACGGAACTCCTGTCCTGCTCACCTTCCGAGTCCCCCAGCTGTGGGTGCCCTTGGAAGTCCTCGCCGACGACGCGCTGCCGGTCCGGGCAGACCTTTTCTTGCTCACCGACGGTCCCCTCACCGTGGCGACCCCGCTGGGCGACCGGGTCCAGCCGGTTGGTGACGCGCTAGCCGGCGCGCCCGGCTTCCTGGTCGCCAATTCGCAGCCTATGTCCCCGAGCCTGCATGAGGCCCTATCCACTGACAGGCACATGGGCTGGGTACCGAGCCGGGGGTGGCTGACCTACCTCACCCTGCGGGCACCCGGAGCCGCGGTGACCTACGACCTGGCGGTCTCCCCTGCCAATCAGCTCCGCCTCGTGCCCTTCGGAACCCGTCCTGACCTGGCTGCTACCACGGCGGCGACGGTAACCTTCTCCAACCCTGCTCAGGGGGCGGCTTCCGCGGCGGCCCTGCTGGTGCTGCTCGGACTGACGCTGGTCACCGCGCTCCTCTGGCGTGTAGGCGCTCGTACCGGGAGTTAGCCCTTCTTGGCCCTGTCCGACCATGCCTACCCGCAACGACTTGTGACCGCGACGACAAGGTCCTCATCCCAGCCTCCGGGTAGGTGAGCCGCGAGATCGTCGGAGGGGTCTCGAGCTGAGCCGACGGGTCTCTCGCCGTCGCGGCCGAGGAGCTCTGCCGGTCTGTTCCGCTCGACGTCCCTAGCGGACGCGCCCCACCCGAGCCCCGGCCGGAGGGCGACCTATGGGCCGTCTCGGGGCGGTGCGGTCGAACTTGAGCGCCAGCGCGGGGCAGGCCGCCTGAGCGCGCCGGGCGGCCCGGTGCAACCAGGGTGGAACCTCGTCTGCCGCGATGACCGGGAAGCCCCAGTCGTCGAGTTGGACCCGCTCGGGGAGGAGCTCTGCGCAGATCCCATGGCCAACGCACAAGGTGGGGTCGACCCGGAGGTATCGGGCGCTCATCCCACGTCCCCACCTGGCGACGGCAGCGGCAGGTTGGAGATAGCGCTGCCGGAACAACGGCCCTGGAGGTGCAGCTCGACCTCGTCCGCAAAAACTGCCAGGGTCGACCGGATCAGATTGACCACCCCATCGGGATGGCGGCAGGCTCCTCGGTTCTCGACCTGGGAACACCAGCGGTGGAGCAGTTGACGGTCCCGGTGGGTGGCGTGGGGGGGGTAGCTCAGCCGCCCCATCGCCTCCGCCATGGCGGGCAATCCTCGAGCACAGGGTCCGCATTGACCGGCGCTCTGGCCGGCCAACCACCCAACGACCCGCTGCGACTCGCGCACCGCACAGGTCGCCCGGGTGAGCAGGTGGATCACCCCCGCGCCCAGGGTGGCGTCGAGCCCACCCAGTCCCGCCCGGGACAAGGTGGCGTCGATGAACTGGGCAGGCTGGAGCCAGCTGCCGAAGTACCCGCCCACCAATAGCGCTGCGGCGGCCGGCTCAGAACCGGCCGCCGTGAGCAGCGTCGCCAGAGGGAGTCCGATCGGCACTTCGTACACCCCAGGCAGGGAAACCGCACCACTCAGGGTCACCAGGCATGTGCCCGGCTCGTGGAGGGTGCCGGCACTGCGGAACCAGTCCGGTCCGAAGCGCGCGATCAGTCCCAGGTGGGCGAGCGTCTCGGCGCTCTGGACGAGCGTCGGCTTACCCCGCCATCCCCGCTCAAAGGTTGGCGGGGGACGGAACGTAGGCAGGGCCGGGAAGCCCTCCAGCCAGCGAACCACCGCCGACTCCTCGCCGCCGACGAAATTGGGAGGCCCGAGCGCCAGCTCCACGCGGGGGGCGCGACGCTCCCCGGCGCCCCGCTCACGAATCGCCTGGGCAACACTTCGCTGCGCCTGCGAAGAAGGCACCACCAGGAAGGTGCGTTCTGGTCTCAGGACCGCGGCCGCCACCGCCAGCCCGTCGAGCACCAGGTGGGGCTTGAGCCGCAGCAGCAGGTCGTCCTTGGCGGAGGCAGGCTCGGTCTCGCTTCCGTTGCCGATGACCACCTTGGCTCGATGCTGGGCCAAAACGGACGCCAGCTTCTCGGCGGTTGGGAAGCCTCCCCCGCCGCGGCCGGTAAGCCCAGCCGCCCGGACCTTGCTGACCAGCTGGTGGGGCCGGAGCCTGCCGACTGCATCCTCGATCCGGCCACCCAATCTGGCACAGTGCTGGGCCAGACTCTCGGGGTCGGGGCCGCTGGGACCGGCCAGGAGCCGCGCCGGGCCCAGGGCGCCCCGGCAGGCGCCTAGCTCCTGGCGCTGAAGACGGGCCACGACTGTCATAGTCCGGTTCTCCTCAGCGGTCCGGACCGACCGCGGTGCCGAAGTAGAACTCCCCGCTGACCTGAGTGGCACTGGCACCCTGCTGAATCACCAACGTCGCTCGCACCGAGGATGTGGCCAGCCCCCGCAGTTCCATCTGCACCACCGACCCGTCGAGGGACACGATCGGGCCCTGGTAGGCCGCGGTGGAGTTCGCGGGGGTATAGACCGCCGTGCCGCTGCTGACCGCGATCCCCCCCGCCTCCTGCAGTTGCCCGACAAGGGTCACCACCAGGCTGGCTCCCGACCCCGCCGGGGCCTGCCCCCGGATCGTGAGCGTCGACTGGGCACCCGACTGCCCGGTTCGGATCGAGCCCAGGAAGCTGGTCGTGAAGGGAGCCTGCGCGTACGCGGCGCCCGGGGCCCCTGGCGGTGAAGCCCCACTGCCCGACCCCGAGGAGAGAACCGAGGTCGGAGTCCCCGCCTTCAGAGCCCAGCCGCGCTGGAGGGGGCCGGTCGCCGACCAGATGAGCACCGCCACCGGAAGCGCGGCCACGGCAGCCAGGCCGGCGCGGCGCGAGAGGGGGGAGAGCCGGCGTGCCCTGGTCAAGCGCACCACGACAGCGGCCACCACAGCGCCCAGGCAGACGAGCTCGTAGACAAAGATCGCCCCCACGTGGGTATCGGTCCCGGCGCCGATGGAGTGCAGCAGAGCCACCGGCCAGGAAAGGTAGGCGAGCCAGTGCACTGCCCTCCACCAGTTGGGTCGAAGGTGGCGACGCAGGAGGCTGGTGACCACCACGGCGGCTAAGAGGTCGAGACTGAGCGTCCCCAGGCCGACCCAGAGTGGCCGGTACGGGCTGACGAACGGCACCAGGACTGCCCACCACCCGACTCCGACAAAGGGGTCCAGTTCGATCGTGACCACGTGGATCGCGAGCAGGATCACCGCCAGCAGGGCGACGTTGCGGTGCACCGTCTGGATCACGAATCGGGGCCATGCCGGGGGACTCCAGCCCCCCTGAATGGCCACGCCGAGGGCCAGGTTGGCGGTGAGCAGTCCGAGCAGCACCAGACCGCTGCCGCGCGCCAGATACCAGAGGGCGGAGGATGTCGAGGGAGCGACCAACGCGGCGATCACGGGCCCACCCCGGAGCGTCGAGACCGCCAGCCTACGCGTTCGCTTCCAGTCGCGGGACGAGGATCCCGCAATCCCGGACAGCTACGTCCAGCTCCCAGCCGGGGCGAGGGGCTCACGGTCCGCGGGACCATCGGCGCAGCCGAGGTGACGGCCCGCCGGGGTGACCGTGCCTGATCACTGCCTTCGCCGGGGGCCTGCCATGACTGGCGTCCCAGCCGAGTTTCAGGACCCACCTGAAACGACCGCGGGAGCTGCCCCTGGCGGAGCGGGGGTCGGGGCCGCAACGCCGGAGCCGCCGGTGCTGGCGGGCGCCGTCGCCGGGCCGCTGCTGGCCGGGGTCGATGTCGACGCAGTCCGCCCCGGCAGCACTTGGGAAACCACCGCAGCCGCGGCCCCGGTTGCCAGGATCACGCCGGTCGTCATCACCACCGTGAGACGTCGGGTCAGGCCCTCGCCGTGGCGCCGCGCCGCCGGATTCCCCGTGGGGGGTTGGTTGTCCACATCAACCATTGTGGCCGGGCACTCTCAGCACAGTCTGGGCATTGCCTGAGATTCCGCTCAGTAATGCGGCCCCGGGTTGGCCTGGCTCTGACGGGTCAACCAGAACTGTCGGGAGCGCGGTCAGCTCAGGTCTCAGGTGCGGCTCGGACAATCCCCAGGCTCCTCTGACCTGAGGCTGGCACCCTGGCAGCATGTTCTCGCTGGCCAGCCCCCCACCGCCTCCCCGCGGCACCATCCTCCCCCTGCCCCCGGCGCTGCCTCTCAGTACGGCGGTGCGGCCGCCAGTTCGGGCCGACGCCGGGGTGTCATGCAGGTCGTGATCCCCCCAGGCACCTGGCGTCCCTTGGAGGACTCAGGGGGGCTGACCCGAAGTCGAAGGGACGCCCTGGGAACGTCGGTGGACCTGGTGCTTCACCCGGCGGCGGGGCAGCTCCGAGCCCAAACCATCGTCGACTCGATTCTGGGCGAGGTTGACCGGGCGGCCAGCCGCTTCCGACCGGACTCGGATCTCTCCCAGCTCAACCGCTCCGCCGGCTCCCCGGTGCGCGTTGGCGGCCTCCTCCTGGAATTGCTCGCGGTCGCCCTGGAGGCGGCGCGGAGCACCGGCGGGCTCACCGACCCGACCGTGGGGCGCAGCCTCCTCGAGGCGGGATATACCGATGACTTCGCGGCCCTCCCGAGCTCACTTCCGGCTCCAGGATGGTCGCCGCCCGCCGAGGGTGCCTGGCGGGCGGTGCTCGTCGACGGCGACCAGGTCCAACTACCCAAAGGGGTCCTGCTCGACCTCGGCGCCACCGCCAAGGCCTGGGCCGCGGACCGAGCCGCGGCCGCGATCTCGAGCAGTGTCGGGGGATCGGTGCTGGTCAGCCTGGGCGGCGACCTGGCCACGGCCGGGGCCCCGCCGGAGGGCGGGTGGGTAGTCCGCCTCAGCGATGGGAATCGATCGCTTAGGGAGGAGCCGGGCCAGAACGTCCGCCTCACGGCACCGGCCCTGGCTACCTCCTCCACCACCCAGCGCCGCTGGCTGCGGGCCGGCAGACGAATGCACCACATCATCGATCCCCGCACCGGCAGGCCTAGCCGGGGCCCCTGGCGCACCGTCTCGGTGGCGGCCGGCTCCTGTCTCACTGCCAACGCCGCCTCGACCGCCGCGATCGTTGTTGGAGCCAACGCAGCGGGCTGGCTCGAGCGCCGCCGGCTCCCCGCCCGCCTGGTCTCGAACGCGGGCCGGGCTCTTCACGTCGCCGGCTGGCCGACCGAGGGGGAGGAGCTGCCCAGGGTCGCTGCGGGGTTCTCCGAAACCACTCACAAAGCGGACAGCACCCGGGTCAGCACCCGGATCCCGCGAGCGTAGTCAGGAAGCGCGATCGACTCCCGCGGGGTATGGTCCAGCTCGGCCTGGCCGGGTCCGTACACGACCGCCGGGCAGCTCCAAGTCGGCAGAACCACGTTGAGATCGGAGCCCGCCAGCCGATGCTGCCAGACCACTGGGTCGCCCTCGGAAGCGATGGCTTTGGCGAAGAGAGTGGGGAGAGCTCCAGTTCGGGGAACCACCGCGGCGGGAACGGATGTGATCACCTCGAGCCGAACCCCCGGGACGAGGGCGCGCAGCTGGGCGAGGACCTCGTCCGGTCCCAAGCGGACGGGAATTCGAAGGCCGAGCTCGAGCCGGACCCAGTCCCGGAGCCCATCGCTGCCACTTTGGATCTCCAGGAGATGGGTACCGAGCGCCCCAAACCGGCTCCCCACCCCATTTAGCGCCCCCATGCCCCGCCGGGCTTGCGACCAGGCGCGGAGACCCAGCTCAGCGGTCGTCGGACCCGGCCTTGAGCTGTGCTGCCCGGGCCGGCTTAGCTCGAGGCGGCAGCGCAAGCTGCCCCGGTAACCGAGCACGACGCGCCCTGACCCAGACGGCTCACCGACCACCAGGTAAGCGGGCGGGGGCAACGTGGCAGCCAACCAGCGCGCCCCAGCGGAATCGCTCTCCTCGTCCGGCACCGCCAGGATCCAGATCCGCCGTCGGAGGAGGCCGAGGCGGAGGGCGCGCAGGGCTGCCGCCACAAAGGCTGCCAGCGGACCCTTGGCGTCGGAGGCGCCCCGCCCGGAGAGCCGCCCCCGAGCGAGGGAGGGCGTCCAGAAGCCTGCCACCGTGTCGAGGTGGCCGAGCAGGTAAATGTCACCCCCGGGTGGACGTTCGCATTCCGGTTCCAGCGTCGCAATGACGTTCCCCGCCTGGTCGAGGTCGGCCCTGAACCCCAGGGCCCGCAGCTGGCCGATCAGCCATCCCGCCGCCTCCCCGACTCGGCCGGTGGGGCTGGGAATCGCCACCAGCTCGGCCAGCAGGGTCAACTCCTCGACGCTGAGGTCATTTGGCAGGCTCATTCGGCGGCCCGCGATACTCCGTTGCGCCGAAATACGGTGCCCCGACCGCTAAGGGCCGCCGCCACCGGGGATGAGGTCCGGCCGTCGGCCAGGACAACTCGGCGCACCCCTCCCTGGAGGCCCTCGGCGGCGGCGATCACCTTGGTCCGCATCCGGCCGCGGGCGACCTCCATGGCCCGAGGCAACTGGTGGCGGCGGACGTCCGTCAGCAGAGTCTCGGGACGGTCGGGGTCGAGCATCAGCCCGGGGACGTCGCTGAGAAAGACCAGCGTCGCCGCGCCCAGGGCGATGGCAACCTGGGCCGCCGCGCGGTCGGCGTCCACGTTCATCGCCCGCCCCGCCTCGGATAGGGCCGGGGGACTGATGACCGGCAGATAGTGGGCTTCGAGAAGGAGCCGGAGCAGCGGGACGTTGACCTGGGTCACCCGGCCGCTTCGGTCCCCACGGACCAGCTGCTGGCGATCTTCGCCCAGTCGGGAGCGCAGGACCGTCTTCTCGGGGCCCCGGAGGAGCCCGCCGTCCACCCCACTCAGCCCCAACGCCGCGACCCCGATCCGCTGCAGCGACTCGACCCAGCGGACCTTGGCGCTGCCGGCGTAGACCATGTTGAAGATCGACATGGTCGCGTCGTCCGTGAAACGGCTCTCGATTCCCGAAACCGAAGTCACCCGCTGGGGAGGATGTCCCAGGGCGGCGGAGACCCGGTCCAGCTCCTGGGCGGCACCATGCAGGACCACCAGGCAGCGGACGTCCCACTGACGCGCCAGGTCAGCGCAGACCGCTTCCCGGTCAATCCCGATCCCGCCTCCAATCTTGACCACCAGGACCGACTCGTCGGCGCGGGCTCTGGCACCCGCTTGCGCGTTCACAGGGGGTGAAGTCCGGTGAACTCCAGCCCCGCCCGCTCCTCCAGGCCGAGCATGCAGTTGAGCGCCTGGATGGCATTTCCGGCCGCACCCTTTCCCAGATTGTCGAGCGCGGCCATCAGGGTCAGGCCCTGTCCGGACGCGTCGATGGCGAAGCCCACGTCGCAGAAATTGGTGCCCGCCAGCCAGCGCGGATCCGGGAAACGGTGGAGTCCGGAGCGCTGGGCCACGATGCGCACGAACGGTTCGCTCTCGTAGGTCGTCCGGAAGGCGTCCCAGAGATCGGCGCCGGTGACCGGCTGGCGCAGAAAGCAGCGCGCTGAGACGGAGATCCCGCGGACCATCTCCACCGCCACCCCCGCATAGCTGAGTCGGTCGGCCGGCCAGCCCAGCGCCTGGGCCACCTCCGCCTGGTGGCGATGACCCGCAGGAGCGAACATCCGGACGGCGCGACTCCGCTCGGGGTGGTGACCGCCTGGGGATGACCGCGACCCCGCCGCCGACGACCCGAAGCGCGCGTCGACGAAGACCGGGGTCGCCAGCCCCCAGTTTGAGCGGGCCAGGGGCAGCAGGGCGAGGATCGTCGCCGCTGCTGAGCAACCCACCCCGCTCGCCAGCCCAGCTCCGCACAGCTCCGCCCGGCTGATTTCGGGGAGCCCGTATACCGCCTCCGCCAGATCCTCCGCGGGCGCCGGGTCGGACCGGTACCAAAGGCGGTACAGCTCCCGGTCACGGAGCCGTAGCCGGGGACCGCAGTCGATTACGGTGGGAGCCAGCCGCCGGAGCTCGGCCACCGTAGGCTGGCCGGGGCCGGGGCCTCCCCCGGCGTAGATCACCGCGTCGCAGGGCTCCAACTGGGAGGAGTCCTCGAAGCGCAGATCGCTGAACTGGCGCAGGTTGGGATTGGCGCTCGCCACTGGCCGACCCCGATGCGAGTTCGAGACCACCTGGCCCAGCTGCAGGCCGGGGTGACCGAGCAGGAGGCGGACCAACTCTCCGCCCACATAGCCCGCTCCGCCGACCACAGTGACCCGGATCAACGCTGGGCCGCCAGAGCGAGGGCATGCCCGACCAGCAGCCCAGGCAGATCCACTCCCGTCGGGGCCACGCTGTTGCGGAACTCCATGGTGGAGTTCACCTCATTCACCAGCAGCCCGCCCGGGCTCTCCAGCAGGTCGACGGCCACGGCTCCGCCGCCGACGGCGAGGGCGGCACGGGAACAGAGCGCGGCCATCTCCTCGGTCACCGTCACCGGTTCCGCGACGGCTCCCCGGGCTGTGTTGGTGATCCAGTGCTGGGAGCGCCGGCCGATGACCGCCACCGTCTCACCGGCGACGACGAATCCGCGGAGGTCGCGGCCGGGCTTTTCGACGTAGGCCTGGAGGTAGAGCACCTTGTGCAGGGCTCCCCCCAGCAGGGTCTTGTGTTCGAGGACGGCCTCGGCGGACTCGCGGTCGCCGAGCCGGGCCAGCAGCCGTCCCCACGACCCGACCGTGGGCTTGACCACGCAGGGGTAGCCGAGCTCCTCAATCGCGGCCAGCGCCGCCTCCACGGTGAAGGCCACCCGAGCCGGTGGGGTGGGAACCCCCGCCGCCGCCAGGGCCAAAGTGGTTCGCAATTTGTCCCCGCAGGTGTCGATCACAGCCGCTGGATTGACCACGGGAACCCCCCAAGCCTCGGCCAGCCGGGCGATGGCGAGCTGGCGGAAATGACCCAGGCCGCGGAGGAGGATCACGTCACAGCCGCGGAGATAGCCGGCCGGCCCGGCCGGGTCGGGATTGCCCACCAGGGGCGCCTGGATCCTGTCGTCCTCGATCCGGACCACCTCTGTGTCCGGGCGCCGTGAGATGGCCTCGAGGAGCATCTTCTCCTCCACCCTGACCCGGGAGCAGACCAGGCCCAGCCGGGTCCCGCTCACTCCCCCCAATCCTCTTCCACCTCGGGGGCGAGGGCCAACCTGGTCGGGTCTAGCTGAACCACCTCGAGCTCGGCCAGGCAGGCGCCGCAGGCGAGGATCTCGCCGCTAACGGTCCCAGCTGGAACCGGAAGCCGGCCGGCGCACTCGGGGCAGGCGGCGGTGTCATCCGACGGGTCGCTGTTCATGGCATCCTCCCGGGGCTCAATGGGACAGGCCCGTCCGGCGCCGACCCGCAAGCGGGCAGGCAGACTCCGTTCAGGCTCCCATGCACCCGAACCAGCTCGAGGACCCCGCCGTGGCGGGCAATCCTCTGCGCGAACAGTGGAAGCGGTCGGGCGACGATCTCCCGGTTTGCGGTGTGATCGATGACCCGGCCCCGCGCGACGTCGAGCTCGATCTCAGATCCCTCCTGAACTGCTCCGGCGCCGGGCGACTCGAGCACGGCCAGGCCCCGGTTGATGGCATTGCGGTAGAAGATCCGGGCGAAGCTGGGCGCCAGCACCGCGGTCACCCCGCTGGCCAGGATTGCGATCACCGCGTGTTCTCGGGAGCTGCCGCAGCCGAAGTCCTCGCCGGCGACGATCAGGTCGCCGGGCCTGACCTGGGCGGCATATTCGGGCCGGTGCTCGATGAAGCAGGCCCGGCCCAGCTCAGCCGAAGACGTGGTCACGTTGTAGCGCCCGGGGATGATCTGATCGGTGTTGACGAAGTCTCCGAATCGCCACGCCCGGGCCATCAGACGAGCCCTCGGGGGTCGGCCAAGCGACCGGACAGCGCAGACGCCGCGGCAGTCTCGGGGCTGGCCAGGTAGATCTCACTGCTGGGGTCGCCCATGCGGCCCCGGAAGTTGCGGCTCATGGTTGTCACCGCGCGCTCGCCAGGTCCGAGCACCCCCTTGTGGCGCCCCAGGCAAGGTCCGCAGCCGGGCGACTCGACGCTGACTCCGGCCTGGACCAGGGTCTCCAAATACCCCGCTCGCAGCGCTGCCAGGTAGACCTCGCGGGATGCCGGGACAGCCACCGTCCGGACCGCGACCCTCCGCCCTGCGAGCAAAACCGCCGCAGCCGCAAGGTCGGACAACCGACCGTTGGTGCAGGTTCCGATAAAGACCTGGTCAACGGGCAGTCCGACCAGCTCCCGCACCGGCCGGCCGGCATCCACCCGGGGAGAGATGGCGACCATCGGCTCGAGCCGGTCGAGCTGGAAGGTCTCGACCCGCAGGTACTCGGGCGCGCGGGCCCGCGCCACCCGGGGCGGCCGGGACCCCCTTCCCTCGAGCCACTGGGTGGTGAGTCGGTCGGCGGCAAACAGACCCGCCTTGCCACCCATCTCCACCGCCATGTTGCAGAGCGTCATCCGATCGCCGATCGGGAGTGCGGCCGCGGCCGGCCCCACGTACTCCACCGCCTGGTAGCGGGCCCCGTCGCTACCCACCCGGCGGACGACTTCCAGGATCAGGTCCTTGGCCCCGACCCCGCTCGGGAAGCGTCCCTCGAGCTGGATGGCCAGGGTTGCGGGCACCCTGAGCCAACTCTCGCCGGTGGCGTAGGCCACCGCCACGTCGGTCGATCCCATTCCGGTGGCGAAGGCTCCGAATGCACCCAGGGTGACGGTGTGGCTGTCGGCGCCCACGACCACGTCCCCGGGGGCCACCAGGCCGTGCTCGGGGAGGACCTGATGGGAGATTCCGTCGGTCAGCAGATGGGGAATGCCCTGGTGGGAGACGAACTCCCGCGCCCGCTGCTGCTGCGCCGCAGCGGCGACCGTCGCCGCCGGGGTGATGTGGTCGAAAACAACCACCCCCCGCTCCGGGTGGGCGACGGCTCGGCCCAACTCTGCCAGCCCCTCCGCGACCAGGGCGGTGGTGGTGTCGTGGCTCATCACCACATCGACCGGAACCACCACCGTCTCGCCGGCCGCGACCGCCCGGCCCAGCCGGGCACTCAGGATCTCCTCCGCCAGGGTGCCCACCCTCACTCCCTCCCGGGCGCGGCTAGCGCCGCCCGCACGATTCCGGCAGCCGCCTGCGGGCCTAGGCGCCGCGTCCCGGACGCCGCCCTGAGAGCCGCCGTCGCCTTCTGCACCTCGCCGGCCCCGACCTCGCGGCCAAGGAGACGGCCCGCAAAGTCCGCCACCGCGTGGCGCCCGGTGAGGCGGGTCCCCACCGAGATCACCCGCGTCCGGCCCACCACCGCCGGGTCGATCGCCTCGTAGGTGGCGGGCACTCGGAGCACCGCCTGGGTGTGGACTCCGGCCACGTGAGTGAAGGCATGCGCCCCGGTGAGCGGCTGGTTGAAGGGGATGGCGATGCCGGCAAGCTCGGCGACCCTGGCATCAAGTCCGGGTAGTTGGGCCAGCCGGTAGCCGGCCAGGCGATCGGGGGCGAGCGTGTAGAGGCGGGCCATCAGCCCACTCAGCGAGGTGATCCCGACCCGCTCACCGATGCCAAGGACGGTCACGTCCAGGCACTCGGCTCCGGCCCGCCAGGCGGCGACAGCATTGGCGACCGCGCAGCCGGTGTCGTTGTGTCCATGGAATTCCAGCGCAATCCCGGGGTATCGGGCGGCGACCCGGCGCACGGTGCGGGCGACCAGTTCCGGAGTGGCGACCCCGACCGTGTCCGGAACCCCGAGCCGCTGGGCACCCGCCTCGACCGCCACGTCAAAGGCGGCAAACAGCTGACGGACCGGAGTCCGGAAGGCGTCTTCAGCACTGAAGCGGACGAACGCCCCGGCCGAGCGCGCCAACCGAACCGAGTCCCGAATCTCCTGAGCCAGCTGAGGCCAGGAGCGGGAGCGGCTGCGGGCCCGGTCTGGCGAGATCCCGAGATAGAGATGCAACCCGGTCGCCCCGGCTCGCAGCGCAGCCTCAAGGTCGCCGGGATGACACCGGACGTGCACCCGCAGGGCGGCTCGAAGCCGCAGCCCGACGAGCGCTTTGAGTTCCTCCTCCGCGGCCGGGCCGAGCGCCGGTGAGGGCAGCTCCAACTCATCCACGCCGAAGGCGTCGAGAGCCTGGGCCAATCGGAGCCGGTCAGTCGGGCCGATTTGCGCCCCGGCGAACTGGTCGCCTTCGCGCAGGGTGGTGTCGACGACGGTCAGCGGAATGAGGTCGCACCTTCGCGTTCCCATGATTGCCTCCAGGCCACTCGGCCACGCCAACTCCAGCCGACCTGATGCAGTCGGCCAAGAGGGCGCGGCCTAGCCCGGGGGCTCCAGCCACGCGATACCACCTCTTTTCGTCGGCACCTCGCGGTGCCGACCTCGTCGGGTGCTAGCACACCCTGCCCCCATCACGGCGGGGCTCCCGGCGGGGTCTACTCCCGGTCGAGTGACCGGTTTCTTCCCGCAGCTCAGAGGTCTTTTTCCGAAGGTGTTCCCTGCGGCCCTTCCAGCTACCAGCCGCTCTCTTGAGGGAACCGGGTCTTCGTACTCGTCCTCGTCGTCGCCTTTGTTATTCGGTTGTGTGCCCGACTTTCTACCACAGCCGCCGGGGAGACCGCAAGTTCCGCCCCAGCCGGGATCGGTAAGCCTTCCCCAGCCGGGACGGAGGCTGCCCAGATCCCGACCCGGCCCGGCGAGGGGTCGAACCCGGCCGCGGAGGCCGCTTCGGCGGCGAGATGAAAACCCCCTGCCACGGTCGACGGGTCATGAGCGTCGCTGCCCAGCGAAACCCTCCGGCCGCCCGCCTCTCTCCACCAGCGGAGAACGGCCGGGCTGGGGCAGAGCACGCGATCCGGGTCACCGCCCCGAGTGGTGTTTAGCTCGAGTACCAGGCCCCGCCGGGCGGCGGCCGCCAGCACCTGCCGAAGCTCGTCCTGGTAGTCGAGGGACCGATACCGGGGCCAGCTCGGGCCCCAGAACCGCTTGGGGTACTCGAGATGGGCCAGGACCTCGAAGTCAACTGGCCCGTCGATCAGGCGCAGCAGCTCAAGGAAATACTCACGAACCAACCCGGGCGGGGGTCCGGGTTCAGATGGGTCGAGCTCGCTGAACTCAATCTCAGCCCGGTCGGAGACCACCGAGTGCACGGAGCCGAGGACCAGATCGAACTCGCCCCGAGCGAGCAGGGCCGCCGCTTCATCGGGAAAGCGGTGGGGTTCCCCCAGCTCGACCCCGCTCATGATGGCAAGCCCGGGGAAGGCGCGCCGGCAACTCGCCAGGGCTTCCTGGTAGCCATCCAGCTGAAGTCGGGAGCCTCCGGACAACGTCGAGTAGTCCGCGTGGTCGGTGAACGCCAACCCGGGTAGCCCGAGCCCCTGGGCCTGGCGGCAGCTCTCCGCCATGGCTCCACGAGGGGCGTCCCAGGAAAACTCGCTGTGTACGTGGCAGTCGGCGAGAGCCGGAACCGAGGCTGGGCCCTCCCGCCTTGAGCTCAAGTCTTCCCAGGCGCGGGGCCGCCGGCCGCCAGGATCGCCGCTCCCAGCCCGAGGCGACCATCGAGCAGGGCCCGACCCACAATCGCCGCCTCCGCTCCCGCCGCCCGGAGCCGGGCCAGATCCTCCACGTCACGAACTCCTCCCGCGGCCATGACGGGGACGCCGAGCCCGAGCAGCGACTCCAGGTCTGCCACCCCGGGGCCTGCCAGCGTGCCGTCGCGAAGCACATCGGTGTAGATCAGCCGGGAGGCTCCGGCGGAGACGACCCACCGGGCCGCCTCACCGAGCTTGATCCCAGTTCCCCTGGTCCAGCCGTCCTTGACCACCTCGCCGTGGCGCTGGTCGAGACTGACCGCCAGTTCAGTGCCAAACTCGCTGAAGAGGCGCAGCAAGCGATCCCGATCGCCGAAGGCGGCAGACGAAATGACCACCCGGGCCACACCCAGCCGAAGCGCCGCCCGAATCTGGGATCGATCGCGGGCTCCCCCACCGGCCTGAACCGGCACCCCCGACGTGCGCACGATCTGGCCAACAGATTCCAGGTTCTGCCAGCTCCCCCGGCGGGCGCCATCCAGATCGACCACGTGCAGTAGCTCAGCTCCATCCCGGGCGTAGCTCCTCGCCAGCTCGCCGGGCGCCGACGGGTAGCTGACCACCCGGTCGTAACGGCCCTGAACCAGACGCACCGACCGGCCGCCGGCAAGATCGATGGCGGGGACTACGACGATCCTGGGGGTCGGGGGAGCGGGGACTCTCTGTGCTGTCATGCTAGCATGCTAACATGGCGAATGTGACCGAACCCGCTCCCGCCCTGAACGCCGAGGGACTGCCGCCCGAGCTGGGCGAGCTGTGTGAAGCGGTGACTGAGTTGCGATCGGCGGCTGAGGCGGCCGCCTTCCTGAGAGACCTCTGCACCATCGCCGAGCTCAGGGCGATGAGCGGAAGGTGGCAGGTCGTCCTGCTGCTCGACCAGGGCCTCCACTACCTGGAGATCGCCCGCCGGACCGGTGCCAGCACCGCCACCATCTCAAGGGTCAGCAACTGGCTGCGCTATGGCAGCGGCGGTTACCGGACCCTACTGGACCGGAGACGACCGGCGGCGCGGAGGGTGTGAACCGTTCCGATCAGGGGCGCGTGCGCTTGGCCCTTCCCAACAAAGGACGCCTCTCCCAGCCGGCGGTGACCTTGCTCGCTGAGGCGGGTTTCGACTTCGAATCCGACCAGCGACGGCTCTTCGCCCCCTGTCACAACTATCCGCTCGACCTGCTCTTCGTCAGGGCGGAGGACATTTCCGAGTACACCCAGGACGGGGTGGTGGATCTCGGCATCACCGGTTCCAATCTGCTCGCCGAGTCGGGCGCCACGGTCGAGCGCTGGCTCAAGCTGGGTTTCGGGCGCTGCCGCCTCCAGCTGGCGGTGCCTGAGGCGGGGTCGCTCTCCCGGCTGGATCAGCTAGCCGGTCGCCTGGTGGCGACCTCGCATCCCCGCGCGACGAGCTCCTTCTTCTCCCAGAATCTGATCTCCGTTCGCCTGCTCGAGATCAGCGGAGCGGTCGAGATCGCGCCGCTCCTGGGGGTTGCCGACGCGATTGCCGATCTAGTGTCAACCGGGACGACTCTGGCTACCAATGGCCTCCGACCCCTCGACACCATCCTCGAGTCCGAGGCCGAACTGATCGCGCGGCAGGACCTCGAGTCCGACCGCCGTCAGCCGGCAGACCACGTCCGGATGGTGCTCACCAGCGTGATCGCGGCCCGGGATCGGAAGTACCTGATGATGAACGCGCCGCGGATGGCGGTGCCGGCTATCGAGGCGCTCCTCCCGGGAATGAAATCCCCGTCGGTGCTGCAGCTCGCCGACCCAACCATGGTCGCCCTGCATGCCGTCGTCGAATCCGCGGCGGTGTGGGCACTCCTCAGCCCGCTCCGTGAGCTCGGTGCCTCGTCGATCCTGGTTCTGCCGATCGAGAAGCTGATCCCGTGATCGCGCTCTGCCCACTTCCCGAGCCCGGAAGCAGCGCCTACTCCGAATTGCTCCTCCGGCCCGCAGCCCCACCCGACGTGGAGCCGCAGGTGGCGGCGCTGCTGGAGCAGGTCCGCCTAGGCGGGGACGTGGCCGTGCGGGATCTGACCCTCCGCTTCGACCGAGTCGCCCTCGAGTGGAGCCGCATCGACAGCGATCGGATCGAAGCTGCCTTCCAGAGCGCTCCCGGAGAGCTGGTCGAGGCCCTGGAAACGGCCGCCGATCACATCGCCCGGGTGCATACGGCGCAGCGATTCCACGAAGAGACGGTGGAGGTGGTACCCGGGGTGGACGTGTGGCGAGTCTGGCGTCCCCTGCACCGGGTCGGCATCTACGTACCTGGAGGACGCGCCGCCTACCCCTCCTCGGTCCTGATGATGGCGGTGCCCGCGCGGATGGCCGGCTGCCGGGAGGTAGTCATCTGCTCGCCACCCGGACCCGACGGCCAGGTGGCCGCCTCGGTGATGGCCGCCGCCCGAGTGGCCGGGGTGTCCGAGTTGCACGCGGTCGGAGGAGTTCAGGCGATCGGGGCGATGGCGTTCGGGACCGAGACGCTGGGCCGGGTGGACAAGATCTTCGGACCCGGCAACGTCTACGTCACCGCCGCTAAGCGCCAGGTGTTCGGCCGGGTTGCGGTCGACATGCCCGCCGGCCCCTCCGAAGTTATCGTCATCGCCGACGACTCCGCCCCCGCGGACCGGGTTCGCGCCGACCTGATCGCGCAGGCCGAGCACGCCCCCGACGCGCTGGGAATCCTGGTCACCACCGACCCCGAGCTGGGTCTCCGGGTAGGCGCCAGCCTCTCCGAAGAAGCGGGCCGGCAGATCCGGATCCTGAACACGGACTCGGCCGAGGCCGCGCTCGGGTTCGCCAATGACTTCGCCCCCGAGCACGTGGTTCTAGCGCTCCGCGACGCGGCCCGGTGGCTGCCCTATGTCGAGCACGCTGGTTCGGTATTCCTGGGCGCCGGCACTCCCCCGGCTCTGAGCGACTACGCCACCGGCGCCAATCACGTGCTCCCGACCGGAGGATCAGCCCGCAGCTTCGGCGCACTGGGGTTGGGCGAATTCGGCCGCCGCATGCAGGTTCAGGCGGCCACCCCGTCCGGGCTCGCCCAGCTGGCCCCGACCGTCCGCGCCCTTGCGACCAGCGAAGGTCTCCCTCAGCACTGGAACTCGGTCGCCGTCCGCCTCGAGGAACCGGCGGAGTCGAAGCGCTCGGCGCCCCGCCCCCGCGCCAGCGTTCTGGGATTGAGCCCTTACCAATGGGAGCAGTCGACCCAGGAGGTGGCCCGGACAGCCCAGATCGACGCGGGCCAGGTGGTCCGATTCGACATGAACTCCTCCCCCTGGGCGGGCGCCGGGCTGGCCTCGGTCGGAGCGATTCCGATCAACGAATACCCCGACTCCACCTATGCCACGCTGACCGCAGCCCTCGCGCGATACACCGGAGCCTCGGCTGACGGGATCACCGTCGGCGCCGGGGCCGACGAGCTGCTCGATCTCGTTGCCAAGGCGTTCATCGGGCCCGGGGATCCGGTTCTCGTCACCGAGCCGTCCTACGCGATGCACCGGGTCCTGAGCGAGCAGGTCGGCGGGGACGTGCATCGGGTCGAGGCTCAGAACTGGCTGCTCGACCGAAACACCTACTTGCGCTGGGCAGCTCGGTCTCGGGTCACCTGGATATGCAACCCCAACAATCCCACCGGGGAGCTGCTCCCGATCGAGTTCATCGCCGAACTGGCTCGGACCAGCGCCGGGCTCCTGGTGGTCGATGAGGCGTACTACGAGTTCACCGGAATCTCTGTGGCTCCCCTCATTAGGGAGCTTCCCAATCTGGTGGTGGTGCGCACCCTGAGCAAGGCCTTCGGGCTGGCCGGAGCACGGGTCGGCTACTCTCTCTCGGGTCGCACCGTTGCCATCTCGTTGGCCGCGGTGCGGCCGCCGGGCAGCGTCAGCTCAATTGCGGCTGCCCTGGCGGTCCTAGCGCTCGAGGATGCGGACCAGATGCGGACCCGAGTCGCACTGCTGGGCACACTGCAGGCGCGGCTGGTCAGTGATCTTCGCGGCCTCGGCCTCGACGTCCGCGAGACCCCGACTAACTTCGTCCTGGTCGCCACTCCTCCCGACCTGGTCTCGGCGTGGGCGGCCAGCGGGCTCGTGGTCCGCGGCTTCCCCGCGGCGTCAGCCATGGCCGGTTGGTCCCGAGTCACAGTTCGGGCGGCCGACGAGGCGGCCCGGCTTGTTGACGCGACTCGGCAGTGGGGCGAGTCGGATGCCTGCTGAACGCCGGGCGACCCGGTCCCGCCAGACCAACGAGACCTCGGTCACAGTGAGCCTGAACCTGGATGGCAGCGGTCTCTCGACGGTCGCCACCGGAGTCGGATTCCTCGACCACATGCTGACCTCCCTCGCGACCCACGCTCGCTTCGACCTCAAGGTGCAGGCCGAGGGCGACCTTCAGGTCGACTCCCACCACACCGTCGAGGACGTGGCTCTGGTACTCGGCCAGGCCCTGACCGACTCCCTGGGTGATCGGCGCGGGATCGAGCGCTTCGGGCACGCGGTGGTGCCGATGGACGAGAGCCTCGCCTCGGCCACCATCGATTGCGGGGGACGGAGCCACGCCCGCGTCCAGATGGGCTTCCGAGCCGAGGAGGTCGGCGGCATCCCGGCCTCGTTGCTGAGCCACTTCTTCGAGGCGCTGGCTCGAAGTGGGGAGTTCACCCTCCACCTGGAAGCCTCCGGGGACGACAACCACCATCTGGCTGAAGCCAGTTTCAAGGCGCTGGCCCGGGCTCTGCGGCAGGCGACCCGCGAGGACCCTTCCCTCGGCGGGCGGCCGGCCAGCCTCAAGGGGAGGGATTGATCGGGCTCATCGACTACGGGGGCGGTAACCTGGCCAG